>Ga0207646_10000060_pt1 | contig 153481 bp, 149 predicted proteins | sample KBSK5502metaG_FD_184343 | JGI IMG/M metagenome (GOLD analysis project Ga0207646, IMG submission 184343) | Corn, switchgrass and miscanthus rhizosphere microbial communities from Kellogg Biological Station, Michigan, USA - KBS K5-50-2 metaG... | ecosystem: Host-associated > Plants > Roots >...
GCGGCACCAGTTTGCGGACATCCCGACGGTTCACGGTCAACGGCATCGCGCGGCGGTCGACGGACATGATCGGGTCGCTTCGGGTCGTCCTCTTCTGGCCCGATGACCTTCAGCTGGTCAAAGGCTCGGGCGAGGGCCGGCGCCGCTTCCTCAATACGCTCCTCTCGCAGATCGACGCCGGACATGCCAGGGAGCTGACCCGCTACAGTCATCTACTGGAACAGCGCAACGCCCTCCTGCGCGCGATTCGCGAAGGCCGCCAGCCCAGCGATGGGCTCGACTACTGGACCACCGCCCTGGCCGAGTCGGGGGCCGTCATCATGGTCGAGCGGCAGCGCCGCTTGCTCGAGTTGCAGCCGGTCGCCGCCGCCTTCCATCGGGAGCTGAGCGACGACCGCGAGCGGCTTGAACTCCGCTACCGCCCGGCCGGCGCCCGAATCGGCGAGGCGCCGCCGCAGCTCGTCGCCGAGCAGCTCAAGGCGGCCATGCGCGACGCTGGCGATGAGGAGATCGCGCGCGGACAGACAGCTGTCGGACCGCAGCGCGATGATCTCGAGGTGTGGCTCGACGACCACGAAGCCCGGCTCTACGCCAGCCAGGGGCAGCAGCGCAGCGCCGTGCTGAGCCTGAAGCTGGCGGAGCTGCACTACCTTGCCGAGGTGACGGGCGAGCAACCCGTCCTCTTGCTCGATGACGTGATGTCCGAGCTCGACCCGGCCCGCCGCGAGCGCCTGCTGGCCGCCCTCGAGCCCGGGCCACAGGCCCTGATCACAGCCGCCGACCTCAACGACCTGCCCAAGAGCATCCTCGAGCGAGCCGCGGTCTTTCGCGTCGAGCAGGGGGCGATCCATGCGTAGTGTTGGGGCGGCGTTGCCTCGCGCGCTGAAGTCGCTCGGCATCTCCCGCCGGACGCGCGAAGCGCAGGCGCTCTGGTTGTGGCCGCACGTGATCGGCCCCCACCTCGCCCGCGAAAGCCGTGCGCTCAAGCTGACCGGCGGCATCCTCCTGGTCACGGCCAGCAGTCCGGCGCTGGCGCATCAACTCCATCTCGAGCGGGGCATGCTGATCGAGCGGCTGAACGAAGCGATCGGCGTCCCCGCCGTCCGCGAGATCCGATTCCGACAAGAAGGGTCGGGCGCTACCTCTTCGTCCGGCGCAGGGTTCACAAGGCGCCCCCGATGAGCGCCGCCGGCACCGGTCTGACCGAGGCGCAGCGGGCCGCCGCCGAGCACAGCCGGGGACCGCTGCTGATCGTGGCCGGCGCGGGCACCGGCAAGACCCGCGTCCTGGTGGAGCGCTACCGCCGCCTTCGCCAGGAGGGGATCCCGGCGGAGCGGATCCTGCTGTTGACCTTCACCGAGAAGGCGGCCCGCGAGGTGCTGGACCGGGTCGAGCAGGAGGACTATCTCCCGGCAGGCGAGCGATTCGTCCTCACCTACCATGCCTACGCCCAGCGCTTCCTCCAGGAAGATGGCTGGCTCTGCGGCATCCCGAGGGCGTTTCGCATCGTTTCGGAGGTGCGCAAGTGGGAGTTGATGCGAGACGTGCTGCTGGCGCAGCGCCCGCCGCATCTCTTCCATGCCCAGCGGCCCTACGAGCGGATCGGAGAGCTGCTCAAGCTGGTGGAACGCGCGAAACAGGAGCTGATCTCACCGGCCGAATTCAGATCGTGGGCCGAGGTCAACCCGGCCGTCGACGACCCGGTGGCCGCCGCCCAGCGGGAGGCGGCGTTGGTCTACGGGGACTACCAGCAGCGGCTGCTGGCCGAGGAGCGACTCGACTTCGACGACACGATTTATTACAGCGTGCAGCTTCTCGCCGATGAACCGTCAGTCGCCTTGCGCCAGTCGGAGCGGTTTGCCCATCTGATGGTCGACGAGTTCCAGGACACCAACTTCGCCCAGAGCCGGCTCCTCGAGTTGCTTGCCGGCGCGGACCGCAACCTCTGCGTCGTCGGCGATGACGACCAGAGCATCTACAAATTCCGGGGCGCCTCGGTGGCCAACCTCCGGCGCTTCCGCGCCGTCTTCCCCCAGGCCGCCGTCGTCCGGCTGGAAGAGAATTACCGGAGTCGGGGCCCCATCCTCCGAGCCGCCGCTCGCCTCATCGCGCAAGACCCGGATCGGCTGGAGAAGCGGCTCACAGCGACCCGGGGCGAGGGTCCTCCGGTCGCCGTGCTGACCGCCGGCAACGTGACCGACGAGGCGGACGCGGTCGCCGCCTTCGTCAAAACGGCGATCGACGAGGGACGTCACCGGCCCAATGCCATCGCCATCCTGTTGCGCGCCAACGCGCAGCTGCACAATTTCGCCCGGGCGCTGCAGCGCCGCGGCGTCGCCTACCAGGTCAGCGGCGGCCGCGGCTTCTATCAGCAGCCCGAGATCAAGGACTGCCTGGCGTATTTACGCGCGATCGACGGCCCGGACGACACCGTCTGCCTGATGCGACTGTTGAGCCTGCCACGCTATGCGGTCGATGCGGTGCAGGCCGGCCGATGGGCGCGGCGCGCGAGGGATGATGGCCGGCGGTTCTTCGACATCCTGCAGGAGGCGGACGACGACGGCACCCGACGGCTGACCGCCGACCTGCGGGAGTTCGCCGCCAAGTCGCTCCGGCTGGGCGTCGACGACCTCTTTTACGAGGTGATGGAGCAAACCCGCTATCTCGACCTGGAGCTGTTTCCGGGACCGATCGAGCGGCTGCAAGTCAGCGCCAATGTGCAAAAACTCGCCGAGCTGATCGCCGCCTATTGCGACGAGCATGCCGACCAGCACCTGTCGGCCTACCTCGAGCATCTCGACGCGAGCGAGGCGGCGCAAGCCGACGAGGAGATCGCGCCCCTGGATGAGACCGTCAACGCGGTGCACTTGATGACGGTCCACCAGGCGAAAGGGCTCGAGTTCGGCCTGGTCATCGTTCCCCACCTGGTGGAAGGCCGGTTTCCCGCAAGCCGCCGGGGCGAGGGACTGACCCTGCCGGATGCGCTCTTGAAGGAAGACCTCCCCGCGGCCGAGCTCCACCTCGCGGAAGAGCGCCGCCTCGCCTATGTTGCGGTCACCCGGGCTCGTGAGGAACTCGTCTGCACGCTCGCCGGCCGCTATGAGGGGGTCAAGGATTGGCGGCCCTCCCGATTCCTGACCCCGATCCGCGGCGAGGAGGCGCGCGAGCTGACCGCCGTGTCGTTGCTGGTGCCGCCGGTTGGGGGCCTCGTCGAAGTGGCCCGCCAGGTCGAGTTGCCGCTCAACGACGCTCCACCGATCGCGGCGCTCTCGTACACGCAGGTCGATACCTACCTGCGCTGCCCGCAGATGTACCAGTACCGCTTCGTCTTCCGGTTGCCGACGCGGCCGCGGCCGCAGATGCAGTTCGGGCGCATCCTCCACGAGGCCCTCAAGGATGCGCTGGGGAGCATCGAGCGCGCGCAGCCGTTGACCTGGGAGATGCTCGATGCGGCCTACGTCGCCGCCTGGGCGAGGGAGCGGTTCTGCGCCCCGGAGCAGGCGCCCTCGTTGCAGGATCTCGGTCGGACCTACCTGCGCCGGGCCTTCGACGCGGGCGACCTGACCAAGCCGCTGCTGCTGGAGCAGCCCTTCAGCCTGAGGGTCGATGGCCTGCGATTGACCGGCCGGATCGACCGGGTGGACCGCCATCCCGACGGCACCTATGAGGTGATCGATTACAAGACCGGATCGGCGAAGCGCGCGGCGGAGCTTCAACGGGACCTGCAGCTCGGCGTCTACGCGCTGGCCGCCCGCGAGGTCTTCCGCTTCGACCCGCTCAGCCTCTCCTACTACTACCTCGAGACCAGCGAGCGGGTGACGGTCGACAAGCCGCGGGAACGCCTGGAGGAAGACCGGCAAACGATCGTCAAGGTGGCGGAGGGCATCCGTGCTGAGCTCTTCCCGGCGAAGCCGGATCGCATGAAATGCGGCGGCTGCGACTTCCGCCTCCTCTGCCCCAGCGCCGCCGTCTGATCAAGCGACCATCCGGGCCAGGACGTCCGCGATGGTGAACGCGGCCGACGGGTCGGCGGCGGCGCGAACGCGGTCCATGTCCTCCAGCCGTTGCGCCTCCGGCTTCGCAAACCAGGCGGTCACGGCCTCGACCAGGTCGTTCGGCCTCGGCACGTAGCGGCCGAGGCCGCGGCTCAGCACTTCCTTGACATTGCCTTCTTCCTGGCCGGGCAGGTAGCCGGTCAACAGCAGCGGGCAGCCGCATGCGAGCCCCTCCGCGATCATGCCTGGTCCGGCGCGCGTGACCAGCAGGTCGGAAGCGAGCAATAGCTCCGGCATATTGTCGACGAAGCCAAAGACGTGAACGCCGGCGTGGTTGTCCTCGCGGATGTGCGCGGCAAGCGCTCGGTTGCGGCCACAGATCGCCAGCACCTGGACATCGAGCGGGGACTGGGCGAGCGCCGCCGCATACTTGCCGAGCGGCTCCGTCCCGTCGCCCCCGCCCGCCAGCAAGACGGTGGTGGCGTGCGGGCGCAATCGCAGCTTCAGCCGCATCGATTTCTTGTCGGTGAATCGCTTGATCGCATCCTGGAACCGCGGGTGGATCGGGAGCCCGACCGTAACCAGGCGATCGGCCGGCACGCCGCGGCGACGACACAGTTGATAGGCCGCGTCCGACGGACAGATGATGCAGTCGGCCCGCAGGTCGGTCCACGCCTGGTGAAAGTCGACCCAGTCCGTGATCACCGTCACCCGCGGCACCCCATGCGGGATGACGTCGGCGGCGACGTGGTTCAGCAGCGGATGGAAGCTCGTCACCAGCGCGGGCCGCGGTTCGAGCGCGCCGCGCAGCTTGCGCCGGAGCCCTCGGCCGATGGCGTGCTGGAACAGGCGGACGGTCGGCTGCCGGTTGGTGGCGTGGTAGGCCACGCCCCACAAGAACGGCACCCGGCGCGTGATCGGTCCATAGAGGGCCGTGAGCCGTCCGGCGATGACACGCTGATCGCCCATCGGGTCGTAACAGTCCACCGTGAAGTGGTTGGGGTAGCGCCGTCGCACGGCCTCGGCGACGGCTTCGGCGGCAGCGCGGTGGCCGGCGCCGGTGTCGGAGAAGAGAAAGAGGAGGCGCTTAGCGGCGGACACCGCCGACCCGAACGCGCGTCACAGCAGCCGTTCGGCGGCGCTCATTTGCTGGCGCGTTCCAATGGCGACCAGCAGGTCGTCGCGTTCCAGGACCTGGGTCTCGGGCGGGTTGATGCGCAGCTGCCCGCTTCGTTTGCGGATGGCGAGGACGTTGGCGCCGGCCTGCCGGATGCCCGAGTCACCCAGCGTCCGACCCAGCACCCTGGAACTGGGCAAAACCAGTAACTCCTCGACGACGAGGTCGATGTTCTCGCCGTGGAGAACGGTGTCGAGGACGTCGACCGCCACCGGCCGGACCGCCAGCGCCGCCATCCGGTGGGCGCCCATCAGGTAAGGCGAAACCACCTGGTTGGCGCCGGCACGGCGAAGCTTCTCGGTCGTGTCCTGGTAGGACGAGCGTGCCACGATCAAGAGTGCCGGATTCAAGGACCGCGCCGTGAGGGTGATAAAGACGTTGCGCTCGTCGGAGTCGACGGCGGAGACCAGCCCTTTGGCGCGCAGGATGCCGGCCTTGAGCAGGGAGTCGTCCGAGGCGGCGTCCCCCTCGACGTACAGCAGGTCGCTCGAGCGCAGCCGCTCCAGCGGGTCAGGATTGCTCTCGACGACGACGAAGGGCGTGTCCAGCTGCGAAAACTCCTGGGCGACCCGCGTCCCCATCCGGCCGTACCCGCAGACGATGTAGTGACCTTTGAGGCCGGCGATCCGGCGTTCCATGCCGCGCATCCTAGCGTACCGGCCGAGGTGTCCCTCGATCAACGCTTCCGCCAAGATGCCGAGCGTGTAGAGCATGGTGCCAACGCCGAGGACGATAACCGTCATGGTGAAGAGGCGGCCGCCCGTGCCGAGGGGATGGACCTCCTCGTAGCCGACCGTGGTGACCGTCGTCACCACCATGAAGAGCGAGTCGACGAAGTTCCAGTGCAGCAGCACCATGTAGCCGATCACCCCGTAACAGAAGACGAGGGTGAGGACAATCAGGGGAAGCTGGAAGCGCTTCAGCGGGTTGACTGGCTGTGGCTGGATCGTAAGTTTGGGTTCAGGCCAGGGTGGCTAAAATTCTGGATAACCGTAGCACAGGACGCCCTCACCGACAACCCGTCAAGCGCTCGCGGCAGCATTGCTGCCGGTTCGCGGCCTCCACGTTCTGATTTGAAGTTGACCGCGCGCTGATCAAACGGCGACGATGATGTGGCGATCCACGCATCAGGAAGGAGGACGGCGCTGAAACCGCTCGCCATCATCAGTCTGCATGCCTCGCCGGTCGCCGCGCTGGGGGCGGGCGAAAACGGCGGGATGAACGTCTACGTGCGGGCGGTCTGCGAGGAGCTCAGCCGCCGCGGCATCCCGACCGAGGTCTTCACCCGGCGGTCAAGCGGGCAGGGGCCGGATCGGATCCGGCTCGCCGAGAAGAGCTGGGTGACCCGCCTGGCGGTGGGACCCGCCGAGGATATCGGGAAGGCTCGGCTCTTCGATCTGCTTCCCGACTTCAGCGACGTCATTCTCAGCGAGCAGCGACGCCGCCGGGTGGACTACAGCCTGATCCACAGCCATTACTGGCTCTCCGGCTGGGTCGCCGCTCGCTTGCACGATGAATGGAGCCTGCCCTGGTTCCACACCTTCCATACCCTGGCTCGCGTCAAGAACGAGCGGGCGGCGGAGGGCGCGATCGTGGAGCCGGAGCATCGGATCGCGGTCGAGCAAGCGATCGTGCGGAATTGCGACCGGCTGATCGCTTCGAGCGCCCAGGAGGCCGATGACCTCGTTCGGCTCTACGGCGCATCGCGGAACCGTCTGAGCGTGGTCGCGCCCGGTGTCGACCTGCGGGTCTTCAAGGAACGGCCGACCGGGGCGCTTCGCATCCGCCTCGGACTCGGCGATGCACCGGTGGTCGTTTTCGCAGGACGCCTCGAGCGCCTCAAGGGCGCCGACACCGTCATTCGGGCGATGGCGTTGCTGGCTGCCGATCGGGCCCAGCCAGAACCGCCCATCCTGCTGGTGATCGGTGACGACAGCCACAATGGCGCGAGCGAGAGCCGGTTAAGCGGTGGCGAACGGGCCCGGCTGGAAGCGCTGGCCGGGTCGCTGCGCATCGGTGGGCAGGTGCGATTCCTGGGATCGGTCGACCAGCCGGCGCTGGCCGCCTACCTGAGTCTGGCGGCGGTCTGCGTCGTCCCTTCTTACAGCGAGTCCTTCGGGCTCGTCGCCCTGGAGGCGGCCGCCTGCGGGACGCCGGTGGTTGCGGCTCGCGTGGGTGGCCTCCCCACCATCGTCAAAGACGGCTTGACCGGCTTCACGCTGATCTCCCACGATCCTGCCCAGTACGCCGAGCGGATCGGCCGCCTGCTGGCCGACGAGGAATTGCGCCGGTGCTTCAGCCGTCGCAGCCGGCTGGTCGCCACCCGGTTCACCTGGAGGGAAACCGTCGACCGGTTGGTGGCGGAATACACGGCCCCTCGACTGCCAGAGCTCCAGCCCGCCATCGCCGGCTAACCGCCCAAGTTGCCGCTCCAGGCTTGACATTTGCCCAAGTGTTTGGTTGAATGACCAAATTATTTGGTTGACTGACCAAACCACGCCAGGGAGTTAGCCCATTGTCGGATCAGACCAAGGAGCGAATCGTCGAGGCGGCCTACCAGGCGCTGGTGAAGCGCGGCTATCACGAGACCTCGATGAAAGACATCGCGGCGGAGGCCGGCGTCGCTCCCGGGCTGGCCCACTATTACTTCGAGACCAAAGAGGACCTGCTGGTGGCCGCCATCGCCCATGGCTGTGAACCGGCCATGCGGGCATGGGAGCAGACCGGCATCCGTAAGACCGGACCGCTGCCGGAAGACGCTGACCCGATGAGCCTGGGGCGCGCGGGCTTCGAGCTCGCCAAGGCGGAGTTACGCGTCTACCGCGACCTGTTTTTGCTTACCTTCGACATGTTCGGGGTCGGCATCCACAATCCGAAGATCGCCGCAGCCGTGCGCAACTTCATCGAGGAGCGGCGTGCCTTCGTCGCTCGCATCACGACGGGCGTGATCGCCGGCATGCAGGACCCGCCGGAGGCATCGGCCGAGTCGATCGCCGCCGCGGTGTGGGGAAGCCTGCACGGCATTTACCTGCAGGCGGTGATGGACCCGAATTTTGACGCCGACGCCGCGATCGACGCGCTGAGCGAAATCACGATGGCTTTTGCGTTGGGAAGACGACGCCGGTCTGAAGTGGAGGGCTGACATGTTTGCCTGGTGGGGTTATTTCGTCTACCGGTTCCGCTGGCCAGTGCTCGGCGTGTCCGCCGTCCTGCTTGCGGGTTCGATCGTGGCGCTCATGAACGGCGGCACGTTGAAGAACAGCGGCGGCCAAAACACCGAGTCAGGGCGGGCGCTCGCCCTCATGCAGAACCAGCTTCCCCAGAGCGGAGCCGGGTCGTCGTTCGTCCTGGTCTTCGGCAGTGACGGCATGGGGGTCTCGGACCCCGCGTTCAAGGAGGCAGTGCTCAGCGCGCTGCAGCCCCTGAGGGATGACTCGAGGGTGAAGAGCATTGAAACCCCCTTCGACGTTACGGCTGAGCAAGCCCGCGCCATGACCTCGACCGACGGCCACCATGTCTTCGCCCAGGTCACCCTCAAGGACGACTACCCGACGGCCCGCCGGTACTACAACCAGCTTCGGGCTGAGGTGCACTCGGATCAGCTGCAGGTGCTGGGTACCGGCAACGTGGCGGTCGGCTCCGACTTCGACAAGTACCTGCAATCTGACCTGCAGCGGGCCGAGCTGGTCTCGCTGGTGATCATCGTCCCCTTGTTGTTGATCGTCTTTGGCACGGTGGTCAGTATGCTGCTGCCCCTCGGCGTGGGCGGCCTTGCCGTCGTTGGCGGCCTTGCCGGCGTCGGCCTGCTTGCGCGCTTTACCGATGTCTCGACCTATGCCACCAACATCGTTACCCTGATCGGCCTTGGCGTGGCGATCGACTATTCGCTCTTTATCGTCAACCGTTTCCGCGAAGAGCTGGACGCCGGCTCGTTGCCTGAGCAGGCGCTCATCGCCAGTATGCGCACCTCCGGTCGGGCGGTCACGTTCTCCGGGGTCACGGTCGCGATCGGGCTGAGCGCCATGCTCTTTTTCCAGGGCTCCTTCCTGGCATCGATGGGTTTCGCCGGCGCCATCGTGGTCGCGATCGCGGTACTCTACGCCCTGACCTTCCTTGCCTCGCTGCTCGCGATCCTCGGTCATCGCGTGAGCTGGGCACGCCTGCCGCTGCCTTACGGCAGGGCGGGTCGCGGGCTGTGGCATGGCCTGGCGATGCGGGTGATGCGCAGGCCGCTGCTGGTGCTGCTGCCGATCGTCGCGCTGCTGGTGCTGATGGCCTCGCCGTTCCTCCAGATCCGGATCGCCAACGGCGATGTCGGCATGCTGCCGCCGACCGCGGAGACCCGGCGTGGGTATGACCAGTTGCAAAAGTTTCCCGGGCAGGGTCAGACCTTCTTCAACGTCGTCGTTCGCTACCCGAGCGGCGGCCCGCTCACCACCGAACGGGTCGGAGACCTCTATGACCTGGCCCAACAGATCAAGCAGATCCCGGGCGTGGAAGCCGTCGAAAGCATGGTGAGCTTCGACTCGTCCCTCGGTCGCTCCGGCTACCAGTCGCTGCTGACGCAGCCGGTCGCGGCCCAGCCGGCGCGCGTCCAGGCGATCGTCCATGGGACCACGGGCTCGCAGATCGCGGTGCTCTCGGTTGTCACCAAGTATGGCCAGGAGAGCGATGCCTCGCGCGCCATCGTGCACTCGCTTCGCAGCCTGACCCCGCCTGTGGGCACCAGCATGCTCGTCGCCGCCTTCTCCATCGACTTTACCGACTTCATCCTGCAACGGATCCCCCTGGCGGTCGCCTACGTGATCCTCGTGACCTATGTCGTGCTGTTCCTGCTGACGGGCTCCCTGGTGCTTCCCCTCAAGGCCGTGCTCATGAACATGCTGTCGATCGGGGCGTCGTTTGGGGCGCTGGTCTGGGTGTTCCAGCAGGGCCACCTCAGCTCACTCCTGAACTTCACGGCCGCGCCACTCGATCCCTCGGTCCCGGTGCTGCTCTTCTGCATCGTCTTCGGCCTCTCGATGGACTATGAGGTGCTCCTGATTAGCCGCATCCAGGAGGAATACCGGCGCACCGGTGATACCACCAAAGCCGTCGCCGAGGGGCTGGAGCGGAGCGGCCGCCTGATCACCGGGGCGGCCGCGATCATGGTGGCCGTCTTCCTCGCCTTTGGCCTGGCGGACGTCGTCTTGATCAAGTCGATCGGACTGGGGCTGGCGATCGCGGTCGCCATCGACGCGACGCTGGTGCGGGCGCTGATCGTGCCGGCCGTGATGCGGCTGCTGGGGCGTGCCAACTGGTGGGCGCCCCCGGGCCTCGCGCGCCTGCACCGGCGGATCAGTCTGGGCGAAGAGCTGGCGGCGTAACGTCGCCGGCGCCGGGCCCGGCTTCACCGGTTCGTCGCCCTCGACGCCGCTGGGTCGACGCGCGCGGCCCGATATATCGGTGTGCTGCCGGCCCGTCCCCATCGCTTCCGGCCCGTCCAGCCGGGCGGCCACCGGCCCGAGACTCGCTTTACGATCGACCGCGGCGGCTGGCTGCTGTTCCTCGCTCACGGCTTGTCCGGCCTCGGCGCCGGGCCCTTCGTCGCCTTCGGCGCCATCTACCAGCGCCAGCTGGGTGCCAGCGCCTTCGAGATCGGCCTGCTCGCCGCCATCGGCATGCTGGTCGCGACCCTGGTGATGCTGCCCGGCACCCGTCTGGCGGAGCGCCGTAGCTTGCGCAAGACGATCATCGCGGGCTGGATGATCGCGATTCCGGCTCCCCTCTGCTACGCGATCGCCCCGCACTGGGCATGGACGGCCGTCGGCATCTTCTTTGTGCAGGCGTCCGTCGTCAATACCCCGGCGATCAGCGTCTACCTGACGCTTGGGGTACCCCGCGACCGGATCGCCGCGGTCATGACCACGGTCTTCTCCGCCTACTCCCTCGGACTGATCGCGTCCAATCTGCTGGCTGGCTGGCTGGCCCAGGTCGCGCCCCTGAGCGCGCTCTTCTGGATGTCCTTCGCCTTCTTCTGCCTGGCAACCATCTGTATCGCATTCCTTCCGAACAAGACGCCCGGTCCCCTCACCGCTCCCCGGCTGCGCTATCGCGATCTCATGCAGTTCCCCGCCTACCGCGTGCTGCTCGCACTCTTCGCCCTCGTCACCGCCATCATCTTCATTCCCTGGACCTTCACCGCCCTCTATGCTCGCGAGGCGGCCCACGTCGACAACGTCTGGATTGGCGTACTGATGGCCGGTCTCTACCTCGGCTCGGTCCTGATCGGTCTGAGCCTGGGCCGTTTACGCCGGTCGCTCGGCAGCGTCGTCATCGTGCTCGGCTTCGAGGCGGCCTACCTGGTGTCGGCGATCCTGCTGCTGACCTCCATGGCGCTCCCGCTCGTCGGTTTGGCCTTCTTCATGCGCGGCGCCTTCTGGTCGTTCCGCCAGGTGATGACCGCGGTGATCGGCGAGGTGTTGCCCGACCATGCGATGGCCAGGGGCTACGGCCTCTTCGCGCTAGTCACCGGCGCGGTCGTGATCGCGGCCTACCCGATCGGTGGCTGGATGTATGGCCAGCATCCGGGGATGCCGTTCTGGACCTCGGCCATCCTGATGGCGTTCGCCATGCTGGTCACGCTGGGGGTACGCGCCTACTTCCATGCCAACTACCTGAAACCACCCCAGGTCGAGGTCCGACCTGACGACGCGCTCCCGCGGGCCGCTTAGCCGGTCGGTACCCAGTTCGGAGCCTGGCCGGTGTACGGGTAGTCGGCTTCCCACTCGGTCAGTTGCTGTGGCCGCGAGCCATCGCCATTCATCACGTAGATCTGGGGCAGCTCGTCCACCACGCCGACGAAGCTGACCCGCCGGTCGTAGGCCGGCGTGCTCGGGGTCGAGCCATTGGGCGCGTCCTTGCTGCCGGTGACCCTCACCACCCCCCCGGGCTCAGCCGCGGAGAAGATGTTGACCCGATACAGCACCGCCGAGGTGTCACTGCCGGTGGCGGCAAACAGCGTGCTGTTGTCGTTCAGCCAGGCCAGACCGGTGATGTCGAGCGCGCCGCCGCGCCGGTAGGCGCTGCTGCCGCCCGCCGATAAGTCGTAGACCCAGAGCGCCGGGCCCACGGCGGTCAGCCGCCGAAAGGCGAGCTTGGTCCCGTTCGGCGACCAGGCGGGCTGGTCCGCCGGGTCGTCGAGCCCGATCGGCCGGTAGCGCGTGCGCAGGTCCAGGTTCAAAATCCACAGATGTTCACTCCCCTGCGCGTCGGCCGTGCTGTAGGCGATCGATTTGCCGTCCGGGCTGAGGGCGACCTGGCCGGTGATGCGGCCGTCGGCGAAGTCCGTGAGCGCCACATCTTCCAGGGTCGTCGGGCGGAAGCGACGCAGCATCCCGTCGGCCAGGTAAATGATAGTTCCGTCGCTCGACCAGTAGACCTCCGAGCCGGTGATCCCCGGACGGATGACCGTGCCGGACGCCAGGTCGACGATCTGGATCGGGCCGCGGTCGGTGTTGCGTGGGGCCTCGACCACGACCAGCCGTTGTCCGTCCGGCGACCAGTCGAAGGACAGGATCGCGTCAGTGACCTGGCTCTGGGCACTGAGCCGGTAGATCAGCTTCGGCGTTGAACGGCCCAGGAACGCATCGGCGTGCGGATCGACGATGCCGACGGCGAAGTTGGGCTGGCTCCGCTGGCCGACCAGGTACCCGATCTTGCGGGAGAGGGAGAGCGGCCCCGTTCGAAAGCGCGTCTCCACCCGACCATAGATCGCGTTGTCGTGGACGTCGAGGGGCCCGTCGACCGTGACCGTGTAGCTCTGGTTTGATTGGAGAACGTCGGTCGGAATGATTTCGAACTGAGAGCCGTCGCCGCCCGGCCGGGAGCGGAGCACGAAGGGGACGTCTGGGCTCAGCTGGACGGCCGCCTGGATCGAGTCGGCGCGCATCGGCCGGCTGAAGGTGAGGACGATGTTGCGATCGGGCGCGACGGAGGAGGCGTTATCGGACGGGTCGACCGCCGTCAACGTCGGCGGACCTTCGGTCCTAAAACGCCACGAATGCTCGAGCGTGTTTTGCTGGCCGCTGGCGTCCGAATAGCCGGCGTGTATCGACACCGTGTACTCGGTTGAGAGGGCGAAGTTGGTATGGGTGTGGACGAACATCAGCGTGTTGCCGCTCCACGCGAACCGGCAGTTCCGGGACCCGCCGCAGCCGTTCAGGGCGGGCGAGAGTTCGAACCGCCGCTCCACGGAGTCGTGGTTCATCGGCCGGTCGAAGCTGATGCTGATCATCTGGTTCGCCGGCACATCCGTGACCTCACGGCTCGGGGAGATGCTGACGATGCGCGGTGGATTGAGCGCGCAGGCGCCGAGCAGAGGAGCGAGCACCGCCACCAGGAGAAAGATGCCGCGCCGCATGCCCGAGGAGAAGAATAGCGAGCGCGCCGGGCCCGGCCGGTGCGAGCCGCCTAGCGCTGTTCTTCGACCAGCTGGCGCATCTCGTTCGCCAGGTTGGTGAGGCGAGCCGGATCGACGAACATGATCGAGGTCTGCGAGATCCGGTCGATGGTCCGGTCGATCGCGTCGACGCTGTGCTCGGTCGTACCGAGAATCTCTTTGACCTTCTTCGAGCGGTTCTGGAGGGCGGCGTCGGCCATCTGGTTGAGCTGGCTCATCAGCGCCGGCCAATCGATGTCGGGCTCGGCGCTCGAGGGGGCGGCCGGTGGCGCTGCCGGCTGGTAGCTCTGCGCCCGCGGGGCCGCGGGCGCGGCGTGCGCGGGGGCGGCGGGCGGCTGGGGCGCGGCCGGCCGGTAGATCGTAGCGGCCACGGACGGCGTCGTCGACAACATCTCTTCCAGGCTCACCGATGCCGGCTCTTCGAGGTCGGCGACGGCCTTGACCTCGATCCGGGTCTTGGAATCGGCACAAAGTCGCGTCACGATCTCGGGATCCTGGACCAGTAGCGGCTGCCCTCGGGTGAAGGCGCCCAGCAATTGGCCGTCACGCAGCAGGACGATACCCATCTCGTCGGGTGACCGCACGAGCATGCTCCCGTGGATTTTCTCCTCCTGCAGGTACTGCAGCAGTGCCCGCACATCGACGAATCGGGCCAGCAGTCCCTGGAGGATGGTCGGCGCCGTCAGCAACTGGTAGATGGCGGTGACAACCTCGGAGGTGAGCTCGATCACGTCCATGCTGCCCTCGCCGCGGTCGACGTCGTTCTTGAACAGGGAGAACGCGGTCCGGCCGGTGGAGACTACCGCGCCGCCGTCGTAGAAGCTTTCGATCAAGCTGCCCTGGTAGAAGAGGATCATCCCGCGGGATGCGAGGCTCGTCAGCCGGAGGTAGCCCGTCAGGCGATCGGTACTCAGCGAGCGCAGCAGCTTTGGAAAGTCGACGAATGCCGTCTTGAGCGACTCGTAGACGAGCTTGCCGACGGGCAGCGGATACAGCTCGGTGGCAGGCGGTCCCTCGTCCGGCGTGGGCTGCGCTGGCGCGGGCGGCTGGCTCACGACCGGTCGCTCGGTGACCTGGGCTCCGCGCGGCGCCGGCGGAGGGGCCGGAGCAGCCGGGCTGGGTGCCGGCGCTGGACGGGCTGCGGCAACAGGACCGTTGTCCGCGCCGGGCACACCCCGTCGCTTGGCCTCGGCGAGGATGTCGGCGGTTGGCGCGGTGATCGTCTCCTCGGTCGGCAGTTTCGACTTGGGGTCGAAGGTGTAGTCGCCCTGCCGCCAGGCGAGGGGCTCGAAGACCGCCTCTTCACCCTGGCTCCCGTTGCCATAGGCGTGAAAGAGGTGGCCGAAGAGAAAAAACAGCGAGAACGCCTCGCCGCCTTTTCGAACTTGAAGCGTCCCCGTGGCGCGCTGAGCTTGCATCGACTGCAAGAGAGATAGCAGGGGGGTTGAGTCTAATGATCCCTTGTAGTCCACAAGTCTCGGCGCCTGCTCGATGGAACTCATCCAAAGCCTCCCACCGCCCCGAGATTTGGTTCCAATGCTAGCACAGGCCAAATACGATACCGCAAGTGGGAGCGCCGCGTGGCGGCCACGCTTGGGGGAAGCCGCCCGCTAAGCTGTGCACGCATGCCCGAATTGACGACCTGCGAGGATGCGTCCGACTGGGACGCGTTCGTCTCGCAGGCGCGCGACGCCTCGCTGCTGCAAGCCTGGGCGTGGGGCAGCCTCAAGTCACGCTATGGCTGGAGGGTTGCGCGCTACTTCTGGGTCGATGGCGGGACGCCCATCGGTGCCGCCGCCGTGCTCCGGCGCCGCCTCCCCGGCGGACTGGCCCTGTACTACGCGCCGCGCGGGCCCATCCTCGATGGCCGACTCGACCAGTGGCCGGCCTTCTGGCAGACGCTCCGCGAGCGCCTCGCCCAGGACGGCGGCACGATCCTCAAAGTCGATCCGGAATGGACGACGGACGCCCAGCGGGCGGTGCTCACCGCGACCGGCGCGCTGCCGAGCCGGCATCCGATCCAGCACCAGGCCACGATGCTCGTGGATATCAGCGGCGGCGATGAGGCGATGACGCGGCTCAAGGAATCGACCCGGCGCAACATCCGGGCGGGCATCAAGCAGGGCATTGCGGTCGAGGCCTCACAGGCGTCGGCCGCGATGGACAGTTTCTACGAGCTGCTCGGGGAGACCGCGGCGCGCGAGCAGTTCACGATTCGCAGCCGCGCCTACTATCAGGATCTGCTGAGCCTGTTCCGCGAACGCGGCCAGGTCGCCGTCTACCTCGCCCGCCAGGAGGATCGATTGCTGGCAGGTGCGGTGCTGCTGTTTTTCGGCTCCAAGCTGGTCTACCTCTACGGGGGCACGCGAACCGAGGCGAAGGACCTCAAGCCCGGCTACCTGCTGCACTGGCGTGCGGTCGAGGACGCCCAGCGGCGCGGGTGTACCACGTATGACATGTGGGGCGTGCCGCTGGATCCACGACCCGGCCAGCGCGGCTATGGCTATTACGTGTTCAAGTCGCGCTTCAACGCCCGGATGGTCCGGTACATCGGGCTTTACGACCTACCGGTCAATCGTGCCGCGAGCCTGACCATCCGCCTGGCGGAGCGATTCGCGCGGGCCGGCCATCCCGAGTTTGTCTGAGGCCGCCCTCGCCGTCACACCCGGCGAGCAGTTCGGCGCGGAGCGCTGGGACAAGCTCCTGCTGGCGCAGCCGGAGGGCAACCTGCTCCAGAGCTGGAACTGGGGCGAGCTGCAGTCGCGTTTTGGCTGGAGCGTCGAACGTCTCGCCTTCCATGGTGGTCGCTCCGGCGTCTGTTCGCTGCAGCGGAGCGCCACACTCTTCCCGGGCGGGGCGGTGTATTACTTGCCGCGTGGCCCGGCCGTCGCCGAGCGCGAGCGGTTGCTGGTCCTCGATGCGCTGGAGCAGCGCGCGGCGGCCGGTGGCGGGCTGGTCCTGCGCGTCGAGCCGAATGTCCGCGTCGGCGATGAATGGCCGGCCTTCTTCGAGGGGCGCGGATTGGTCAAGGGCAAGGCCGTCCAGCCGGAAGCGACGCGCCTGCTGCGCATCGACGTCGATCCAGAGTCGCTGAAGGCCGGCTTCAAGCCGAAGACCCGATACAACCTGAACCTGGCGGAAAAGAAAGGCGTACGGGTCCGTAGCTCGCGCGATGTCACCACCTTCGCCCGGCTGGCGGCCGACACTGGTAAGCGGCAGGGCATTCACCTTCCCGGTGCTGCCTACTACCAGGCGGCGCTCGAGCTCTTCGGCCCGTCCGACGAGGTGCGGCTCTACCTCGCCGACCACGAGGGTGAGACGCTCGGAGGGATCATGGTCTTCCGTTTCGGGCGGACCGCCTACTACCTGTTCGGCGGCTCGAGCGATCACAAGCGCGAGCTGATGCCGAATTACCTGCTGCACTGGCAGGCCATGCTCGATTTCCGCGCCATGGGTTGTGACACCTATGACTGGTGGGGGATACCGGAAGAGCCGGCCCCGGATCACCCATGGTTCGGGCTCTATCGCTTCAAGACCGGCTTTGGTGGCGAGACGGTCCGATACGTCGGCCTCTACGAGCGCGTCCTGCGGCCGGGCCCCTTGAAGGTGGAGCGGCGGTTGCAGCAATTGAAGGCGAAAGTACGCGCGCCTATACTGCGGTGACATGGCGAGGGAGCGAACGCTCTCCGAGCAAGCGTTTGAGCAGTTCCCCCAGGCCCTGATCATCGTTGATCGCGAGGCGACCGTGGTCTCATTGAACCCGGTCGCCGAGCGCCTGACCGGGTGGGCACGCGGGGACGCGCTGGGCCGGCCGGCGGCTGACCTCCTCGAGGTGCGTACCGAGACCGGCGTCAACCTGTGCGCGCCCAATGGAGCCTTGCGGCGTGCCCTCCGCCTGGGCACCCGCATCAATACCCACTTCGCCTACCTGTTCCGCCTGCGCACCAGCGATGACCCGGTGCGGGTCTCGTACTGGGTGTCGCCGCTGCGCCTCAAAAGCACGACGCCGGACGGCGCCGTGATCGCCATCCACGACGTGACGCCCGAGCTGGAGACGATCGAGGCTCGCGACGCGCTGATGCTCGCCGCCTCGCACGAGCTCAAGACGCCGCTCACCACACTCAAGGGGTTGAGTGAGCTGCTGCTCGACTTCGACCTGACGGAAGCGCAGCGTCGCGAGTTGCTGCAGGACCTGCACGGTCAGGCCGACCGGATGGAACGGCTGATCGGGGACATTCTGGCTGTCAGCCGGATCGACTCCGGTCGAATCTCCGTCGATTTCTCGCGGGTCGACGTCGCCGCCGTCGTCCAGCATGTCTGCGAAGAAGTGCGCCCGATGCTTAAAGGACGGACCCTCGAGTGCCGCGTCCCCAGGAACCTGCCGGCGGTCATGGGGGAGGCGCGTAAGCTGCACCAGATCCTGGTGAACCTGCTGACCAATGCCATAAAATATTCGGAGGCCAGCACCCAGATCACCCTCAGCGCCCATAGCCAGCAGTCGGCCGTGAGGTTCGAGGTCTCAGACCAAGGGGTCGGAATTCGCAGGGAACACATGGCTCGCCTCTTCGAAAAGTTTTATCGCGCCGATGACCCGGCGGTTCGACGTACCTCCGGCACCGGGCTCGGCCTCTACATCGTCCGCAGCCTGGTAACCATGCTGGGCGGTCAGGTCCACGTGCGGAGCCGGCACGGCAAGGGCTCCGTCTTCATCGTCACGCTGCCGCGAGCGGAAACGACCGCCCGGCCCCGTCCGCGGGTGGCCGCCGTGGCGCACTGATGCCACCGACGAAGAAGATCCTGATCGTTGACGACGAGGCCATGATCCGCAAGGCGATCCACCTGGCCCTGGAGAAGGAGGGCTACGAGGTGGTGGAGGCGGAGACCGGCGGTGAGGCCCTGCGCCGGATCGAGCTCAGTAAACCCGACCTGATCCTGCTGGACATCATGCTGCCCGACGTTTCGGGATTCGACGTCTGCCGCGATATTCGCAAAGCCGGACTGCGGGTGCCGATCATCATCCTCAGCGCCAAGACGGAAGAAATCGATGTGGTGGTCGGGCTGGAGATCGGCGCCGACGATTACATCACCAAGCCCTTCCGCACCCGCGAGTTGCTGGCCCGCATCGCCGCCCACCTGCGCAAGGCGCGCCAGGAGGAGGAGGCCGTCAACCAGGGGCGGCTGGAGTTCAAGGATCTCGTCATCGACCTCAACGAGCGCCGCGTCTTTCACGACTCGAGCGAGGTCGGGCTGACCCACACCGAGTTCGACCTGCTCGCCTTCCTGGCGTCGAATGCCGGCAAGGTGCTCTCCCGGGAGAAGATCCTGAACCACGTCTGGGGCTACGAGTACCCGATCGAGACCCGGGTGATCGACGTCCACATCCGCAACCTGCGGCGGAAGATCGAGCAGGATCCGTCGCACCCGTTCTTCATCCTGGCGGTACCGGGGATCGGCTACCGCTTCACGAGCGCCGGCAAGCTGGGTTAGCCTTTCCAATTTCCCTTGTGGGGGAGGGTCAGGGATCTGTCGGACCGGTGTTACCTAGTGAGCTGTCACGACGTTTGATGGACATGATGGTTGCCGGCTCAAGGCTCGCCCCGTGGGTTGGCGCCCTGTGGGTTTTGCTGCTTCTCGCCGCATGCGGAGGGTCGGGCGGCGGCAGGCCGGATGAGTTGGCCATCACCTGCACGGGTCCGCTTGCCACAGCCGGCGCGACGCCCTCCGCGGTCGCCGGATCGTGCGCTCAGTCGTTGGGCGCGCAGGTGGCCCACCTCGACTGTGCGACGACGACCGACATCGCCCAGGTCGATGGATTCCAGCTCGGCGAGCTGAACACAGACAACGGGTCGAGCACGGATCGGAAAGTGGTGGCGAGCAGCCGGTCCGGACGGTGTCGGATGACGGTCCCACCCGGGTACGTCGGTTACCTGCAGACCGTGAAACCCATCCAGGATGGCCTGACGCTCGTCGACTTCATCCCACGCAGTGGCGAGAACAGTCTCACACTGCTGCTTCGTTGCCCGCAGGTCGGCGGCACGCCCTGCCTCGCTCTCAGCATGTACTCAACTCAGACCTACGAGTGTGTTCAGGTCATGGACGGAAAGAAGCAAACTCTCGCACGTGGCACGTTCGCCGGCCAGCAATTCCCAGCCCCCCAGCTGGAGGTGAACCAGCCGAACCGCCTCGTGTTCTCAGTAACCGGCGACGCTATCATCGGCTACATCAACGGACGTCAGATCTGTGGCGGCAAGACCACCGTGCCGGTCACCTCATCCGCTGCAACGGTGCAGGTTGCACAGGCGGGCGGGTCCGCTCCCGCTGACGTCGACCTGATCGACTTCTACGTCTTTGGGTCGGCCTAGATCCGGCCCCAAAACGCATCGGATCAGGAGGCGGCGGCGCCGGCGGCCGGCCGCAGCTCGCGGTAGACCGCAAGCAGGCGGTCGAGGTTGTCCGACAGGCTGTAGCGCTCCACCGCACGAGCGCGTGCCCGTCGGCCGAGCTCGGCGCGGAAGTCGGGAAATTCGATCAGCGTGCGCAGCGCCAGGCGGAGTTGCCCATCGAGATCTTTGGTGTCGACGACGATACCCGCGCCGCGCAGGGCTTCACCGTCCGAGCCCACGTCGGTGGCCACGGCCGCGACGCCGCAGGCCATCGCTTCGAGCAACGACAGCGATAGCCCTTCAACCATGGAGGGCAGCACGAAGACGTCCATGGCGCGCAGCATCGCGATCCGCTCCATTTCATCGAGCACCTGGCCGGTGAAGACGACGCGCGCGCTTCCGTACCGTCGATCGAGGCGGCGCTTCTCGCTGCCACTCCCGACGATCACCAGCTTGACGTCATCCGCGGCGTCGACATCCTGGAAGGCGCGTACAAGGAGATCGACGTTCTTCTCGGGGTCGACGCGGCCCAGGTAACCGACGAACGCACTTGCCTCGAGGCTCTGTTTGAAATCCGACGCTCCCGGCGCGTACTTCTCGACATCGACGCCGTTGGGAATCACAGCGACGTTGTCGGCCGGCACGCCGTAATGCTCGAGCAGGCTCTTTTGCTGATCGGAAAAGATGATGACGCGGTCGAAGCTGGCCAGCGACTGGGCATAGAGCCGGTAGACCGCGGTGCTGATGCCCTGCCAGAGCCCGAAGCGAGAGTCGTAGGGGACATGGAAGGTGGCGACCACCGGCAGGCCCAGCTCGTGGCAGAGTTCCGGGAGCCCGAAGTCGATCAGCGTCGAGAAACTCAGTGAGACGTGCACCAGGTCGACGCGCTCGCGGCGGAGCAGGTCGGTGATGGTGCGCTTCGTCCTCGGCGACGAGATGATGTAGCGGTGGCTGCCCGTCAGGGACCGCAGGGTGAGCGTGTCATCGGTCACCGCGGCCAGTGCGCCGTGATGGACGAAGAAGACTTTGACGCCGCGCGCCCGGAGCCCGGCGACGATCTCCCGCGAATAGGTCAGCAGGCCGTCGCCGGCGCGGCCGCTCTGATGACCCAGCCAGGCGATCCGCAGCGGCTCGTTCATCGGGTCTCGATGTCCTTGAGAAGGTCGAGCAAGAAGGGACGGTTCTGCAATTCGGCGTGGGGGATGTGCAGGCCGGGCTCGTGGACGATGCGACCGTTGTAGCGAAGGATGTCGATGTCGATCTCGCGTGGGCCCCAGCGCTGACGGGCGGTGCGGCCGAGCTGGTCCTCGATCCGCTTGAGGGTGTCCAGCAGCGGTCGCGGCTCGAGCGAGGTCTGGACCTCGAGCACCTGGTTCAAGAAGCGCGGCTGGTCACGAATGCCGACCGGCTCCGTCTCGGCCACCCGCGAGGCGCGCACCACCGTGATTCCCGCCTCCGGCAACGCCTCACGTGCGGCCTGGAGGTATCCAGCGCGGTCGCCGAGGTTGCTGCCCAGGGCGAGCCACACGCTGGACGAACGCCTCAAACGCTCGCCTGGCCCGTCGAACGTCTCGATCGCTCGCATCGCACTAAAGCGCGGCTCGCGAGTGGCGACGCCCCGAGCGCCGCTCGCGTCGGCCGGCGGGCCGGCCTGGCGGATGGCATCGGCCATTTTTGCCACCCGAACCATCGCCTTGACGTCGTGCACCCGGACGATGTCGGCGCCGCCGGCGATGCTGAGCGTGACCGCCGCGGCCGTTCCCTCGAGCCGCTCCCCGGCCGGCAGGTCGAGCGTCTTGCCGATGAACGACTTCCGGGAGGGGCCGATCAACAGCGGAAAGCCAAGCCGGCGCAGCTCGGGCAGGCGGCGGATGATCTCGAGGTTCTCCTCGCGCGTTTTCCCAAAGCCAATGCCGGGGTCCACGATGATGCGATCATCCGCGATGCCGGCCGCTCGCGCCAACTCGACACTCTCGCGCAGGCTGTCCGCAATTTCCCCGATCAGGTCGCGGTAGCCACCGCCCGGCTTGTTGTGCATCAGCACGACAGGCACGCCGGCCGCCGCCACGGTGGCCGCCATCTGCGGATCTCGCCGGAGTCCCCAGACATCGTTGACCAGCCCGGCGCCCGCCGCGACGGCGCGCTCCGCGACCTCGGCTTTGTAGGTGTCGATCGAAATGGGGACCGCCACAGCGGCCGCGACTCGAGTCACGACAGGAATCACGCGCGCCAACTCGTCCTCCAGGCTTAGCCCCGGGCCCGCCCACGTCTCGGGTCGAGTGGACTCGCCGCCGATGTCGATCAGGTCGGCGCCATCCCGCTCCATCGCCTGGGCTTGGCCGACCGCCGTCTCGAGGTCAGTCACGCCGTCACCAGAGAACGAATCCGGCGTGACGTTGACGATCCCCATGACGTAGGTGCGCGAACCCCAGTGGAATTCGTGGTTGCCGATGCGGGTCAAGCGCATCGTGGCCGCCATCGGCCTGAGCGTAGCATCATGTCGTTTCGGTGACTGCCATCAAATTGAGCCGCCTCCTCGAGGGCGTCGAAGTGCTCGAAGCACCTCCCACCGACCCCGAGGTCACGGGCCTTTGCTACGACTCGCGCCGACTGAAGGCAGGCGACTGCTTCGTCGCCATCGCGGGGACCCACACGGATGGGCACCGCTACGTCGAGACGGCCCTGCGAGATGGCGCCGTGGCCGCGGTGGTGCAGCACCGGGTCGGCACCGCCTGGCCGCAGGTCGTGGTGCCGGACACGCGCCGGGCGCTGGGACTGATGTCGAGCACGTTCTATGGCCATCCCAGCCGGGACCTGGTCGTGATCGGCGTGACCGGCACCGATGGCAAGACCACCACCACGACGATGATCCACCAGATGCTGCTCCACGCCGGGCGGCGGGCTGGCTCGATGAGCACGGTAGATATCCGCTTCGGCGACATGGTCGATCCGAACGACTCGCGCCAGACCACCCTCGAGGCGCTCGAGGTCCAGGATCAGCTGGCGCGCATGCGCGAGGGCGGGCTGACATATGCCGTGATCGAGACCAGTTCGCACGGTCTTGCGCTACAACGCGTGGTCGGCGTCGACTATGACGTTGCCGTCTTCACCAACATCGCGCATGAGCACCTCGATTTCCACAAGACAATCGAGGCCTACCGCGAAGCGAAGGCGCAGCTGGTCGACCTGACCGCCGCCGGCGCTCGCAAGGGCATCGACAAGACGGCGGTGCTCAACCGCGACGACCCGAGCTATGCCTCCCTGGTCAACCGGCCGATCGCCCGGCAAATCTCCTACGGCATTCAGCTCGACGCGGATCTCAAAGCTGATCGCGTCGAGGCGACGCCCCAAGGTTTGCGGGTGGAGGCCTCGACTCTCCTCGGGCCCTTGTCATTGCGGTTGAAGCTGAGCGGTCGCTGGAACGCCGCCAACGCGCTGGCCGCTGCGGCCGCGGGGGTCGCCGTCGGCCTGACCCTCGACGAGATCCGTCAGGGCCTCGAAAGCTACCAGGGCGTCAGCGGTCGCATGGAGCGTGTCGACCTCGGTCAGCCGTTCGCGGTGATTATCGATTACGCCCACACACCGCAGAGCCTGGAGAAGGTGCTTCGGGAACTGCGGCCGATCACTCGCGGCAAGCTGATCGCGGTCTTCGGCAGCGCCGGGGATCGCGATCGCGAGAAGCGGCCCTGGATGGGGGAGATCGCCGCCCGGCTGAGTGATTACGCCGTCTTCACTAACGAGGATCCGCGGGAAGAGGATGCGATGACTATCCTCAGCGAGATCGCCGCCGGCGCCGAGGAGGTCGGGTGGACCGAGGGCGAGCAGTACGCGCGCATCGAGGACCGCCGCCAGGCCATCACCCACGCGGTTCGGAAGGCCGCTCCGGGCGACACCATTCTGCTGGCGGGGAAAGGGCACGAGCGCAGCATCCTGATCGGTCGTGGCAAGCAGCCATGGGACGAACGAGCCGCCGCGGAGGCGGCGATCCGCGGCCTCTCCGCTTGACATGGTCAGCCCTTAACCATTCTGTGGCATCTCAGTTGCGCGGAAATCGACAATTTGCTTAGTTGGACGTCGTTGCAACGCCATGAAGTTGGGCCCGGGGGAGTCGATCGTGATCAGCGCAACCCCGGCTGCAACTTTTGGCGTATGGGCCCGCTGGGTCTTCACGTGTGGTCTGTATGAGATCTGGCGCCGGCAGCATCGCTTCATGGTGACCAATCAGCGCGTCATCGTCACCAAGGGCATATTGAATCGGACAGAAAGAGTGGTCCCGCTCGGCAAGGTTCAGGACGTCACGGTCCGAACCGGGTTGTTTACCGGTTACGTCGTGCTTTCTTCGGCTGGCGGGGCGTTGGGCATCGAGCAACTCGGTCCCGTTTGGAGGCGACAGGCTGGCGCGATTGCAGATGCGATCACCAGCCAGCAGAGACAGGCGGCGTAGCGCGTTGCGCCGTCGCTAGTACAATCACCGCCGGGCTGCGAGCACCAACTTGCGGTCGGTGAAGGACTGCACCTGCCGGTCTCCAACCACGATCTCGAGGTCGCGGACTGCCGACGCCGGAGCATCAAGAAAGCGGGCACGGACATGTTGCTGCGTTGCCGCGTCCTCGCCGCCGCGCTCAAGCCACGGTTCGAAGTGGTGGGCCTTGCGCACCACTTCCGACTTCTCGACGCGTAGGCCGGCCTGTTCGCAAAACGCGACCCACTCTCGCTCGGTGTAGATGCGGCGATGGGTCGGGTCGCGCAGCGTCTCGACCTCGTCCTGGTAGGCGGCGCTTACGGGGTCTTCGGGCGCGAGGGTGTCGATGAAGATGAAGATCCCGCCCGGTCGCAGGACACGGGCCACCTCCCGCATCGCGAGGGCGACGTCGTCGAAGTGATGCGCGGCCAGCCGCGTGGTCACGATGTCGAAACTTGCCACGGGAAACGGCAGCCGCTCCGCGTCGGCCTGAACGAACTCCGCATTGGTGAGGCCGGCCTCGTGGAAGAGGCGGCGCGCGGTTGCGAGCATGGCGTCGACCGGGTCGGTGAGGACGACACTGGACACCTGGCGCGCGAGCGCGAGTGCCGTGTGGCCGGCGCCGGTGCCAATGTCCAACACGCGTTCCCCGCCGGTCGGTGCGGCGAACTCGACGACCAGTTCCAGCTCGCGGCCCGACTTGTGCTCGCCGGTGGCATAGGCCTCGGCGGCCTTCTCCCAGCGGGTCCCGGTACCGCTCACCCGGTCAGCTTAAGGCGACGCTGTTCAGGACTTGCTGGACCAGGAGCGAGTTGGAGTCCGGCGTGAAGAACGAGAACTGGTAGTTGCGCCCCTTGGTGTGCACGTAGACAGACGTCATGTACGGCCAGCCCTGGTCGGGACGAGCCCAGGCGGAGCTGACCTTGCAGGTGTCGAGCGCGACGCGGGAGACCTGCTCCGTCACGGGGTTGATGCTCCAGACGCCGATGGTGGCGGTGTGATCCGGAACCGGTGTGATGTCGGGGCGAAGCTGTCCCGGCAATTGCACCGTCAGCGTATCGGACGTCGTCGTCTGCAGCACCAGGAAGGGAAGGTCATCGCCGCTCTTCATGACCGTGGTCAGCGACGCGTCGGACGAGGGCGCGACCTGGTAGCCCTGCGGCAGCATCAGGCTCCAGCCGAAGCCGCTTGCGGCATGCAGCGGCGTCGTCGCGACAAAGTCGGATCGCACCCAACCGGCCTGGTTGCCCAGCGTGAGGTGATACCAGGTGTTGCCCGACGCATCCGGCGCGCGTCCGTCGGCGGTGGCCTGGGTGCCCTGCGAGAGTGTGGCCAGGCGCGTGCTCGAGGTGCTGGCCGCCGAGCGCAGATTGACACCGAGCGGATCGTTGACCCAGATCCCGAACGGCAGCGACGGCACCGACGGTGTCGTCGTAGTCGCTGACTTTGGTATGGGCAGCGACGCCGGACAGGAGGTCGGTGAGGCGTGCGGATCGATGGTGCCCGAGGGGGATGTTTGAGGCCGGCCCGCCACGGCGTGGGTCTTGTAGAGAGACGACAGCGGCCCAGCCAGCAGGAAGGCCGCCGCGGCGCCGATAGCCATCAGGGGAATTAGGCGGAGAGCCGACCTCATGCCCATGCAACGCACCAGCTGGGATCGCAGTTACGCCAGCGGCTTGCGGTTGGGAACTCCGGTGCGGCGCGGAAAACCGGTGGGCGTTGGGCCCCGCTTGGGCACGACCAGGAGGACACCGCCGCTGCCTCCTGGACGCTCCAGCCGCGGCGTCCCGCCGCCGAGGAGGCGCGCCGCTGGCTCGAGCCGCTGTGGATCGAAGGGGCTGACTTGGGCAACGAGGTCTCCACCTGCTCTAACGAAGGGAAGGGCAAGCTCCAGCAGCACCGCCGGTGGGGCCGCCGCCCGTGAGATCGCCCGATCGAATTGCCCCCGAAGCGCCGGCCGATGGGCAAGTTCCTCGGCTCGCCCCGCCGCCACGGCCACATTGGACAGGCCCAGGGTGGCGGCGACGTGCTCGAGGAAGGCGACTTTGCGGGCGTTGGCCTCCAGCAGCGTGAACCGCACCTGGGGCATGGCGAGCGCCAGTGGGACCGCAGGCAGCCCGCCACCGCTCCCGATGTCGATCACGCGCGCGACCCCGGCCCACGTCAGCGCCAGCAATGGGTCGCCGGCCGCGATCTGTGCCAGGACTTCCTCGAGGGTGCGAGCGCCGGTGAGGTTGACACTTCGGTTCCAGTCGAGCAGGAGCTCGGCGTAGCGTTGGATTTGTTGGCTCACATCCTTACAATATGGTCGTGCCCATCTACGAGTTCTCATGCCTTTCCTGCCGCCACACGTTCGACGTCTTCGGTAGCTATGCCAGTCGCGACCAACGCCAGGCCTGCCCGGAGTGCGAGAGCACGAACACCAGAGCGATGTTTTCCACCTTTGCGGTGACGGGCAAAGGCGGAATGTCGGCCGCGTCGACCTCGGGTGGTTGCGCCTGCGGCGGCAGCTGCGCCTGCGCAAACTGACAGCGCCGCTGTAGACAAAGCGTTTAGGTTTCGTTCATTATTGGGGCCGTGGCGTCCAGTTCCGCCCCGATCCGCTTCCGGCCGATGCCACTGCCCGAGCTCCTGGATGAGCTTTTTCGCCTCTATCGTCGCCATTTCCAGCTGATCGTGGGGGTGGCGCTGGTGGTCGCGTTACCTGGTTTGGTCTGGAGCCTGGTGACCGGCACCTACCGGGTGGGCTTCGGGACCCTCTTCAACCAGTTCCCCACGCCGGGAAGTAGTCCAACGGCTCTGACCAGCTCCCAGACGTCGGCCTTCTTCCTCGCCGGGCTCGGCGGCCTGATCCTGCTCCCCTTTAGCGTCGGGGCGGTCTACCGGGCCGTCACCGATGCGGCGCTCGGCCGCCCGGCAACGATCGGCTCCGTGCTGCGAGAGACGCTGGCCCGCTACTGGGTGCTTCTCGGGTTTATCGGAGTGGTCTTCGGCATCCTGATTGTCTGGGCCATCGCCCTGGTCATCGGCACGGTCCTGCTTGTGATACCCGGGATCGCCGTCTTCTGCGCCGGCATTTATGTCTTCATCCGCTTGTCCCTGGGTGTGGCGGCAATGATGGCGGAGGACATCGGCCCAATCCGCGGCCTGGGGCGGAGCTGGAACCTCGTCAGCGGCCAGTGGTGGCGCACCTTTGGAATCCTGTTGATCGTCGGCATCATGCAGATCGTTATCACCTACGCGCTCTTTATCCTCTTCGGACTGATCGCCGCTCTCGCCAGCACCGGCGATTTCGAGCTGGCGGTCGTCCAGGTTGGCGGGACCCTGTTGAGCGCCATCGTCAGCCCGATCACGACGATCGCGATCACGCTGCTCTACTTCGACCTGCGGGTTCGCAAGGAAGGCCTCGACCTCGACCAGCTCGCCCAGCAGACTTCCCCGGGCCCTGCGCCCGCTTAACCGACCGCTGCCTCTTCGCGCGGGGCCGCTGATCGCCGGGCTCGTCCTTGCGCTGGCGGCCGCCATGCCCGCGTCGGCGAGCCAGGTCGATGACTACGCGAACGCCGTTCACCGGGCGTTGACCCTGGTGCAGTTCGCCGAGCGCGGTGACGCCCCATCGATCGGGCAGGCGCTCCAGGTGCTCGAAGCCGCGCCGGGACCCAGCCAGCCGGAAATTCTGCATGACCTGCGCGCCGAACCGCCCAATCTCACTGATGCCGACCAGCGGCTGCAGGCGTTGTTCACCGCGCTCCAGGCGCACGTCGATACCCCGGACCCGGACCGCGCGCACCAGCAGTTGAACAGCGTCCTGTCGATGCCGCGCTATGTCGGGCTGGCATCCGGGAGATCGATCGCCGACCGGATCCTGGAGGCGGTCAGCACCGCGCTCGGTCGCTTCTTCTCCTGGCTCGGTCTTGGCAAGCTGCATCTCAACGTCCCGCTCTGGGTCTGGCTGGGACTCGCCGCGCTGATCATCCTTGGCATCATCGTCTGGCCGATTCGGGGCACCCTGAGCCGGGGTGGGCGGGAGGTGATCCCGCGAAGGGTGCCGTCGGCGATCCGTCCATCCATCGACTACTTTGCGCAGGCAGACCGGCTGGCCGCGGCCGGCGACTTCAACGGCGCGATTCAGGCGCTGGCCGGCGGGGTGACGGTGAGGATCAGCGGCGAGCGCGCCTGGGACCGCAGCCCCTTCACCGTGCGTGAGCTGTTTCAACGGACCGAGCAAGCGGAGCAGCTGCGGCCGCTCCTCCGCTCGTTCGAGGAGGCGAGCTACGGCCGTCGCGCACCCGATGGGCCGATGTATGCGCAGGCCGCGGAGTCGGCACAACGGTACAGGCGGACCGCCACGTGAGCCGTCGCCGGTGGATTCTGTTCGGCGCCGTGGTCGTCCTGATCGCCATGGTCGTGCTGCTGCGCGGCACCGCCGGGGGCGATTCACCCGAGCACGGCTCGGCCAGTGACGCCGGCAACGGCACCTCGGCGCTCCGCTTTTACGCCGAGTCCCTTGGCCATCAGAGCGGGTCAATCGAGGGTGACTACAACCTTCCCTTAACGCCGGCGTTGCTGTTCATCTTCAGCCCAACGACGGGCTTCAGCAACGCGCAGAGTCAGCAGCTGACCAACTGGCTGAGCTCAGGCAACGTCGTCGTCTATGCGGCCGAGGAAGGCGATCCCGACCTCGACACCCAGTTCGGCCTGCATCGGTCGAGCGCCGGCGTCGACGCGGCCGCTCACGCCGCGGCGCCCATCTTCGGCGGCGTCACCACGCTCTCCGGCGCCTCCTCTGCCGCCGCACTTACGCCGTCGGCATCGCAGGTGCCGTTGCTTCGAAACGTGCACGGCGACGTGCTGGCGCTCCGTACCGCGGTCGGTTCTGGCCAGCTGATTGCCTTGACGGATCCGCTGGTCCTCTGCAATGGCTACCTTCGGTTGGCCGACAATGGCCGCTTCGCGGCTGACCTGATCGCACTGGCGCCCAACGGCGGCCAGGTGCTGTTCGATGAGTTTCACCACGGGGAAATCGCCGGCAACGTTCCCCCGGAGACCGGCTGGATGCTGACTCCCTGGGGCGCGGCCCTGGTGCTGGCGGTGATCATCATCTTTGCGGGCCTGGCCATGCGCGGCCGCGCCTTCGGTCCGCCAATCCCGCTGCACCGGCGCGCGGATCGTTCCAGCGCCGAGTACGCGGCGGCGGTGGGCAGCTTGCTCCATCGGACCGGAGCTCGTCGGGTAACCCTCGAGACCTTGCTGTCGGCCACCCGCCGAACCGTCGCTGAACGCGTCGGAGTTGGCAGCAGTACACCGTCGGGTCAGCTACTGGACACGATCGCGCAGCGGTCGCCGGCCGCCGCCGCTGAGCTGTCCCGCGCGCAGGCCGGGCTTCCGGCGGCGCTGACCTCAGAGGCGGCAGTGCTGGAGATGGCCCGGCGCCTGCACGAGCTTGCCTATCCAATGTCGAACGTCGAGAACCAGAAGGAGTCCGCATGAAGGCTGCCGACTTTTACACGCGCTTTCGTTCCGAGGCGTCGAAGGCGGTGGTGGGGCAGGACGATGCCGTCCGGCTCTGCGCCCTGGCCCTGATCGCGCAAGGCCATGTCCTGTTGGAGGGCGTGCCGGGCGTTGCCAAAACACTGCTCGCCAAGACCGTCGCCCGCCTCCTCTCACTGCGCTACGGCCGGGTGCAGTTCACGCCCGACTTGATGCCCGCGGACATCGTCGGCACCTCGGTCTACGACCTCCAGTCGCGGTCGTTTCGGGTGCGCCAGGGACCGGTGTTCACCAACATCCTGCTGGCCGACGAGATCAACCGCGCCCCGGCCAAGGTCCAGGCCGCTCTATTGGAATCGATGGAGGAGCGAGGCGTCAGTATGGAGGGACAGCAACTGCCGTTGCCTGACCCGTTCATGGTGCTGGCCACGCAGAACCCCATCGAGTACGAGGGCACCTACCCGCTGCCCGAGGCACAACAGGATCGATTCCTGTTCAAGGCGGTGATGACCTATCCGAAGCCGGAGCAAGAGCTCGAGATGCTGCGGCGGTGGGATGCCGGCATCGAGCTGAAGGATCCGGCGCGCGCTGGTGTCGAGCCGGTGCTCGATGCCGCGACCATCATGGAATGCCGGGAGGAAGCGCGCAAGGTCACCGTCGAGGAGAAGGTGCGACGGTACATCATCGAACTGGCCGTCTCGACCCGGCAGGCCGCCGAGCTGGTGCTGGGTGCCAGTCCTCGCGCCGAGGTGCTGCTGATGCTCGCCGCCAAGGCCGCCGCGGCGTTTGACGGACGTGACTACGTGACCCCGGACGACGTGAAAGGCCTGCTGCGTCCCACCTTCCGGCATCGCCTGTTGCTTCGGCCCGAGGCCGAGGTCGGCGGGCAGACCGCCGACAGCCTGCTCGACTCCGTCATCGCCCGGGTCACGCCGCCGCGCTAGGTCTCGCTGGTGACGCTCATCCCGCAGCCGCGCCTGTTGATCGCCCTGCTGCTGGGCACGCTCCTGATCCTGCTGATCCTGGTGCATCCAGTTTTCGTGGTCGTATTTCTTGGCTACTACGCGGCGCTGCTGGGCTTTACCCTCGCCGACGCGGGCCGGCTGCCGCGAAAGTCCGGCTTCATGGCCAGCCGCGTGCTGCCGCAACCGTTTTCGCTGGGCGAAGTCCAAGCGGTCCAGGTGCTGGTCGCGCACGCTGACGCGGCCGGACTTCCCGCGGAAGTGGCCGATCACGTGCCCGCCGACCTGCAGCCCGATCGCCGGATCCTGACCGGCACCTTCGACCGCGAAGGCTTGCTTGGCGTCGAGTACACGGTGCAACCGCCCCATCGCGGCAGCTATGCCTTCGGCCCGGTCGACCTCCGCTGCTGGCGACCCAGAGGCTGGCTCATCCGGCAGGTGCGAATCAAGGCCGACGAGCCGGCCGCCGTCTATCCCGACGTGCTGGCGATCAAGCGATACGAGCTGATGCTGCGCCGCGGTATGCGGATCATGATGGGACTCAGGCGGGCTCGGCCGCCGGGCGCCACCACGGCGTTCGCGGGGTTGCGCGACTACCTGCCGGGGGACGACGTCCGGCGCATCAACTGGAAGGCCACGGCACGGCGCGATAGTCCGGTCGTGATGGAAGTCGAAGCCGAGCGCGGACAGCAGGCGATCATCGCGCTCGATTGCGGACGTATGATGACCGCCCCGGCCGGGCTCCTGACCAAGCTGGATCATGCCGTCAACGCCGCCCTGCTGCTGGCGTGGGTGGCGCAGAGCCAGGGCGACAAGGTCGGCATGCTCACCTTCAGCGATGGGGTGCGTCGGTTCGTCGCGCCGCAGCGGGGGCCGGCCCAGGTCACCCAGCTCAACAAGGTGCTGTATGACGTCAAGCCGGAGTACACCGAGCCCGACTTTGCCGAGGCCTTCTCGCATCTCGCGCTGCGGGTCAGCCGCCGCTCCCTGGTGGTCGTGCTCACCGACGTGCTGGATCCCGAAGCCTCGCGCGACCTGGTCGGCCACGCCATCCGCTTGAGTCACCGGCACCTGGTGATGGTGGTCGCCATGTCCGACCCGGAGGTGCTGGCGGCCCGCAACGCGCCCATCGAGCGGGTCGCCCGCGCCTACGAATGGGCGGCCGCCGAAGAACTCCTTTCCGCCCGGCGGGCCAGCTTCGAGCAGCTGCGGCAGGGTGGCGTCCTGGGACTCGACGTCGAGGCCGGCCAGCTCAGCCCCTCGCTGGTCGAACGGTACCTGGACCTCAAGGAGCGAGCCCTCTTGTAGCGTCGAAGTAACTTCTCGGCGCCCGCGGTCGTTGCTTCCAGCGCAGGCACATGAAGACGCTCGATCGGAATCGAATCGAGGCAGTGGTACGAGAGCTCGAAACCGGCGCCTATCACCTGGCTCTCCACCTCGTGAACGAGCCGGCGTCGGCCGAGCGGATCGTCCTGAAGGCGTTCGCAAGTTCGGCGCGATCGCTGGCCGCAGCTCAGCCCAACGAACTACGGGAGAAGCTGTACGCGCGGATCCGCCAACAAGCGTCACGGGATGGTCGAACACCCGTGATAACGAACTCGCGGCTCGGTGTCGCGGCCGCTGTCGGTGAGACCCTCCACCTTCGAATCGTTGACCTGCTCGAGGAGGAACAGGCAGTCGAGCCGGTCGCTCGGCGCCGCGCGGTCATGCTCGGGATCGGCGGTGTCCTGCTGGTGGCGGCCTTGGGGGCGTTCATCTGGGTGCGTGCCGATGCGTTGGCCGCGGCCCAGCCGACGGTGACCGACGTCAATCCGACGGCCGGCGCGCTAGAGGTGCCGGTGCGGGGAGACTTCAAGGTCACCTTCGGCGGGCACCCGGTGGGTACGCCCAGCCTCCGGCTCGAGCCGGCCGACGGCGTCCTCGACTCGGCGCGCTGGGACGGGAACACGTTGCTGATCAGTTATTCCGGGCTTCACCTCGCGGCCCGATACCAGCTGGTCCTAAAGGCCGACTACCGCAGCCGCTTCAAGGATGTCGGTCACATGGTCAAACGCTGGAGTTTCACGGTGGAGGGATACCCGATCCTGGTCAAGGTCGGACCGTCCGAGGCCGATGTCACCCGCATCGGAGCACTGACGATCGACTTCAACCACCGTCCCCCCGTCAACCCGCAGCTGCAGATCGTCCCGGCGGATGGCTCGCTGGACGCGGGGCACTGGACCGGGACGACCTGGGTCGTCGGCTACCAGGACTTGAAGCCGCGCACGACCTACGAGGTCACGGCCGTCGTTGACTATGGCGTGCGCGCCGCCAACATCTGGCGCCAGTGGACCTTCACGACGGAGCCGGGGGCGCCGCCCGCTGGGACGCCGGTGATCTGGTACTCGCTATCGTCGCCCTGGCTGGGGCCGGGCCAGCCCCAGCGACTGGTGGCGATCGACTGGAGCGGCAATATGGTCGGCACCATGTATCAGATGCCCGCGATCCAGCAGTCGCCAGACGGATCGATCCTCGCCAACCGAGATGGCAGCTACCTCGATCGCAGCGGGGCGCAGGTCAGGACCACGTCACCACCCAACTACTTCAGCTCGATGCTGGCTGATGACAATCGCAGCGTGTGCGAGATCCGCCCGTACGGCACGAGTCCCGACGAGCAGTGGGTTTTTGTGGGCCGCGTCGATGGCCCCGCACGCCGGGTCGCCCCGGCGGGCGTGATGCCCGCTCGTGGAGGCCTGTCCATCCTGGCATGCAGCGTCCTGAATGATCGGGTGGTGGTCGGCGACTTCGGCATGAACGGACTCGCCGGCGTTCGCGTCATCGAAGTCTCAAGCGGACGCCTCATCTATCAACGGGCCTACCTAAACCCGTCGACCAGCGTCGTCAGCTCACACGACGGGAAATACCTGGCGGAGCAGACAACCACCTACGGCACGGAGGGTCAGCCGGTGGCGGGGCAGACCACGATCCGGCGCACGAACGATGGACAGGTTGTGGGTCACGCGGGCACGCAACGGGTCCTGCGGTTCTCCTGGGACGACATGCGGGTGGTCACGGGGTCGCTCCCGGGGATGAGCCCAACCACCAACGTGGAGCTGATGGAATGGCAGACGGGCAAGACGCTGTGGCGCCAGCCTGGCAGTCCCACCACTTATGGAACCGCATATGCGCTGCCGCAGCCGAACGGGCCGAACATCGCGATCGCCCTGTCCACACAATCGAAGAGCGGCGACGTGGACCAGCTCTGGCTGGTCGCGGCCGATGGCCAGGCTACCCAGGTGCTGAACGAGTTGTTCTACCCGGCGTTCACCGCGCCCTTCTGAGTCCGGCGACCGGTGAAGAGCAGGTAGGAATAGAGCAGGGCGCCGGTTGTCAGGCCGACGGCGACCTTGACGGCGGTCGGCGCGTCTGACGGACTCAGATTGCCCTCGATGATGCCGGCAATGATCAGTATCGGGGCCATGCCGGCGAGGATGATCACGGCCTTGCGCGCCGCGATCACGAGCGCGTCCCGACGCCGGTAGACACCCGGCGACAGGATCGCCCAGCCCATCATCAATCCGGAGGCGCCGGCGGCCACCACCACCGACAGCTCGATGACGCCGTGGCCGATGACGAAGTCGAGCAGGCCGGGAGCGATGCCGTACGCGTTCGTCAGTCCGAGGAGGCCGCCCAGCTGGATGCCGTTCGTCATCAGCAGGTAGATGGTGGGCAGGCCGAGCAGCACGCCGAAGGCGAAGGCGAGGATCGAGACGCTGATGTTGTTCGTCATGATCAACCCTGACTCGAGCGCGCGCGTCTCCGGCGGAATCTGGGTCCAGAGCTGATGGTTGTGGACCCCTTGCACGATCTGAGCGGGGACCAACGCGTAGGCCAGCTTCGGGTCGAGGCTGACGGCGATGAAAGCGACGACGGCCGGCCCGAACAGCAGCAGTGCGGCCGCAATCAAGTAGGGCGCGGCCTCGCGGTAGGTCTGCGGCAGCGTGCGTTTGTAGAACACCGCGATCCGCTCACCCAGGTTGCCGCCCTGCCGGTATACCGCCGCATGCCCGCGCGCCACCAGGCCATTCAGATACCCGGCCACCGGCTCGGTCGGCCAGTCGCGCCTGGCTCGGGCAAGGTCGGCTGTCGCGCGGCGATAGAGAGCGGCCAGCGCCAGGACCTCGGTGGGCAGCAGACCGCCGATACGGCTCGTCCCGGCTCGCGTCAACAGCTTTTCCAGGCGGTCCCACTCGGGGCGCCGCCGGGTCACGAACTCATCGGCGCGCATCCATTCATGATGACGGACGCCGGCCCGTAAACCTCCCTCTCCCTGGGGGATGGAGGGGTGGAGGCAGCCTGTCGCAGGACCGCGACGCCTTATCGCAAAACTGGCCGGTAGAGTGAAGGCGTGCAGCCGCCCGATGCCTCGGATGAGCTTGTTGTCTCCACGCCGGAACGCGTTGCGTTCCAATACGAGATCGCCGGCATCGGCAGCCGTTTCCTGGCGCAGTTCGTTGACGTCGTGATCATCACGCTCATCCAGATCGTCATCACCATTGGGGCAACGGCGCTGGGCGGCATCTTCAATTCGATCCAGCTCTTCGGGTTGGTCGAGCTGATCCTGACGTTCATCCTGATCGTCGGCTACTTCCTCATCAGCGAGGCGGCCTGGAATGGGCAGACGCTGGGAAAACGATATGTGCGCCTGCGGGTGGTGGGCGACCAGGGAGAGCCGCTGACGATCGGCCAGGCCGCGATCCGCAACCTGGTTCGGGTGGTCGACTTCCTGCCGGCCTTCTACGCGATCGGCATCGTGACCATGTTCAGTAACGGCCGGGCGAAACGGCTCGGCGATTTCGCCGCCGGCACGCTGGTGGTTCGCGACCGGCAACGAATCAGCCTGTACGATCTGGCCGGCACCGCGCAGGCCGCTGCGCCCGCATCCCCGCCCGCCTCCTCCATCTGGTCAAGCCCGAGCAACGAGACGACGCCGGGATCGGAGCTGCCCAGCGCGACCGATCGTCTGGTGGACCCGACCCTGCGGCGCCTGGTCGTCGCCTACGCGGCCCGGCGGGAGGGGCTGCCAGCGTATCGCCGTGAGGCGCTGGCGAGGAGCGCGGAGTCGGCGCTGCGCCTGGCCCTTCCGGACGTGGTCGCCGCCGGTGGGCCGCTCGCGGCGCTCGACCAGTTAGCCGAGCGCGAGGGGATCTCACCGCTGCGACCGGTCCACCGTAACGCGTCGAGTGCGATGACCTGGGGCCTGACGGCCCTGGTGTTTTTCTGGATGCCGTTGATCGCGATCCCCACCGGCATCCTCTCGATCGTTTTCGGCGGCGATGCTCTTAAGGCCGTTCGCGCCGAACCGCTGAAGTACCAGGGAGAAGACAAGGCCAGGACGGGACGCCTCTTCGGAATCATCGGCCTGAGCATCTCCTCGATCGTGCTCCTGCTCGTCATCATCGGCCTCGTCTTCCGCAGCGGCTAGCGTCAAGCTTCCTCCCCCGTTCGGGGCGGGTTTGGGTGGGCGCTTACAACCTCTGGCGACCGGCGATCCCGGTCTCGAGCGGATGCCACCACTCGACTTTGGCCTCGCCCAGTTTCCAGCAGAGGAAGACCGTCTCGCCCTCGCGCTCATGGAAGAAGTCGATCAGGCCGATGCTCGGATCGCGCAGCACGATGCCCCACTCCTGCAGCTGGCGCAGGTCGCGGTCCAACGTTTTCGTCAGCTCGGACAGGTGACGACCCGGCAGGCCGCCGCCGTTCTGCGCGGCCTTCTCGCGCACCGCCGCGACCGTCTTGTCTTTCGCCAGGGTTTCCTGGGTCTTGCGGATGCGCTCGAGCACCGGTTTGAGTTTGGGAACCAGCGCATTGGCGTCATTCACGCTGTAGAACTTATCCGGCATGATGGCGCCTCAGGCCGCGGAAATAGGGGCCATCGCGCGCAGCCGGCCCACCATGGCCGGCAGGCGATCGAGGACCAGGTCGATGTCGGCGTCGGTGTTGCCCTTCCCAACTGATAGTCGCAGGCTGCCCAGCGCCCGTTCCCGTGGATAGCCGAGCGCGAGGATGACATGGCTCGGTTCCAGCGAGCCCGAGGTGCACGCGGATCCCGATGACGCTGCGATCCCCTCCATATCGAGCTGCAACAGCAGCGACTCGCCTTCCACGCCCTGGAACAAAAAGCTGGCGTGGTGCGGCAGGCGGCGTTGCGGATGCCCGGTCAGTTCCGCCCGAGGGATCCGCTCGAGGACGCCCTCGATCAGGCGATCGCGGAGGGCGGTGAGGTATGCGCCGTTCGTCTCCATGTCGCGTTGGGCGATGCCCACCGCCCGGGCGAGCCCCACGATGCCGGCCACGTTTTCCGTCCCCGCCCGGCGGTTGCGCTCGTGCCCACCGCCCAGCAGCTGCGGCGCCAGCCGCACGCCGGAGCGCACGATCAGGCAGCCCACCCCTTTCGGGCCATGAAGCTTATGCGCCGACATGGAAAGGAGGTCGACACCGAGCTCGTCGACGCGCACCGGAATCTTTCCGGTCGACTGCACGGCGTCGGTGTGGAAGTAGGCGTCGCTGCGCTCGCGAGTCGCCGCCACCAGTTCGCGGACCGGCTCGATGGTGCCGATCTCATTGTTGGCGTGCATGATGCTCACCAGGATGGTTTCGGGTCGCAACGCCTCGCGCAGCGCCTGCGGATCGACCAGGCCGAAACGGTCGACCCGCAGCCGGGTGACCTCGAAACCGTCGCGCTCCAGCGCCTCGGCGGAGCGCAGCACCGCATCGTGCTCGATGGTGGAGGTGATGACATGCCGGCCGCGATCGGCATTCCGCTCCGCGATCCCGCGAAAGGCGAAGTTGTCGCCCTCGGTGCCGCCGGAGGTGAAGATCACCTCCTTCGCCGCGACGCCGTAAAAGGCGGCCACCTCGTCTCGCGCCTGATCGATCGCCTGGCGGGCGCGCTGCCCCAGGCCGTAGACGCTGGAGGCGTTCCCGAACTCTTCGGTGAGGTATGGCATCATCGCCTGCAGCACCTCCGGGTCCAGCGGCGTCGTTGCCGAGTGGTCGAGGTACACCATCGACATCAATTCTATGGCGCGTACCGGGCCGAAGAGCGCCGCTAGGAGGTCTGGCGGCGGGACGGACGCCAGCGGGCAAGCTCCCGTATCGGGCCGGTGAACGCCTTCAGATATTCGTGGACGTCGAGCATTTCATCGCTGCTGATCGGGCCTTCGCTCGCTGCCTTGGGCAGACCGTCCGGATGCTTCGCCTTCGTCAGCAGAAGTACCGCGACGAAGCTGACCCCGCAATTGGCGCAGGTGACTTCAACGGTGCAATGTCCGTCAGCCTCGTTGAGCAGCTTCACCTGGCAGTCGGCGAGCGCCTGGGAGCAGGCGAGGCACTTGTAGTACTTGGCGCGCTCCTTGATGAGGGCGATCAGGTTCATGATTTCCACTATAGACGGCGCGTCGGCGCGCAGCCAAGCCGCCGAATCAAATGGTCAGCCGGCGAGCCGGTAGATGCGGATGTAGGGGCCGGGCCGGACCCAGCCTGAATAACCGGCCAGGGGCACATAGTAGGTATCGATCGGGTCGAAGACGCTGTCGGAACAGCCGCTCGTCGGAGCGAAGCTCGCCAGTGGTGGTCCCTGTGCACGCAACGTCCGCTCGAGCGGGCTATCCGTCAGGCAACCCGTGCCAGGTGTTTCGTAGCCGACGACGATATAGACAATCCCCTCTGCCCGAAAGCTCTCGAGCGAGGTCAGCTCGAGATCGTGGCGAGTCAGCTCGCGGATGGTGTATTGCGTTTCGAGCCGGCTATCGAGAAAGGCCGCGACATAGGGATCGGTCGCGCCGTGGCTGTGCTCACCGCTATCGATCATCGCCTGGTCATGGGCGGGCCCGGCCATGTAGGGCACCGCGGCCCGGCTGCCGGCGGGCGCGTGCTCCGCCAGCCAGTCGAAGGCGAGCGTGCGAGTGTCCGTCTGCTGGATCAAGAGGTCGTAGCCAACGTCGTGGACGAGCGGCGCCACCGCGATCAGCACGAACGCCACGGCGAGCGCCAGCCGCCGGGCCCGGCCTCGCGCGGTCATCTCGACGAGCGCCGCGAGGGCACGACCGCCAAGCAACAGTAAGGGCGGGATCATCGGGTCGGCGTAGCGGAAGAACACGGAGCGGCCGGCGCCAATCAATGCGAAGTGGACGAGCAGGAACGTCAGGATGATCCAGTCGGCCGGTTGGTGCCGCCAGGCCGCGTAGCCGACGCCGACGACGGCCAGCAACACGAGCACGGGATCGATGCCGTACCAGAGGGCAAGGCTCAGCTGCACCCAACCGATCGCGGGCGCGGTCGCCGTTCCCAGGTGCGCAAAGATGTAGCCGACGCCATGCTGCGTCATGCCTGGGTCGAGCGCCAGGAAGGGCGAGGTGAGCGCCAGGGTGGCGACACCGACGCCGGCAATCAGCGCCAGCCGCGCCAGGAGCCGCGTCCATCGGCTGCGCTCCGTGCGAGCCCGAAGCGTTTGGGCAGCCGCGATCGCGGCGAAAACAAGGGCCCCGTTGTATTTCAGGCTGGCTGCGACGCCGAGGCTGACTCCGTTGAGCAGCAACGGCCGCAGGCCGTGGGACCGGATCGTGCGATAGGCGATGTACAGTGCGGCGGTAGAGGCCAGGGTGAGCGGGATGTCGAGGGTGCCAAAGTGGCTGTCGCGGACGTGGAGGAAGGCGACCGACAGCGCCGCGGCTCCGAAAAAGCCCGCGAGCCATCCGTAGGCGCGGCGGCCGAACTCGAAGACGAGCAGCACCGTGAGGCTGCCGAGGAGCGCATCAAGGATGCGAACCCAGAGATACCCCGACGCCTGGTCCGAGACCAACCCGATCAGACGGAACGGGGCCAGCCACGCCGCGGCGAGGTAGAAGTACAGATGCGGCCAGTCGGCGAAATGTGGGTCCAGGATGCCATGGAAGATGCCCATGGCCCGTCCGACCGTGACGTCTTCATCCGGTCGGTAGAGGGCCGGCAGCCCGAAGTTGATACCCCAGAGCCGCAGCCCGATCGCAACGACGAACAACCCGATGACCGCGGCGGCGGCAAAGCGGGGCGGGCGGGGTGGACTAGCTGCCGACGAGGTCCGGCCGGGTAGGGCCGTAGAGGTCGACCGGTACGGCCGTCGCCTCGTGCTTCTTCGCCTCGAGCTTCTTGACCGCGTCGATGGCGGCGGTGGTCGCGTCCCCGACGGCGGTCGTGATCTGTCGCGTCAGCTGGGACCGCACGTCGCCTGCGGCGTAGATCCCGGGCAGGCTCGTCTGCATGGTGGAATCGGTGACCAGGAAGCCGAGGGGATCGTGCTCGACGTGCTCCCGGTGGTCGAAGAACTGGACATTGGGCTGGAAGCCGATGAAGATGAAGACCCCGGTGACCTTGAGCGGCCGCGTCTGGCCGCTGACCACGTCTTTGAGCGTGATCTCCTTCACCTGCCCGTCTTCGCCTTTGATCTCGGTAACGATGGTGTTGGTGATCAGCTCCACCTGCGGGTTCTTGCGGGCCGCCTCCACCAGGATCGCCTGGGCGCGAAACTGCTCGCGCCGGTGGATGATGTAGACCTTCTTCGCGAAGCGCGTCAAAAAGACGCCTTCCTCCAGCGCGGCGTCGCCCCCGCCGACCACGGCCACCTCCTCCTGCTTGAAGAAGGCCCCGTCACAGACGGCGCATTGCGACACGCCCCGGCCCTGGAACTCGCCCTCGCCCGGGATGCCGAGCTTTAACGGCTCCCCGCCGGCCGTGAGGATGACGTAATCCGCGAGGTACTCACCATCCTCGGTCTCGACCACTCTCGTGTCGCCCCGGCGACGGATGGCGGTCACCCGGGTGGTCTTGAGATCGACGCCGAACTTGACCGCCTGGTCGGCCATGCGCTGGGCTAGCTCGGGACCGGTGATGTGGTCGAAGCCCGGATAGTCCTCGATCGCTTCGGTGTTGAGCAGCTGGCCACCGGGCGCGCCCCGCTCGAGCAGCACGGTCTTGACGCGCGCCCGCCCAGCATAGAGCGCGGCGGTCAGCCCGGCCGGCCCACCGCCGATGATGACGACGTCGTAACGCCGATCCTTCTCCATCGCTTGCGAAGCTCCCATGTTATCTAAGCCCTCTGCGCTCTCCAGTATTCCCAAATCCACCCCGCGCCGAACTCCGCTGCCGCCGAGTTCGCGCAGTGTAACCTCCGCCGGTATATAACTGCGGAAGCGGATGCGTGAGGACGACACGACCGGCGCCGCGGCGTTCGCTTCCCCAGGGAAGGTCGTGCCACTCCCTCGCGCCGACGCGCCCCACGGCCAGGGTCACCTGACCTGGGCCTACCAAACGCATGTCACAGCCATCTACCAGTACATCTACAGCCGAGTCGGTAACCGTCCTGACGCCGAGGACCTCACCGCGCAGGTGTTCATGAAGGCGATCCATGGCATGCGCAGCGATGTCTCGGTCCCCGAGCTGCGCAGCTGGCTGTACCGGGTGGCGCAGACGACGCTGGCCGATCACTGGCGCGAGTACTACGCGGAAGGCGCGGGTGAGCTGGATGACGACGTCACCCGACCGCCCACGCCCCGGGAGAATCCGGAAGCGGTGCAGCGCGTCGATTCGCTGCTGGCCACCCTTCCCGAAAGTTACCGGCGGGTGCTGGAGCTCCGCTTCTTGCGCGGCTACTCGGTGCGCGAGACCGCCCATGAGCTCAATCTCAGCGAGACCAACGTCAAGGTCTTGCAGTTCCGGGCGCTGAACCGCGCCGGCCGGGAACGCGGGAGGACGTCATGAACGACGATCCCGAGCAACTCGACCAGCACGTCGAGGACCTGCTGCAGGACCGCCGGCCCGAGCGGACGCCGCTGCCGGACGAAGATGCGCTGCGGGCGCGGCAGACCGCTGCCATGCTTCGGGCCGCCAAGCCCGGTGCCGGCCTGCCGTCGAAAGAATTCCTCGAGCGCATGCAGGGGTCGATCGGGGAATGGGTTCAAGAGCAGTCTGCCCGGCCGCAGCCAAAGGTCCGTCCCAGCCGCCGCGCGCTGCTGCTGACGGGCGCCGCTGGGATCGCCGCCGGCGTGGCAGCGGCCGTCGGTATCGACCGCTTGACCAAGTCACCAGCGCTGCCCCCTGGTCAGGCCCTGGTCGAGAACGGGACCTGGAAGTCGGTCAAGGCGCTCGCCGACCTTCCGGAGGGCACGCCGATTGCCTTCAGGTCCGGAGCCATCGAAGGCTTTCTGATCAGGCAAGGACAGGACGTCAAGGGTCTGTCCGCGGTCTGCACCCACATGGGCTGCATCCTCAACTACAGCAAGTTCCGCAACCAGTTTGAGTGTCCTTGTCACGGGGCCACCTTTCAGACGAACGGTGAATCAAGCGACCAGTACAGCACGCCCCTTCCGCGGCTGCCCTCATTGAGCGTACGGATCGAGCGTGGACAGGTCGAGGTCTACACCGTCTAGATCCACCGTACCGTCCCTCCCAAGAACTTTCCCCTTCCCCCCTCGGACAAAGGACGTGGACAGACGCCGGCGGCCGGGCGTCACCGGACAGCTTGGGACCATTATTGTCAATGGCCATCTCAAAGTCCCCAGTTTTGGCCAACGGAAAGTCCCCACCCGGTAAGGATCCTCAGCCCTTCCTTTTCGGTGGACCACCTCCTCTGGTCTTGGCCTCTTTCATGCGAAAGGACTCGCCCTCAGTGACGACCACGAAGGCGTGATGCACGATGCGATCGATCATCGAGACGGCGGTGGTTCGCCCGGCAGGAAGTGACCCCATTGGTCGAAGGGCCAGTGACTGGCGAGGCCGAGACTGCGGCGTTCGTACGCCGCGGCGATGAACCGGAAGAACAGTTGGCTGCCGGTCGCATCAAGCGGGGCAAACCCCCAGCTCGTTGAGGATCACCAGGTCGACGCGGAGCACGGTGTCGATGACGCGATCCACCGAGTTGTCGGCCAGCCCACGGTAGAGCGTCTCCACCAGATCCGCGGCAGTGAAGTAGCGGACGCGCAGGCCCGCCTGCACGGCGGCGTGGCCGACACCAATAAGACTAACCGATCGAGGGCGTCCCCAATCGTGCCGGCGACGTTCGGTCCGTTGACCTCATCGACGTGATAGGGTGCCACCATAGGGGCGTACGTCTAGCTTTTGCCAATCAGGAGGGCGAATAGAATGCTGCCCACTGCGAGAATCAACCCGGCCACAAGATAGTATGTCGGGTTAAGGCGAGGATGACCTGCACGGTTGGCCTCGTAGACAAGAAAGCAGGCGGTCAGGACTGCGACCGCAGAAAAGAAATCGGTTACGGCCGGCGTGCCTACCAAGCGGCCGACAGCTGGACGCCCGTAGATGCCGACGGCTCCGGATGCAGCGGCTAATAGATACAAAACTCGTCGGTTTGCTACCCACATAACTCAGCAATGGCTGGTCCTGACATCAAGCGAGCCAACCTTTCTGAAAATGCACACGTCCAAGTCGGCAATTTCTTGCGTTCTTTGCATTGATAGCGATTAACGGATCTGCCCTTGCATCTGGTGCCACAACTTACCTGCTCCATCGCTAACTAACTCCTCGCCGAACTGCGCCAATCTGAGTGCTTGGCCCTTCAGCGTACACAGGGACTGGATCTGCTTAGTGGCCTTATTTAAGTAGGCGTTTCCTGTGTCCTCCAGGGCGCGATCTCCTGCCTGTTGATCGCCGCCAATGAACGCTGCGACCTGCAAGGATCCAGCCAACACATACGAATACGAAGCGCCTGCCGCTGCCCAGGCAATTGTCGCGCAAGGGACGGCTACAACGACTACTCCGGGGATCACTGCCGCAGCGGTACAAAGCAGTCCCGCCCGTCCAAATCGCGCGCCGTTGTCGGCGGCGACAGCCGCCATTTGGTTCAGCGTCGCAGCATGATCGCGCTGTGGGAGGGCAAAAGTGAATCGAATGCCAGCCAGCTCCCCTTAGCGCCGGCCTCTGGAGGGTGACGGAACCGAATGCGGCCGCGAGTAACGAAATGATGCCGCGGGCCCGCGCCATAGATTTTCTTTAAGGAGTCCCAATCTCCGACCTCAGGCTTATCCCAGCCAACACCAAGTGGCGGCTCTCCGTTTTCTTCGCCCTCAGCGGGTTCATTCTCGCTGGGCTCGTCGTACTCGCCTTTGTGTGGCCGACGGCAACTGGGTCTGCTCACAATCTTCCCGTCGCGATCGCGGGACCGGCGGCGCAGACGCAGGCCTTCGAAAAGGCAATCGACACGGCATCCACTGACCTGATGGATTTCCACGCCGTAGACATGTCGTCGGCGGTCTTCGTCCAAACGAACGGCCGGGCCGACGCGTTGCTAGCCAGATAGAGTCGGATGGCGTCCTCGAGCTGCCGCGTGCTCTTGTGCGTCCCGCGCCGGAGCTGTTTCTCGGTGAGCAGCGAGAACCAGCGCTCCAGCTGGTTGATCCAGGAGCTGTAGGTGGGCGTGAAATGCAGGTGGTATACGCGAAAGGGCGGTCGCGGCCACGTTGCTCGCGGATGCGACGAGCACCTCGGGCTTCGGTCCGAGCACAACGGCGCCATAGATCGCCCTTGGCCCCGCAAGCGTTAAGTCGCCCGTCACGTTACAATCTCGGCTGCGTTTCCACATCCAGCGCAAACATCAGAGCTTAATATGAATCGCCTCGTAAGCCAATTTCAGCATCAACTCACGCTCATCCTTGCGTTGATGGTCACCCTGCTTGGTGTTGCTGCAGCTGCTGGACTCTTGGCGATAACAATGAACTCTTCGGTGTTATGGTCGGCGTTCTGGTGGCTAGCATCCGGCGGTGCAATCGTCGGTGCAGTGGCGTCCTTTGGACTGGGCCTAAAGAAATCTGCCGTATGGCGCGGCGCACTCATCGCTTTGGCCTTTCTCGTACTTGCAACGTGGACACTACTCCCAATGCGTTCACCATGGTCGGGTTGGTTGGTCCTCGCCGTCCTTGTAATCGCCTTCGCGATTAGCGGTCGTAGATTGTTGTGATCCAGCCCTTCCAGTAAGCATGCGTAAAGAAGTGATGCGCTTGAGGATCATCCTCACGAGCACCATCCGTACCGGCGCGGGCTAGGGGCTCACAGGGACTTCGTCCAGGCTGTTTATCTGGACGAATGCAGCCGGTATCAGCTCAGCTAGTGTCCTGGATTCGAAGTTCGTTGACAAAATCGGGCGATGCTGGCGAGGACAATCGCGCCGCTGCGGTCGCCTCGATCGAGAAGCGCGAGACCTATCCGCGGACATATGAGCGATGCCGCCGTTCGGGCTGGTGGTGTCCCCGATGTAGGTGAGCGCCGTCTCTTCGCGCGTAACGACGAAGGTGCCGGTGGCGCTGCTGGGCAGCAAGTTGGCAGTACCGGCGAAGGTCACCGTGCGACGAACACACTGGTTGACAAGACGGTGCAAATGTTCGCCGAACCCGTCAACCACACTCGCGTCAGCCGAAGACGGAGCGCGCCACCCGACCCACCAGATCCAGCTTGGCTCGCTGCTCGGCCTGCGTCAGTTTGTTCCCCTCCATCGTGGAGGCAAAGCCGCATTGCGGGCTGAGCGCGAGCCGCTCCAGGGGAACGATCCGGGCCGCATCGTCGATGCGTCGCTTCAGGTGCTCCTCGTCCTCCAGTCGAGGTCGCTTGGTCGTGACCAGCCCCAGGACCACAACCCTGTCCTCCGGAACCTCCGCGAGCGGTGCGAAGTCGCCGGAGCGCTCGTCGTCGTACTCGAGCAGGTAGCGATCGAACCGGGTCCGACTCAGCACCCTGGCGATCGGGCCATAGCTCCCCTCCGCGTAGTACTTGCTCTGGTTGTTGCCGCGACAGATGTGCATCCCGAAGCTCATACCGGCATGGCCCGCGATGATCGCGTTATCCATCTCGATGCACTCGTCGAGCAGGCGGTCGGGATCGCTGCCGCGCCGCCGGTAACCCTCGCGCAATTCGTGGTCGAGCAGGGCGGCGTACTGGGGAGCGTCGATCTGGACGTAGGTGCAGCCGAGGCGGCGGAGCTCCTCGATCTCGCGGCGAGTGATGTCGACGATGTCCGCTAGGTACGCGTCACGCGTCGGATAGGCGCCCCGTGACTTCTGCGGATCGTAGTACGCAGCCGCCTGCTGGGCCGAGATGAGCGTGACTTTGGCCGCATGGGCGGTTCGTGCGCGCAGATAGGTCCACTCCTCGACGCACATGTGGCGCCGCCAACGCAGTTTCTCGACCACCACCGGCCGCCGCAGGCGGGTCTTTTCTCCCTTCTCATCGCGGAACTCGATTCCCCAGCCGCCGAACTTGTCGAAGCCATCCAGCGAATCGATGAGGTGCCCGTAGAAGGCGTAACGCCTCATCTCACCATCGGTGATGACGTTGATCCCGGCCAGCGTCTGGGTCTCGATCGCTTCGTCGACGGCACGGTCCTCGAGACGCTTGAAATCCATCGCCGCGATCTCTTCTTGCTCGTACCGGCGGCGTGCCTCCGCCAGATAGGGCGGACGTAGGAGGCTGCCGATAACCTCGCACGTTGCCCGAACGGCAGTGGCCGAAGACGCGCCCTGCACCTTCAAAGGGTAGCGCCACTGAAGCGAAACGTACGCGCACATATTTGCGACCGGAGTCCGGACGCGCGACCAGCCAGCTGATGGTGCCTGAACTCGCGGCTAGACCTGTCCGTGGTCGTGACGGTAGTCGGTCATTAGGAGGTGTTTTACCGCCGGACCGCGGCGGCCAGCCCGATATCGGACGTTACCTAATTTATTGTGACGGGGTCTCGGTCCAAGGCATCCTGCCTACGACGTTGGCGGCAATCAGTGTGCGGTCGGTGGGATCCCACAGCAGGACGGTGTTTGCCTGCGTGAGAGCGATTAGAGCGGTAATCGATGCGGGGCTGGGAGCCATCGTGTGCTGCTGGTCGTCCTCGGTCACGATCATGATCTCGAACCGGCCATCATCCCCATCTGGCCCAGCCACCCAATTGGCGTTGAGAATTTTCACTCGTCGCGTTTTCTCGCTGGCACCCGGCATGACATTCAGTAAACCACGTCAATACTCGTGGCGCGAGCGGTGAGGAAGTCGCGGCGGAGGCCCTTGACCACTGCGCGCAGGAGATGGCCATCCGTCATCTCGACCAGCGGAGCGCCCTGGACGAGCTACGATGCTTTCGAACCTGTGTTGCGCTCCCGGTCAGGCGCAACGCTCAGGTTTTCCCGCCGTTGTTGCCCGAGCTGACTCCAGGCAGGGTAGCCGGTTTAAAGTGCGTCAGGCAGCAAACGGCCGAAACCAAACCGGCTGCCAGGCCGTTGTATCTCGAACGGGGCATTGCCGGCCGTTCGCTAGACTCGAACCACCGAAGATGGATCAGGTTTCCAACACGCCCGTACTCGACCGGATCACGAGTCCGGCGGACCTTCGCTCACTCAGCGAGCCGGAGTTGCGCGCCCTGGCCGAGGAGATCCGTCAGTTTCTGGTCGCGACCGTTTCCAAGACGGGCGGCCACCTCGGCCCCAATCTCGGCGTCGTCGAGCTGACCCTGGCGCTGCACCGGGTTTTCGAGAGCCCAAACGACCGGATCCTCTGGGACACCGGCCACCAGGCCTACGTGCACAAGCTGCTGACGCGCCCCCGCGAGGGGTTTGCGAGGCTGCGCAAGTTGGGCGGCATGAGCGGCTATCCGAATCGTTCGGAAAGTGAGCACGACTTCATCGAGAACAGCCATGCGTCCACCGGGCTCAGCTACGCCTCCGGGATGGCCGAAGCGCTGCGGCAGCAGGGCGATCCCGGACACGTCGTCGTGGTGGTCGGCGACGGCGCGCTGACCGGCGGCATGGCCTACGAGGCGCTGAACAATATCGGCCATCGGAAAACTCCGGTGATCATCGTCGTCAACGACAATGGCCGGTCGTACGCTCCGACCGTCGGCGGGCTGGCGCAACACCTGGCCCAGCAGCTCACCGTCCTCAACCCCACCTATCACAAAACCAAGAACCGCGTCGACCAGATGCTGCGCGCCGTGCCTGCCGGCGATAAGGCGATCGAAGCTGCCCGCCGGATTAAGGAAGGCCTGAAGGAACTGGTTTCGCCACGCACCTTCTTCGAGTACCTCGGCATCAAGTACTCCGGCCCGATCAACGGCCACAACATCGAGGATGTCGAGCGCACCCTGCGCCAGGTCAGCCGGCTGGCGGGTCCGGCGGTCGTGCATGTGATCACGACCAAAGGTCGCGGCTACGGGCCGGCCGAGGAAGATGAGATCGACCACCTGCATGGCGTCAGTGCGTTCGACGTGTTGACGGCCAAGCCATTGAGCCGCAAAGTTACCTACACGGACGTCTTCGGCGAGGCGTTGCTTGCGGAGGCCGAGCGCGAGCCGCGACTGGTCGCGATTACGGCGGCGATGGGCAGCAGCGCCGGGCTCGGCCCCTTCGCCGAACGGTACCCGGACCGGTTCTACGACGTCGGCATTGCGGAGCAGCACGCGGTCACCTTCGCGGCAGGGCTGGCGATGGCGGGGATGCGGCCGGTGGTCGCCATCTACTCGACCTTCCTCCAGCGTGCTCTCGACCAGGTGATGATGGATGTCTGCCTGCACAAGCTGCCGGTCATCTTCGTCCTCGACCGAGCGGGGATCACCGGCGACGACGGGCCCTCCCACCACGGCATCTTCGACCTGACCTTCCTTCGCGCCATGCCGGGTATGACACTGGCTGCGCCCAGCGATCCGCAGGAGCTGCGCGACCTGCTGCACACCGCCATCGCGCGCGAGAGCGGTGGCCCGTTCGCGATCCGCTTCCCCAAAGGCGCGGCCGGCGGGAGCGAGGCGCAGCCGGCGCAGATCCTCCCGGTCGGTGAATGGGAGGTGCGGCGGCAGGGCAGCGCCGCCTTGCTGTTGGCGACCGGGAAGCTCGTCTCGGTCGCGATGGAGGCCGCTGCCATGCTCGACAACGACGGCCTGCCGCTCACGGTCGTCAACTGCCGCTACATCAAACCGCTCGATCCCCGGTTGGAGAGCTGGGCGCGCCGCCATCCGGCGGTGCTGACCCTGGAAGACAATGTGGCCACCGGTGGCTTCGGCTCGGCCGTCTCCGAAGCGCTCGCGCCGCTTGGGATCCCGGTCACCGTGCTGGCGGTTCCCGACACCTTCATCGAACAGGGTGGGCAGGCCGAGTTGCTCAAACAGATCGGGCTTGACGCGCCCGGCGTCGCGGCCCGGATTCGTCAGATCGTGGGCGAAACCGAGTCGATGCCGGCACGAGCCACTCAACCCGGCACCTAGACGGCGGCGCATGGCGAAGACATCACCGGACCCACTCACCGAGGGTCGCGCCTACCAGCGGCTTCTCCTGGCGCTGCTGGATCAGCACGACCCGGCCGAGGTGCAGGAGGCCACGCCGGCAGCGCTCCGGTCGCTTCTGAATGACGCGGGTGCGGACCTCCGCCGACGGCCGGCGGCCGGCGAATGGTCGGTTCTCGAGCTGATCGGTCACCTGGTCGACGCCGAGACGGTCATGTCTTCACGCTTTCGCTGGACGATCAGTCAGGACCGGCCGCCGTTGCTCGGATACGATCAGGATCAATGGGTCGCTCGTCTGCGGCACAACGATGACCAGCCCGACGAGCTGCTGACGGTTTTCTCAGCCCTGCGCGCGGCCAACCTCCGCCTCTGGCGCCGGTCACCAGCTGACGACCGTGAGCGGGTGGCGATGCACGCGGAGCGAGGGCCCGAGAGCTACGAGCTGATGTTCCGCATGCTGGCCGGGCACGATCGCTTCCATCTGAACCAGATGCGCGAAACGCTCCGCCAGTTGCGCGCCACCGCCGCTACTTAAGAAGTTAGATCTTCCCGAGTCGAAATCAGCCGACCGCTATCATCGGGTTGACCGCCCGAGGCAGGAGGAGGTGAGCCGGGTGGACGACGCCCTTCGAATCGCGCTCGTCGCGCCGCCCTGGTACCCGTTGCCGCCGAGAGGCTACGGTGGGACCGAGCTGGTGGTCCACTTGCTCCACAACGAGCTCCGCCGGCTGGGACACGACGTCACCGTGTTCGGGGCCGAGGGCTCCGAGGCCGGGGTGACGATGCTGGCCGACGCCGCCTGGAGCCACGATCTCGGTGGGCATGACGAGCCGGCCCGGCAGTCGACCTACCTCGCCCGGGTCTACGCCGCACTCTCCGGTCAGCGCTTCGACGCCATCCACGATCACACCGGTTTCGAGGGGCTGCTGTTGGCGCTCCACAGCGAGCTGGCGCCGGTGGTCGTCCACACCATTCACGGCGAGCTGGACGAACCGAGGTGCACCTTCTACAAAGAGGTCCACACCCGGGCCCGGCTCTGCGCCATCAGCGTCAGCCAGGCCGCCAGCGCACCATCGCTGAGGCTTGCCGGCATCGTCCACAATGCCGTCGAGCTCCCGACCGCGCCGCCGAGCGTCACGCATGAGCGCTACCTGATCGAGGTGGCCCGGATCACGGCCGACAAAGGGCAGCACCTGGCCATCCAGGTGGCGCAGCGGTCCGGCCGCAAGCTGGTCCTGGCGGGTAAGGTGGAGCGGTCTGCCGCGGGCCTGCGCTACTTCGAGGAGCAGGTGGAACCCTTCCTGGGCCCGACCGTCGAGTACTACCCCAATGTCGCCGGCGCGCAGAAGGCGCGGCTCATCTCTCGCGCCGCCGCCGGCATCTTTCCGTTGCAGTGGTCCGAGCCATTTGGACTGGCGATGGTCGAGTGCATGGTGGCCGGCACCCCGATCCTGGCGCTACGTTCCGGCTCCGCGCCGGAGCTGATCGAACAGGGCGTCACCGGCTTTTTGGCCGAGGACGCCGATGACCTGGTGCAGGCGGCCAACCGTCTCGACCAGATCGATCGGCTGCGCTGCGCCGAGGTGGCACGCGAGCGGTTTAGCCCGCGTCACATGGCGGAGCGGTACCTCTCGGTCTACCGGCGGGGGTCGGTCGAGGTCGAGGGGTTGGTCTCTCCCAACGGCCCGGAGGCCGCGGCGCTCAACCAGCGGCGAGCTGCTCCGACCCCTTAGCCATCCGGTCGATGATCGCCTTGCCCAGGCCGGTGGTGTCGTCCAGCCAGCGTGGCTGGGCGTAGTTCTCGATCAGCAGCGGGCGGTAGTCGACCCTGACCAGGCGGGTGCCGTAGAAGGTGTAGCGGCCGACCACGCCTTCGCGTGTCTCCGTCGACCACATCTGATCGAAGATGAAATTGCCGTGGGCGTAGGTGATCAGGTGGTCTTTGTAGATCTCGACCGGCTGCACCCAGTGCGGGTGGTTGCCGATCACCAGGTCGGCCCCGTCGTCGATCGCCAGGTGGCCGATCACGCGCGGATTGTCCGGGGCAATCCCCGGGCCGGCGACCGGTAGCGATTCGTACTCCTTGCCCCAGTGGAAGGCGACCACGACGACGTCGGCCTGCGGGCGGACCAGGTCGATCTCGCGCTTCATCTCCGCGCGGTCGATGCGGGTGCCGACGCCGTTGAAACCGAGGAAGGCGAACTTCACGCCGCGGATATTCCGGATCTCGTAGAGGCCGAGGCCCGACATCCCGATGCCGTGCTTGGCCAGCAGGACCTGGGTCTCATTGGTCCCGGCCGGCCCGAAATTCGTCAGGTGGTTGTTCGCCAGGTTGGCGACGTTGACGCCGGCGTAGTCGAGGCCGGCAATCGCCCGCGCGTCGCCGCAGAACTTGAAGCCGCCGTGAATGATGGGGCAGTTCTTGATCAGCGGTGACTCGAGGTTGATGAAGAGCAGGTCGCCTGTCTTGAGGTCATCGGCGGTCTGCCGCCAGGGGTAGAGCCAGTCGTGGTGGATGACGGTCTGATAGTTCACCTCGCGGGCGGGGATGACGTCGCCGGTGGCGATGATGACGCGGATCTGGGAGGGGTCGTAGAGGCTCAGGTCCGGCTTGTTATCGCCGAAGATGCTCGCCAGGCTGAGCGCTGGCGGGGTGGGCGTCGGAGTCGGAGTTGGCTTCGGAGTGGCTGCCGCGCGCGCCGCCACCGGCGAGGTCCCGGTCGTGCCGCTGGTCGGCGCCGAGCACGCAGCCAGTAGGGGCAGCACGAGCAGCGGGAGCAGGCTACGGCGCTTCAAGCGCGCGTAGGATACACCACCTGTCGACGACCCGACAGCCCGAGCGTTACCCGGTTGTCCCGTTGGTACCTTGCATAACAAGGAAGCTTGTGCTACATTGCACTCGTGCCTGCGGACGGACTCGTCAGTCAGATGCGCCGCGGGGCCCTGGAGTACTGCGTGATGGCCCTGATTGTCAAGACCCCGCGCTACGCCTACGAGTTGATCGAGGCGCTCGGCAAAACCGGATTACTGACCACGGAAGGCACGCTCTACCCGCTGCTGAGCCGTCTGCGTCGCGACGGCCTGGTGAAAACGGATTGGCGCGAGTCGACCGACGGGCCGCCGCGACGGTATTACGAATTGACGGCCGAGGGTCGACGGGCGCTGACCGCCTTCAAGAACGAGTGGACCGGCTTTCGCGGCGCCGTCGACAAAATCCTGCAGGAGGGCAAGACGTCATGACCGCCCCGCACGCCGACCAGCTGATCGATGGCTACCTCGCGCGTATCCAGGCCGCCGCCGCCGACCTTCCGGCCGGCGCCCGCAACGAGCTGCTCGACGACATGCGATCCCACATCGCCGAGGCGCGATCCCGCGAGGTGGACGAGACGGACGCCACGATTCTGAACATTCTCGACCGGTTGGGCGAGCCCGCCGTGGTCGTCACCGAGGCCCGTGAGCGGTTGGGCATTCTTCCATCCGCGCTGTACCGGCCGGGGCTTCTCGAGATCGCGGCCGTGTTCCTTGTAGTGCTGATTTGGCCCATCGGCGTGGTCTTGCTCTGGATCTCCCCTGCGTGGAACGGGCGAGACAAGCTGATTGGCTCCTTGGCTCCCCTGGGCGGCTACATTGGCCTGTATGCGGCGGCGGTTGTAGCCACCCATACAAGAAGCTGCGGGCAGATCATCGATCAGGCCGGCCATGTCCTGCGAAATACCTGCACGGGAGCATCCGATGTGCCGGGAATCTTGAGCGCGCTGCTCACGATCGTGATTTTCGGAGCGCCGCTATTCGGCATGCTCTATCTTGCAATCCGACTGCGCTTGAGCCGGCAGCGGCAGCTCGCCGCTGCGTAGACGGGACAGCAAACCACAAACGAGAGGTCCGACTTCCGATGTTAGTGGTTGCTGCCGTGCGACTTCAGGGACAGGCCTGCGCCCTGCAACTTCGCTGCGCCGGTCTGCGAGAGCTCGAGATTGAGTTCTGCCTGGGCTGCGCTGACCAGGTTGTCCATGGCCTCGATCGTGCTGGAGACGGCCGGACGGCTGGTCGCCAGCGCGGTCCGCTCCAAATCGATCAGGGCGGCTTCCTGGTTGGAGATGTACTGATTGAATGCCGGGTGGGCGCTGCCCTTCAGCGGCGAGGCCTGCTGCCGCAGGTGCTCGAGGGCAACGTGGTCGCGCTGGAAGGCGTCGCGGATGGCAGCGCTCGGATCGATCGCGCCGGTCGCGGTTTCGGCAACGCGACTGGCCGCCGTCTCCAGCGCCATCGGAAGGGCGCTCGCCGAGGTGAGGCTGATCGGTGCCAGCGGGCGCTGCGGCGCCTGCGCCGCGTGGGCGACGACGCCACTGGTCAACGCGAAGGCGATGACCGTGCCGAGCAACCGGTTCGTCATGCTGATGCCCATCGCCATTGCCTCGCCCTCAGCCTATCCTCGCATCGTCGTCGCAACATTTCGGCGAACGTTACGTGACCGATCGCCGTTGGGTCGTGGCCGGCCATCATGCCACGCGCACAAGCAATTCACACGTGGGTACGGCGTCCGGCGTAGCCCGGATCGGCCGGCCCAGCCGCACGCGAACCGTCAGCCGATCCGCGGCTCCCATGGGTCGGTGCTGAGGACGATGGTGACCGGGCCATCGTTGACCAACCGCACCGCCATCTGGGCGCCAAATGAGCCAGATTCCACCGCCAGCCCACTTTCGCGCAGGCGGGCCATGAAGCGGTCGAGCAGTGGCCGACCCTGTTGCGGCCGCGCCGCGTGGAGGAAGCTCGGCCGATTCTGGCCGCGGGCGTCGGCGAAGAGGGTGAACTGGGAGACGACCAGGAACCCGGCCTTGACCTGGACGGCGCTGAGATTGAACTTCCCGGCCTCGTCGCTGAAGACCCGGAGCTTGAGGATCTTGTCCGCCAGGTAGTCCGCGTCGCGCTCCTGGTCGGTGTCGGCAACCCCCAGCAGGATGCAGTAACCAGGACCGATCGACGACTCGCCGCCATCCCATCGCACCGACGCCTCGCTCACGCGCTGGATCACCGCCCGCATCAAGGCCTCAAGGGGGCGGGTTCCAACCGGTGAGGTGGGCGTCGGTGCGTTGCATCAGCCAGCTCTCGATGTCCTGGAAAACCTTCTCTTGCTCCACCTCGTTGAAGATTTCGTGGTAGAGGCCGGGGTAGAGACAGAAGGCCCGATCCGGCGCGGTGGCGCGGGCGAAAAACCGCTGACTACCGTTTGGGTCGACGATCTGATCGTCGCGACCGTGCAGCAGCAGGAACGGCACGCGCAGCTCGGCTGCCCGGTTGATGAACGCCTCACCGCGAGCCACGCTCTCGGAATAAAGCCGGCCGGTGACGCGGTCGTGTACCAGTGAGTCGCTCCGATATGCTCGCGCGTTCGCCGGGTCGTGGCTGAGCAGATCGGGATCGACCTCATTGGAAACACTCAACCGCGGGGCGACCCTCGGAAGCAGCATCGTGAGCGGCTGCTTCCAGGCCGGCACCTTGAGCTTCAGCACCAGCATCGGTGCCGAGAACACGGCTTTATCGATGTGATCGGGCCGGTCCAGCGCATAAGCGATCGCCACCAGCCCACCGAAGGAATGGCCGATCAGCACCAGCGGCGCGCCACTCTCGTTGCGTGCCTGCGTCACGACGGCGTCGACATCGCCCAGCAACGCGTTCAGGCTGGGGGCGTGCCCCCGCTGGCCACCACTGTGACCATGACCGCGCTGGTCCATCGCGTAGACGGTGGCGCCCCTCGGGGTAAACCATTCCGCCAGATGCTGGTATCGACCGCCGTGCTCGCCCAACCCGTGCACGATGACGAAGGTCCACTGGTGCGGCACCCCCTCCGCCTCCCAGCGACGAACGTAAAGGTCGAGCCCGTCCGCCGTTTTGAGCGTGGCGGTCGACTCCTTCACGGGTTGAGCCGGCGGAAGCCTCGATAGATACGCATCGCCTCCGCCTCGGCCTCGAGGAACGAGGGCGCGAAGTCGCGGATGCCTTTCAGGCTGAAGCCCCACATGCCGGGCTTGTCGCGCCGGAAGTAGGTGTTGGGGCGGTAGGTCGGCGGATAAAAGGTGATCGGCTCACCCTCCATCTTCTTGATCACCGGTCGGGCCGCGAGCACGTCCTCGATCGGCATTCCTGACGGCAGCCGTCCCTGGCGGATCTCGAGCTGACGGAGCTTGGCGATCGGGTTCTCATCGTCGAGTAATGCAGCCCGTGCCTGGAATCGCTCGGAGACGTCGTTCAGGAAGTAGAGCGTGGCGATGGCATCGGTCTCATCGCCGAGCAGGCGCAGGAAGCCGGCGCCGGACAGGGTCGGGCCTTCTTCGTTGCGCGCATGCCGGAAGTACTCCATGGCGAACAGCTCGGTCGTGTTCTCAGTCGCAAGCCAGAAGGCGTCGCCTCGCCAGGCGCGGCTCCGCGAGAAGGCACGCGCCTCGTCCTCCAGCTCGGCCAGCCGGGCGGGGACGACGTCGTAAAGTCGGTAGAAAAGCACGCGGCGCATGGTGGTATGAGTGCACTCCGTTAAGGCGGCGCGGCGCCCGCAGCGGGTTTCATTCTAAGAAGTCGCACGCTGTGCGGCGGCAGGTTGAGCCGGAGCGTGTCCGTCTGGATCCCGAGCGCGCGTCCGCCCCGTCGTGGCGACCACAAATCGGCCACCGAGAAGGCCCCGTCGACCCCGATGGCTTCACTGAAGCGGAGCCGGTACGGCCGGGCCGAGTCGCTCCAGTTGTAGACGGCCACGATCGCGCCGCCATCGGGATTCCGGCGCACCCAAAGCGGCGGCAACTCCTGCGGGGAGGCGAACCAGTGGTCCTGCGCCTCACGCTCCGGCGCGCTGAAGAGGTGCACGGGCTCGGCCGCCGGCCCACCGACCAGTCCAAGGACGTTGGGATTGCGCAGCAAGGCCAGCCGCGCCGCCGGCAGCGCCTCCAGGTCGTCGCTCAGCATGAAGACGCCGCCGGAAAGGGCCCCGATGGTGATCATCACCCGGGCCTCGTCCGTCGTAAGTTGCGGTGCCGGGGCCATGACGACGTCGGCATCGACGGCGAAGAGCGACCGGTCGAAGAAGAGCCGGGCGGCCTGGTTACGGGCCATCGAGAGAATCAGGGGAAAGCCGACCTCCGGTGGTCCCGGCTTGCCGTCCTCCATCTGGGGCACGCCGACATCGCCGCCGGTGCGGGCGCCGTGGACCAGGCCGACGATCGGCATCAGCGGCGCGCCACAGGCCAGGACGAAGGCCTTCTCGGGTTTGCCCGGTGGATTGATGGCATTGACGATCAGCTTCAGTCCGAGCCGCAGCGCCTGCGTTCCCGTCACCTCGGGGTCGTGGCGCCGCGCCTCGTAGGCGGCCGCGTAAAGAAAGTCGAGCTTGAAGTACGTGAAGCCATCTTTTCGCAGCCTTCGAAAGAGGTCGTCGAGAAATCGCTGGACATCCGGATGGGTCGCATCGAGAACGTGGTAGGCGCGGCTGAGGCGTGGATCGACCAGCGGCGTGCCGTCGGTCGCCTTCAGGAGCCAGTCGGCGTGAGCGACGGCCAGCTGGGAGTCGCCGGCCACATGAAAGGGGGCCAGCCAGATGCCGACCTCGAGTCGGTGGCGGTGGACCCGGGTCGCCAGCGCGTGAAGCCCGCCGGCAAAGAACTCATTGGCGGTCCAGTCGCCCCACCGTTGCCAGCGGGGCATCCAGCCGTCGTCGAGCTGGATCACCGGCCGGTAGCCGTTCGAGGAGCTCTTCGACAGCTCCGGCATCCGCCGGGCGAGGAACGCCGCATGGCGCGCGATGTCGGCTTCGGTCACCGCCAGGCCGAGGTGATACCAGCTACACCATCCGCGAGGGACGATGGGAAAGGCGCGCGCGCCGGCGGCGTGGCCCGCGGCGCTCAGCGCTCTGCGCAGCGTCGCGGTGCCGTCATCGCCGTACAGCAAGAGGATGGGGTCTGACACCAGGCCGGTCTGCGGCGGGACCTCGAGACGGAGTTCTTCGGGCAGGCCGGAGCGCTGCTCGGGCTGCGACAGGGGTGAGCCGCTCTGCTCGGCGATGAAACTGGCGATGTCGGTGGGGAGCGAATTGGCTGCGTGCTCGTCGCGGTGATAGTGCCAGCGGAAGTTGGTGGCGAAGCGGCTCGCCTTCAGCACCTGGGCGACGAACATCGCCCGGCTGTCACAGATGGCCGCGGTCCACCACGACGCGGCGGGCGGCTTGCGGTCGCCCTCGGTGATCGCCTCATCGAGGGGGTGGATGCCCGCGTAGTCCCAGGACTGGTAGCCGTTGATGAGCGCGCTCGCACGCCATGGCTCCTCGCCGACGTGCAAGGTGGCGCCACCACCGTCGACCGCGATGGGCCGCCACGCGTTGAAGGTCAGCGGGGCAGCGCCGCTATTGTTGAGCTCGCACTCGATGACGACCCCGCCCTCGTGGGGAATGAGCCGGGCGGTCGCCAGGGCCGGGCCGGCCTGCCAGTGGAGGGCGAACGCGTCCTGGTGGGGGAGCGGTGTGGCGGTGCTCGGATACCACTGACCATTCAGCTTGACGGCGCAGATCGCGTGCGCAAGCAATGGGCGGTCGCCGGCGGCGATCGAGAAGGTACCGGCCTGCTGGTCGGCGAGCGGCTTTAAGTCCAGATCGCCGTCAGTCTAGCGTCAAATTCGGCGCACGCTGCCGACGCACGCGCCCGAACGGCTTGCGCCCCTCGAGCGCCTGAATGAAGAGGTAGATGTGGCGGGCTGCCTGGGTATCGAGGCCGCCCAGCCAGATCGGGTGCATCTTGAGCTTGGCCGCCAGCAAATCCCGGACTTCGCGGGCCTCCTCATTGCGACGCTCGGTGAGGTCCTGCACCGTCTTTTCCCCTTTGCGTGGCGTCCCCGGCCACGCACGCCCCGTCTCCCATAAGGTGACGATAAGCGCAAAGTCAGCCGCTAATGTACTGCCTGCCCTCGCAAAAATCAATGAGGCGCCGGTTAGTGTCCGCGCGATATCAATCTGTATTTCATGCCTGAAGCCGGGGGAGGAACGCCTGGCGCCGTCCGTAGGTCGACGAGCGGGAGGGTTGGCTCGACTCGGGTCTTCGCCTAGGATGACTGCCGTGAGAGCTCGAGCACTAACTTGGGGGACGCGACGACAAAGGCCCAAGCTTCCTGCCTCGCTCATGGGGCGGGTGATCGAGGATCTCGTCGAAGCCTATGCGCTGCTGACAGCAAAGGGACGTCTTACAGCGTCGAGGCCATCCAGTGATGTGGATCACAAGGATTTCGTCTTCGACGAGCGCGGCGGCTATCGAAACATCTACCTCCAAGTAAAGGGGGTAACACAAGTAAACGTGATCGGCCAAGTGCGGATGCATGTCGAGTTCCGCACCAAGAAGCTCCTGTCGAACCCGCGCTTCCTTTACCTGTTTTGCCTGCTGGACGTCAAAGGCATGCGAATCGCCCGAATGTGGCTCGTACCGTCACCAGAGTTCAATCAGCTGGCTCCGAGGTTACGGACGAGAACCGGAGGGGTTCAATTCGCGTTCGTCGCCGGTAAGAAGAGTAAGTGGGACCGATTTAGGGTTGAAGCGGAAGAACTTGGTGCCAAACTGCTCAACGCCATCGAAGAAACCAGGGAAGCTAGCCCCCTCAAGTCTCCCCGCCTTGCGTCTCTCATCATGACGGAAGCGGGGAATGGAAGAGGGAGGGCCCGAGCAACTGATTAAGAGTCAAGTGATCAGTTTTCCAATACGACCCGTCGCTTAGACCAACTGACGAACAATCAACTCATCTATCACCCCCAATCGTTCTTTGTCGCTGCAGCATACCGCACCGGCGCGCTCGCGGCGCCTTCCGCTTTTTCCGTAACAGGGATCCTCTCAGCTCGCGTGCCTATGCGCGGGGTGCACGCGAGGTTGACCGGGCGCCTGCCCAAGTCCTGCTGCCCAGAAATCTGCTTGCTCCCACTCTGCCGCTCGTTCACGAGGGGGAATCGCTTGCCCAAATCGTCAGGCTTCGGCGACTCCAAAACTGGGTTGACGTACCCGATGAAGTCGCTCACTTACTGGCAGAAGGGCTGTGAGGCTGGGCAAGTCGTGCCGTGGGCCCATGCACCGTCGGGCAATTAGCGCGTGGGGGCCAGATCCGCTCGAGCGGCATCGAGAAACGCTTTGTAGCGCTGGGCGTACTCGGTGACCCTACGCCGCTTCCATTCGTCGATGGCCAGCCTCGGCTGCTTAAATGCGTTGGTCACGATCTCCTCACCGATGTGCCGATTAAGTTCCTTGGCTGGTGCTTGCACGCTGTCAGATCCCAGCAGCATCACTTGGTCGTCGGCAAAATCCATTGAGTGCCTCTTGTCGACGAGCATGCTCATCAGCGAAACGTAGTTCTCATCAGCCGGTTTGGCGAAGTAGAGGTTCTCCGCTGCGGTCACGCAGTCGGCGCACCCAACAAGCAGATTGGCGTATGTATTTGCCCGCCGGATCCGACGGGCTTCGTCCCGCTCCTTCTCGGCGCGTTCGTTGGTGCGCCGGTTCTGGTCGGCCGTTTCCTGGTAGTTCAGGAAGGCGGCGATGGCACCGAATAGAACGACGATGGGTGTGACCGCACCGAGCAATGCTGCCCGCGTGCTGGTGACCGCGCTCAGCTGGGTGTTGGCATCGGCCTTGCCGGCGGTCAACGAAACGAGCCAGGGCGGAATCAGGGTTGCAGCCGCAACGACGTATGCAGCCAGTAGCAGCGCGCCCCCAATAAGCAGATTCCGATGACGTTGCAGGAAACTCTGCGGCACCGTGGTCGCGGCACTGCTGGGAGCTTGCTGGCTCATCCGTCCCAACATTAGCGGCTAGCCCAGGGCGCAAAGATCGCCGTGTCGACCCCGCAGACGGGCCATGCGGGTTCAAACGCCGTCGCCGGGCGCGAACAACGTGCTCACCCGAACAAGCGTTTGTAGCGCGTGATAGAGCAGGCCAGAACCGCCGTGACCGCCGTGGCGCGGCTGGGGCGTCCTACACGCTGAGGGGTTGCTGGCGGGAGGAAGCGAGGCGGGTAGCCCGCCGATCACCGGACTGGTGGCGCAGCCGCCAGGACCACCCGGCCGGGCCGAAGGCCATCAAGCGGTCGGGAAGCGCGGTGAGGCTGACGAATCCCAACGGGGAGGGAGGCTGACGCGCTTGCCCTCTCCAGCACATGGAGGCAGCGGCAATGGAAGTTCTCGAGGAGCGCGCATGAACAGGTCCAGGCGCCCGAGCGGCAGCCGTTTCGGACAGATCGAGACAGAGCGCGGTCACGCGAACTCCCGGTGGTCAGCTGGCGGACTATATTACGGGCGAGGGGCTAACGTGCAGGGGGCGCCTATTCGTTTCCACAGAGGCGATTGAAGGTTGCGGAAAATCAACGCCGCGTGGGCTAACCGTGGATAAGCAACTTGTAGCAGCGGCCCGGCGCTACAGCATAGGCTTAGCCGCGCTGATTGGAGTCGTTTTAGTTGTAGTAGCAGCGGCTATTAAGCCAACAAGCTTCGTCGGCGCCCTGTGTATTTCAGTCGGTGGTGCATTAATAGCAGCATCTGTTTTCGCCTTCTTTGCCCTAGGAAAGGATGAATTCATTGAACGCTTATGGGACCTGGGCGTCGCCGACGTGTTCAAGAACCGGAAGAAGGATCTTCCCGACGATTTTTGGGTGAAGTTGATCACCGATGCGCGCCACCACTACCGCGCCGTTGGGCCGGCGCATCATGGCTACATCGGCGACGCGCCCAGTCGGCGCAAGTTCACGGAGGCATTTCGCCAAGCGGTAATCGACCATCGCGTAGAAGTTGAGTTCCTATGGCTTGATCCGCTTTCGGATTTGGCGGCTGTCAAGGAAGCGGAAGAAGCGCCGAGAACTACTCGTCACGACGCGGTCGAGTCGATGGAGTTCTTTTGGGCTTTCCGAGAAGGTCTTGAAGATGCGCTAAAGGAGAAGGTCTCGTTGCGCACCTTTAAGAAGTACCCTACTTGTGGAATTGTCTGGTCGGATGGCCAGGTCCTAATTACGAACTACATGCCCTTTACGCCGGACCTATTCTCGCCAGGACTTCTCCTCCACAAGAGGCAGCTACGGTTTCGGCGATTGCGCGGATTCGTCCACGTACCGACCCGATCGACGGAGGAGCAGCTCGTGGACGTATACACTGGACTCTACGAAGGCTTGAAGGCAACCGGCAACGCGATAAGTCGTGAGCGGCTTGATGAATTCATCGAGGCCAAGAAAGGATTCCCGCATACTCCAAGCGAGGCCGATCTCAGACGGGGGTCCGGGCCGTAGGAGGAAGCATGTTTGCGTCTCCTGGATTTTGTGAGCTGTGCGCCGAGATTGGCGACTCTGAAGCCTCGGACGTAGAGTGCCGACAGGCGTGGCGAGGAGAAGGCCGTCCAATGTGGATGACTCCCTCCTTCGTGCTCTTTCCGACCCTTGGTCCGTTGAGCCTCGGGCACATGCTCCTCACGCCTCGCGATCACATCACGGCATACGGCCATTTGCCCAGGGTTCTCCACGAAGAGGCCAATACCGCGCTGAGGTCTGCACGCCAGTACCTCAGACGTTTCGGGTCCCCTCTTTGTTTCGAGCATGGCTCGGCGAACGAACTTGGTGCGGGCGGTTGCGGTGTCGTCCACGCCCACATGCACGTTTTACCGCTGCGGAGTTCGGTGACTGGGCGCCCGCCGATAGCCGCTGCTGAGTGGGAGTTATTATCGGCGGATAACTGGCTCGAAGGACTTTGCGGGATTGTCCGACGAGGGGTCTCTTATGTCTACTTTGAGAGTCAAGCGACAGTCCGCTCAGTCACGCCTGTAAGCAGCCTGCCATCACAGTTTGTGCGTAAGTGGATAGCAGAGCAAATCGGAATCTCGCAGTGGGACTGGCGAGCGTCGGATCGCCTAACCGACCTCGCTGATCCAATGCGGTGGATGCACGCAGGCGCTCCTCCAGCAGGATTCTCAAACCTAGGATAGGTCCCTTGTGTCAACGGCCAGAGGGAAGCTCCGCACGGAGAATGCCGTGGTGATCGCAGACAAGGCAGCTGCTGAAATCGGGACTGAGCTTTTTGGCAAGTACAATAAGCTGCGGAGCTGGCTGTTGCTGTGGCGCCTTGGTCTGCCGACTCTGAGAGGTGTCATTGTTCCGGCTTGGTCCAATGACATCGCTTCGGAAGTCCGGCTCTTTGCGCGAGGCATCCCGGCGAGCGCGCTGCTTCTAAGATCCGACAGCCTAAATGAACGCGGAGACTATTTGCCGGCGGGGGACCTCGTCAACCTTGCGGATCTCGACGTAGCTTGCTGCAGATATCTAGAACTTGGGCGCCTCGTGTTTCTGCTCGAACCTCGCAGCCGATTCGACGATCTGTACAGCCTGAGCGTTGGATTTAGCACCTCCACGAGTGCCGTCGTCGAAATTGTGGGGCCGGGTTTCGACGCAAGTGACTTAAAGAGGGGTGATGCATCACCTCACCAGTGGCTGAGCGTCGAGTTAGGTCAGCCAGGTGACGACTGGCGAGTCACGGGTGAGAAGACGATTCAGGGTGGCCACTACCGACAGAGCTGGGAAGCCCGGCTCACAAAAGTCGCTCGCCTAATCGAGAATGAAGACCGGAGTCTGCACGGGCTTGACGTTCGTGCAGCCGAAGAATGGCTAAAAAAGCACCAATACCCACTTCTCCTGGAGCATCGCGAGCGCTATCCACCGATTCCTCGGCAGCGGCTCAAAGCCATACTCGCCCAAACTCGGGACCTGCCACTCCGACTCGCATCGTTGGGGGAGCAGCACGCTGCGTTTGTTGTGTCTCTTAGCCTTCTTGGAAAAAACGCGGCTCCGGTCTATTGGGACATCGTTTGGCCGTCAGCGAAGTTTGTTATTGGGGATCGGAAAACGTAATTTGAGCAACCGTTTAGGAGCCTTGGTGGCCTTCGAGATTAAAGGGCGTGCGGCAAGCCCTGGCGTCTATCGCGGCGTAGCACGAATACTGACAGACCAGCGGAACTTTGGCCGCTTGAGGAAAGGTGAGGTCGCTGTCAGCCACACGGCTTCGCCTGAACTGGTCCTAGTTCTCGACAGGGCTGGTGCGGTCGTAACAGATATCGGTGGGGTACTCAGCCACCTAGTAGTTGTCGCCCGGGGTCTCGGAGTCCCAGCGGTGGTCGCAACCGACAATGCGTCAGCGCGAATTCCTGATGGAGCGATAATCACCGTTGACGGGAGTACCGGGAAAGTGACCGTCCAGACCACAGGCGCGGCACGCAGATCAGTATCGGGACAGTGAACCCTCGGCCGCTGCGGCAAGTTGCGAGCCTTGAGAAACTAGCCAACCAGTCCGCGTTAGAACCCGTGACACGATTTCGGTAGTGTCCAGAGATTCAAACTCCTCTTGGGTGACGAATCGAAGTTCTGATATATCGCTCCCAGCTCTGAGTCTGCCACCGACTGGGCGGGCCGAGCTATAAACGATGAGGCGATGCTCGGTCGGGGGATTGATGATCTCGAATGTCCCGACTTGTCCGGTTACTTCAACGACTAGGCCGGTTTCTTCCCCGATCTCCCTGGACGCGGCCGTCGCCACTGGCTCGAATAGCCGCACTTTGCCGCCAGGCAAAACCCAACGTCCACGGTTGGGTTCCTTGTTTCTGCGGCCGAGCAGCACACGGTTGTGATCGTCGAGGACGACAGCCGCGCTACCCACTCGGGGAGCTTTCAACTCAGCCATGTTTGATGACTTCCAAGCGAGCACAGTCATCTGCTTGGTCCCCTCCATGTGATGCCTGGCGTTGGATACCACGTTGATCGGCGCGAGCGGACGCATAATACGCGCCCCACCCTGTGCGTAACAAGAAGAACAAGCCGTTCACATCTTGTGGACGGCATGTGGATTTCGTAGGCTCGCCCTCCTAAACCCGTCGTTTGGTTGGCAGCACCCCGTGGCCCGTAGCGGGCTGGCTCAACGAGGAGGCGGTTTGCTTCTTCCCTTGCATGGACACAGAGCTAAGACCTCTTGTAGTTCCGAATCGCCGTTGGCTACAATCTAACCGAATCCATGCAACTTTGCAACAATGAAACAATGTTGCAATATTGCTGCTCCGGGTGGTTTCTGGAATGGCACGCGGCTCGAAGTCGGGAGAAAAGCCGTCCGAGGACGAGTTGATGATCCGTGTGCCCCACGACTGGCTCGCGCTTCTTGAGGCCGCCCAGTTTGTGCGACGGAAGAAATCGATGCAGGCCCTTCTTGAATCGGTAGTCCAGGACTTCCTGGAGGAGGTTAAGAACCAGCCCGAGATGTTGCTTGCACTGAAGTCGAGGACTGTTCACGATGCACGGGTTACGAAGTAGTGGCTCGTCCCTTACTTTCCATGCCGTAATCGCGATGGGTCCGGCTTCGCTGGGAAGATCCCGCTAGGCACCGACGTTGACGTGCGCGTAGCCTGAGCAGATCATCTGATGGCCTATCACCTGAACCAGCAGGGTCACGGCTGCTAGCCACCGCTCTCATGGGCGGCGACGGAATCATGGTCGCGTATGTCCAGGTGAAGCGTGCTACTTGTACCTCTACCGATCCGCGTCTACGCCAACATCAGCTGATCGACCCGAAACTCGGCAAGGTAGGCGCGGCCGGGTCCGATCGTGCGAACGATCCGCGACCGAAACATGTCAGCAATCCGGTGCCAGGCGGCGTCGACCCAAGCCATCTGAATGCGCCATAGCTCCGGGTCGACTTTTCACGTCGCGGTCCAGCCAGCTCTCCCGAGCTGCAGCTCGATCGCCGTCGAACCACCATGTGGTAAGAACCGCCTCAGTTATTGGCAGGGACGCGGGCCCGTCAGTCGCCGCCTGTCAATCGCCACAGGGCGACCAAGCCCCCTATGAAGCCGAGGATGAGCCAGCAGACGGGGACCGTCACCGTCAACAGCAGGGCCACCAGACCGAGGCCTGCCGCGCCGAGGGCAAACGATAGCCGCTCTCCTTTCAGCTTCGCGATTTCACGTTCCAGTTTGTCGGTGTCCATGGCTTCCTCCACCAGCCACCGGGTCCGATCAGCGGGGGGCTTGCTTCACGGACCCGGTGACCGGCCAGTCTACGTAGCCGATCAGCCGGGTGTCCGGGAGCTGGGCGCGGCTCCGGTAGCCACTGCAGCAAGCCCTGCAGGACGAGCGGCTCGACCTCAACCCGCGTCAATGTTCCATCCGCTTCCTCGACCCAGAATGCCGATATCCCTCGACGTGGACGGCCACTCCTACCCGAAATGGTGTCGGCGAGATCACTCGTTGAAATCGGGATCTCGATGAAGTCACCGGCCTCAACAACCTTGGGAAGATAACGCGCCTGCGGAGGATGGAGTGGATCAACGTGCTTTTCGGTTGCGCTCGTCGAGTGCGATGGCGTCTTCATAGACGGTCCAGAGCGAATCGCTCTTGGTTCCGTCTTCGCCGTAAAGGCCGACGTCCGTGATGGTTGTCTTGCGACCGCCGAAGTTGAAGACGAGAAGTTCCGGACCCCGCAATCCCCAGCCCGGGAAGACTCCCCTGAGCCGCGGTCGCTGGACCTCTATGACGGCTCGGGCCTGCCGTGCTGCGATCCGCGGCGAAAGCAGCCAGGTTACTGAGCCTCCGGCTGTGGCACCGACCACTGCGCTGATCAAGATGGTGGCGATATCTGCCATGCGTCAGTCCGTGCGTGGGTCCGATACGGAGCAGAAGGAGTTGTTGGCACGACGTTCATGCTAAGTGCGTCGCCAACTTTTTCCACAAATGCGCTCGCCCGGAGTCTGTCGTCCAATCCTCGGAGCGCTGTTGCATGTAATGCGCCAGCTCTTACCCGGACCCTGTGCCCTGCACGGGTCGATGCCGCAGCGCCTCTGCTGGGGAACGGTAGGCGAGCTCTACGCTACGGTCAGGGAGAAGGTGACGATTGACGCAGAGTAAGTGGCGCCGTGTGCTGCTCTAACGGATGTCCGCTTCGTCAAGCCTGCGATGCAGCATCGAGGCTAGGGTCATCATGTCCAGAGCATCCTTACGTGAGGTTGCCCACTGTACCTTCGGCGCGTGCGCCGTTGGATTGCGGAAGGTACTGAACATTCCCTTCATCTGCATTGCCAGCCCGGCCTGTTCTGAACGCTCCCATTCCGTGCTTTGAGCGTTCAAGGCGATCCGGGGTCCGGAAGATAGCGAGCAGTCGCATCAACTAGGGACGACCCGTCGTCCTCTAGTCCCGTCAGGTTTCGTACTTTGTCTGCCACGCTGTTGCAAGCCTCCAGGACTGCATGGAAGTAGTTCTCTTGCAGCAGTTCCGCGCGGCAGAAGGCCAGGATATCGGGGTGTACATCGCGATGAGCTAGTTCACCGTGGAGGTCACTCGCGCGTTGCTGCGCTTCTTCGATAGTCTTCGCTGATCGAACGTGCTCAAGGCTCCTGTCCTCCCCGACCTGAAACCCCGAAAGCAGTAGCGAGGCATTTAGACGTGTGCGCGCCATGTTGAACTCGGCCTGAGTTTGGTAGCGCACCGGGGCCATGATTTCAATGACCAAGCGGAGAAGGGGACGCCCGTCTTGTTGCCGGTTTTGGGCGGCTGCCACCGCGTTGAATAGGCGCTTCCACTTGGTATCGGATCTTGCCGTGGCTTCCTCATGGACCTTTAGAGGCTGTATCAAATTTGGGATTTGTGTGCCAGTCACCGTCTCTGCTAAGAGGCGGCAAACCTGCTCGATGGCGGCGGCGGAGAAGGTGGGTACTGCCTTGCTGCTGGCCATGGCAAGAAGCGGGATCGGTCGTGGCGCACCCGATAGGCCAACGCGTCAGCCGCCACCAAGAGAGCGGACCGCGCCGCGTCGGTTAGCTGGCCGGCGCAGCTGGTGCAGGCGCAACTCCTGGACTCGATGAGCTGCAGGGACCGAGCGCGATCGAACATTGGTTCGATGATAGCGACGGACCACAGCCCCGAACACAGTCATGTAGGTAATGCGGAACCGCGTCGCGTCTCCGTCCGGCTGGTTCAGCTGAAGCCTTCAGCTAGCGGTCGCTGGTAACCAGCTGGCTAGGGACGACCTTCGCCTTGCCCACCATTACCGCGCTCGGCGGGACAGCCCCCAAGCGATCCCGCTCCTGGAGGAGGTACTTCGCCGGCGGCCGGAGCGCGAGGATGTTGCTCAACTCCTGATTAGCGACTATCGGCAAAGCGGGCAGACAACGCGCGCCCGGCAGCTCGAAACGGCTTATAGGGGGGAGTCAGTCGAAATGGAGAGGAAGACCGATTAGCAGCATAGGAAATTTGGAGGGAGCCATGAAGAGACGGCAGGACGGTCAGGCGATGGTGGAATACGCTCTGATTCTGGTGCTGATTGCTGTGGTTGTGATCGGTGTGCTGGTCCTGCTGGGCGGCGAGATCAAAGCCATATTTACGCACGTATCCGGGGCGTTGTCGGGACAGTAGAGGGCCGGAGTCGCTAACCCGACCTCCCAACTGGAGGGGTCGGGCGCATCCCCGTTCTCAGAGGCCCCTCGGGAGATCGGGCGGGGAGTGCTCAAACTGCTGCATGGCTAGGCCTGGCGGCTTGAAGCCGTCTCGCCATCCCGTCGGTCACAGCTCAGCTGCGAACCGATATCCTCGTTCAGCGTCCTCCAAGATTAGAGCGCCCCAGCCCTAGCGGCTGGTCCTGAAGGAGAAAATCCCCGGAATGCCGCAAGCGCCAGAATCTGAGTCTCATACCCGGAAAATCCGGATTGATCCACGTCTAATCGCCGCAGGCTGGAAAGCCGGTCCGACCTGTGAGCAGCCGGAAGCGCGTCACCTGGCGACTTCGGCCGTGCCGGAATTGCCCACGACAGCAGGGCCGGCCGATTACGCCCTTTGCGACGGCGGCAGTATTCGTGGCGTTGTCGAGGCCAAGAAGCTCACTCTTGGACCGCAGGGTGCGCTCCCACAGGCCGAACGTTATTCCCGTGCGATTGTCCAGGAGCCCCGCTACCAGGGTGAGTTCGGCGCGCCATTTCTCTACTCGTCCAACAGTGAGGTTATTTGGTTCCATGACGTCCGCCATCCGCTGAATCGATCTCGAAAGATCTCTCGTTTCCACACTCCAACCGCTCTTTCCGAAATGCTCACGCGCGACCTGGAAGCCGAGTTCGAAAGACTTGACACTATCCCGGCACACTCTCGGCTCCGTCCGTATCAGCACGAAGCCAATGCCGCTATCGAGACGGCGATACGCCAACGCAAGCGAAAGCTCCTTGTGGCGATGGCGACTGGAACCGGCAAGACCCTAACACTTGTGAATGAGACCTACCGGCTAATGAAATCTGGAGTGGCGAGACGCGTGCTGTTCCTAGTTGACCGCCGTTTTCTCGCAGCGCAGGCAGTGCAGGCGTTTTCCGCATTTGAAGCCGAGCCCGGATTGAAGTTCGACAAGATCTACGAGCTATACAGCCAGCGCTTCCATCGCGAGGATCTCGAAGAAACTGACTTCGATCCCCAGGTATTGCCCACGAACTATCTCACTGAGCCCAAGCTTGGCCAGGCATTCGTCTATGTCTCAACCGTACAGCGAATGGCGATGAACCTCTTTGGCAAGGGGGTGTTGCCAGGCTTCGACGGCGAGTCAGAAGACGACGCGGAGCTGTTGAACATTCCGATTCATGCGTTCGACCTCGTGATTGCCGACGAATGCCATCGCGGATACTCCACCAAGGAACTTTCGGTTTGGAGAAACACACTCGATCATTTCGATGCTATCAAAGTGGGGCTCACGGCAACACCCGCCCAGCACACCACGAGCTACTTCGAGAACATCGCCTACCGATACGAGTACGCGAGGGCCGTCGCCGAGGGTTACGTCGTCGATTACGACCCTGTAAAAATCAGCTCGGGAGTACGGATGCATGGCGTATTCCTTAAAGAGGGAGAAGAAGTCCAGCAAGTGGACACGACGACGGGAACCATGCAACTCGACCTTATCGAGGACGAGCGAGTCTTTGAGACAACTAAGATCGAGCGAGAGATCACGGCTCCCGACTCCAATCGAAAGATCCTCGAGGAAGTCAGGCGATATGCGCTAGAGCACGAGTTGGTGTTCAAGCGATTCCCGAAGGTCCTCATCTTTGCCGACAACGACATGCCGCATACGTCGCACGCGGATCAGCTTGTAGATCTAGCGCGCGATGTCTTCGGTCAAGGCGATAGTTTCGTCCAAAAGGTCACCGGCCGCGTAGATCGACCGTTGCAGAAGATCCGCGAGTTTCGAAACCGGCCCAATCCCAAGGTGGTCGTTACCGTCGACTTGTTAACGACTGGCATCGACGTACAGGACCTGGAGTTCATCGTTTTCCTCAGGCCAGTGAAGTCCAGAATCTTGTTTGAGCAGATGCTCGGACGCGGTACGCGCAAGAGCGACCGTTACCCCGACAAGTCGCATTTCGTCGTCTTCGATTGCTTCGACGGAACCCTGCTGGCCTACTTCAAGAACGCGACTGCGATGACGGCGGAGCCACCAGAATCTGATGGCAAGACCGTGGTGGAGATCATCGAAGAGATCTGGGACAACCGCGACCGCGACTACAACATCCGACGCTTGGTTCGTCGGCTGCGGCGGGTCGAAAAGGAGATGTCTGGCGACGCGCGCGAAGAGTTCGCCAAATACGTGCCTGATGGTGATATCGGCCAATTCACCGATCGGATCACTAATCTGCTACATACCAGTTTCACCAGCACTATGCAAACGCTTCGAGACAGGGGGTTTCAGGATCTCTTGACCAACTACCCGCGAGGGCAACGGACGTTCCTCGTCGCGCCTGGAGTCGAGGACACAGTGACCTCGGAGCGCCTGATCAAAGGTGCAGGCGGAAAGGACTACAAGCCGGCAGACTACCTTGCGGCGTTCTCAGCGTACGTCCGCTCCAACCAGGAACACATCACGGCTCTCTCGATCTTGCTGTCTCGCCCACAGGGATGGGGAACTGATGCCCTCAGGCAACTCCATTCCGCATTAGCCCAGTCGCCGGATCATTTCACCGAGAAGAGCCTTCAACTCGCGTACGCCTTGACGACCCATAAGTCGCTGGTTGACATCATCTCGATGGTGAAGCGAGGCGCCGAGGCAGCGGCACCGCTCTACACCGCCGAAGAGCGCATTGATCACGCGCTAAGCGCCATTGCAGCCAAGCACTCCCTCAGCGATGACCAGGCCAAGTGGCTTGACCATATCCGGCAGCATCTTGTCGCGAATCTCTCTATCGATCGCCAAGACTTCGAAGATATGCCGGTTCTGGCGAATCGAGGTGGCTGGGGCCGCGCGAACCGAGACTTCAATGGCAAACTCGCAGATCTACTCAACGACCTTAACCGAGAGGTAGCTGCCGCATGACCGACGTCGCGAACAAACTCTGGAGCTTCTGCCACACGTTGCGGCATGACGGCATCGACTACGGCGATTACATCGAGCAGATCACATACCTGCTCTTTCTCAAGATGGCCAATGAGAAAGAAGTCCAGCTACCCAAGGGAACCGATTGGGCCCATTTGCGACACCATAGCGGCACCGATCTGTCCGATGCCTATGTCGATGCCTTGCGTACCCTCGGCAAGCAACCGGGTATCCTCGGCGACATCTACAGCGGGGCACAGTCGCGATTCTCGAATCCCGTGAATCTCAAGAAGCTCATCGGCCTAATTGACGAAACCGAGTGGACCACCCTGGATGTCGATGTCAAGGCGGCTGCCTTCGAAGGCCTGTTGGAGAAGGCGGCATCCGAAGGCAAGAAAGGAGCCGGCCAGTACTTCACACCGCGCCTATTGATTCAAGCGATCGTGCGCTGCATGAAACCCGATCCCCGCGTAGGTAACGACTTCAAGATCGGCGATCCCGCGTGCGGCACGGGCGGGTTCCTCGTTAGCGCATATGAGTGGCTGTTGGAAGAAACAAAGGGATCGCTTGATCGCACCATAGCCAAGCGCATTCGGAAATCAACTTATTATGGCGACGACCTGGTTGCACGTCCTCGTCGTCTCGCACTGATGAATCTCTATCTCCACCAAGTTGAGCCGCACATCGGCAGCAGCGATTCGATCTACGACCCTCCGGGTTCCGACAGATTCGATGTCGTACTGACCAATCCCCCGTTTGGAACCAAAGGTGCCAATCAAGCTCCTACGCGGGATGACTTCGTGGTCGAGACCAGCAACAAGCAGCTCAACTTCATCCAACACGTAATGACGATTCTCAAGCAAGGTGGCCGCGCCGCGGTGGTTGTACCGGACAACGTGCTCTTTGCGACCCAAGCCGGCGACGTGTTCAAGGTTCTGATGGAAGACTGCGACGTCCATACAGTCTTACGCTTGCCGCGGGGAACCTTCAGTCCCTACAGCCCGGGAACAAAGACAAACGTGATTTTCTTCGCGAAGGGGCGACCCACCGAGAAGCTCTGGATCTACGACGCCCGAGCGAATGTCCCTGGCATCACCAAGAAAGATCGCCCGCTGTCCTCAAGCCATTTCGCCAAATTCGAGGAGTGCTACGGATCAGACCCGCTGGGTCGCGCCAAACGTAGCTCTACCGACTCGCGCGACGATCGATGGCGTGCCTTTGATATCGGTGATGTTAGGGAGCGCCGATATAACCTCGATGGCCTGAAATGGCTTCGGGACGAGGAGGCTGACTCCGACGATCTTCCCGAGCCAGAAGAGTTGCTTGCTAATGCAGTCGAAGAGTTGCAACTCGCGCTTAGTGATCTAGCAGGGCTTCAGTCGCTTCTCGCGTCCGCTGGCAGCGCCCGATGACCGATTCAGGCACGAATGCCTGGCCAATTGTTCCGCTTGGGAAACTTGGGCAATGGGGCAGTGGAGGCACACCTAGGCGCGGCATCGATGGATATTACAAAGGTTCGATTCCCTGGTTGAAGATCGGGGATCTCACCGACGGGATTGTCACAACGTCCGAAGAGTCCATCAGTGAGGAGGGGCTTCGCAACAGCGCCGCAAAGCTCGTCGAGCCTGGGACGCTGCTCATAGCCATGTACGGATCAATAGGAAAACTTGGAATTCCGGCTATGCAATGTGCTACGAACCAGGCTATCGCGTTCTGCGTCCCGGATCGACGTAAAGTTTCGACGGACTACCTCTTTCAGGCACTTTTAGCTCTACGGAGCGATCTGGTGGCCCAAGGCAAGGGTGGTACTCAATCCAACATCAGCCAGACCGTGCTGAAAGCCTTTGGTGTGCCAGTTCCTCCCCTTTCGGTCCAGGAACGCATTGTGACGCTCGCTCGGCGCACGTCGGAGATACGCGACCAAACAAAAGGGCACCTAGTCAGGGCATCGCGTTTGCTCGAGCGCTTCCGCCAATCAGTCCTCGACGCTGCCTGCGCGGGGAAGCTCACGGCCGGTTGGCGTGTCCGAGTCGGTATGGACAACGCCTCGCCGCCTTTAGAGGACGATGCTGCTGAATCCGATTCTCTGCCAAAGCTACCAAGCACGTGGGCGTGGACGACACCTGATGAGCTTCGCGTGCCAGGCCGGCCGATAACCTATGGCGTAATCAAGCTTGGTACAGAGCTGGCTGGCGGAGTCCCGACACTTAGGTCGAGCGACGTGCGAATGCTCAGCATTGATGAATCCGGAGTCAAGCGAATTGCTACTTCAATTGCTAACAATTACGCGAGGACATACCTCCAAGGAGGTGAGATCCTAGTAACTGTCAGAGGTTCGCTTGGAGGCGTCGCTGTTGTTCCAGACTACATGCGCGGGTGGAACATCTCTCGCGAAGTAGCGATGATTCCAGTCGACAAAGCCCTTCCGCACTATGTGGCCCTTGCGATCGCCAGTCCCCGTGCCCAGTCATGGATCAATAACGCCACCAAGGGCGTGACGTATACCGGCATCAATATCAGGGATTTGAAGAGACTTCCGATCCCGACACCGAGCCTCACCGAACAACGAGAAATCCTGAAGCAAGTGGAGGCGCTCTTTGACCTAGCCGATTCCGTATCGAAGCGCATTGATGCGGCATCCCGCGCGACGCAGAACTGTGGGCAGGCTGTGCTTGCCAAGGCATTTGAACGGGACTCATAACGCAACTGCCGATCGGTTCTTGACTGCGTACGTGCTCTGGGGTCTACTTCCGACCGCGACTCGCGCGCGCGGTTTCGATTGACGACGCCCGCGCATCGCAGACGGACCTCGGTCGTCGTTTCATCGTCTCAATCGTCGCGGCCTTCGGCCTGAAGAGTCCCGTCGCCAGTCACTCTTAATGCCGAGGTCTATAGCAACCAGCATCGCCCCTTTGTACTGATCTGGAAACCGCGCCGCGACCTCATCCGGAGGAGGACGGATCACCGACTTAGCTTGGAAGACCCGGCGAGGTATTCGCCGGCTCTCCTTGCGGTCTTCAGGCTGCTGGGTCGAAGAAGCGGTCCCATCCGCGGAGGAGCTCGGACTTTCCGAAGTGGACGTAACGAGAAACCATGCTGAGGGTGGTGTGTCCCAGGACCCGTTGAAGTCGGAGAAGATCCATCCCACCCGCGAGCGCCTTCGTAGCGAAATGTGCCGAAACGTGTGTGGTGACACCCGGCCTGGCTTGATGCCTGCCCGCTGGCCGAGGCGCCGGATCAGCAGCTGGACGGCAGATGGCCGCAACACTTGCCGGTCATCCTGACCGAAGCCAGACCGCTCCGTAACGAACAGCGCAGCGCACGACGTGGGCGGACGCTCTTGGGTCACGTAGCGTCGAAGCTTGCGGGCCAAGACCGCGGTCAGGGGAACGGCACGCTGCTTGTCCCCCTTGCCAGCCCGCACATCCAAATAGGGGCCATTAGGATGATCCAGTCGAAAATCTCGGAGCTCCAGGCCAGAAACGCGCAGGCCGGTGCCGAGCAGGACCTCGAGGATGAGCCGGTCGCGGGAGCTCGCCAGACGGAGCATTCCGTCGATCTCGGCCGTGGCGAAGACGCGCACTTCACGCACCGGCTCGCGGGGCGACGGCAGCAGTGCGATCCCGCGATCGGGCGAGTAGCCCTCGGATACGCACCAGCGATAGAAGGCACGCAGGACCCGGTGGTAGCCGTGGAGGGACGCGGGAGTCAGCAGGGTCCGCTCGGTCCTGACCTTGCAGTCGAAGCGATGTCGGGGTCGGCGTCCGTCGCGCTGGAGCTGCTCGCGCAGCTCACGTACGTGCTCGCGCTGGATCTGGTCGACGGTGCGGATGCCTTGGCGGGTCGGCACCGGCAGGGTGCGGCCCTGAAAGAGGTCGCAGTACCAGTCCGATGGTGGTCTGACTGCGGTTGCTCAGGCGCAGCTCGGAAAGCCAGTCGCGTAAGGTAACCTCGAGGGGGGTGCCGCCCCTGGTTGAAGGAGCGCCGACGGCACTAGAAGCAGACGTAACGCGGGGTGTCAAGCCATGGATAGATCACCCTTTTGCACTTTTGCAATCTTGTAGATCACTTGACTTCGACCATTTTGGCCGCGGTTTCGGGGTTTGTGTGTGGGACGAAAGCGGACCGAAACCGAATTGAAAACCGGGGGAAAACGGAGGGGAAATGCCTGCACCAGGATTCGAACCCGGGACCAACTGATTAAGAGTCAGCTGCTCTACCAACTGAGCTATGCAGGCGCACCGGTAATTGTATTCGCCGAATCGTCCTCCGCGTGTCGCCACGGCCACGGACGTTCACCGGCGTTGTTGTCAAAACCTCATGTCAAACCCGGAAACTATTGTCAAATCTTCAGGGCGTCGAGACGGGCAAAGTGCTGGAGTTTTCGGACCTCCTCTCGGACGCCAATTGACGTTCGGGTACTCCATCGCGACCTTCTCTGGTTGATCGCGCGACCAGACGTGCGACCTAAGCCGGAGGCATCAGATCCAAACTGGACATGAGGCGCCATCCCCGACCGTATAGTCGAAGGCGTCGGACCTGATTGGAGGAGAAAAGTGCCCGCCACCAAGGAAGACATAGTTCGGCTCCGCGCGGCATATGAGGCGTTGCGCTCTGGCGATGTCACGCCACTGGCCGAGTTCATGGACGAGAAGATCCGATGGATCGGCATGTCAAGCGGATTCCGACCAGGGATATAGAGAGCGTTGCCATCGCTGGCGACCGGATCCTTGCCGTCGCCTACTGGCACGAGGACCCAGGGGCCGCCCGGCGTCGACCGCGTTTACAAACCTACTCACGATGCGGGATGGACGAATCGTAAAGATGGTGGATTTCTTCGGACCGCGCTGCCGCCGAGCGGGCCCAGCTGGCCCTCTTTCTCTCGAACTACCTGACTCATCCGCGGTATGGAGCAGAGAAACAGGTTGGCTTCGCCCGTGGCCACACGCTCCGTCCAATCGATCTTCGCGAGCTCCGGTCGGGTGAGTACAGCTTTCGCGCCGAAGGCATCGTCGTCGGTCGCGACGATCTCTTCAAGTTCCTGGACGGGCCCTTCAAAGACCATAAGGGAGTCAACGGTTCGGCACCAACCCGTCGCGCTGGCTGGCTCGGCTTCACCATCAACATGCGGAAGGACCCTACGGCACCGGGCGTCGACTCGAGCGGAGTGGTATGCCTTCACACCGACGACCTGGCTGCGTCACCATCCCCGGATTCCGTTGGTCCCGCTCGCGGTCCGCCTTCGTCGGCGCCGCGATCGACCGCTGATCGCTCCCCAGTACCACCGGCCCTACGAGAAGGGCATGGTCCGGATCGCTCGGCTCTTCGGCTATGACTTCGAATCAACCGCCCATCCCTTCGCCGAGGACGCGAAGGCCATCTGGAAAGTGATGACCGCTCCAGGCAGTTACCGGTTCACCAGCAAAGACACCGGTCAGGATAGCAACCGGCTTCCCTATGCCATCCCGAATTGGACGGACTTTTGCCGCCCCTCAACTCACAAGGTTTTATCCTATAGCGGGAAACCTGCCTTGAGGCACTGATCGGCGGACGTTGCTTATGCGATCGCCGGCCACGAGAGGAGCATGAGTTCTCTGTCCAATAGCAAGGTCGGCTCAACGGATACTGGCCCACCGATATTAGGCCAATGGTCCTGCCGTCGATGTGGCTCGGAGTTGTCGAACGCGAGAGTTGCATATATCAGTCCCGCGACTGGAATTGAGAGGAGAGCTGGGAACCGGCCGTTGCGCGTTTGCACTACGTGTCGCTGGGCTAACGCGCCCTCGCATTCCTCAGATCGTCGTCTCGAGCTTAAACGCCTCGTCCGGCAAGCGCCGGAATTGGTTGATGGAGTTTTGCAAGCCCATCCGGCCGAAGTTCGGGACGAACTTAGGAAGCTCCGGTCGCGAATCATTGCCTTTCTCTTCGCGAACGTAAGAAGCTCGCCAAAGGATGCTCTAAGAACTCTGCTGCTGTGGGTTGGGGGAATGTATGAAATGCGGCGACTTGTGCACGACGCCGGCGGGGAACTGAGACACGATGTGCTGGCTGGTGACATCCAGCAGTTGTACGCGTTACTCCGCCGCTTGGGTCCTCTAGCCGTCTTCACCTTTGATGACGTTTACCTTCCCTCGTCCGACTTCTGGTGGTCGGCTGTTATTGATCTAGTGCGCGCGTGCCAGGAGCTGTCTGAACTGATTGAAGAGCCAGAGGTCGATTTGCGCCTTGATGGCGACGTAGTCGTTATTGTGAGGCCGCCGATTGCGGCCTGGACATATGAAGTAAATGTCAACTTGCCTCGGAGTGCGGCGTCTTATAGTCGCCTCGACGCCCTCGCGTCGACCCCAGCGGCGGAAATCAACCCTGTTGAAGAGGCCGAGCGTATGGCTTTTGGATACTCTGTTTCCGACTTCCTCAATCTGTTTGGTTACCCAAACATACTCCGAGAATACACGAGAGAAACAGGCGGTCCCGGTCTGCGCATAATCGATCTGGGGCCTGAGGCAGACACGATGGTGAGGCTCATGGCCCGTGATTTCACGTTATCTCTTCGGCGGGTTCAACAATATGTCGCACCTTCCTTCTTTCTAGCAACTGGCATGCCGACCCAACGCAGCATCCCGCAGGCGATCGAGGAGATATCTGAAGCCGACTGGCTAGCCCATGCGCCCCTACTTGAGGCCGCTTATTTACATAAGGGTCAGCGCATATCCGCTGTGGTCACTTCGCCACACTTGTTGGATGGCGTTCGAGGACGCGCAGCATCCTCTGTTGCTCACCGTCTTCATAATGCAGTCCTCGCAGGCAGGCATATGAAACCGCCGGTACCTGGGCAAATCGCCGCCCTTGCTAGAGGGTTCCATTCAGCTGCAGAGCTGGAGGTTGGGAGGGAATTTGAAGCTGGGGGCATGGTCGCCGTGTGCCAACTTGAGCGCCTGGATAAGCGCCCGCTACCTTGCGGCGAGATCGATGTTATCGCCATTGGCAAGGGTCTACGTAAGCGGCTCATCGTCGTCGTATGCGAGGTAAAAAACACAGACATGGTTTTCTACAAGGATTTTGGTGGGCAACAGGCTCACGATCTAATGTCGCGGGCCGCGCTACAAGCGCGCCGAAAGACAGCCTGGGTCAAGGCGAACTGGGAGAAGCTTGCGCCACTGTTTCCTGCTATCTCTACCAACACTCGACCGGCTGTCGTCGTACCTGCGGTAGCCACCCGGCTTACGCTAATGCCCGTCGCCGACGCTCAGTGCGTCTTCATTTCTAGCTCAGAGATCGGGGCTATTACCAAGTCGATCCTTTCGACGGAAATCGAAGCGTGGCGGCCTGACTTCCTGGCAGCCCAGGTCGAGGCACGATGACCTGATTGACCATACCCTGGGCGCACTCGTATCATGCGCTGTTGCGGCCACGCGAAATGGTTTCCCGGAGCTGCTTTAAGTGCGAAATTACTCAGGTGATGACGGTTTGAATTGGCTTACTCGGTCGTTCAGCCAATACACCGTGATTTGGCTCGTGGTGTCGTCGCTGGTGGGCGGGCTGATTGGTTCCTCCGTTCGGTTCCTCTTCGAAGATATCCTCCGACCGAGGATCGGCTGGCAGCGAGAAACAGCCCAGGTGGTTCGGCGCTATACGGCCCCACTGATCCGCTCCGCGGAGGCGCTCGAGCGCCGAATCAATATTCTGGTCAGAAACGAGAAGCACAGATGGTTCGATAACGATGAATATTTCCGACTAAGTACGTTATTCGCGTTCGGGGAATTCCTAGGCTGGGTTCGGCTCGTCGAGCGAAGATTTGGTTTCCTACCGTTTGAGTCGTCGCGTCGGGGTCGCCAGTTTGACCGGCGACTCAATGGACTTTTTCGGGCGCTGAGTAGCCACGCTTATTTCCGCTGGCATGCCGACCAGGATTCCATCGATGCCTCAGAGATACCGCGTGGGATGCTTAGGGCAATTGGTGAAGTCATGACCGCCTCCAACGATGACGCCACTGTCATGGAGTTCACCGATTTTTCGCTTCAACACACCCGCGACGACCAGTTCCGGAGATGGTTTCTGGAGCTCGACACATTTCTTCGACGTGCTCATCCGGAGGATGAACTGCGTTGGGACCGGCTTATCCTTGCCGGGGCGAATCTTCGCGCGCTGATTCGATTCATGGATCCAACAGGCTCGATGGTTACGAAACGCTTCCTGGCCAACGTCGATCTAATTGCGGCCGCGGAGGTCCGCCGACAGCTGCAGCAGGAATTTCCGCGCCTCGTTTAAGTGCCGGTACCGGCGGAAAACTGAAATTACGCACTACGCTTGTCATGAAAAGTCGAGCCGGCGAACCCCCGGCTTCATCATCACACCACCCCTTCGAACTGCGCCATCAGGCGCGACGGCCCACAGGGTAGTGACCTCGAAAGAAATTGGCTGCCGATGCTCCCCCAATAAGTGGGCTACAGGAAGGGCTATCGGGTCAATGTTGTATACAACCAGATACGCCTCGAGGCTGCTGGCCATGCTCTGCAAAAATCCTAAGATGGCCTCGATCGCAGCCCGGCCGGTGGCATCGGTAAGAAGTCCGTGCCGACCCACCGTGCCGTCGCGGCGGAGCACAACTGCAAATGGCTTGAAGGCGGTCCTTCCCTTCAGTACCTCGACGATAGTCTCAGTGGCGAGGTTCAGAAGCCGCTTGACGTCCTGTTGGGTCCTCTCGAGCGCAACGCTATTCCAATCCTGCCCCAAGTCCACACCTCACGAGATTTGTAGTCCCCAACCAGTTTCGATCTTCAATTCAGTCCACGGTTAAAAGCGTCCTAGCGGGGTGCTAACCACCGACAAATCTCCTCTGTGTGGAAGCCGCCGTTGCGAATCGACGAGGGCGAACCTTGGCGAGGCGCCGGCGAGGAGACTTACCGTCTCTGAAAAGACTGGGCCTACGACGCCTCGCTGGCCGATGGCTGTATTACGCCAAGTCATTCGGGTTGCCAACGATGGCCGCGCGGAAATCCGGCCGCCACGATGCCACGTCTCCGGTAAGTAGTGATGCGGCGGCTGATCGTATCTCTGCAGCTGCAATAAATACGCATCGACCTTCGCCGATGGGCTGCGGCGTTGCTCGCGTTACGACTATCGCAACGACGATGGGAGGCTCTTGAGATACGGCTACGTCACCAAAAAGGTTCGAAACCTCTTTCCAGTGCACCAGCACCCACTCGGCCTTGCGCCTTGCCTGGGACGATGCCTGCAAAAGCAAATTCCATAATTGCTTCCCGCCAAAGTCCTTGTAGAAAACCATATCGGTGTTTTTTACCTCGCAGACCGCTACAATTGTCCGCTCTTGCGTTCCAGCCCCGGCGGCGAGTACATCAATCTCTCCACAGGACGGTACCTTGTTCCCAACGCGTTCTACCTGGGCGACTGCTGACATTCCTGCTTGTTGCCATTCGGCTGTTGCCCCAAGTTCCGCTTCAGAGGAGAAACGTCTGGCGAGTTTGGCGACATGCGCTTGGGCTTCCGCATCGAGGGCCTCGGCACTCATCTGTGCATTGCGGAAGCGATATGCGATCGATGAAGCCGCGCGCCCCTGGACGCGATGCAAAAGGTATCCAGATGTGACGCCAGCCGGAACCTCTTGGCCCCTGTGCCAATATCGGGCTTCCATGAGCGGGACGTGTAGCAGCCAGTCAGCCTCGTTGATCTCCTCTATCGCCTCCTGCATGCTGCGGTCGGCGGGCTGCGCAGCGGAGGAAAAGAATGCTGGAAAAAGGCACGTCTGCATACGGTGAGGCGTCAACGTGAAGTCGCGGGCCATCATCTTCACGATTGGCTCTGTGTCCGACCCAAGGTCCACGATAACAACCTCGCCGTCTCCGGTCGTGCGGGCAAATCGGCTCAGCGCCTGCCGATTCCGAAAGAGCGCGAGGAAGTCCGATACCGAATAGCCGAACACCTCTCGCTCCGCTTGTTCGATCGTTGTCTCGGCCATCAGTTGCTTGGTGCTTTGCCTGGTGGAGGTTTGACGGTAGATGTTGGCGTTTATTTCATGCTGCCAAGGCCCCAACGGTTGGGACTCGACCACCAGTACATCCGATTCGAGTCGGACCGGGTCCTCCGGTTGCTCAATTACCTTGGACAGTACCCGGCAGGCCTCGAGTAGCGGTAGAGCAGCCGTCGTCCAGAACGCCGACGGAACAACTGCGTCGATTGCTTTACTAAACACGGAGAGCGGGCCAAGGCATCGGAGGAGCACGTAGATCTGCTGGATGTAAGCGGGAAACTTGTCTCCAAATTCCGTCGCCTGCTCGCGTTCGAAGAGTTCTGCCAGCATATTCATGAGAATCGCCAAGGCCACGTCTGGTGACGCCCTCACCTCCTCAAAGACGCGCGCTACTATTCGGGCTCTCAGGTGTCGCAGTAGGGCGCGCGCATAAAACGATGACGCTGCCGTAGACAGGCCGTGAAGGAGCTCAGGGGCGGATCGAAGCAGTTTTCTCAGTTCGATTCGATCGACGAATGCGTGTGATGGTGACACGTTTGCCCAATCGCAGACGGGGCAAATCTTCATGGGTACAAGGCCGCTGCTTTTCTCAGCGCCTGTCACCTTAGCGATGTAAGTGTCGCGTCCTTGAGCCAACAATGTGCCGCAACGTCGACACATGCCTACCGCCCTCGGCTCTCGCGCCGGATCGGTCACAGACCTATGCTTGCCTTGGGAGGCGCCCTCCGTCTTCATGGCACCGACGCGATCAGGGTCCGCGGCTTAACGACCATCGGCGCCACCGGCTGCCCACATGATGGATCGCCCCCAATTGAATTAATGTCCGTTTCCCGGGCGGTCGACGCGCTTTTGGTTTACCACCGCAACAGGCGGGTGTCAATATCCTCGGCCGACGCTGAAGGACGGCAAAAAGGAAGGCACGGTCACGCCGCCCATTCATAGCTATGGTGAAGACCGCCTAACATCGGGCGGCACTTCCACCATGGACACCTCCCGGAACATCCACCACCTCCAGCAAAAGCTGGAGTGCTGGTTGTCACACTTCGCCGTCCGAGAGGCCCTCGGGTGGTCCCTAATTACTGACTAACGCCCGGTCCCATGTTTGTGGCAACACAAGCGCCCAGGTGGTCCCATGTTTGTGGCGACATAGGCCACCAAGTGGTCCCTTGATAGTGGCGAGCGACACCGGGACCCACTGATTAAGAGTCAGCTGCTCTACCAGCTGAGCTATGCAGGCGCACAGGATATTGTATTCGCCGGGTCCTACGGCCCGGGTCAAACCTAATGCTCATAGCCGGCACCTGGTCAGCAGCCGACGATCCGTACTATTCGGCCGAGGTTAGGGGAGCCCGCAATTCCTCTTCAACGCGGGAACGCTGCACAGCTGCAAGGGTGCTGAGCTGGCGAGCCTTGAAGATGCCGGGTGGGCCCGCAAGCCCAAGCTCGCATAGGATCTTGCCATGCGTCCAGAGTGCCTGATATTTGTGTAGACGACCTCCGTCCATCAGTCCGTCAAAGAAGTGAGAACGATCTCCGATCCTCGGTCCAGCGATTTCCTTGTTGCCGCTGCGTTCTAGCGCCCCGAGCGCTCCCCTTATATGATCGTCTAGGCCGTAGTCGCCAGTGAAGACGTAGCAGAAACTCAAAATAACGTGATGAGGCTCTTCCGTTCTGAATATAGCTTTGTAGGTAGAGACGACACGGTCCTCAGGGATCCAGTCGATCGGCCCACACGCATCGCCCCGGAAGTCCGGAAAGTAGTCTCGGGGCACATCGTACGGACCAAGCACCATGTTGGCTGCAGGCATGGTGCGCCGCTTTCTTGATGGACCAGGACGAAGAGCATCGTCGACGAGGAGGAGCAATCGACCGTCTATTTCGTCTGCCTCGTACTTTTCCCAGGCCCCAAGTGTCGGGAGCCCAGATTTATCGCGGCCGATTGGTGCCGCCCAGACTTCGCTCCGACCTTGCTCGGCCACAACGTTAAGAAGTAGCTCGCTCCTATTCGGATCGACAGACAAGTCCAGGTATCTGTCGCTATCGCCGGTCCAAGCCGAGATGCGAAGACATACTCTACATAAGCTTCGATTCGCAACCTCCACTGGGAGAAGTTGGGTCATCCAGCCGATATGACCGCCTCTACGGCGCAAGTAGACGGGAGGAACCGCGATTTCGTGCAGGTCACCATAGGCATCCTGTCCGTAGAGAAGCGGCAGTTCGTCCGCGTATGGGTCCTCCCAGCGCCGAGAGGCACGAGTCGCCGCTGACAGAGCCCAGTCGCGGAACGCATCGAAGCTGTTGGGTATCAATGCCGAGCGGCATGATAGCACGATAAATTCGGGGTTGCCGTGGGCTCGCCAAGTGTCGTCGCTTGCTTCAAACGGTGGAACTGGACACGACTTCGGCCGGGTCGAGCCTAGAACAAGATCATCGGTCACGTCGGTGATCCCGCGGTTCCAGAACTTGCTCACTGGCGCTCTCCGGGTTCACCATCACTACCTCGAACAGATCTTCTGGGCTTGCATTGAAGAATTTGATCAGCGCCTGCCGGAGTTTGGGACCCGGCCGGCGAGCGCCCGACTCGAGTGCCGGAATATAGTTCTGGCTGATGCCCAGGTTGTGCGCCAGCTCGCGTTGCGTCAGACCCTTCTTCTCGCGCATCGCGCGCAGCCCGGTCGCCCGAACTTCGACGTTCATTTCAGTATCATTACACGCACCGGTATATTTGTCAAGACATGCCCACAAAAAGGTCTAGCGGACGGCCACGCCGGCCGCCGGCCGGACCCGCCGCACGCCTGCGCACCGGTCGGCTCATCCTTTCCGGGCTGAGCGCCTTCGGCTATCACGGCAACAACCCGGCGGAGCGGAAGCTAGGGCAGACCTTCACCGCCGACCTCGAGGTCATCCTCGACACCCAGCGTGCGGCCGCGAGCGACCGCATCGACGACACCGTGAGCTATCCAATGCTGGAGAAGACCGTTAGGAGCATCCTGGAAAGCAATCCCGCCAACCTCCTGGAAACCGTCGCCGAGCGGATTGCCGCCGCCATCTTGAAGCAGCCCCGTGTGATACAGGTGACGGTCCGCGTGAGCAAACGGCCACCGCTGCCCAACCTGAACGCATTCACGGTGGAGATCACCCGACCGGTCGGGATGGGCGAACTGCCTCAGTAGACTCAACCGGTGCCTGCCCGCCTGATCGACGGCCGCGCCCACGCGCGCGCCATCCGCGAGGAGCTGAAGCTCGCTGTCGTGCGCCATCCCAACCAGCGACCGCCCGGGATTACCGTCATCCAGGTCGGCGATGATCCCGCGTCCACGACCTACGTTCGCGGCAAGGCCACAGCCGCCGAAGAGGTCGGTTTCAAATCCGCCATCGAGCATCTGCACGACATCACGCAGGCCGACCTGAACAAGCGGATCCAGGCGCTTGCCAAGGACCCGACGATCGACGGCATCCTGGTGCAGATGCCCCTTCCCGACGGTCTTGATCCGGACCCGGCGCTCGAGCAAATTCCGCCACATAAAGATGTCGACGGACTCCACCCTTACAACGCCGGCCGGCTGGCTCAGGGGAACCCCACCTTCATTCCGGCGACGCCGCTCGGGGTGCTCGAGTTGCTCCGCCGTGAGCACATCGATCCCACCGGCCTGCGCGCCGTCGTCGTGGGCCGCTCTCGGCTCGTGGGCCGCCCGGTAGCGCTGCTATTGCTCCAGAACCATGCGACGGTCACCATCGCGCACTCGCACACCATCGACCTACCCACCGTCACCAGGACCGCCGACATCCTGATCGCCGCCACCGGCAAGCGTGGCCTGATCACCGGCGAGCACGTCAAGCCCGGCGCCGTCGTCATCGACGTCGGCATCACCCGCGACCCCGAGACGGGCAAGCTGACCGGCGATGTCGACCGCGCCAGCGTCGAGCCGGTGGCCGGGGCGCTGACCCCCGTACCCGGCGGGGTCGGTCCGATGACGGTCGCGATGCTGCTGGTCAACACCTACCGCGCCTACCGCCAGCATCTCGGCGACTGATGACCTACCAGGAGTCGCTCGAGTACCTCACCTCGCTTGGCCGATTCGGCATAAAGCTCGGTCTCGAGCGGACCCGGGCGCTCCTACATGAGCTCGGGGATCCACAGGACCTCTTCCAGGGCGCCCACGTCGCGGGCACCAACGGCAAGGGCTCCGTCTGCGCCATGCTGGCCAGCGTCTTGCAGGCATCCGGCTACCGCGTGGGCCTCATGCCAAAGCCCCACCTGATCTCCTACACCGAGCGCATCCAGGTCGACCAGCGGCCGATTGCGGAGGCCGACTTCGCCGCGCTCCTCACGGAATTGCAGCCCACCATCAATAGAGTCGCCGTGGACCTCGGGCCGCCGACCGAATTCGAGATCCTGACCAGCGCTTCCCTGTATTACTTTGCGCGCGCCGGCATCGACTTGCTGGTCTGCGAGGTCGGCCTCGGCGGGCGCCTCGACTCCACCAACGTCCTCGATCTGGGCGTGGAAATCATCACCAACATCGCCCTCGACCACACCCAGCATCTGGGCACGACGCTGGAGGCGATCGCGGCGGAAAAGGCGGGCATCCTCAAGCCGGACAGCATCGGCATCACCGGCGCACAGCCGCCAGCCCTCGCGGTTATCGAAGCCGCGGCCCAAAAACAGCAGATCCCGCTGCTCCGCCTCGGCCAGGAGATCGAGCTCACCGCTACCGACAAGGAATGGGCAGGCGTGCGGGCGACGGTCACCACGCCGGCCGGCACCTACCGTGACCTACGCATCCCGCTGCTCGGCCTGCATCAGGCGGACAATGCCGCCCTCGCCGTCGCATCGATCGACGCGCTGCGCTCGCGCGGGTGGGACATCTCCGACGGCGCTCTTCGCGATGGATTGGCCCGCACCCGCTGGCCGGGCCGACTCGAGGTCATCGATCGAAATCCGATCGTGCTCGTCGACGGCGCGCACAACCCCGCCGGTCTGGAGCGATCGCTCGCCGCCCTTCAAACGCTGGCGAAGGGCCGCCCGACCGTCATCGTCTTCGGGGCAATGCGAGACAAGGATCTGCCATCGATGCTCGCGCAGCTCCGTCGTGCCAACGCCTTCGTGATCTTCTCCCGCATCGACTGGCACCGCGCCGCCCCACCGACGCTTTTGGCAGAGAAGTTCGGCGGCCCGTCCGAAACCGCGGAATCGTCAGCCGAGGCGCTCCACCGCGCACGCGAACGGGCCGGCCGTGACGGCTTGGTGTTCGTCTGCGGCTCGCTCTACCTGGTTGGCGAGGTCATCGTGTTGACTCGTCGGCAACCGATCGTGGCGAAATAGACTCGGGATCGAGCGGGTCTAGGGTCGTACCTGAGGCGACAGTACGAGCTTGTGGTGCGGCGACGAGGCTTGCCGCTGCCAGGCATCCGGGACCGCATCGAGTGGCAGAATCTCGAACTCAGCCTTGAGCTTCCCGGTCGCGGCGTAATCGATCAGCGTGCGGTAGGCGGCGGCCTGCTCCTCCCATGGGACAAGGAAGGTCGTGAATCCGAGGATCGACAGATACCGGCCGCGCACGACATTCGACCTGACGATGGCTTCCGGGCCGGCCGACTGGCCGAGTTGGACGAACCGGCCGAGAGGGCTCATGGCCTCGAGCGCCGCCACGCCCGGTACGCCCCAGACCGGATCGATCACGACCTGGAGCTGCCCGCCGCTGGCCTCGCGAATCCGATCGGTCAGCCCATCGGTCTGCTTCAAATCGACCGTCGCATCAGCCCCCAGCTCTTTCGCTCGGGCGAGGCTCTGTTCGTCGCGCGCGCCCGCGATGATCCGGCCCGCTCCCAGCAAGCGGGCCACCTGCACCGCACACACGCCCAGCACGCCGCTGGCCGCCAGGATGAGCACCGTCTCCCCCGCTTTCAGCTGCGCTCGTCGGGTCAGCGCAAGGTATGCGGCGATCCCGGGGATCCCCAGGGCCGCGGCCACGCCGTCGGGGACGCTGTCCGGAATCGGCACCATCGCCCCCTGGCTGACGACGGCTCGCTCGGCGAGCGCGCCGTTCGGCAAGGCTGCCCGGAAGTACACGCGCGGGCCCGGTTTGCCATGCTGCAGTGGGCGCCCGATGCCTTCGCCACCTGGAACATATGGCGTCGGCGGCGACCCCTGGTAGAACTTCCCGCTGGCGATCGAGATGTCAACCGGATTCAGCGGCGCGGCGGTCACCTCGACCAGGCTGGCGTCATCGGACTTCAGCTCAGGCACATCGCGCAAAACCGGCGGCTCCCCATAGCGCTCGATCACCGCGGCGCGCATCGTGCCCTCAGCTTACCCTCGTCGCCCTGCGCAGTTCCGCGCGCAAACGTGCGTGGACCGGTGCAACCGAACCCGTCGGCACGGGCGCCCGTGGAATTCGTCACGGCTGGGGCAGACGTTGATCAGGGTTACCGACCCATTCCGACAAGAGGATCTGGAAAGGGTCGCCCGCTTCCTGGGACTCGAGATCCAGTAGCGGCGCACGGAGCGGCCGCTGGCGCCAAGGTGCTGGGGAGGCCTAACCTGAAGAAAGCCATGGCAACGACAGTTGCGATCCTTGGTACGGGAAGGATGGGCGCGGCGATGGCGCGCCGCCTGCACCAGCAGGGATTCGATCTCCGCTTCTGGAATCGGACGCGCCAGCGCGCGGAACAGCTCGGGTTCGGTCAGGTTCTCGACACGCCGGCCGAGGCCGCAGGCGGCACCGATGTCGTCATCACTATGCTGACCGATCCGCCTGCCGTCCGCCAGGCGTACCTCGGGCCGCACGGTGCGCTGGAGGCGAAGGGCGCGCGGGTCTACGTCGACAGCAGCACCGTCGACGACCAAACCCATCAGGAGCTGGCGCAAGCGGCCGGGCAGCGCGGATCGACGTTCATCGAAGCGCCCGTCCTCGGCAGTGTCCCGGCGGTGGAGGCCGGCAAGCTCTACATCATGGTTGGCGGCGAGCCGGCCGTCCTCGAGCGCATCCGTCCCGTGCTCCAGGCGTTAGGCGACGTTCGCTACGTGGGTCCGCTCGGCTCGGCGGCCCGACTCAAGCTGGTGGCCAACAGCATGCTCGCCGTCACCAGCGCCGCCGCGGGCGAGCTCTATCATGCGGGACTGCGCGCCGGGATCGATCGGGAACGCGTATGGGAGGTCCTGCTCCGCTTTGCGCCCTATCTGGACGCTCGGCGGGCCGGCTTCATGGAAGGCCGCTACCAGCCGGCGATGTTTCGCCTTGCGGACGCGGTCAAAGACCTCCAGCTCGCCAGCAGCCTCTATCGCGAGATCGGTATCGAGACACCGCTCACCGAGACCACCACAGAGCTCTTCCAGCGCGCCGCCCAGGAGCACGCCAAAGACGACCTGGCGGCAATCGCCGACCTCTGGCGAGTGCCCGCACCGGTCCCGTCGACCGGCCGGCGTTGACGTAGTCGAGGGGTCCTGGGAGCCTCAGCTCTTCAAATAGCGGTCGAAGTACGCGACCGACCGCGATATGGCGAGCGTGAACCCCTGGGAGATGTTGTGGTCGGAGCCGGGATAGGTATACAGTTCGACCGGCTTACCGGCCGCTTGCAGATCGTTCGCGAGGCTCTGCGAAAACTGCAGCGGTACCTCGGTGTCGCCGGTGCCGTGGTGCAGCTGGATCGGCGCGGTGATGTCGGCCAGGTAGGCCAGCGGCGAGATCGAGTCCCAGAACTCCGGATTCTGCTCGGGGGTGCCGAAGCGGTCGATGAACGTGTGCGGCCAGCCGCCGCTGAACGACGGGGGTGGGCGGTCGCCGCCGGTCGGATGCCAGTTCTCGAGCAGGTCTTGATAGGTCGCATTGACGCCGGCCCAGATGACAGCCACCTTGATCCGCGGGTCGATCACCAGCGCCCGCAGCGTGATGTTGCCACCCATCGAATGTCCCCACATGCCAATCCGGTTGGGGTCGGCGTCCGCGTAGCGCTGCATCGTGGTCACGGCGTTCAGGACGTCGACCGTGTCGTTCGGCGAGCCGTAGGCGCTGACCGGTATGCCTTGTGAGCTGCCAAAGCCGCGATAGTCGGGCTTGAACACGATGTACCCGTGGCGCGCGAAGGCGTCGACGTAGGTGACGTACCGCTCCGTGGTCCGATACACGGTCGGTGGAATGTAGCCGTGGTTGAAGATGATCACCGGCCAGCCGGTCGCCGGCTTCGGACCATTCGGCACCGTCAGCAACGCGAAGATCTTGAGACCGTCCGATTCATAGGAGGCGATGTATTGCTGGTAATTGCTTCCCGGCGTCAGCGTCTGCACGATCGCCAGGTCGCTGCCCGGATAGTCGCGCTGTCGCATCGCGTCGATCGCCAAGGGAACGAGCGTTGGCTGCGCCGCGGCGGCTTTCGGGGATGGTGACCCGGCGACTGCGTGGCTCCCCGGGGTCGAGGCGGCGGGAGGCGGGCTGCTACAGCCGACCAGTAGGATCGCGAGCGCCGCGGCCAGCCCGCCGCCTTTCAAGGGTCCAGGACTCAGGCCAGGCACCTGCTCAGTGACTCACCGCGAAGCTAACCGCGATCACCAGCAGTCCGATCCCGGGACCGATCGCGATCGGATCGAGCCCGGCGGGCATCCCACGCCGGCCCGTTTCTGGTCAACTGCCGCTTTGAACTCATCGTAAGTCGGTTGCGACTGCGGGCCACTCACGCTGACCGATGTCGGGCCCAACCCTGGCCCATACCCGAGCAGAAGCCGATCGTTGGCCAGCGGCCAGTTGTTGAACGCGAGGACTGCCGCGATCATGAGCGGCACGCCCACCAGGAAGAGGTCCCAGACGGCGACGGCAAGCCAGGGACGTCTCATCCGTGCGCTTCATCGTCGACGGGCTCGACATGGACCACCGCGTCCGTGACCATCGGCAGCTCTCGCTGAATCCGCTCCGAGACGGCATGGCCGACTTCGTGCGCCTGGGCCAGCGACAGCGTGCCATCGACATGCACCGATACGTCCAGCAACACGTGCTTGCCGGCCTGCCGCGCGCGCAGCGCGTGGTAGCCATGGAGCCGCGGATCGCTCTCGAGGATCCGCTCGATGGCCGCGAGAGTCGAACGGTCCGGCATCGCGTCGAGCAGGACCTGGGTCGTCCGGCGCCCCTGCTCGATCGCCGTCGTGCCGATGATGACGGCGACCGCGATCCCGGCCAGCGGATCCGCGAGCTTGAAATCAAAGACGGCGACGAGCGTGATGCCGATCAACACCGCCAACGAGGCCCAGAGGTCGGAGGCGAAATGGAGCGCATCCGAGTCGAGCGCGGCACTACCGCCATGAGACCGCGAGACGCTCTGCAGGTAGCGGCTGACCACGATGTCGACAACCATAGCGGCGAGGACGACCACGAAGGAGTACCAGGCGACGCGCACGGAGCCGGCGACGACCAGCCGCCGCACCGACTCGATCACGATGGCGATGCAGGTGGCGCCCAGGAGGAACATCTGGACCAGGCTGGAGATGTTCTCCGCTTTGGCATGACCCCAGGCGTGGTCCTCGTCGGCCGGCTTGGCGGCCGTTCGAATGCCGGCGTAGGCGAAGATGCTCGCCGAAAGATCCAGGAAGGAATGGGCCGCATCGGCGAGGATGGCCACGCTGCCGGTCAACAACCCAACCAACAGCTTGGCGCCGATCAACACCAGGTTGACCAGGACGGAATACAGGGCCGCCGCGGCCTTGGCGTCCATTCGACCGGTTGGGGCTACCCGAGCCTGGTCCATAGTGATCTCACGTTGCTAAAACTACCCCGGCCGGGGCGGTCTTGAAAACCACTAAGGTGCAAGCCTTCGGGGGTTCGATTCCCTCTCCCTCCGCCAAATTTTCAATACGAATCAGACGGTCGCGTTGTCGGCTTTCCGCACATGCGACTCGGTGCAAACCGACGCACTCACGGCTACGGCGACGGCAACCGCGATTGACTCGCTGGCCGGGGCTGTTCCTGCCTGTCGGATGCCCTCGTGCGGACAGTCTCGACATTAAAGGACTGCTTACCGGCCTCTCCAGGGCCGATCAAGTGGATTCAGAGTGGCTGGTAGACTCGACTCGAGGCGGGGGCCGACCTGCATTTCGCCCACGTGGACGAGTCCGGCAGCGAGGGCGCCGCCAACGCAGAAAGACGAAATTTGGCGGCGCGCGCCACGAGATGCCAATGGCGAAGTACGTCGCGCCATCTGCGACAAGGCACTGGCGCTCTGGACGAGGCGGAGTTCCACCACATCATCCATTGGGTTGACTCTGGCCCAACAGAGATTGAAAACGCTCGCCCCGTTCACGCACGCTGCCACAAGAGGGGGAGACCCGCAGCGAATTTCATCCGCCCCCAGCCAGGCGGCTGGGTGGAGTAGATCCAAGCTGCTGGGTCACAGGCCAGCCCGGTCCAAGGTATTGCTGAGTCCCTGTCCACACGTCCGGTCGCCAGCAGCGAGCTTCACGTCAAGAAACTTGATGTGAGGTGACTTGAGGCGCTTCCTCGGCTGGTACTGCTACCGCCGCAGGCATTCCGCGGCCTCGAGAAAGTCTGGAACTAAATCCCTCCGATGACTTCGGATGGAATCGGAGCGTCTTCCTCGCCAGCCTCGTGACGCTGAATCACAGTCAGCGGTTCGGTCGTGGCCGCAGTGGCTGCTGCGCGCTGGACAGCAGGGAGGTCCTTCTTCTCCCCTTTTCGCTCCCATACGCCTTTCGGCCTGTTGTAGACGTAGGTATGGCCGAGATCGAAATGCATGATGTCACTGTTGTAGCCGGCCCCGAAATCCATCCCACCCCAGCGCAGGCCGACATCGCGCAGGGCGTTCACCACCTCTGCTCTCATCGTCAGGAATCCCTTACGTGGGTCCGCGTGTTTGGTTGGATCGAACGGGTAATCCTTGCCCTTGGCTGGAGCCGGCGCCGTCAGCACTGCATGGTCCGCTTGCATCCGGGTTAGTAGCTGAGCGGCCCGGGCATCCGGCGCGATCGTTTGCCCATCAAAGATCGCCGACCAGGTGGCGTCGCTGCGAGGGTTCGCCGTCAGGAAGTCCGTGAGGCTCTCGCGCCCATCCATCAGCGCGAAATACCGCGTCATGGCCGACGATTCCTTGCTGTAGGCCTCGTAGTCGGCGTCACCGGTTGGAATCTTCGACGGGCGGTTGAGAATAAGCTGTGAAATCCGGTTGTACACCGGGGCAAGCGTGACATCGAGGTCCGCCTCGCCGGATTCGTGCATCAGGTAAGGCTGTCCCCGGTAATCGATATCCACAGCAAGGCCCCAGTGATGCAGGGCGCTATCCGGTGGGTGCAATCCGGACATCGACTTGACATCCCAATCGTCAGCTTCCATGGGCCGCCGTTCGAACTTCGCGACGTACTCGCGGGCGAGCCGGTCGGCCTCGATCAGTTTCTGGCCAAACTCCGGGGCGACCATGGCGGTCGTACCAAAGGCCTTCACCATCTTGATCGTGTTTAGGTAATCCGCATAGGACATACCGAAGAGCGCATGGCAGTTGGCATCGAGTGCATCCGATGGCTGGTTGACCTTTTTCAGTTCGGCTTCCGACAGGCCGGTGCCCGTCAACTCGGCTTCGGGAATCTTCGGCTGGGGAATTCCCAGGAAGGTGCGCACCGCCTGGCGCTGTTCAGCCGGGAGAGCGGCGGCCTGGAGCGCGGACTCGACTCTCGCGGCAACCTCGGGCGAAATCTCGCCCTCAGCCTGCTTGAGCTGGCCGGCGAGCAGCATGACCCGGAGACGTTCTTTGAAGACATCACCGTTTGCCTTTTGCACGCCGGCGCGAAGCATGAATGCCACCCGGTCTGCGGGCTGGTTCTGGGCCCACTCGCTCCCCGCGCTGATGTCCTGACCGTTGAGCCACGTCAGACTCGTCACGATGTGATGGAGGTTGGCTCCCCGGACACCCACAAGGACCATGCCAACCCAGTAGGTGTCGACCCCGCTCGCCGAGCCCAGGTGCGAGGTAAGGACATCGAGATGGGCTGGATCGAGCAGGGCGAGTGCGTGTTCCTGGTCGCGCACCGAGAGGCCATTGATCAGGTGATAGGCCTGTTGCAGGTAGTTGACGTCGTTGGTCCCCGTGTAGCCGCGGATCAGGTGGTGGAGGTTCTCGGCCCGGGTGGCGTCGATCGAGGGTGGAACGCTCGCCGTGGCCAGCGCGAGCTTGAGCCGAGGTTCGTCGAACCCGACCATCGCATCCGGATTTTTCTTGAGGTCCCTGATTTTGCCCGCCCCCAGGTCCCTCATGATGGCCACCATATCCTCGAGTGAGAAGCCGTTCAAGTAGCGGAACGCGGTGGCGTAATCCGCAGGCTGAGCCGCCAGCGCAGCTCGAATCGGCTGGGAGTGCTCCGTGAGCCAGGGGCCCAGCTTCCGCTGAAGTGTGATTGGACCCGGGTGAGGGAATGCCCCCGTCTGGGAGCTGATGAGGCTGCTGACCGCCGCGTTCCCAGCCAGGGCCTGTAAGGAGAGGAGAATGCGCGTGTGGTCGGTTGACGATCCGCCGTCAGAACGTGCGTCGGGACGGCGGACTATCTCGGTTTGTGAAGGAACTCGCTGCGGACCGGGTAGCCCGTCCGGGACCGGCCTGGTTCCTTCAAACCCCACCGCAAAAGCATCTTCCCTATTAGCCCGGAGAGCAAGATACGTCGAGGCACCCGGCCGGTTCAATCCGCTTGCCCATTCGGGCAAAGAGCGGGCGGCGCCGGAATAACCTGAATATATGTCGGTGGGCGGTTTAGTTCCCTCCCCTATGCCTCTAGGCGAGGTTGATAGGCGCGAAGCTCGTGGCGCTTCTCATAGGGTTAGCCTTCCGCGGCGTCGGCATCTGGTTCATGAGGTACGGACACTCGATCACGACAGCCCTGAACAGGGATTACGCCCGTCTACCTTTCCATTTTCAGTACCCGTCACGGTTTCATCGCTTCTTCGGATGGCACATCGTGTGCTTCGGCGTTCTCTTTGCGCTAACAGGCGTGCTCTTCGCGAAAGGCTTTCCACGATAGTGCCAAGCGCGTTGCCAGCTCACGGCAACCGTGACGGCAACCGCGGCGAACTATGGCGAACGTTGGCGAACGTCGGCGGACGAAACGTGCTGGCGTGAAATACGGCGCGGACGTTGGCGAACGTCCGCGAAACGGTGACGGACCAGTTGAAAGTGGCCTTGCAACCCACACAACCTATTCTTAGAGCGACCACGACATGCTACGTCTGATCGCGATCCCACTCCCGGTCACGATCTATGCCCTCGGCCTCTCCGCCGCTGCCCTGCTCCTGAGTGTCCCCCTGCTCATCACGGGGACGCTTCCCCGCTGGCTGCCCAGTGGCCTGGTCGATCCACGGGGCCAACCAGCGCTCCTCTCTCCGGGAGTCTACCGACTGTTGGGAGTAGCCGGCGTCTTAGCCGGGATTGCGGCTGGAGTGGCGACATTGGGCCCACCGGGCACGAGCCTCCTCATTGTCTTCGGCTTCGCAGGAATCGCCTTTACCTGCCTGGTGACCGCGGCTGCTGAAGCCTGGAGCGAGCGCCGCAGGCGATCGCTTCGCCAGACGCGGTCAGGGATCCTCTGGTCGGTGGTTGGCGTCATGCTCGTGGTGGCGCTCAACTATGGGGCGATGTTTGTCCTCTTCTCCAGTGTCCGGCGGCGCTAGGGAAGGCGATCCCGGTGAAATCCCATCAGACCCAATAGATAAGTAAGGTATGGCGCCCCCTCCAAAGTTGCCGCCCGAACCCCGCGGCGCCATCAGCCGGATACACCCCTACGAATGGGAGCCGCCGAGCGCGAGCATCGCCCGCCAGGCTGGCGTGCCAGAAGACCAGGTCGTCCGCTTCGATACCAACACCTTCCCCTGGCCCGGCGCTCGGCTCGACGCGCTGACGTCCCAAGCGCTCAACGAATATCCCGATACCAGCTACGCGGCCCTCACCGAGGCGATCGCGCAGTACGCCGATGTGCCCACCGATCGGATCACGGTCGGCGCCGGTGCCGACGAGATTCTGGACCTGATCGCCAAGGCCTACATCGACGCCGCCTCCCGCGTGCTCCTCTCTCACCCCACCTACCCGATGTTCCGCATCTTGACCGAGATGGCCGGCGGCTCGACCGACGAAGTTCGAGCGATCGACCTGCATCTCGACCGCAGGGCATTCCTGGAGCGCGCGCGGGATGCGCGTCTGACCTGGCTCTGCAACCCGAATAACCCTACGGGCGAGCTCCTGCCGCTGGATTTCATCGAAGAGGTGGCCGTCGCCACGGACGGCGCGCTGGTAGTCGACGAGGCCTATTTCGAGACGTCGGGCGTCACCGCCCTGCCGTTGATCGATCGAGTGCCGAACGCCGTCGTCGTTCGCACCTTGAGCAAGGCGTTCGGGCTCGCCGGGGTCCGGGTCGGTTATGCCCTGGCCGGGCCGGCCATCAGCCACGCCCTCCGAAAGGTGCGGCCGCCCGGCAGCATCAGCGTGGTGTCGGCGGCACTTGGGATTCAGGCCTTGACTGATGTCGATGGCATGCGCCGGCGCGTGCGGCAGGTCAAGGACGAACGGGCCCGGCTGCGTCGCGACCTGCAGGCGCTTAGTTTCGAGGTCCGCGACTCGGCGGCCAACTTCGTGTTGGTGCAGACCGGCCGTGCGGTCGCGCCGGCGCTCCTGAAAAAGGGCCTGGTGGTCCGCACCTTCCCGGCGACCTCGCTGCTGGCGGAGTACATCCGGGTGACCGTCCGCCGGCCAGAGGAAAATGAGCGCCTGGTCGCGGCGCTCCGGGCGGTCCGCCGCGACGTTGCCTAAGGGTAGAGCGGGGCGGAGCAGTGAGACTGCCCGCCGCTGAAGACCCAGCCTCCCAGGAACCAGCTCCAATGCAGCGTGACATCGCCAAAGCATGACTGGTTCGTCCGCGAAATCTCATACGTGATCGCGTACGTGACCGTACCGTTTCCCCAGTGAGGCGCGCCAAGGCTGTAACTGCCGACGCCCTGGTTGAAGAAGATGCCCTCGCCCGTGTTCTTCGCGCCCTCGATGACGAGCGGCGGACGGGCGAAGTAGCCGAACCAGGCGCAGAAGGCGAGAAGCACTGCAGTCGATGCCGCCAGTCCGGTGGCTCGGCGGCGCCGGACCTCTGGTGGAAGCGGCGGGCTGACGACGGCGGCCGCCGGCACCACGAGTGTCCCAGCGAGCCGGTCGCCGAGGCGTTGATGCTGCCCTGAGCTGAGAGTGAGGATGCCGCCCAGTAAATAAAGGAAGGGCAGCACGTCGAGCAGGCGGGCGACGTTGCGGAGAATCGCGGCCTGGCGGCCGATGCGGCGACCGTCCAGATCGGTGACGCGCAGGCCGGCGAGACGCTTTCCGAACGTGGCGCCGAACAGGCCCTCCAGCACGGCGTAGTACGTCACCCATACCAGCGCCAGCCAGGGCCAGTCAACGGTGGTTTGGGTCGTGAACGAGGAGAAACCGCCGCTGGTCATCGACGTCGCGATGCCGTTGGTGACGTGTTCGACCCCGAATGTCGCGTTGATGATGGCGTCGAGGAGCGAGATCAACAGCGTGTCGGCGACGAGGGCAAGGAAACGGCGGAGCAGCACCGCCCGGGTCGCTGCAGCGAGGCCGGTCGGGGGCGTCATCGGAGCCGCTCCCGGGCTCATGTCGGTCAATTCTGACGCGACCGAAGCGTTTTTGTTCGATGCCTGCCCCTCGGTGGCTGGCTGCGGCCGGGGAAGGAAGCGCGGCGTTGACGGTCATTGCCTGGGGCAAAATCAGGCGTGAAAGTATCCTCCGGCGTCGGAAAACCGTAGCCTTCCTATAGCTCAGCCCGTTGAGTCGGCTGGGGGCGGTTTCGACCTACCTGCCTCTCTTATCAATCTCCAATGTTGAAAAGTGCATGATGCGTAGCGTCTGATGGCTGCTCTGGGGCCTGCAAGGCGCCGCCGCGCCTCGCGTTTGCATCCTGTGCGTTTGGGCATCTTTACCCTCCTCTGCCTGCTGCTGTCGGGGTTCGCGGGCGCTGCCGCGTACTTCTTCCCGGTCGTGGTCGCAGGCGTCGGACAGACCGGCCAGCACATCGTGGTGCCCCCCAGCGACAGCCCGGGTGTGAAGGGCACCCCGACGCCGGCTGCATCGCCGGGCGCACCGTTCACCGTGCTGTTGCTCGGCTCCGACGACGATTCGAAGTTCAATGCCGACCATGTGCTCACCCAGTCGATGATCCTGGTGCGGGTCGAGCCGGCCACCAAACATGTCACCATGCTCTCCATCCCGCGCGACCTGTGGGTACCGCTCTCGACCGGCGGCAGCGCCAAGATCGATGCCGCGTACGCCTACGGCGGCCCGGCCGCCGCGATTGCCACCGTCGAGCGGAACTTTCACGTCCAGGTCGACGAATATGCTTGGGTCGGCCTCAAGGGCCTGATCAAGCTGATCGACCAGCTCGGCGGGATCGACATCTTTGTCACGAACCCCGTGCTCGATGACTTCTACCCGGACGACATTGGCGGGGGCTTTCTCTACGGCTACAAGCGCGTCGCCGTCCTGCCCGGCGCCCAGCACCTCGATGGCAGCCACGCGCTACAGTACGTTCGCTCGCGGCACAACGACATCAACGGGGACTTCGGCCGGTCGGCGCGACAGCAGCAGGTGCTGATCGCGATGAAGGCGAAGGCGAGCACCCTCAACGCGGCCGACCTGCCCGATATCGTCAACGCGCTACATGGCGAGTTCAAGACCAGCATGGGGCTGGACCGGGTGCGGAGCCTGCTGAGCGTCGCGAGCGCCTTCGACCTGTCGAACGTCCGGCAAATCGTGCTTTACGTCCCCGCCTATTCGAGCTACGGGCAGATCAGCGGTCAGAGCGTGATCCTGCCACACTGGGCCCAGATCCTGCCGGTTGTGAGAGCGAACTTCCCATGATCGTCCGGCGGCTGGCGGCCATCCTGTTCGTTCCGCTGATGGTGGCGTTCGGGTCGGGCGTTTACCTCTATCTCGGGACCCTGAAGAGCAAAGTCGTCAAGGAGCGCGCGCAGCTGCCACCGGCGGCGAAAGCAAAGTCCGTTCTGCCCGGGACCATGTACGTCGTCCAGGACGGACGGCTCTACAGGCTCAACGACGGTGGCTTCACCGAGATCGGCCCAGCCGGCGATTGGTCGCAACCAACGTTGACGCCCGACCACACCCGCCTGATCGCCGTCTTGCGGAGCGGCTTTTTCAGTGACCTCTACTTGCTGGATCTGGACGGCCACGTCTTGAAGCGCCTGACCAAAAATGACTCGCGCATCATCGATGCCAACCACTGGGCCTTCTACCCCCGCGTGTCCCCGGACGGCACGACCCTGTTCTTCGGCTACGACAGCCCGAAGAACAACGGCGTCGATCTGTCCATCTGGAGCATGCCGCTGAACGGCCCGCAATATCAGGCGCGGCGTCGCACCGACCCGTACTACTACACCGGTGGCGACGTAAGCCCGATCCCGCTGGCCGGGACGGGCCTCATCTTCGTCAGGCATTCGATCGATCCTTCAACTGCGGTGCACTCGCAGATCGTCTTTCAAAGCCGCCCGGGTGACTGGACTGGCAAGCCGCTGACCGACCTGGCGGACGACTGTAGCCAGCCGGCGCTCTCGCCGGACGGCACGCAGCTCGCCATGATCTGCACCGGCGGGAAGCAGACCGCAAGGCTCGAGGTAGCTCCCTTCAACGGCAACGTGCTCGGCCCGGCCCGCGTCCTTCTCGACGCCGGCCTCTATGCGTCGCCCGCCTGGTCGCCGGATGGCAAGGCGCTCGCCTACTATGCCCCGGCGGGCATGGCCGGGCATTTCCAGCTCTGGTGGCTGGCGCTGCCCGTCGCGCCGACACCGTCGCCGGCCCTGAGCCCCACGCACTCGCCGTCGGCGGGCGGGGAAGCCTCGTCCATCGTCGTTCCGCCGCCCTTGCCGGCGGCTCCGGTGCCGGTGCAGGTAACCCAGGGCGTCGACCTCACCGCGACCTCGGCGCCCGCCTGGTACTGAGTAGCTGGGCCAAGCCTTAACCGGATCTTCTTGATTTCTTCCACGAGGTCGCGTAAAACGGAAGCTAATCAGGCAGCTCCGCAAGGGAGGAGGGACGTCCATGGATGCACGCGTTCGGATCGTCGTGCCGGTGGCGCTGGTGTCGCTGCTGGCGCTGACCGCCCTACCGGCCGCCGGATCGGCCGGCGGCAGCTCGGACCCGCTCAGCCGGATCAATCACATCGTCGTGATCTACGAGGAAAACCACAGCTTCGACAACCTGTACGGCAGCTGGGAGGGCGTCAACGGCCGGGCGAATGCCGACGCCACCCACACGCTGCAGATCAAAGAGGACGGCACCACGTACACCTGTTTGCTGGAGGACGACGTGAACCTCGAGTCCCCGCCGCTGCCCGCGGACTGCGCGGACACCACCGGCACGCCCGCCAACACCGCCTTCACCAGCCATTTCGCCAACGCGCCGTTCGGCATCGAGACTTATATTCCGTCGACTGCCAGGACCTGCCCCCAGGCAGGCGTCTTCGCCCCAGCCGGTCTGACGCCCAGCCCCACCAATCTGCCCGGCGGCTGCACTCGCGATATCGTGCACCGCTTCTACCAGGAGCAGTACCAGCTCAACAACGGGAACCAGAACCGCTACACGACCGGCAGCGATGCGGCCGGCCTGACCCAGGGGTACTACAACACCCAGGCACTTCCGATCTACCAGTTCCTCCACCAGGAGGAGCACCCGAAATACGCGATCGCCGATAACTTCTTCCAGGCGGCCTTCGGTGGCTCGTTCCTCAATCACCAGTGGCTGATCGCGGCCGCCAGCCCAATGTGGACGGGCGCTCCGGCAGCCAACCACTCGATCATCGATTCGAACGGGATGCCCAACGGCAGTTATCCGCTCTACACGCCGACCGGTCCGGTTTTGGACAGGCAACTGACGGTCGCCTGCCCGTCGCCCGTGGCAGGTCGCGCGTGCGGCGACTTCGCGGTCAACACCATCCAATCGACGTTCCAGCCACACGGTGGCGGTGCGCAGCTGCCGCCGCAGACTGGCAAGACGATCGGAGATGAGCTGAGCGGGAAAGGCGTCAGCTGGGCCTGGTACTCAGGTGGGTGGTCGAACGCCGACGGTGACGTCGGCTTGCCGGGCTGGACCAACGGCACCGGCCCGACCTGCGCCGATCCATCCTCGTTTCCAAACCCGGCCTTCCCCTTCTGCCCGAACAAGGTCTTCCAGTTCCATCACCAGCCGTTCAACTACTACGCGAAGTACGCGCCCGGCACGGCCGGACGGTCTCACCTGCAAGACGAGCAGGCATTCCTCGATCTGGCGAGCGCCTCAACCGACAGCTGCAAGCTCGATTCGGTGAGCTTCGTCAAGCCGATCGGGCTCGAGAACGAGCACCCTGGTTACACGAGTGAAAGCCGAGGCAGCGATCACCTGGTCGGCCTGCTCAAGGCCATCGAGGGCAGCAGCTGCGCCCACGACACGATGGTCGTCGTGACCTACGATGAATTCGGCGGCCAGTGGGATCATGTCGCACCGCCCGGCCAGGGCGGCACGGCGGGGCCGCACGACCTCTTTGGCCCCGGCACCCGGATCCCGGCGCTGGTGATCTCCACTTTCCTGCATGGCAGCTTCGTGGCGGACCACACGCAGTACGACACGACCTCGATCCTCGCCACGATCGAGCATCGCTTCGCCCTCGCCCCGCTGGGCACCCGGGATGCCGCGGTCAATGACTTGTCGACCGTCTTTTCAGCGCGCCAGGTCAGCGGCGCAGGCGACGACTGACGGCTAACGGCTTAACACGACTGTTAGGGGCCGGGCTCGGCCGGCCCCTAAACTCGAGGTATGACGGCGAGCGCCCGCTGGTCCGGTGAGGGTTTTCGGTTCGAGCTGTCGGATGATCGACAGCACAGCGCTGTAGCCGACGAGCGTCCACCGATTGGTGCCGACACGGGTATCAGTCCACCCGATCTGCTGCTGGCCGCGCTCTGCGCCTGTACCGGGATCACGGCCGTGTCGCTGCTCCACAAGATGAAGCAGCCCCTCACGGCGCTGGCGGTCCGCGCCGACGGCGATCGCCAGACCGACTGGCCGAAGGCCTTCACGGAGATACGGCTCGTGTACGAAATCTCTGGCCATGGCGCCTTCGACGAGAGCTTGGTCCGCAAGGCGACGGAGCTGGCCACCAAGCGCTACTGCTCCGTCGGCGGCACGATCGAGCTCGGCCAGGGTGGCTGCCAGATCCTCTTCGACCACAGGATCGTCGAGTCTGACTAGCGGTACGGTCGGCTCGCCTCGCTTCCCAGCCCTGCAAGGTCCGCCACGATGCGATCCAGTGACGCGACGCCAAGCGAGAGGTGGCCTTCGTCTGGATAGAGATGGACGCGTGCGGTCGGGATGTGCGCTGCCAGCCACTGGCCGTGCGAAAAGGGGACCATCCGATCCTGTCCGCCTTGCCACACCGCCACCGGGGGCCGAATGTTGGCGAGATCGAATCCCCAGCTCCGAGTAAAGGCCAGGTCATCGTCTCGCCAGCCGGCAATTCCAGTTGACAGTGCTCTCCGGAAAGACTCCGCCAGCGTATCAGCGAACTCACCGGTCAAGGCGAGCTTGTCGACCTCGGATACGAGGCCGCCAAGGGCTGCCGCCACATCGGCTCCCTGGATCGTTTGGAGATCCCTCGCCATCTTCAGGAGGGCGGCGCCGAGTGCGCGCTCGCCCTCGATTGCAGCCGAAAACTCCTCGACGTTCTCCGCACCCATCCCCGCCAGCCAATCGAGCCCCTCGGCAGGATAGGGCGCCACGCCGGCCAGTGAGGTGGCGGCGGCACAGCGATCAGGTAGCAACGCGGCACAGGCGAGAGCATGCGGGCCTCCGCCGGACCACCCCATGGTCACGAAGGTCTCGGCTTCGAGCGCATCGAGGATGGCAGCCACATCGGCCGCTGCGCCGGCGACCAACCGGCCGGGTCGTGGCGTCGAACCGGCGTAACCGGGCCGGGAGTACATGACGAGGCGTAGTCCCGCCCGCGACGCCGCGGTTGCCAGCGCTTCGAACCAGACCGCCGCGCAGGGTGTGCCCCAATGGAAGACGAGGGGCTCGTTGCCGCGGTCATCCGAAAGCACCTCGAGGGCTCCGCCGTCGGGCCGTTCGACTTGACGCCACGCCGGACGCTCGGTCACGTTACGACGCCAGCCCTGGGCGGCGGACGCTGACCATGTTGTGGACAGCCTGGACGCCAGGGACTTGACCGGCCACCCGCTCGATCGCCCGCGCCGTTGCTCGATCGGGCGCCTCGCCGGTGATCTCGACGGTTCCGTAGTGGGCGCTGACGTGGACGCTGGCGGTCGAGGCGGCGGGGTCACGAGCGATCGCGTCGGTCAGCGCCCGGGCGAGTCCGTCGTCGGTGACAAGATCCACGTCAAGTTTCAACACCTCTCGCATGGAACCCACCAGCTGGGTCACCCGGTCGACCTGTGCTGCGTCGCCGACGTAGCCCTGCAATCGAACCTGCTGGTCCTGGACGTCGATGCGAAGTGAGCGCTGCAGCGCTTGCAGTTCGGGATCTGTCGCCAGCCGGCCCAGAACGGCTTGCTTGATCTCCCAATCGGTAGCGAACGGCGGCAGCGTCGTCCATTCGCCCGCCTTCAGATCGGTGACGATCCGATCCGGTCCCGCCTCCTTGACTCGATCGATGGGCAGCAGGCGGCGGTCGGCAGTCGCACGCCCGGCGACGACCAGCGCCGTGACGAGCCCGGAGGCCGGCTCAAAACACACGAGCCGGAGCTTGCCGAGCCGCTTCCCCTCGGCGCTGATCACCGTCATGTTTGCGCGCAGCGTCACCCCATCGGTGTCAGGCGCGTCGTCGGGCGGCTCCGGCCACGCTTCGGCCAGTTGCAGCACCTGCCCATCGGCGGAGAGGATGGCCGCCGCCGGCACGGGTTGCTTCTCCAGGTTAAAACCGCTATCCAGCTCGACCGCCTGGAGCTCCCGGCTATCCGGTCGTAGCCGGACCGCCTTCACGCTGCCGCGGACGTTGCCGAGGACTTCCGCATCCCCACCCAGCAGGATCTCGTCGCGCCGCCCCGTTTGACCGGCCGCTGACCCACGGGCGGGCGCTAAACGAACCGGAGCGCCGCCCGGCCGTAGCGACATCACCAGGCCGGCGGCCACGATCGCGACCACCCACGCGCTCATGATGACGATGGCGGCGAGCGTCAGGTCCATGCCGCTGGCAATTATGCCCGAGTCGTGCTCAGCGCTAGGAGTCGCCGTTCAGCCGCATCCGCGGGGAGCTTCAAGAGGATCGGCATCATTTCAACCCCGTTATTTCTGGGAGTCGAGGGACAAGGCGCGGAAGAAACCCAGTCCCCACGTAAGGAAATGTGGATAATCGGCTGAACCGAATCATTCGATTCAATGGTCAGGGTACTAACAAATGCCGCCTCAGCATCCGTATCGCGTGACTGGACGAAGTCTTCACATCGGTGAACGATGCCAGCGTACCGATCGCGACAAGTCGCGAAGTCGAGCGTTAACCGCCATGAGCCGTGTCTAGCTGATCCTGGCATTTGACGGTGGCCCAAGAGAGTCTTAGAAACCGTCCCAATTAGGCTGCGGCGACGTGGATTAACCTGTGTTCAGCCGGTAGCTGAAGTTCGCCGTTACCTTCTGGCCCCTGCTTACCGTGATCTGGTGAGGGCCATCAAATACCGGAAACCCCGAGGCAAGCTCTACCCGATAAGTGCCCGCCGACAACTCAGCGGTGTAATGTCCAGCTGCATCGGTTAGGGCTGTCACCGTTTCGTCTCCCCTTGAGGAAATGAAGTGAACAGGCAGATTCGGCGAAGGTCTGGCCGCTGGACAAAGTTCCTCGGGTAGTCTAGGCCTGGACAGGCTTGAACACTTACGTGCCCGTCGATGGTCGCTTTATCAGAGGCAGAACCGAAGCCGCACCCCACAAGCGCCGTACTCAGGAGACTCGCAAACAGGAGACTGCTGAGCCGTTTCATCCTGAGCTCCAACGACTTAGCGTTGGGAAAAGTTCCATAAAGCGTAAAACGAAGTGTCGGCAACTCCCATGCCCTGAATGGTCTCGGTGGTGTGGATAGGAAGCGGCAGGGAATCGTAGCGGTATAGATCCGGCACCTCCAGCTTTGTCGCGGCGACGCCGTTGATCGACGCCGGCCGATCGGTTGCGACCGTGAGCCTCTCGAGCAAGAACCGGTCTTTATCGACCCGGTAGACGCAGTGGAAACTGGGATACGGAAACGCCGGTGAAGGTCGCACGGAAATCCCGTGCTCGTGCGGAATGAAGAGTCCTGAGGCGGATGCTTGGACTAGGTCGAACGTACTCCCTCGAAACAGGACCGTGTGGCGTCGCGACGGTCTCATTTGGCCGCAACCTGTACCGGCGGATCATTCGGCCGCGCGACCAGCACCTCGATCAGCCGCAAGAGTGCTTGTTGACCTCCTCGAGGTCTCCCGCGGCGATCCGTAGGTCTTCATTGAGACGATCCCCTGAGCTAAACCGGTTTCCGGTATCGACCAGCATGCGCTGCGGCTATGTCCGCCCAGAGTTCAGCGAGGACCTCCCCCTTTTCTGCAAGGATTTCCATCTCTACGAGTCTCTGTCCCGTCACCGTGCCGCTGTCTCGCGCCGAGAAGAACTCCTTGTAGGCGGCACTTTCCCATGCTTTGGCTGCGTCGCGAACCGCTGTGGCCAAAGTGCCCAGGAATTGACGATCGGGCTCGCCGTCTCGAACCGCAAGGAGGTACGCATGTTCAGCTGCGTCATACGTTCTTGCCGCCGCATCAGCGGATTCATTGACCACTATTCGATTATGCGTTCGCGGCGGCGAGGCGACCATCGCCCAAATCAGCTCTCTACGGTTAGTCGACAAATAGGCGATCTTCGGCGCGCCAGGCGATCTGGGCGCTGGCGCGTTAAGTCAACCCTCGCCCCCAGTGGGGGCTAAGCTGCTTGCCATGGCGTTCTTCGAAGCGCCTCCGCCTCGTCCGCCCTCGTCACCACGTTACCCGGTCCTGCATGAGTGGGATGAACCCGAGGATTCCCTCGGCCGCGAAGTGCCGCTGCAGTTCGTCATCGCTCGCTCGCGTGCGGCAGTTATCGCCATGCGAAGGATCACCGCGTACCACAACGGGTTTGCTTTTGAAGTGAGTGTACGGTTGCTTCCCGGACGCGAGCTCACGAACCCTTCGGACTTCTTCGGAGTGCGAGCACTGCGCCGGACTCACGATGGTCTCCCTGACGAATTGTTTCGATTCGGTCTGGAGTTCGCCGACGGCTCGACGGTGACCAGCCTTGAGGTCACAGGAATCGGCGGACCCACCCGACCGAGAAGGCCGATCCTGGCCGGAGGCGGCGGGGGTGGAGGGGATCGGCGATTCGACATGCGCTACTGGGTCTGGCCGTTGCCGCCGCCAGGCAAGCTCACCTTTCTCTCTGAATGGCCGGCGCAGGACCTGCCCCTGACTCGTCGTGAGATCGACACCGAGCCAATCCGTACCGCTGCTGAGGCTCCGGTGTGATGGCCTTTTTCAAGCCACCGCCACCGCCCGCACCGCCGAAACACTGGCGCCGACCCGAATGGACGCTGCCCGACAACTACCTCGGTCAGCCCGTTCCGACCGACATCGAACTGGCGCGCTCCGCGAAGGTGAGGATCGTCGTTCGTCACCTGATTGTGTACCCGACCGGAATTGAATTTCAGCTCGTTGGGCTCGTGCACCCCCATGCGCGCAATGACGAGGCAGTCGGCGGATTCGTGGGCCGACCCTATTACTCGGAAAGGAACGAGGACCCATCACGGCTCCCCGACGGGTTGTTTCGCTTTGGCATCCAATTCGCCGATGGATCGAAGGCGACTACGCTTGAGGATAAGCACATCGCCTACTACGGTCCGAAGCGCCCCCCTTCGCCATACCTTCAACCCAGCGGCGGAGGCGGCTCGAGCCCTGGACACTTGAACGCAGGGTATTGGGTCTGGCCGCTCCCTCCCCCTGGCCCCCTCGCCTTCGTATGCGAGTGGCCGGCGTTGGGGATTCCCCTTACCAGGCGCGAAATCGACAGTGATCCGATCCGAGCAGCCGCCGTGCTGACGACGCCGCTCTGGGACGAAGAATGAACATCGCGCAGAAGGTTGTGCGTGACAGTTCCTTTCGTGACCGCTGGGCCATTCTCTTCCAGGATTGCGCGATCACTTAGCGCAAGCCAGGCTTTAAGGGACCTCACAAGTACCTTCGGCATGAAGCAGTCGTTTCATTGGAGTGAGGATCTCAACGAATCCCTCAACTATTGGTTCTGGCTACGACGTGTCGGCAGCCTCGCCAACGAGACGACCCTAATGGACCAGGCGCGCCACACTCTCGGCCTATCTGCGTATGAGGGCCATCTAGCGATCCAGGACCAGGTGAGATTCAGCGAGTACCTAATCGCCTGGCGTGATTGGAAGCGCGATCAGGTCAAGATACAAACGGCCCCTGTCCCACCAAGGGGTCTGCGAGCCCAGTACAGAGCCGTCGCGGCGATCGGCGTCAAACCGTTCAGTATCCAGTGGGTCATGGCCGACTTCGGTGATCGTTGGGTGCTTCCGCCAAGCACCGTTATCCTCGGTGCCGATGGAGGGACGCCGGAGGAGCGAAGAGGGGCCATTGTCGAGGCGGCCAAGGCTCTTGCCGCAGCTTAGCTCGACGTGGGCAGGAATGAGGTGGTCAACGCCCTTATCGCGCTCGGATCGCTCGCGTGGATCGTGTAACCGAGCAACGGCCCGGCCTCGGGTAACGCTCGAGGTGGAACGTCAAGCTTGCTGCCGGTAGCAACTGACGGAGTAGCCGTCGAGCTTCCGTATACGAAGGCGGACACTGTGGCGCGTCAGCCACACGGTCCACGTTCACAATGGAAGGACGCACCCGGCAAAGGATGCGGTGGATGGTTTTGAGACCACTTTAAAACCGCTGCCCGGCATCCTTGGCGATGTCGGGGGATGGATCGTTCCCGTCGCGCCCCCCGGAGGTATCAATTCGAACCGGATATGGTAGGCCGTCAGGTTCGCCTACGATCCTCAGTCTGTATCCTCATTACATGGTCCGTGGCTGGTTACTGCTGCTCCTGCTTGTGGGCGGCTTCCTTATCGGCACCGGTACGGCTTCATTAGTCGGGCGCCGGCCGGTCGGCCCACGCTTCTTACGTATATGGCACCGCGCTACTTGGATGGTCTGGTCTGAGGTTCTGCTGGGCTTCGGCTGCGTGCTTCTGGCAGCATCCATGTGGCCTTATTCCGCGGTCACGGCGCCGGCTGCGGTCATAGCGGCATTTGGCGTGCTCATTGCCCTCGTGGGCTCGATCGTTGCATTCGTCTCTGGCTCCCGCAGCGCTGAGACGAATGGGCCGAGCTAGGCAGTGAGATAGCCGAGTTCTCGTTCCAGGGCGGCCGCCTGACGGCACAACTGACGGCTTAGACATCGTCCCTGGACGGACCACTGTGGACGACTCCGGTTTAGGCTCCCTCGGGTCGAATTGACAGCGGACCTCGGTGTCGCGGAGTGGACCGCCGTGGACCCTACCGGGACCACCTTCAAAACCGCTGCTCGCTGGCGGCGACCCAGCTTGGAATTCTTAACCGGGTGCCTCACGGTCCTGGCCTCTGCGACCTGCGGGATTGCCGCCATCCTTCGGCTGAGGACGTTCCTTGACACTGAGATTGTCAGGCCCTGTCGCGGCACTCAGATAGCCATGAGAAGGGAGCGACATAACGGATTAGGAAGCACGGCAAGGGGCGCCGGAAAACGGTTAGGAAGCAGCCTGGGCCACAGAAATCCGCAGATTTGCCGCCCCGGCCCACCATCATCAGCTCTCATGAGCTCGCGAAACGGTCGTCCCGCCGGCGTAGCGCGATGAGCGCCAGGAACTCGTGCAGCAGCGTGCCCGCCAGCAACGAGGTGACCTCGCCGGAGTCGTACTGCGGCTGCACCTCGACCAGGTCGAAGCCGACGAACTCGATCCCGCGCAGGCCCCGGACCAGCCGCAACGCATCCCGACTCGTCGGTCCGCCAACCTCCGGCGTCCCGGTTCCCGGCGCGAATCCGGGGTCGACGAAATCGATATCGAAGCTGAGAAAGACGGGACCCGCGCCGATGCGCCGGCGCACCTCCGACAGCACGTCGTCGATGCCGCGCGCCAGCAGTTCTTCGGTCGGGATCAGGTGAAGCCCCAGTGCGCGCGCGCCGCCGCGATCCTCCGATCCGTAGAGCGAACCGCGGATCCCGAGCTGCACCGCCCGCCCGGTATCGATCAGTCCTTCCTCGATGGCGCGCTTGCACCACGTGCCGTGGGTGTAGCGCTCGCCCCAGTAGTCGTCCCAGGTGTCGGTGTGCGAGTCGAAGTCGATCAGGCCCACCGGGCCGTAACGCTTGGCGACCGCTCGCAGCTCGCCCAGCGTGATCCCGTGGTCGCCACCGACGCCCAGCGGGATGACACCCGCCTCGAGGATCGGCCGGAGTCCATCGACGATCACCCGATAGCTCGCCTGGATGTTGCCCGGGATGACCGAGACGTCCCCGGCGTCGACCACCGAGAGGTGATCGAAGATCTCGATCTCGTGCTCGACGTGATAGGGGCGGAGAAGCCGAGACGCCTCGCGAATCGCCGCCGGCCCGAAGCGGCCGCCGATCCGGTAGCTGACGCCGGTATCGAAGGGAATGCCCACGATTGCCGCATCCACACCCACCATGTCGCTGACCTGTGGCAGGCGCATGAAGCTGCCGATCCCGGTGAAGCGCGGCGCCTTCATCGCGTCGACCGGCCGGTATCCCTTTCTCGGGGGTCGGGGTGGGGGCTCAGGCACGCGCGAGCTCCGATTCGACCGCCTTCATGCTCTCTTCGTGAATGATGCCGACCACCTGGTTGCGCAACTCGGCGAACCGCTGGCTGCTCACCATGTCGAAGGTCCGCGGCCGCGGCAGATCGACGCTCAGGGTGGTGCGGATGCGGCCGGGGCGGTTCGTCATCACGTAGATCACGTCGCCGAGGAAGATCGCCTCATCGATGTCATGCGTGACGAACAGCACTGTCTTGCGATAGCGTTGCCAGAGGTCGGTCAGCATCTCCTGCATGATCTGGCGTGTCAGAGCATCCAGGGCGCCGAAGGGCTCATCCATCAGCAGGACCTGCGGATCGTTCGCCAGCGCCCGAGCGATCGCCACCCGCTGCTTCATGCCACCGGACAGGGCCTTCGGATATGCCTCCGCGAACCCGTCCAGCTTCATCAGATGGATCAATTCACTCGACTGGCGCGTTCGCTGCGGTTTGGGCGTGCGCTTGACCTCGAGGCCGAACTCGATGTTGCGCCGAACCGAGAGCCACGGATACAGCGAATACGACTGGAAGACCATGCCCCGGTCGGCGCCGGGCGAGTACGCCGGCTTGCCGTCGACGAGGACGTCGCCTTCGCTGGGCGTGACCAGGCCGGCGGCGATGCTCAGCAGCGTGGACTTGCCACAGCCGGACGGGCCGACGATACAGGCAAACCGACCGTCCGGCACCGTCAGCGAAATCTGCTGCAGCGCCCGCACCTCACCCCGCCGCGTGCGGTAGCGCATCGCCACGTCGACAAAACGGATCTCACTCATGCGTGGACCTTTTCGACATAGGGGAACGCCCGGCGATGGATCAGGCCGAAAACCGTGTCCGTGATCAGGCCGAGGATCCCGATGGTGATGATGGCGGCGATGATGCGATCCGTCCGTAGAAACCGCTCGGAGATCAGGATGAAGCTGCCGATGCCGCGTTCGGCCGCCACGATTTCGGCCACGATCAAATAGGTCCAGGCCCAGCCCATCGTGATTCGCAGCGCATCAACCACCTCCGGGAAGGTGGCGGGCAGGAACACCTTGTAGAAGACCTTCCATCGCGAGGCCCCAAGCGTGTAGGCGACACTAAGCATCTCGTCAGGGACCCGGTGGGCGATGTCCATCACCATCAATACGAGCTGGAAGAAGACGCCGATCCAGATGATCATGAGCTTCTCGGTTTCGTCGATCCCGATGAGCAGAATGAGCAACGGGATGAAGGCGGAGGCAGGCATATAGCGGATGAAGTTGACCGGGGGCTGAAAGAACGACCGGACGACTTCGAACGAACCCATCAGCAGACCCAGCGGGACGGCCATGGCGGCGGCGATCAGAAAGCCGGCGACGATTCGGAAGGAGCTCCACCCAACATCGGACAGGAAGTTCCTGTGCTGGAGCATGTCGACCCAGGCCGTCCAGACCCGGAGCGGGCTGGGGGCAAACAGGGGATCATTGATGGCGACCGACGCCAGGCTCCAAACCGTCAGGATCACCACGAAACTGCCGATGCCCAACGTGACGACCGTGGGGCGTGGAATCGCTTGCTTGGGCGTCAGATAGGTACGGAGCAGGCCGCGGCGCCGGCGCTGCACTCGGGCAGGATTAGCCGGCGCCGCCTGGGTCGCTGGGACCCGCTCGCTCACAACACGTCGCGGTTGCGGGATTCCCGCATGTCGCTACAAGCTGTTGATGAAGCTGGGATCGACCGCGTCGTTGGGATTCACCGTCGTGTCGATCTTGCCCTGGGTCTTCCAGAAGTCGGCCGCCGCCTTGACGTTGTCGTAAATCTTCCCGTGGTTGCTGCTCGTCCCGATGATCTGCTTCCCGGTGGCGAGGTCGTAGAGCGTCATGGTGCTCAGGTCGGCCTTGACGTCGTCCGAAGACTCCCCGACCGCATCACCGATGATCTTGAGCGCGTCCGTCTGATTCTGCTGCATCCATGTGAAGGCGTCGTAGTAGGCCTTCATGAAGTCCTTGACCGTATCCGGATACTTCTGCACGAAGTCCTTACGGAAGGCGAAGCTGTCCATGATCAGGTCTGGATACTGCTTGGACGAGACCAGGATGTGACCATCGGTCCGCGCCTTGGCCTTGCTCAACCACGGTTCCCAGGTGACGGCGACGTCGACCCGGCCCGCCACGAAGGCGGCGCCTGCCTCACCGGACTTCATGTTCTGTTCCGTCACGTCCTTCAGAGAGAGGCCGTTGTTGAGGAGCACCTGGGCGAGGAACCACTCGGAAACCGATCCCTGGTTGACGGCGACCGTCTTCCCTTTCAGGTCGGCGACGGTCTGGATCGTGTTCTTGGCCAGGATGCCATCGCCCCCTACGGAGGCGTCGATCGGAAACACCTCGACCGCCGGCACGCCGTTCGACTGCTGGCGGGCGAAGGCATCGACCGTCGACGCCATGCCTTCCAGGCGTCCGGCGGCCAGGGCGATAAAGCGGTCGTTCGGGTCCTCGACGTCCTTGAAGTTGACGTCCAGGCCATGGTTCTTCCAGATGCCCTTGGAATTGGCGAGGTAGATGAGCGCATACCCGGTCCACGTCGAGGAGGCGATGTGAATCGTGCCGCTGTACTTCGTGCTGCCTCCCGTCGCGGCGTTCGACGCGCCACAAGCCGATAGGACAAGAGCGACTAGAACAAATAGAGGTAGTAAGAACCGTTTTCCGACCATGGAATCCCCTCCCAGGGCAGACTCGGCGCCACGATAAAAGCGGTTCCGGCGGCGCCGGCGCCGGGCCGCGAGCCCTATGCTACCCCATGTGGCTCACCCCCTTCGCCTCGGGCTGAAAAACTCCGGCCAGGACACCACCGTCCAGGCCCTCCGCGACGTCTGGCGGATCGCCGACGAGGCCGGCTTCCATCACGTCTGGGACTTCGACCATCTCGCCTCCATCGGCGCCGGCGGTACTGGGCGACCCGTGTACGAGGGCTGGACCCTGGTGGCGGCGATGGCCGCCTCCACCAGACGCGTGCGCTTCGGTTGCATGGTTACCGGCAACACCTACCGGCATCCAGCGCTACTGGCAAAAATGGCGGTCACGGTCGACCACCTCTCCGGAGGCCGGCTGGAATTCGGCATCGGCGCAGCCTGGGCGGAGGCCGAGCATCAGATGTACGGGGTCGAAGGTCTCGACCATCGAGTTGGACGGCTGCGCGAGTCGCTCGACGCCATGATCTCGCTGTGGACTCAGGATCGAACGACGATCGAGGGCCGTTACTACCACTTCACGGATGCCATCGCCAATCCCAAGCCGATTCAGAAGCCGCACCCGCCGATCTGGATCGGCGCCGGCGGGACACAGATGATGGCGGTGGTGGCCCGATATGCCGACGTCTGGAATAGCGCCGGCCCCGCGAGCCCAGAGCAGGCTGCCGAAAAAAGCCGGCGGCTCGATGACGCCTGCCACGAGCTTGGACGCGATCCGGCCTCGATCCGCCGGTCGACGCAGCATTTCTGGGATGGTCGCGAAAAAGGCCAGCTCCTTGACCTTGTCGGCAGGTACTTTGAGCTTGGGTTCTCGGAGCAGATCATCAACCTGCAGGGACCGGATCACGCCCGGGTCGCCGAAGCCGCCGCAGAAGCGCTCCCCGAACTGCGCAGCGCCCCGGTTCGCTGAGACGGCCCAGACCGCCATCTGCCACCCGATCTGGTTCGGCCTCCGTGTCACTGATGACCCGTGGGCGCGATGACGACGAACCTGCCGGCGTCGAGCGCCAGCCGTCGGATCGATCCTGACATGGATCGGGTCGCGCACTGGGTTCTCCGCGTCGGCGCCGTCGCCCTCCCCCTGACGTTCCTTTCGAACATCTTTGACGGTTTCGTTCTGTCCAAGCTGCTCGTCGCGCGGCTGTTGCTGCTTGCCCTGGCAACGCTCTGGCTGCTCCGCTTCGCGCGCACCGGACACGTTACGCTCCGGCGCACCCGGCTGGACGTCCCTCTCCTGGTGTTCATCGGGTCGGCGATCCTCTCAACCGTGCTCGCGGTCAATCGAAATGTGGCGCTCTTCGGGACGTACAGCCGGTACGAAGGGCTACTCACGCTCATGACGTATGTTGCCCTCTTCTGGCTTGCGGTGCAGACTCTCGCGGACGCGGACGACGCGCGCGACATCGTCCGCTGGATGTTCATCAGCGCCTACCTCGTCTCCGTCATCGCGATCCTGCAGGCAATCTTCGGGTCGCTGGCCGGCGGCGGGGCCGGCGGCGAGACCGCATTCAGTTTCGGCGGGCTGGTTCGAGCCGATGCAACGTTTGGTAATCCCAACGCGCTCGCGACTTTTCTCGCGATGCTGCTGCCGCCCGCCCTCGACATGCTGATCGGCGCTCGCTCGATGTCGAACCGCGTGCTCGCCGTGAACCTGCTGGTCGTGATGAGCCTGGCCCTGGTGGTGACGTTCGGCCGCAGTGCCTGGGTGGGAGCGGCCGTTGGCATCGCGATTGTCCTGGCCGCCCGACGTCCCTGGCGGCGGCCGGGTTTTGCTCTGGCCCTCGGCGCCACTGCCCTGCTCCTGCTGGCCGTGGCTGCCGGCGCGTTCTCTCTCCACGGCGGGCTTCCCCTGGCGCGCTCGACCCTGGCCCGCGCGCTTTCGGTCAGCGACGTTGCCTCAGGCTCCGGCTTGACGCGGCTGCACATCTGGCGAGACACGCTGAGGCTGATCGCCAGCCGACCGATCACTGGTTACGGGCCCGATACGTTTGGTCTCGTCTATCCCCAGTTCCAGACCGGGGACTGGACCCCGGGATTTCTGAACGACAAAGCCCACGCCGACATCCTGCAAGTCGCCGCGACCCAGGGCCTCGTCGGTGTCGCCGCCTATGTTTGGGTGATCGTCGCGTTCGTCCGAGCGTTCTGGCAGGGCCGTGGCGTACCCGGCGCGGTCGCACTGTTCGCGGGATGGACCGCCTACCAGATTCCGACCCAGGTGAATTTCTCCTTCCTCCCCGCGGCCCTGCCTTTCTGGATCTTTTCAGCCGCCGCCGTCACCGTCTGGGGCGAAGGCGTGCCATCGACTCGCCGGTCACGGCAGCTTCCGCGGCTGGTGTCCATCCCGATCGGCGCCATCCTGACGCTGGCACTCATCGTCCTCGTTGGGTCCGGCATCGCGCGACTGTATGACGCCGATGCGCACTTCTTCTCGGGCCTCACCGCGCAGACCGAGGGTCGGCTCGCGGAGGCCCGGCTGGAGGTCAGCCAGGCCCGCGCGCTCAGCCCTGAGCAGAGCGCCTACGCGGTCGAAGCCGGAGACCTGGCCCTCGGCCTCGATCAGAACGGCACCCCGGCGTCGGACGCGGATTGGCAGAGCGCGCGGGAAGCCTACGAGGACGCGGCCAGATTGGGTACCTTCAGCCCGTCGGCCTTCCGCAACCTGGCTCTGGCCGACCACGCCCTGGGCCGCTCCCGTGAGGCTGTCGCCGCGGCGCGTCGGGCCGTCGAACTGGACCGATTCGACCCTCAGAACCAGGCCGTGCTGAACGCCCTCACTGACGGCGGGCCTTAACAAGTTTTTCCAACTTTCAACGGCACCCGTACGTAGAAAGCCCCGTCAACGTTTGAGATAACGACGAAATAGTTCCTTTGAGGAGGAGTCGTATCCATGCCCAATTTGAAGCGGGTCGCCGTGGCCGGCACCACGGCGGTGACTATCCTGGTCGCCTCGGCGCTGGGCGTCTCGGCGACATCGGTCGGCGCCAATGTGTTGAAGACCATCGAGAATGACTTCGCCAGTACCCTGCAAGCCGCCGGCCTGACGTTCAACGCCACGTCGTTCGAAACCAACATTGCGTCGGGGGTCCACTCGATCGGCCAGCTATTCGGACGGGCGATCAGCAGCCTGGCGCGGACCATCCCGCCTGGCCCGAACCACGGCAAGCTGGTCAGTTCTTTCGCGCGGCACAACAATCCAAGCAATTTCAACAACTCCAACAGCCACGGGCGCGAAGGGGACAAGCACCAGGACGCTAGGGCGGCTGGCGCGTCGGGCCCGGCCAATCCGCCGGTGGTGCTCCCCACCCCAAGCAGCCACAGACCGTAAAGCCGCACAACTGAAAGCACAGAGGGCCGGTTTCCCGGCCCTCTGTCACGATCGGACGAGCGACACCAGGCCTTCCTGAGGGCGATCCTCTGACCGGGTCGGATCAGCTGACGACGGCTGGAGCGGTCGCACGGATGGCGGTGGCGACCTCGCCGTAGAGGCGGATGGCCGCCTCTACATCGCTCGGGTCTTGCCCCGGGTAACACAGACGCATGATGAAATGGAGGCGGTCGCCGAACTGGCGCCGGTACGTAAGAATCTGTTGGGTGACCGAATCGACATTGCCAAGCACCAGCCGAAAGTCTTCGGGCGCGATCCGATCGGCCGGCGGCCGCCCCATCCAACTGTCATAGACTTTTCGGATGTAGCTGAAGCCTTCGCGCATTTTCGCCCAGGGTTCGCCCGATTCCGCGATGAACCCATAGGAGAAAACCGGCAGCTCGGGCGATACCCCAGGGGCGAGGTGTTGGTCATACAGCTCAACGATGCGGACGATCGCGTCCCAGGAGAGCGAGGGATCGATCATGAACATGCTCCCGGACTCGGCCGCATCGACCGCGTGTCGCTCGATGACCCCGTTTGAGGCAAGCATCAGCCGCGGTCCGCCGGGCGTGTACGGTGCCGGCGTCACGGTCAGCTCGGGAACGTGATAGTAGCGGCCAGAGTAGCTGAACGGGCGACCACTGAAGGCCCGCCTTAGGATCTCGATGGTATCGTCCAGGCGTTCCACATCACTCTCGAACTCGATTCCCATTCCGTGGAACTCTTCTTCACGATAAGCCGGGCCGATGCCGAGCACGAACCTGCCTCGGCTCAGGAGGTCGATCGTAATCGCGTCCTCGGCCAGCCGAATGGGGTGATAAAAGGATGCCCTGACTACACTGGTGCCGATCGTCAGCCGGTTCGTGACCGCGGACAAAGCGGCGCAAACCGGAAGCACGGACGCCATGTGACCGTCTTCGGCGAAGTGCTGTTCGACGACCCATACCGAGTCCAGTCCGACGTCTTCGATCAATCGTGCGTACCTGAGCAGGTCAGCGTAGAGCTCCGAGTGCGTACGCCTGGTCCCCGGGGCACGCTGACCCGTGAACATCCCTACACCGAAGCGCATCTTCCCTCTTCTCCCCCAGAGGCTTGACACACCGATTTTCGCGGTCATTATAGGACGCCCCAGTTCTCTCCCCGTTGTCAACGACGCTGAGAAGGGATGCGCAAACCTTCGCTCGCGGACCTCCTGCTTTCGAAACCCCAAATCATTGAGATTGGCGAGCGCGACGCGCTCGGCACGTCGGCCATTCTGCGGGAGCAGACGCTACGGGACGGCGACCGTAGGCTCGGCGGCCGCCGCCCGGCCGGAGCTCGCTAACTACTCGACAGAAAGATTCTTGTTCCTGAACATATTGCGATTTAGAATAGACGAGTATGCCGAAGCGGCGAGACGTGGTCGACGTCATCCACCGCGAGGCTGCGCGCACCCTTCCCGATCCCGAGGTTGACGTAGGAGCGGCCGTGATCACGGGGCGCATCCGGCGGGCTAATTTCAACCTCGACCGCCAGGCCGAAGAGGTTTTCAACGGCTTCAACACCACTGGAGCTAGTTTCGATGTCCTGGCGGCCCTGTATGCGGCCGGCCCTCCCTTTCAGATGACCCCGACGGAGCTCTATCGGGGACACATGATGTCCTCCGCAGGCGTGACGGCGAGGCTCGACGTGGTCGAGCGGGCCGGCCTGGCCACGCGCTCGCGCGACCCGCGAGACCGACGGGGCGTGATCGTGACGCTGACCAGAGCGGGGCAGAAGACAGTCAGGGAAGCTGCCCAGGCCCTCTACCGCCACCAGGCATTCGTGCTGACCGTCTACACCGAGCGGGAACGTAAGCAGGTCCTAAATCTGCTGAAGCGGCTCCTGAACTCACTCGAGCGTACGGACCCTGGAACGACGCTTCCCGCCTATGAGGCTGCCGTCGCGCCGTGGGTACGGGAGTTTCCCACCGCGAATCCCTGGCTGGTTGAGTTCCTACTCGTCATCGCGATGCTCACCGGCCACATCAACCGCGAGACTGACCGGCTGCTTCACGATCACAACCTCTCCCAAACCGCCATGTCTGTCCTGGTCGCGCTCCGCCGCTCCGGCGATGCCCAGCGCCTCTCGCCGCGAGAGCTCGCGCAGGCCGCGCTGTTGTCGTCGGCGGGTATGACGGCACAGCTCGATCAGCTCGAGCAACGCGGCCTTGTTCGCCGATCGCCGCATCCCGAGGACCGGCGGGCGATCCACGTCACACTCACGCGAGCTGGCCAGAAGCTGATTGACCAGGCGATTGGGATCTACAACCTCGGGCACAAGCGCATGCTCGCCGCCCTGTCGTCAAGCGAGCAGCGGGCACTCGACGCGCTCCTGCGCAAACTGCTCATCTCCCTGGAGGCGAGCAACGGCAACAGGGCGGCCCGGGCCTAACCGCGGCGGAGATCGCCAATGGACACGCCGAGCTAGGCGACCCGCGTTCGGGGTACGACCCGCGCGTTAGGGCGATGGGTGCGGCGGCGACCAGCGTCGCGGGTGGTGGAGCCGGCCGGCGGTCAGCCACGACCTTGCAGCCGGGCTGGCTAGTGCGCGAATGATGAATTGTCCGATCGCGTTCGACCCGAAAAATGCTGCCAGTGCCAGGATGCCCGTAAGGCACAGGCCAAGCGCGCTCAATATGGTCATGACCACGATGACCGTAACCGAGGCCCGGTACTTCGTCGGGATAACACGGGAGGGCCAGCGGGCCCTCCCGTTGAGCGATGTAAGTGGAGTCGTGGGAGGTACCTGCTAGCCCTCGGGGACCAGATCCCCGAAAAGGCCATCCTGCTCGTGATTGATGCCGGCGGTGAAGTAGAGTGCGCCGGGCACCGCATTCAGCGAGCCGGCTGGAAAACGCAGCCCCCAGAGGTCGGGAATGGTAAGCGGGTCGCCGGTGGCGCTGCGGAGTTGGCCCTCGAAGTGACCCGTCGACGGATCGTAAGCGTTGATGTGGCCATTGCCGAAGTTGCCGATGAGGATGTCGCCGCCAAAGGCCCCGAACGTCGACGGCGCCTTGGCCACGGCCCATGGCGAGTCGAGCCTGCCTCCGCTTACGAACCGCTGGAGAAGGACGCCGTCGGGACTGAACCGATCGACGAATCCATTGCCGAGACCGGCCACGTCATCATGCTTCTGCGCGTCCTGCTTGGCGAAGGTCACGAACAGGCTGCCGCCGATGTTATGGATGCCAAATGGGGCAAACCCAGCTGGCACGGCCGGGTCGGTGAAGCTCCTGACGAGGGTGAAATTACTATCGAACACTTCAACGGTTCCGAACCGGAAGTTGCTCGCATACAGGAAAGTGCCGGCCGGAGTGGTCACCAGCGCGAGGCCCTTGTACACGGCGCCGACGTCGCCGGCCGGGTCGGTCACCGTCGAGCGATCGACGGCGATGATGCCGTTGGCGTGATCGACGTTGGGGTTCCAGCCGACGATCGTGCCATCCTCGGTGGCAAAGAGGAAGCGGCTAGAACCTGACGTGCCCTTTTCGGAGACGACGAAGCCCGACCCGGTGGGGTTGAAGACCGTCCCGGTCGGCGCTCCCACGGCGCCCGTGCCGGCGGACGGCGGCGCAGGGATGTTCACCGCATTCAACGGAGGCGTGTTCTGAAGCGGGATCGGATTGCCGGCTCCATCGTAGAGGACGGCCACGCCAGCGTTGTTACCAGAGACCCAGATCGGTAGCCCGGGCGCGGTCGACGTCCCCCAGGGGTTCTTCAGATTGGGGTCGGTGACCTTCGCCAGCCCGGGGACATTCGAAACCAGGTTGGTCTGCACGTAGGATCGCGCGGCGATCCCATTGTCTTCGGCGGATGCCGGCTGAAAGCTCAGCAGCGCGGTGGCGCTCAGCGCCGCCAGGCCCGCCAGCAGTCCGATCGTTCTCGATGCTCGTGTCATTCAAAGTTCTCCTGATGTTGAATCCGCGACTTTCGGTCGTTAGCGCGATGCCGAGTGCTGCAGGACGAATTGCGCCACGTCGTGCCCCAAGGCGAGGCCGGCCACATGGTCGAGGCGGCTGTGCTGACCGGCGAAGATCCGGCTCAGACCGGCCTCCGTGGCGGTGTCGCTGTAGCTGCCAAAGCTCCGCACGACGCCAGGCAGAACCCCGGTCGCAACCTGGATCTGGTCCCGATCGCCGAAAAAGGCAGCCAGGACGGTCGCGCCGGCGGCGCTGATCGTGCTGTGGGCACCCGGGTAGGACGGATCCGCGGCAGTGACCGCGAGCGGGGTCCAGTTGGGGTCGCCGATGACGGCCGGGTTTCCAGCGGTGTCAGCCAGACGGATTGCCGTAACCGGCCTCCAGAGCTTGTAGAAATACTTCGCGTCGTACATCGCGATGGCGCTGTCCGCGAACGACACGTTGAGAACCGCGAAGAGGTGCGCCGTGCGCTCCAGGTTGGTGTGGTGCGCCACCGCGGCGTTCTCGGCGATGACGTTCCAGGTGTTCCAGATGGGCGGGGCCCAGAACTTGCCGATCACGGTCTGGTCGGCCGTCCGCGTCGTGCTCGTGTTCTGCCCCAGGCTCTTGACCTCGTTGATGGCCTGCGCGTATGCCGCGCTCGTGAGGCCCGGCGGCGGCTCGGGGCGGAACTGCGATCCGCTCTTCAAGACAAATGGCGTGACCGTGCCCCAGTTGGTGAAGACCGGTGCAGGAAAGTTCGGCGGGGTCGGCCGGTAGTCGCCCGGCTGCGTGCCGGCGACGAAGGGCGTCGGGGTGGCGGCCGAGCCGTCGTTGGCGCGAAGCGCCAGCACTTTGGCGGCGACCGCGTCACCGACCTCGATCCCCTGCTGCTTGGCGGCTCCGTCCGGGATCAGCGCGAGCTCCCCTGCGAGCTGCTGATCGAGCGCCCCCTTCATCGTCGGGTAGAGCGCCTTCAGTGTGTCGGCACCGGCCTCGGCCGCGGCGGCGTCCGGCCGAGCGTCCCGCGGCGCCTTGACCGAAACGAGAAGGGGACTGGCGTCGCGCGTGACGGCGACGACGGCGTCGTACATCGCCGCGTGCAGCATGGCGTAGCTGCGGGTCGGGTGGATGGTGGCCGGCTGCAAACCCGGCGTTTGAACGATCTTGACGAGTTCCTGGTTCCAGGCGACAACCACGTCGCCAGGGAGCCTGGCGTCGCGCGCCAGCCGACTGTTGCTCGCGACGCTCGCATTCGACGAATTGGCCAGCACCACGCTGGTTGCGCCGACCGCCAGCACGAGGCCGGTGATGGTCGCCGCGACGGTGATCGACTTTTTCATTGCTCGGCTCTCCTTTAGGGCTGCAGTTCCGGCGTGGCGACGAGCCACTTGCCGCCGAAGGCCACGACGCCCTGCCCGCTGGTTTGACCTGCCGCCGAGTCACCGGTGAAGGTGTACATCGGCCACGTGTTGTAGGTAATCTGCTGCGCGCCGCCGGCACGAGCGATGAGGCTCAGCTGGCCGGTCACACCGGCGCCTCCAGTCGGAATTCCGCCACCCACTGAGACCGACGGTGGCCAGTAGTTGGTGCACGCGCTACTGCTGCAGACGATCTTGCCGCCCTGTTCCGGTAGGAAGTAGTAAAGCGTCCGACCCTGCGCATTGGTCAGGATGGTGCCGAGCCGAGCGTTTTGCGTCGCGAGGACGCTGGCAGTCGCGGCCGGGGTCGTGGCGGATGGCGCTGCGGTGGTGGCGCTCGGCGCCGGCGAGGCCGCCGGAGCGCTGCCGTAAAGCCCGCCCGGGGCGCTGCAGGCCGCCAGGAAGATGGGAAGTCCGACGATCCACAACAGTCGTTTCATGTTTTCTCTTGCCTCCTTGAAGCTCGTCGTCTCAGTAGCCGTATCCGGATGAGCCCGACCCGGAATTGGTCGCGCCGCTGGAGCCGGATCCGGGCGCGCCCCCTCCGGTGCCGGTGCCGGATCCGGCCATCGCCTGCAGGCTGCCGAACAATCCGTGCTTCTGGTCGCCGGTGCCGGCGGTGAAGAACAGCGTGTTGGCATCGCCCGCGTTGGGTCCGTTGCCGAACGCCAGGCCCCAGAGCTCATCGATTTGCAGCGTCTTGCCGTGCTGGTCGTTGAGCGAGCCGAGGAGCTTTCCCGAGATGGGATCGAAGGCGTTGATCTTGCCGTCACCGAAGTTGCCAACCAGCAGGTCGTTGCCGAACTTCCCGAAACTGGCGGGTGCCAGGGCGACCCCCCATGGCGAGTCGAGGGCTCCGCGGGTGATCAGACGGCTGATCAAGGTGCCGTTCAGGTCGTAGACGTCGACATACCCGTTGCCGGCCCCGGCCACATCGTCGTGCTTGGCGTCGTTTTGCTTGGCGTAGGTGACGTAGAGCTTGCCGTTCAGGTTCGCGACGTTGAACGGCGCGAACCCGTCCGGAATCATGGAATCCGTAAAGCCGCCGACTTTAACGACAGGTTGGAAGTTGCCGTCGAAGACGTCGACCGAGTTCTCGCGGAAATTGGCGGCGTACAGGAGAGTCTGCGAACCGCTGGTTGCGATCGCCAGGCCCTTGTACACGGCGCCCTCGGCAGATCTGTCGACCGCGATGATGGCGCTGGCGGCATTTGCCGCCGGACCCCAGCCCGCGATCGTACCGTTCTCAGTGGCGAACAGGAAGAGGCTGGGCCCGGATGCCGCGCTCTGACGAACGATGAAACTTGGCGAGCCGTTGAAGACGACCCCGGTTGCTGCGCCAGCGGCCGAGCCGCTGCCGGCCGCTGCCGGGATGGCGACCGAGGCGGGAGCGCCGGCGAACGAGGCGCCGGTTCCGGTGTAAAGGGTCGACACGCCGGCACGGTTGTCGGCGATCCAGAAGGGCGTTCCTGGACCGGCCACAATGCCCCAGGGGTTGATCAGCTTCGGATCGGTCACCTGAGCGGTGCCCTTAACGTCGGACACGATGTTCGTCTGCAGGTAAGATCCTCCGGGGGCCGCCGGCGGAGTCTGACGAGTCAGCAGAATCCCGAGCCCAAGGACGGCGACGATGATGATCGCGCCCGGACCCAGGATTCGGCGGGAACGTAGTGGTTTCATACGGTGTACCTCGCTTGTTGGAAGTCCAACCGGCTAGGCCGCGGCGTCGCGTGCTGCCTGGTCCAGAACGGCCTCGATCTCCAGGTTGATCTCGATCTCGTCGCCCACCAGGAGGCCGCCGCTCTCGAGCGCCCGGTTCCAATGCAGGCCGAAGTCCTTCCGGTTCAGGGTGGTCCGGGCGCTCACCCCTGCCCGGCGGTTGCCGAATGGATCGATGCCGTTGCCGGCCACCCTGGTCTCCAGCGTCACCGGCCGGCTGACGCCATGCATGGACAGCATGCCCATAACCGCGTACTGGTCCTTGCCGGACTGGGCGATCGCGGTGCTGTGAAAGAGAATTTCCGGATGACGCTTGACATCGAAGAAATCGACGCTGCGCAGGTGATCGTCCCGAATCGCAACGCCGGTGTTGATCGTGGCCGGATCCAGGCGGGCGACGATCACCGATTTCGTCGGATCCGACTCGTCGGCATCGACGACGCCGCTGGCCACCACCATATGGCCGCGGACATTCGTGAACATGTGGCGGACCGAGAATTCCGCCTGGCTATGGGTCGGGTCGAGATTCCATCTCATGCTGTTTTCTCCTTGAGGTTGGCTAGCGTGATTCGTTATCAAGAGTCTCGCTAGCTACTTACTTGATTACGAGCGTACTGGGTTCCCCGGTACGAAGTCAAATACCGCCGGGGTTACAGGCTCAACCTGTGGATCGGCGCCGGCGCACCGGCTGAGGGACGCTGCCGCGAAAGCGGACCAGCGGGCGGCGGGCAGCGGGGCCCAGCGACAGTTCGATGACGACCATGCTGAGGGACATCGCCAGCAGCACGGGAAAGCGCTGGAAGATGCCGAGTGCGATCCCGGCCGTAATGAAATACCCGTGCATGAGCAGGCGCGGAAAGAGAGGCATCGCCAGGTGGGGCGGTAAGTCGCCATGCCCCGCTCCAATCGATCGTCCGGTGAGCAGCACGAAGAGCGCCAGTGCGAACAGGAAGGGAGGAAAGCCGCCGGTCGGGCCTCCAAAGAACAGCTGCTGGAGGACGATGAACGGCACGAGGGCGACCAGGAGCGTCAGGTAGGCCGGGATCGGAACGAAGAGTTCCAGCCACCCCGGTAGTGACCCGCCGGCGACGCGACCACGGAGCCAGCGGGTCCAGGCGCTGAAGCCGAAGGCGACGAACAACCAACCGTAGTAGTTACCGGCGGGCACGCCGAAGAACCCCGCGTTGAGCGGAATGTTCCAGTGCCAGAGGCCCTGCCGGATGGCGATTGCATCCAGCGAAAGGTCGAGCAGGATCGCGAACACGGCGTCGGCGAAGGGCGCCATCCGCGGAGGGATGCGAAGCCGGTCCGACATGAACATCGAGGAAGTAATGATCATGGCCCAGGCGAGCGCGATGGCCACTGGGACGGAACCCAGCTTGATGAAGAAGCCCTGGTTGTAGGCATAGGAGCCGAAGATCTTGATGTCGCCCTGCTCGAGGAGGAGACCGAAGGGGACGGCGCTGAGCAGTTCGATCAGTCGCTGGCGGCCGCCGGTGCGGTACGCGAAGCGCGCCGAGAGTGCAAACAGGACCAGCATCACCACCTCGACCAGCCCGAAGAGGATGCGCGGCACGTTACTTAACTCTTCGGTCCTGAATTCTCGGACGATTCGAACTGCTGCAGAACGCTCCGCAGCAACGAGCTGAGGGCGGCCTGCTGGTCTGGCGCCAGTGCCCGGTCCAGCAACCGCCGGTGGCTCTCCGCGAATTCAGGAAAGGCCGTTCGGACCAGCCGGCGTCCGGCCGGGGTCAACTCGACGTTGACCGCCCGGCGGTCCTCTAGATCGCGGTTCCGCCGCAGCATCCCACCGCGCTCGAGTTGGTCCATCCGCCCGGTCAGGCCGGCGCCAGAGAGCATCAGGCCCCGCGCCACCCGGGATGGGGATCGGCGGTAGGGTGGCCCGGCGCGATACAGCGAGGCCAGCACCTGGAACGAACCATGGGTGATCCCAAATCGGGAGAACAGGACCTCCGCTTCCGTATTGATGTGCAGGGCCACCCTGGTCAAGCGCCGGCTTGCCCCATCCATGGAACCATTGGAGCTTGGCTCGACCGTTGCCAGCAACCGTCCCAGCATCTCGTTGAGAAAAGTGACGCTGTCCGCTCCGACCGCCTGCCGGAAGCGCCCCTCGTGGTCGTGCCAGCCCGCCCCGGCCAGGACCGCGATCTCGGAGCCTCGGCGCGTCAGGGTCAGGAGCACGCGGCGCCTATCGTGGAGTTCGGGCGAGCGCGTGACCAGGCCCATGGCCGCCAGCTGGTCGACCAGGCCGGTGATGCCCGCGGAGGACATCCGCTGGCCTCTGGCCAGCAGTGTCGGTGACAGCCGGTGGGCGGGACTACTACGCAGCGACGCCAGCACCTCGAACCCGGAGCGGGTCAGGCGGTACGGCTCGAGATGATGGTCATCGTCCCGTTCGGTGTGGAGGGCGATGCGTGTAACCCGGCCCGTAATCGCGATCGGGCTCGCATCGACGGCCGGGAAGGCCCGGCGCCACTCGCCGAGGATCTCATCGACATGGTCGGCATCCCGCGGCGTCATCGCCATCATTCTACGATATCTCGTTCCCTAACGAGAATCTTGACTACTACACGCTCCCGTGCTACGGTCAAATCCTGGAGCCCCGAAGCTCCCCGCCAGCAGGTCGTTCAAGGCCGGCACACCGGCCATGGAAGGGAATCGCCCATGTTCAGTTCTGCCGACAAGCTGATTGCACCGACAGTCGGTGACCCGACCGTAGAGTCCGCCCAGCTCCTTTTCATCCGGGTGATCTGCCAGGCGGTCGAGGACCACGGCACATCCACCTGGAGGGCTGAGGTCGACGCCTTCTTCAGCGGACCGGTCTTTGCCCGCTATTGCGGTCTTCTCGGGTGGAACCGCGACTGGGCCCAGCGCCGCATCCAGCGCTTCGTTGCTGGGGCCGGTCGTCCGGCAACCCGAGAACGCGGATCGTCGGGTGGAAGAATAGCGGCCTTGACTTTTCGCTAACTAGACCGCTAGCATCTTAATAACGAGTATTTCGGTAGCGAGTAGTCGGTAGACCAAAAACTTCGGCGAGGAGGCTAGATGAGCACCTGGAAACTATTCGTCGTTATCGCCGGGAGTGCGGTCACGCTCGCGGCGTGCGGTGGCGGCGGTGGAGGGAACGCCAACCCGGGAGGGGGCGACGCAGGCTGCACGGTGAAGGGGAACGCCACGGCGGCCGTCACCCCAGCCATCGTCTCGAACATCGTTCCCGATCCCAACACGGTTGGCCGGTTCACCCCGAACAACATGACGGTCAAGGTGGGGCAGTCAATCGAATGGGACTGGCAGGACCCCAATGTCGCGCACACCGTGACGTCCGATGACGGCACCACCTTCGATTCCTGCCTGCAAAACAAAGGCTACAAGTTTGTCGTCACCTTCAGCCAGGCCGGCAAGATCCCGTATCACTGCACCATCCATCCGCTGATGATTGGCACCATCACGGTGACCCCGTAGTCGGGCGCGCGAGGTATCCCGGAGTATCCATGGACGAGCGCGAGGCACGAGCCGACCGGTGGGTGAAAGGGGCGCACGCCCGGATCGGCACCGTCGAGCCAGAGTGGTGGTTGCGGATGGTGTGCGGCCAGCTTGCCCAGGAGGCCGCGGTCGCCCACGACACGGGCGTGCGCCGCGTCGTGCGGCGCGCGGAAAACCAATTGAGGGTTCGCTTCCGTGCGCGCTCGGTAACCGTTGGCATTGGCTGGCTCGCCGAGTTGTCACGGCGGGATCTTCCCTCCGAGCCACCCTGGTGGGCCCTTTGACCGTCTGCTCGGGCATCGATGGATTGATCTTCCCCCTCCCAGGGCGCCGCCTTCCCCGGCGGCGCCTCCCTTATTTGCTAAAGCCACACCAGTGAACGCGTGATCCGTGGCCTGGTCCTGGTCCTGACCCTCGGCTCCCAGGTGTCGTCAGGCATCGCACCTGCAGCGGGTGCCTGGACGCCGGTCGAGCACCTTCCGGGAGTGGTCGACGTGGCGGGGCCACGGGCGGATGGCCGGCTCGTGGTTTCAGCCGGACGGAACCTCTATTTGCTCGACCGCGCCACCGGGGATCTCCAGCCATTTGCGCGTGGCGCGGGAGGGTATCCGCCCCTGCCGGGGGACGAGCCCTATCTCGCGGTTTCCTCCGGTCGCACGGTTGCGTCCTCGGGTTGCGGCTTTACCCGCGACGACGTCTTCGTCATTGATCAGGCGCCTCATCGCGTGTGGCGGATCGGTGACGGCCGCGCGAGCGTCTTCGCCACCGTCGATGGCGTCGACTCGTTGAGCGGGATCACATTCGACGACACGGGTCGATTCGGCAACCGCCTGCTCGTAATCGGTCCCTCGCACGGTTTGACCGTGGTGGCCGCGGTCGATTGTCGCGGCGGCGTGACCCATTTGACCGACGCCGCCCCGGCCATGGAGGGCGGCATGGTGGTGGCACCGGCCAGTTTTGGCGCGTTTGCCGGCGATCTGATCGCGCCGGACGAATTGAGCGGCCTGATTCGGGCGGTGCGCCCCGACGGTTCGACAGCCGTCGTCGCTGTTTCCGGACTTCCGCACGGTCAGGATATCGGCATCGAGGGTCTCGGCTTCGTGCCGCCCGGCTTCTCGCGCGGTGGGACCGCGTACTTCGCCGACCGATCGACGCCGGGCAACCCCCATCCCGGTACGGGCAGCCTGCTTTCGGTCGACAGCGCGACGCTCGTCGGCAAGGGCGTGCAGGACGGCGACCTGCTAGGGGCCACCGAGGGAGGAGCCCGGACGATTGCGGTGCGATGCGGCTCCACCTGCCGGGTGACGGAAGTCACGCAAGGCCCGGCCCCGGCCCATGGCGAGGGACATCTGCTGGTGGTGGCCGACCATCCGCTGCCCGGCGCGCCGGCGCTTTCCCCGGCGGCCGATCTCGGGGCGGCCGCCCGCACGCAGGCGCTTCTCATTCGCGCGGGCCTCGCGGCGCTTGGCGCCGCGGGCTTCGTCCTGGTTGTGACCTTCCTCCGGCGTAACAGACGCCGTATGTCCTGATGGATGGCTGCCCAAAGAGCGGCGTCAGTCGTCGCGCGTCGCCGGCCCCAGGGCTTGGGCCTCGAGTGGTGGGCGGGCGTCCGGATTGCCTTCGGGGTGATCTGGCTGATCGACGGCCTGCTGGAATGGCAACCCGCCGATTTCCACAACTTTTTGCAGCTGATCACTGCGGTGGGACAGGGCCAGCCCGCCCCGCTGGCCGCCCTGATCGGAGCTGGCCAGGCGGTCGCCGCGGTGAATCCGATTCTGGCCAACGGGTTGCTCGCCGCCCTCGAGACGGCGATCGGGATCAGCCTGATCACCAACGTGCTGAGCCGGTGGGCGCTCCGCATCGGCGCGCTGGTTGCCGTTGCCATCTGGGTCTTCGGCCAGGGCCTCGGGATGGTCTTCATGCCGGGCGCCACCGACATCCAGTCGGGGCCGCTCTACGTCCTGGTGAGCGTGATGCTTCTCAAGGCGCTGCCGGCCGCGAGGCTGTATCGCCACTCGTATCCATTGCTGCCCTGAATCGAACGGGACCCCGTTCCCGTCTGCAGCCGGTTGCTCCCCATCCCCCTTCCACCGGGACCCCCCTCCCCAGGGGGTCCCGTCTTTTCTTCACTCGATCGGGTGTATCCCGGCGCGTATCGACTGAACGTGCAACTCGCCGTCGGATCAAGGCCTGAGGTCTTCGTGCTCGAAGGCACCGTTTACACCGATTGGGAAAGGATCTACCAGGACAATGCGGTCCGGGTGTACCGGCTGATCTTCTCGCGGGTCGGAAACCGTCCGGATGCCGAGGACCTCACCTCGGAGGTGTTTGTGAAAAGCCTGCCGCAGCTGACGCTCCCGTCTCCCATTCCGCAGGTGCGTGCCTACCTCAGCGCGGCCGTTCGCAGTGTGCTCGCTGACCACTGGCGCCGCCACTACGGGTCGTCCCTGGCGGAAGTCGAGGTGGACAACATTAGCCGACCGTTTGACCTGACGTCGTCACGGGATGGGTCCGACCGCGCAGTCCGTATTCTTGCCCTGCTCCCTGACCGCTCGCGCCAAATCCTCGAGCTGCGCTTTCTGCGCGGCTGCTCCATCAAGGAAGCCGCCGACGCCATGGGCGTGAGCCCGGGCAATGCGAAGATTCTCCAGTACCGCGCACTGAGGCTCGCTGCCGAGGTCGGCGCGAGGATGTTCTCATGAGCAATTCGGTTCAACGCATCACCGCCTTCGTCGACGACCTGATTCATAATCGGCGGCCGCGCCGATTCAAGGCCTCACCGGAGGAGATGGCGGCGCTGCAAGCCGCGGCGGAGCTGCGCACGGCGCCGCCAGGCGCCGACCTTCCCGACAGGGAGTTCATCGACCGCCTCGGCCGGCAGCTCCGCTCGCGGATGGAGCCGAAGCTTCAGCCTGGGTCCGTCACGCGGCGCGCGTTGCTCCGGACTGCCGGCTTGGCCGCGGCGGCTGGAGTGGCCGGGGCGGTCGTCGATCGAACCATCGTGTCGCAACCAGCGGGACAGCAGGCGACCCTGACGCCCGATAACGGCACCTGGCGCCCGGTGGCTGCGCTCGCGGACATGCCGGCCGGGCAGGCGCTTCGTTTTTCCAGTGGTCCCGTCGAAGGCGTGCTCGTCAACGACGGGGGAACAATCAAGGCGGTGTCCGCGGTTTGCACCCATCAGGGTTGCCTCCTCCGGCTGGACGCAGCTGCGCACCGCCTTCGTTGTCCCTGCCATCCCACGGTCTTCGCCTTGAGCGGCAAGCTTGTCTCTTCCCACCTGCCGACGACGCCGGCCAACTTGCCGGCCCTGCAGGCGCGCGTCCGCGACGGGCAGATCGAAGTGCTGGTGGTCTAAACGGCGTTGTACCCCGGCTCGTATCTCTCAATGTTATGAAAGCAAATCTTCGAACGATCACACAGTCGCCGCCCGACCGTAGCGCCCGCCGGCTTCCGGCCAGTGGGAATACCGCCCTCGCTGCCACAGCGCTCATCCAGACCGCCCTGGGCATCGAATTCATCCTGTCTGGCCTGAATAAGTTCGCCGATCCGAACTACATCCAGAATTTCAATCAGTTCGTGCGCTCCAACCCCGGCACGAATACCGGCATCCTTTCCGGGCTGACCAAGGGACTGGTCTTGCCAAACGTCGCCTTCTTTGCCACGGTGCTGCAGTTCACGGAACTGTTCCTGGGCATCGTCTTGCTCCTCGGCGCACTTGAGGTCGGCCGCCGTCGCTTCTCAGGTCGTTTCGGGCGCGAGCACGGATATGAGGCGCCGGTGGCGTTGGTCGGTGCCCTCGCCGGACTGGCGGTCGCGGGCCTGACGCTGTCGATTGCCATTCTGATGGGCGAGCAGCTCCCGACGATCATGCCCGGCCGCGCGTTTACGACCGCGATCCCGGTCGAGCTGCTGATCGTACCATTGGGCATCGCGGTCGCATGGATGGAGGCCGGGCGATTCCTGGTGCTCTACCGCCATCGGCCAGTTCGAATGGTTGTCACCCACCATCCCGAAACCATCCCCGCAAGCGAAGGCAACCGCGCGAGCTAACGGCGGATCGGCTGATGATGGGCTCCGGCGGTCCGGGGCCCCATTTTTCATGAGGCGCGAAGCCCGGCCGCTCCCGTTTGCGTCGACCCGAGTTTCGCCGTTGCGCCGACTTGGGGGACGGACTGGTTCAGCCCTGGACAGGGCTCGATCCGGCCACGCGTCGATCCATCCGCCGGCTACCGAGGAGGGCGAGGTCTCGGACGAACCACTCTTTCGCCGTCCCGAGCCTGAACGCGAACTCGGTCGTCAGGCGCGAGTTATCGACGCGACTGACGGCGAGGATCTCCTCTCCAGGTTCGGTGCACTGCACGGTCACGCCGCTGAGTTCCGTAGCGATGTCGCCGATCTGGCCGAGCGTCAGGACCTCGCCACCGGAGTTGTAGATTGACGACCTCGTCGTGCCGGCCATTACAAGATCGGCTGCCATACGAGCGGCGTCACGGACATGGAGAAACGAAATCTCCAGGCTCGCCGACCACGGAAGCGTGACGATCGCAGGAATCGAGGCGGCTTCCACGATGCGATCGAACGGATTGAAACCACTGGGCTTCCCCTGGCCGTGGATCCCCGAGTAGCGAATGCCGACGAACCGCGTCCGCGATGAGGCGTTGTAGTGCTCGGCCAGCGCCTCGTTCAACTGCTTGGTCCAGCCGTAGAGCGTCCGTGGCCGACCGTGCATATCCTCCGTGATGCAGACGTTGCCGAAATCGGACTGCAAGCCGTAGACATTGATTGAGCTCGAATAGACGACGACCGGAATTCCGAGCGCGGCGCATGCGTCGAACAGGGCGTTGGTACCGGTAACGTTCGTTTCCACCGCCAGCTGCGGATTCTTTCTGGCCGCGTCCGTCCGCGTATAGGCGAGCGCGATCACTCCATCCGGGCGGTTCCGCTCGAGTGTCTTGAAGGTATCGAAGGGAAATCGCAGATCCATCGTCACCGACGGCACGTCAGGATAACCGAGCACGGGTGATCGCGCGGCCGCGACTACATTCACGTTGCGGGCGAGGAGTTCGCCGACGACCTGCGTTCCCAGGTAGCCCGCCGCGCCCGACACGAGGACCCTCATCGCACACCGGCAGACGTGTCCGTGGAACTCGACGAAGCGACTTGATAGCGCCTGACGGCCGCATCGTCCAACGAGACGCCGAGGCCCGGGCGCCGCGGCGCCTGAATGGCGCCTGATTCGATCGTGATCCATTCCTTGAAAAGCCGGTAGAGCAGGTCAATTTCGTACTCCGGAACCGTCATCTCAACGGCCAATACGACCGGGAAGGCGGCAGCGAGGTGGACGTGCACCTCGGGGAAGACGTGCGGGATGATTGGCCGGGACTCGACGCTCGCCAGCGCGCAAACCTTGACGGCCTCGCTTACCCCGCCCACGGTGGTCGCATCCACGCGAACGATGTCCGGCTTGCACGCCGTGAGAAGTTGCTGAAACGCCCAGCGCCCGACGGCGTCTTCACCCAGCGCGAGCGGAATGCCGGTGGCGGCCCGCAGTTCCGGAGTCCGGGCTACGAGTTCGGGCGCCAGGGGATCCTCGATGAACGCGAGGCCCAGCGAGGCCCAGGTGCGCACCGTCGGCACGACTTCGTACAAGCCACGCCATGCCCAGTGGGCGTCGTAGGCCAGCGCCGCTCGGCCGGCGACGACGTCAGCCGAGACGCGCAGGCGCTCGGTATCATCGTCGAGCTCACCGGCGGAGATCTTCACGATGCTGAAGCCCCGTCCGACATAGTCCGCCACTTCACGCGCCAGGTCGTCCTTCGTCTTGCCCTCGTCGACGTAACCGCCCGCGACTGCAAGCGGAATCCGATGGCGCGCTCCGCCGAGCAGCTGCCAGATGGGTAAGCCCGCCGCCTGACCCTTGATGTCCCAAAGGGCGATGTCCACCGCACTCAGCGCCCGCATGAAGATTCCCCGTCCGGCGATCGTCAGGTTGCGGTAGTACAGACGGTCCCACATCGCTTCCGTCATCAGCGGATCCTGGCCCAGGAGAAGCGGGGCGAGGTTGCGCTCGACGATGGCCGCGACCGGTGCGTCCCTGGTCATGCCAACGCCCAATCCGGTGACCCCCTGATCGGTGTCGACCAAGACAAGGCAATACTCTCGTGAGTCAAACCGAAGCTCACCCATGACGATCGGCTTGCTGAGCGGGATATCGCAGGTGACGGTTCGAACGCCCGTGATCAGCATCTGGTCATCCTGGCGGTGACCCGTCAGGGAAGAGTTTCACCGGGGATGTCTTCGTTGGGCGCGACGATGGCGACCATCACCAACGGCTCCGTGCCCAGCACTTCGAAGGAATGTTCCTCGTCGGCGGCAGAGAACAGGATCGTGCCGGGTGTCCCTTCGACGGCACTGGCGTAACCCAGCCCGGCTCGAACCCTGCCGGAGACGATCAGGAAGAGTTCAACCGCGCGAGGATGCCTGTGGGGCGGCTCGATGTGACCGACCGGCCACCGCACGACGATGCAGCGAACCTGCGGTGTTCCGACGATTGGAATGCGCACCATCGCGTCGGGCCTATGTGAGGCGAGTTGCTCCGTCACAACCGTCCGCAGTTTGTTCGGGGTCACCTGGGGATCGGCGAATGGCACGGTTACGACCTCTCCCGACGCGTGGGGCCGGAAAAAGACGCGGCGTTGCGATCGGATCGCGATGACCCCTTCTTCGACGTCGTCCCGGCCATTGCTTGCAGGATCCGGCCAGCGGCCTGCTCGGTGTGTTCGCGGGTGAAGCGCTCAGCCGCTTCCTGATTGCGGGCGACGACGGCCGCCAGCAGGATCCGGTGTGACTCGACGGCTGCCGCCGCCGGCAGCCAGGACCGGTAGACGAATGGCACAGACCGCCAGCTGTTGTCCCATAGATCGAGGATTCGCTTCACGAGCCCGGGACGTCCCGACGCCTCGTACAGCAGCCGGTGGAATAGCCGGTCATGAACGGCAAACGCCTCAGAGTCCCCGCACGCCTGGTCGACCAGCATGGCGTTGAAGGCGTCCTCCATGCCGGCTATGGTTTCTCGGTCGATACGGGGAACGGCGACCTTTGCCGCCAGTCCCTCAAGGCCGGAGCGCATCGCGTAGAGCTCTTCGATGTCGTCCGGCGAGAGCGCCGCCACCTTGGCCCCACGCCGCGACTGACTGGTGACGAGCTGCTCGGCCTCGAGGGTCCGGAGCGCGTCCCGAACGGGCATCTCGCTCATCCCGAGGAGTTGAGCCGTATGCCGTAGGCGTATCCGCGTACCCGGAGCCATCTCACCCGCAAAGATCGCGTCACGCAGATAGGTCGCCGCCGACTCTGCCAGCTTCCTGCTTGACACTGCCACCTTCTATCTGTCTCGAGCCGAGCGCAGAGGGTCCATGGATCTGGTCCATATCACAAATGGCCTGTAACACCATCCAGCGATATTCGGCTGTGGCATTTTAATATCATATTTAAGCAGTGATCGCCAAATGCGCTCTCTGCACCTCAGGCTGACCCGGGACGCCAACGATCGTGCGCGCCGAAGCTGAAGTCGGGCCGGCCAATCCGGCGCAGACGATGGCACGCTAGTGCGAGTCGCGGTGATCCCTGGCGACGGAGTGGGTCCCGAGGTGATCGCCGAAGGGCTCAAAGCCGTGCGCGCCGTGACCGAAGGCATAAGTTTCGAGACCTTTCCCTGGGGTTGCGCCTACTACAAAGCCGAGGGAATGATGATGCCAATGAATGGTCTGGAACTGTTGCGACCGTTCGACGCGATCTACCTGGGCGCGGTCGGCTGGCCGACCGTCCCTGACGACGTAAGCCTCTGGGGCCTTCTTCTCCCGATCCGAAAAGGCTTTCAGCAGTACGTCAACCTAAGGCCCGTTCGATTACTCGCCGGCGTCCGATCCCCGCTCTTGGGCCGAGGGCCTGCCGATATCGACATGCTGTTCGTTCGCGAGAACACCGAGGGCGAGTACTCGGGAGCCGGCGGCCGGGTGCATGTTGGGACGGCGGGCGAGGTTGCCGTCGAGGTTCCCGTCTTCACCCGAATGGCGATGGAGCGCACCATTCGGTTCGCGTTCGAGCGAGCCCAGGAGAGACGCAGGCACTTGATTAGCGTCACCAAGTCGAATGCCAGCCGATACACCTACCCGCTATGGGATGCGGTAACCCGGGACGTTGCCGAGGCTTACTCGGATGTGCGCATCGAGCGCGTCCATGTCGACGCGATGGCTGCGCGAATGGTGCTCCATCCAGACAGCATCGACGTTGTCGTCGCGTCGAATCTCTTTGCCGACATCCTGACTGACCTGGGTGCGGCACTGCAGGGAGGGCTTGGTCTCGCCGCCAGCGGAAATCTGAACCCCGAGAAGCGTTATCCGTCCATGTTCGAACCGGTCCACGGCTCCGCGCCAGACATCGCCGGAAGCGGTGTCGCAAATCCGGTCGGAGCAACCTTGAGCGCTGCGCTGATGCTCCGGCACCTCGGTCTTACTGAGGCGGGACAACGAATCGAAATGGCGATCGCGAATGTACTGCGCGCCGGGCGGATCCTCACACCCGATCTAGGCGGGAGCGCGTCTACTGCCGCAATGGGCGACGCGATCGTCGCCGCGACGAGGCTCGGCTAGAGTCTCCTTTCATCAGTTACTTGCAGATGGCTGACAAGAGTGACATCAAAAATCCCGGTCGATAACGCTAGGACGGAGGCAGAGTATGGTACCCAAGTCTGTTTACACGAGTTCCGCTCCTCTTCCACAGGGCCCGTACAGTCAAGCGCTCGTCCACAACGGGCTCGTGTATTGCTCAGGCCAAATCCCATTGGATCCAGCGACCGGCAAGCTCGTTGCTGGACCGATTGGAATCCAGACCCGTAGGGCACTGATGAACCTGGAAGCCGTCCTTCGGGAAGCCGGCTCAGATTCCAGTCGGGTGCTGCGAACCACCGTCTATCTAGCCGATATGGACGATTTCCCCGAAATGAATGCAGCATATGCGTCGCATTTCGGAACCACCAAGCCAGCACGATCCACTCTTCAGGCTGTCCAATTACCCCTGGAGGCAAGGATCGAGATTGAATGCCTGGCGGCATTGCCTTCGACCCAATCAACTTAACGTGACCCTCCCCGCGAGCAGGGAGGGGATGCCGAGTCAGCTTGCTGGGGCTGCTACGGCAACGTGAGCTTGGTCGGAGCCCGTTTGGCAGGGCTTGCCTTCGCGCAGTGTTGCTACCGAGACGATACGGCGGTCGCCGTTGCGGCGCTCCCCCACGGCATCGACAAACGTCGTTGGGCCCCGTTCCAGGCGGAGGATCGATAGGTCCGCCGACATTCCCGGTCGAAGGGATCCGCACTCGGCCGTCTGTCCGATGGCCGCGGCCGGCCGAACCGTCGCCATAGCAATGACATCATCGATCGATAGACCCATGTAGAGAAACTTCGAAAGGGTCGTCACCAGGTCGAAAACCGGGCCGTCAACATTCCAACGGTGAAGATCACTGCTGATCGTGTCTGGCAAGAAGCCATCCTCGAGCGCGCGCTCAGCCGCTGCAAACGCAAAGCTTCCCTGACCGTGCCCAACATCGAAGAGCACTCCGCGCTCGCGGGCCGCCAGCGCCTCAGGTATAACGTGGCCGTTGTCTGCGATGATGCCGGGCTTCCAGCCCGTATAGCTGTGCGTCAAGATGTCGCCTGGCCGGAGCCGGCTGACAATGTCTTCGAGCCGTTGCTCGGTCCCGCCAATATGGACCATCAGAGGTCGGCCGATCTCCTGTGCCGCTTGTAGCGCCAGGTCAAGGGCAGCGACTCCATTGGCCCCTACCAGCTTCTGACTCAGACGTACTTTGATGCCAACGATCGTGTCGTGATGGGCTCGAGCAACCTCAACCGCGCGATCGACCTTAGCCCAGCGGATGTCGGTAAGCTCGCCGATGTCAGCATCAATCTGACCCATCATGGAGATATTCAAGAGTGCAAACGTGCGGGTCTGAACCTGGTCGATGACATAGCGGCGGAAACCGGGGAACGTATTGGCGCCGGCCGAGCCGGCGTCGACGACCGTGGTAACCCCACGCGCGAGGGAATGCGAATCGGCATCGATCGCGAGACTCGCGACGCCGGTCCAAACGTGGGCGTGAAGATCGACAAGGCCGGGCGTGACGAGTAATCCTTCGGCGTCGATCACCCGGTTGGCCTCGGAGGGTAGGCTGCGCTCGACGGCAGCGACTCGCCCACCGACAACACCGATATCGCGGATGTCGTGAAGCCCGATCGATGGATCGATCACGGTTCCGTTCCTAACGATGAGGTCGAAGTTCGTGGCGGTCGCCTCCTCAGTTGAGGGTTGTCTTAGCGGTCGATGCTGCTCATGTCCGCATAGCGTTCGCCGGCCGTGACGCCCGGCAGGAAGGCGGCGTCGAGCGCCGCGACATCAGCGGCGGATAGCTGGACTTCGGCGCTACGCAGGTTCTCTTCGAGCCACTTCCGGCGCTTCGTGCCCGGTATCGGTGCCACGTCGTTGCCCTTCGCGAGGAGCCAAGCCAGGGCCAGCTGCGCCGCGGTGCAACCCTTCGAGCTCGCCAGGACGCGCACCGTGTCCACACGCTCGAGGTTGTGCTCAAAGTTTTCCCCCTGAAACCGAGGCAGACCACGCCGGAAGTCGCCAGGCGCAAGGTCGACCGGGTTGCGTATATCGCCGGAAAGAAACCCGCGACCGAGTGGGCTGAACGGCACGAAGCCGATGCCGAGCTCCCGGCACGTCGGTAAGACCGTCGCCTCCGGATCGCGAGTCCACAACGACCACTCGCTCTGCACCGCTGCGATGGGGTGGGTCGCGTGCGCGCGGCGTATCGTTGCTGCCGACGCCTCGGACAGCCCGAGGTGGAGGACCTTACCCAGCTTTACCTGTTCGGCCATCGCGCCCACCGTTTCCTCGATCGGGACCTGCTTGTCGACCCGGTGCAGGTACCAGAGGTCGACATGATCAGTGCCCAGTTTGCCGAGCGACGCATCGATCGCCTCAAGGACATGGGCAGGTCTGCCGTCGACACCCCCGGGAGGGCGATCCGCGCTCCCTGACGGGACGAGTCCGAACTTTGTCGCCAGGATCACGCCGTCGCGGCGGTCCGACAGGGCGCGTCCAACCAGCCGCTCGTTCGCCCCGACTCCGTAGGAGTCCGCGGTATCGATCAGGATGCAGCCGAGATCGAGGGCGCGATGGATGGTCGCAATCGATTCCGCTTCGTCGCGCTCCTCGGGTGATCCGTACGACGTCGACATCCCCATGCAGCCAAGGCCGAGGCAGGAGACCGTCAGTCTGCCGAGGCGAGCCGTGCGCATCCCAGGTCACGCCTTCACGGCCAACGCGCGGCCGTCGATGAGCTTCCCGTCGCCCGAATCATCGCAGCCTCTCATGCCTCAGCGTGCAGCGCCAACCATCGACCGCGATGGCTGGACGATCAGGTTGCCCGCTTGCGCGACGAGCGCGATATTCTCGATATCCTCAAGCGCCTCGATGCGGGTGGTCAGATCGCCATGCACTGCCACGAGATCCGCGAGCCGGCCGGTCTGAATCGTCCCTGTCTCCGGCAGCCAGGCAGCCTCGGCGGAGTTGAGGGTCATGGCGCGCAGGGCGTCTTCCACCGACACGCCGCATTCTCTGACGAGGATGACCGCCTCGCGGGCAAGACTGCCGTGTGGGTGGATGCGCCCGCCGCCATCGCTTCCGACGGTGAACGGAACGCCCCGCTTATAAGCGAGGCGAACCGCATCCAGCATTCGCGGCCAGGCGTCACCGACCTTCTCGACGACGGCACGCTCGTAGCCGGCGGTGAGGCCCTTCCGGATGATGCTGTCATACACGCCGAGGGTGAACACCACCCTCGAGTCCGGCTTCTTTTCGATGGCATCGATCGTCGCGTCGTCGATGAAGCTTGCGTGCTGGATGGTGTCGAAGCCAGCCTCAATTGCCGCCTGGACGGCCGACGGTCCCTCGGCGTGGGCCGCGACGGAGAGGCCGCAGTCGTGCGCCGTCTGGACGGCGCAGGCAAGTTCTTCCGGGGTGAAGGTGGTCGGCGCGCCGCCTCGAGTCAGCTGGACCGTCGAGGCGGTAATCTGCAGCTTGACGTTGTCGACGCCCGCCTTCCACTGCTGGCGCACCTCGGCTCGGATTTCCTCAACACCGGAGACGAAATCGAAGAGCCGCGTCCGCGGCTCGATCGTGATCGCCGATGGCCAGTAATCCAGAGGCCCGCCGCGGGTACAGATAATCTGGCCGCTGACGCGCGAGCGCGGGCCGGCGAAGACGCCGGAGGAAACCGCCTTCTGCGCGGCCAGCGCGATATTGCCCCGGCAGCCGACGTCGAGGGCCGAGGTGCAACCAGCTTGGAGCGCGATCGTCGCGTTCCGCCCGGCACAGACGGCGGCGAATTCGAGCGACGCTGGAAATTCGAGTTCCTGTAGACCAAGGTGACCGAAGTAGCCCACGTGAAAGTGGGAGTCGACGAGCCCGGGGATGAGCGTGCAATCAGGGAGATCGATCCGTTCGACCTGCCCGGTCGTCGGGACGCTCACCGAGCCGGCCGGACCGACCTCGACAATGCGATCGCCGTGAACCAGGACGGCCGAGTCTTCCAACGCTCGAGCACCGGTGCCATCGATCAGCTTCCCCACGTTGAGGAGCAGCCACCCTGGCTGGGCGTTGCCACCGGGGGTCATGCGACTGCTGTTGGGTCCGGTCATCTGGATGCTCCTTATCCTGATATGGCTTCGCGGCCCGGCCGCTCCGCCTCCCGAGGTTTGTTGGCGACGAGGAATTCCGTCAGCAATCGAGAGAAGACCGGTTCAGCGTCGGTCATCGGATAATGGCGGCACCCGTCGACGACAATCGTCCGGCAGTTGGGCATCGCTTCCTCGTAGCGTCGTGCGAGCGGGAGGAATGGCTCGTCCTCGGCACCGACGAGGCAGAGCGCGGGTGCGCGCACCCTGCCGAGCTCGCCGGTCAGGGTTCGCATCGTGAAGATCGCGTCGAGGCCCTTGACGAGCGAGCTCGGGCGATTCTTCTCGAAGTAGTGCCAGTACCACCGCCCGAAGGCAGGGTCCGTCTGCGTCCTCGCTGGAATCTCACCTGCCTCCAGAAATGCCTGGCGGAACGCGGACAGGCCGCCCGCGATGGTTCGCGCTTTCAGGTCTGCGAGGACCTCGCGGTACTCCCCCGATGCGCTCTCGCTCTGTGCACCAACGGGAACGATCGCCCAGACCCGATCCGGCCGGTCCACGGCGAAGTTGAACATCGTGCGGCCGCCCATGGAATGGCCCACGATCGCCGCTTGCCACACATCGAGCGAATCCAGGAGGCGCGAGACGGCATCCCCCATCCCCTGAATCGATAGGCCTCCAGAAGGGTCGGGGGAATCGCCGTGACCCGGGAGGTCAACGGAGATAACACGCAGCCCCGACCGGGTGAGGTGAGGGACCTGTTCACGCCAGAGCTGGCGGAAACCGGCCAGACCGTGTAGCAACACCACGGCCGGTCCGGTCCCTTCGCTCGAGTAGGCGAGTCTCGACGCGGGGTCGATCCTCGCTTCGTCCGGCCGGACGTCAACCGACACGGTCAGGGCTCCCGCTCGGCGTCCGGGTGGTCGGCCAGGGTCTCGCGGAGCAGCTGGAGTGAGGCCTCGTCGAGCGTGTTCTTGAACTCGATCACGCGGACGCCACGCGGGATAAAGGGCCGAACCTGGGAGATGTTCTCCGGCCGAACCAGGACGGCGTCCAGCCCGACGAAGTCCGATTCTGTCGCATCGGCCTTGACGGCCACCTGGGTCACCGACACCCCGGAAAGATGGGTGTGGGTGATGGCGTCGAACATTCGGCTGAGGCGCGCCGAGGCGTTCGGATCGTCCGCGAGGTAGACGACGCCGAGTCGAGTCCCAGGCCGGAGATCGTTGAGCTGCTGCAGAACTTCGATGTGCGCTCGTACGCTGATCGCGACCAGCTCGTTGGGCAAGCCGGCGGCGTGGAGCCGGCGGCGAAGGTCCGCGTAGTGGAAGAAAGTCGTCACCACCAGGTCCGACGACACGTCGAGCGCGCCGAGCTTTGCGACGTTGTCGAGGAGCACGGGTTCGACTTGGATCCCGAGCGTTCGCTCGATCTCGCCCTTGTAGTGGCCGAGGCTCGCGGGGTTGCACTCGACGAAAACGATCGACCGGCGATGGAGAGCCTCCCGTGCCGACGCGTGTAGCTGGACCAGGCTGGCCAGCTCTCCGGGGGTCAGCGCCGTGGTCTCGGCTTCACGCACCAGCTGGGTGAGCAGCTGAAGCAGCCGTTCCGAAGCCGCCCGCGGCGACGGCTTGGCGGGGGAAACGAAGGTGCCGCGACTTCCGTCGCTCACGATCACGCCACCCCGACGCAGGGTCAGGTAGGCCTTTTGAACCGTGTTGCGGTGGACGTCGAGGTTGTCCGCCAGCTGGCTAGCCGAGGGAAGGCGGCTACCCGGCGCCAACTCACCGAGCTCGACCAGGAGGCGGATCTGATCCGATAGCTGGCGGTAAATCGGAATCGAGCTCCTCACATCGACGGCGACCCGGCGGCCGTCGCGCGACGTGATGGCGGACAGGTTGGCCCTCATGTCGACGTCGAGATCCTCTTCCGTAGATCATCGGCCAGAGCGACGAACACCAGCGTCACGGTCGCGAGCAATAAGATCGGCATCAATGCCAGCTGAGGCGCCGTGGTGATGTAGTGGCTGCCGTCGGCGATCAGGCTCCCCCAGTCGACGTCCGGTGGTTGGACACCGAGCCCGAGGAAGCTGAGGCCGGAGGTGGAGGCAATCATCGTGCCCACTTCCGTGCTCCCTACGATCAGGGCGGTTGGAAGGACGTTTCGCATCAGGTGCCTCCAGAGGACCGTCGCCGGGCCTGCACCCGAAAGCTTCGCTGCCACCACGAAGTCCCGTTCTCGCAGCGACAACGCCTCGGCTCGAATGATCCGAGCATTCCTGGGCAGGATTGCCAGCGTGACGGCAATCATCGCGTTCCGCAGAGATGGACCCAAGATGGCGACGGCCAGAATCGCGATCAGGATGAAGGGGAAAGCCAGGAGGACGTCCATGATGCCCATGATCAAACGGTCGATGAGTCCTCCCAACGTCGCGGAGACCAGGCCGATCGCGACACCGAGGACCATTCCAGCGGTGGCTGGCAGAACCCCGGCGGCGATCGAAACTGGAATTCCCGCGACCAGACGACCCAGGACATCACGACCGAAGGCATCCGTTCCCAGCGGACTGCCCGGACTGCCGATCGGGAGAAGAACACGATCCGGGTAGACGGTTGATATCTGGAAACCGGTCACCTGTCGCATGACGAGCCAGGTGGAAAGGAGGCCGCCGATGACCAGGCCAAAGACGATCCAGGCCTTGTGTTCGGCGAGCTGTCGAAGCCAGCGTCCAGGGCGGCGTGGGGCACGGACGGTCGTCAGGGGTGCCACCGCATTCATGCTAGTTGCCTCGTGCGAACCTTGACCCGAGGATCGACGCGACCGTAGAGGAAGTCCACGCCAAGGCTCAGCAGGACATATGTCAGCGCGACAACTAGGGCCCCCGCTTCGAGCAGCGGATAGTCGCGAGTCAACACCGCATTGACCATCATCGAACCGATACCGGGCCAGTTGAAGACCTGCTCTACGAAGACGGCGGCGGTGAGCATATAGCCGATAAGGACCGCACCGTTCGTGATGACGGGCAACACCGCGTTCGGGAAGACGTGCTGCACCGTAATCCGCCACCCTGGGATTCCTAGCGATTTGGCTGTTCGAACAAAGTCTTGCCCCTCGACTTCTTCCATCGATCCCTGGACCAGCCGCGCAGTGAAGGCCGCCGGGTAGACGCTGAGCGCCAGCGCCGGGAGGATCGTATGAACCAGTACATCGCCGATGTCGCCGCTGCCCGTCGGGGACTGCATGCCCGACGACGGAAGGAAATGAAGCCTGACCGCAAAGACAAACGACAGGGCGATGCCGATGGCGAACGACGGAAATGCCAGGCCGATCAACGGGATCGCTTTGAGCGCGGTACCAACTCGATCGCTCGCGTAACTGGCGATCATGCCAAAGAAGATGCCCGCGGTCAGCGCGATGACTGAGGCCACGCCACCAAGCAGGAGCGTCGCCCTCAACCTCGACCACACAATGTCCGTAACGCGCTCGTCGGTAACCACAGACCGCCCGAAGTCACCAGTCAGAACGTGCCCGAGCCAGGCGCCGTACTGAACCCAGATCGGCTGATCGAGCCCATACGCGGCCCGAAACTGCGCGACCAACGCCGGATTGCTTCGGCCGGCGGAACTCAGCAGCGTTTCAGTGGGATCACCCGGGATGAAATGGATCGCGAGGAAGACGACGACTGACGCGCCAAGCAGCGTCGCCACGGGCGTGCCCACCGTCAGGATCAAGCGCCTAACGATGCGACGTTGAGAATGCAGAGCGCCGGTCCTCAAGGACGAAATCATAGGACCGGCGCTCAGCACGGGCAGAGCGAGCTTGCCATTCTCCCTATGGCATTTGGATGCCGAACACGTCGACCTGGGTGTTGAAAAGCACTGGTACGGCGGTGACCTTTTTCGGGTTGTAGGCGACCACGGAGTTTGCCTGGTCCAACCAGATCATCGGTGCGTCGGTGCGAACGATCAACTGAAGCTGCTTCAGCTCCGCCAGCCGCGTCGCCGGATCGAGTTCGGTCGTCGACTTGGCGTACAGCGCGTCATAGGTGGGATTCGAATAGAAGCCCTCATTGATCTCGCCGGGTGGGATGGCTTCGGTCGTAAACCGGTGCAGGTAGTCGGAGGGGTCGGGAAAGGCGGTGTCCTGGCCCGAGTCCTCGATGTTCTGAGGGTTGTTCGGATTAGCCACGCCCTTGTCAGTGTGATAGATGGCGGGATCGATCGCAACCGTCTCGACCTTGAAGCCGACGGCCTGGAGGCCGCTGATCACCAGTGGCCGGTTGATTTCCTGGATACCCCCGGCATTTTTGTGGTAGAGCTTCACGGCAAGCGGCTGGCCGTTCTTCTGACGCACGGTCGCGCCGGCAGGGAGCGTCCAGCCTGCCTCGTCAAGGAGTTGCCCCGCCTTCACGGGGTCGTACCTGTACTGCGGCACGTCCGCGTTGTAGCCATAGGCCCCCGGGAACCAGGCGGCGTACATCGGACTGCCGTAGCCTTTGGCGAGCTTGGTGACCGCCTCTTTGTCGACCGCGTAGTTGGCCGCCTGCCGGACGCGGACGTCATTAAAGGGCGACTTCGTGTTGTTCATGAACATGTAGAAGTAGAGGAGCGCCGGAAACGACCCGATCTTGTCCCCGGCCCCGGTGATCTGATCGATTTGCGGAATCGGCGGGCTGAACATCGCGTCGATGCTGCCGGACAGGAGGTCGTTGACCAGGGTCTGCGCGTTCGAATCGATGATCACGACAATCTCGTCCGGAGCCGGCTTGGTGCCCCAGTAGTTGGGGTTCCGCACGAGGTCGTACTTCTGCTTATCGACATAGGTCTTGACCGTGTAGGGCCCGGTGCCGACCGGCTTGAAGATGTAATCGGCACCTTCCTTCTGGACTGCGGTCGGACTCTGCATGTAGCCAGGGAATGTGCTGAACGTCCAGATGACGTTGGGCTGCGCCTTCACGGTCACGGCGACGGTCTTGTCGTCGATCTTTTGGATCGACTGGTAGGGAATGTAATCCGTGTACGGAAATTTGCCCTGCGCGTTTGCGGGAAACGTCTTGTCGTAGACGCGCTTGAAGTTGAAGACGACCGCATCGGCGTTGAAGGGTGTGCCGTCGGTGAACTTGACGCCCTGGCGAAGGGTGAAGGTGATGGTGTCGGTCGTTCCCTGGACGTTCTCCTTCCAGCTGGTCGCCAGCGCCGGGTCAACCGCGTTCTTCTGGTAGTTGAAGCGCACCAGGCCCTCTTCGACCGCCGATGGGCAGTTCAACGTGATCGCGATCTGGAAGATCTGGGTTGCGTCGCAGCCACCACCGCCGGCATCGACCTGCGTGCCGAAGACGAAGGTCTTCTTCGTGGTGGAGCTGGTTGACGTTCCGCAGGCGCTGGCGACGAGCGCGACCACCGTTAACAAGACAGCGACACGGGCGCCGGCCCCGAGCTTTCGATCTCGTAAATGGCTCATCAGGTGCTTCTCCTTCAGACCTGCCAAGCTAGCGCCTCCGAGACGCCGCCCGAACCGCGACTTGACCAACCCCCTCTACACGCAGCGCACGAGCCCGGCGACCGGCATCCCCCTCCGAGATGACGGCACCTGGGTATGTGCTATATAGCCCATTCCACCGGTCTTGTCAATCGTATCTTTGCCCACGACGACACTTCACTGTGGACACGCGAATACAGGTATGACACACTAGGTCGGCCGGACGGCACACGACTCTGGGTGGAGGCTCGTCCGTCGAACTCGGGAGCCTTGGGGATATGCAATCCATCCGAAAGACCCGGCCCGACCCGCTAGGCTTCCTCTCCGATCGGGAGGAGGTCAGCCCGAACGTTCCATCGACTGAGGCGCCAATCGGCTTCTGGTCGAAGGACTACCACGGTCTGAGTCGACATCCGGCGGTGATCAGGGCGGTGGTCGAGTCGATCTCGACACGCGGTGTCGGGAGCGGGGCGGCGCGCGCTGAGGCCGACGGCACGTCGGCATTCGAGGAGCTCGAGGAACGGCTCGCGGCCTTCCGCCAGGTCGAGGCCGTGATCACGTTTCAGACCGGCTTCATGACCAACCTCGGCGTCCTCACCACCATCGCGGGCGAGGCAGACTCGGTCATCTACGATCAGATGAGCCATCCCTCGGTGGCGGATGGCATTCGGCTTTCGGGCGCACAAGGGGTTGCCTATGCGCACCGGGACCTTGGCGCGCTGGAATCGGCCTTGCGCCAGGTTCGTGGAAAGCGCGCCGCTGCCGGACGCCGCCGTGTCGTCGTCGCCACCGATGCGGTGTTTGGCATGGAAGGCGATGTTGCTCCGCTGGGCGAGATTGCCGATCTGGCGGAGCGGTTCGGTGCGGTCCTGGTCGTCGATGACGCGCATGGGTTCGGTGTTCTGGGTCGCGGTGGTCGAGGCGCTGTCGACCACTTCGGTCTGCACGGCCGGGTCGACGTGGAGGTCGCCACCCTGTCAAAGGCGATTGGGGCGGTCGGTGGTTTTGCCGGCGGCCGCGCCTACTTGAAACAGCGGCTGGTCAGCGCGCGACCGAGCCTGTCGTCGACCGCCCTCCCTCCAGCCATCGCGGTGGCCGCGATCACGGCGCTTGGCATTCTCGAGGATGAGCCGGACCGGGTGGAACGACTCTGGGCGAATGCGGGAAACCTTCGGACCCGACTTCGGGCTCTGGGCTTCGATACCGGCGCCAGCGAAACGCCGATCATTCCCATCCGTGCCGGCGACGCGCAGACCACCTCGAGGCTTTGGGCCGCGCTGCGGAGCGCCGGCGTCGATACCCAGCGAATCATCAATTCGCGGGTCTCGCCGCGCCTTCGCCTGATCGTGACGTCCGAACATACCAGGGAAGATTTGGACTACTGTGTCCAAGCGATGAGGGATGTCGGTGCTCGGATTGGACTCATCTAGCCGCCCCATCGTTGAATTCGCGGCAAACGGGCGGGCGGGACGCAACACAGCCGCGGCATTGACCGCCAGTGGGTTGACCATCCAGGTGCGCCGCGATGGTCACTGGAAAACGGTCGTACACGGAGTCTCGCTGTCCCTGCGGCAGGGCTCCGTCGAGGCCCTCGTGGGAGAAACCGGATCCGGTAAGACGCTGACGGCACTGTCGCTCATCGGCCTGCTGCCGCCCAGCGCCAGGCTTGTGAGCGGCCGCATCAGCGTTCTCGGCGAGGAGATCGACACTCGGAGCGAGCGTGGATGGCACCACATTCGCGGGCGGCGAATCTCGATGATCGCCCAGGACCCGTTGGCGGCGCTCAACCCGGTGCGAACCGTGGGCTTTCAACTCGCTGAGCCGTTCATCGCGAATTTGGGAATGTCGAAACGCGAGGCCGCGCAGAAAGCGGCCGAGCTGCTTGAACAGGTCGGCATTGCGAATCCAGACCGAAACCTGCACCGCTACCCGCACGAGCTGAGTGGTGGTATGCGGCAACGTGTCCTCATCGCCATGGCGCTGGCCTGCAATCCGGCCGTGCTCTTGGCGGACGAGCCGACGACCGCGATCGATGTCACCATCCAGGCCCAGATCCTGCAGCTACTTAGCGAGCTGGCCAGTCAACGAGGTCTCGCGGTGTTACTCGTGACCCACGACCTCGCCGTCGCCTCCCAGATCGCGGACCATGTGCAGGTCCTCTACGCTGGTTCGATCGCCGAGGCCGGAGCCTCCGCCGCGGTCCTGCGAAATCCAACACACCCGTACACCCAGGGCCTCGTCGGCTGCGTGCCGCGGGTTGATCGCCGGGTCACTCCGATGCCGACGCTCCCTGGCAGCGCCAGCGGGGCGTGGCTGATCGCGCAGGGGTGTCGCTTCGCGCCGCGGTGTCGCTTCGTGCAGCCCCATTGCCTCGAGGAGGAGCCGATCCTGGAGAGCGTCGGCAACGACCATTCCGCATCCTGCTGGGTCTTTGCGCCGGGCTCGGGCTCGAGGGTCGCCGGCTGATGGGTGATCTGCTGCGCCTCGAAAGCGTGCGGGTGGAGTACCGAAGCCAATCAGGAATTCTCGGTGGAAGCGATCCGGCGCTGGTCGCCGTGCGCGACGTGAGCTTCGCCGTGCCCGAGGCCAAGACGCTCGCGCTCGTCGGCGAGAGTGGAAGCGGCAAGACGAGTGTTGCGCGTGCCATCCTCGGTCTTGCCCCAATCGCGGCCGGACGCGTTCTTCTCAACGGCGACGAGATCGCCTCACCAGGTCGCCAACCGACGCGCCCGCAGCGACGCAAGATCCAGATGGTCTTTCAGCAGCCAACGGCGTCGCTCGATCCCCGAATGCGCGTGGGTGATTCGATCGCCGAGCCACTGGTTCACCTGGTTGGATTGCACGGCCGCGAACTCCAGAGCCGGGTCGAGGAGCTGCTCGTGATGGTTGGTCTGGACGCCACGGCATACAAGAGCTACCCGCGACATTTGTCGGGAGGCCAGCGGCAGCGTGTCGCCATCGCCCGGGCGATCGGGCCCAACCCGCAATTGGTCATCTGTGACGAGCCAACGACCTCGCTGGACGTGTCGGTCCAGGCCCAGATCATCAACCTGCTGGCGCAACTGCAGGCCAGGACGCGGCTCAGCCTGCTCTTCATCTCTCATGACCTCGGCCTCGTCCGTCAGATCGCCGACCAGATCGCCGTGATGTTCCATGGCCAGATCGTGCAGATCGGCGGCGCTGACGATGTGCTCGATCACCCCACCCATCCCTACGCCCAGGCGCTTATCCGCGCCGTCCCTCGAATCGACAGCGCGCACAGCGGCGGAGAAGGCGGATCTGACCAGACACCATCGCGGATCCAGGCCTCCGGCTCGAGGGGCGCCTGATGGCAAACGTCACTAAGCGGTGGATTGCCGAGGACCATCCTGGCGGACCTGCGATCGAGTTTCCGCTAGCCGTCTTTAACGGATCGGTCGATGGGCCGACGGTCGCGGTTACCGCCGGGATGCACGGCGGTGAATACGCGGGAATGCTAGGAGCGGGACGGCTGATTCAACGACTCGAGCGCCAACCGGTTCAAGGACGGATTCTTGTCATTCCCATCCTGAGCATGCAGGCGGCGTTTCGGCGATCGATGCAGCTTTCGCCGGTGGACGAACGCGAAGTCCATTACCAATGGCCAAAGCGCGAAGGGTCGTACTCGGAGCACCTCGTCGACCTGCTCCTGCGGACCATCGGGAGGGTTGATGTCTACATGGATCTTCATGGGGGAGAGTTCGCGCAAGACCTGACGCCCCACGTTGGCGTGCCGTGGGTCGGCGACGATGCGCTCTGGGAAAAGAGCCTCGCACTCGCCCGCGCCTTCGACGTCCCCTTCGTGAGCCGCCGGCCAGTTCGTGACACCCCGCTCGCCCTGCCATTGATTCTGCTCGACGCCGGCGTGCCCAACATCTGGACCGAAATCGGACACAACGGACTTCCCGAGGAGCGCACCATATCGCTCCAATACGGCGGCGTGCTCAACGCCATCCGCGCCGTGGGCGGCTTGCCCGGGAAAACGGTCGTCCACAACCCGCGCATCGTCGGGCCCCGGTCGTGGAGAGTCGTCGGGACCGAGAACGGTTTATGGCGTCCAGCGGTCCGCCCTGGACAGCACGTGAAGGCGGGCCAGCTGGTTGGTGAGATGTTCGACGTCTTCGGGGCGCGCCTCCGCGAGTTCCGCGCTGAAGGCAATGCGCTCGTCATGTGGGTCTGCACCAGTCCGCCGATCGATGTCAACCGCCATCCACACGGCAACAACTGGCACCAGTGGCTCGCACACCTGGCCGAAGACCCGACGGGCTAACGGCCGTCTCGGGCCAGGCAGTCTCCGTGAAGCGGCGATTCGGCGTGATTTGCGAGATCCCGTTTGGCCAAGTTGAGCGTGGTCGCCTGATCGGCGCGACGACGCTCGCCGACATCGAGTTTCGGACCCCGCCCAGCAGCGACCATCAGCCGCCGCAGCCTGGCAGCCGGCCCGACTTCAGGTCAGCGCGCGTCCTGATTTCCCATTGGCCGCCCGCCGAGTGGAGTCTCGCGACCGGGCTCCGCTGGATCCAGCTCGACTCGGCCGGCGTCGATTACCTCGCAGGCAGCGACGTGTGGTCCAGGGACGTCGTCGTCACCAACGCGGCCGGCGCTTATGCCGTGCAAATCGCGCAGTACGTTTTCGCCAACCTTCTGTCCGCCTTCGAGGGACACGCGCGGCGTCGCGATGGCCAGGCCAACCACATCTGGCCGTCATCGGATGCTGAGCACGACGCGATGGTGGGCCGGCTCCTGCGCGGTCAGACCGCCGTCATCCTTGGCTACGGCGGCATCGGCCGGGAAGTTGCCCGCCTCGCCCATGCATTGGGCATGCGTGTGGTCGCGCTCAAGGCTCGGCCGGACCTGCGCGCGGACGATTCGTTCTGCCTTCAAGGAACAGGTGATCCGGAGGGAGCCATCCCTGACGAGATTCTCGGCATCACCGCCCTCATGGATGCGGTTCGGTCGGTGGATGTGTTCGTTGTCACGGCCCCGCTAACTGAGCGAACCCGGCATCTCGTGGACGCCCGCGTCCTGGCGGCACTGCCCGCGGGCGCGTGGATCGTCAACGTTGCTCGGGGCGCGGTCATCGACGAAGCCGGCATGGTGGAAGTCCTGAAAACCGGGCGGCTCGGCGGCGCAATCCTTGACGTCTTCGAGGACGAACCACTGCCGGCGGACAGCCCGCTCTGGGACCTTCCGAACGTGGTTGTCACCCCTCACGTCGCCGGCGGGGGAGAGGCGAGTCGCCAACTCTTCTCGTTGCTCGTCGCGGAGAATCTCCGGCGGTTCGCCGACGATCGTCCGCTCATCAATGTCGTCGACCGAGTCGCCCGGTACTGAAGATGAAGATGACGCCTGAACCGACCCAGCCCGACCGAGCGCCGCGCAAATCGGATCTCATCGTCGTTGGTGCGGGAGTGATGGGGACGTGGACCGCATTCTGGGCTCAGCACGGAGGCGCCGGCACTGCTGGTACCGCCGGTGGAAACCGATCCGTCGTTCTGTTGGATGCCTGGGGGACGGGTCATCCGCGAGCGACGAGCGGCGACGAGACTCGCCTGATTTACAACTCGCACGGATCCGATCGGCTTTACCAGGACTTCTCGAGGCGCTCGCTAAACCACTGGATTCGTTTCAGCGAGGAGTGGGAGGTCGAGCTGTTCATCCAGTCTGGAATGTTCTTTTTTGCGCATCGCGATAACGCCTGGGAAAAGATCTCGGCCGAGGCGTTGGCCAAACAGAACATCCCCTTCGAGCTCGTCAGCCCCGAAGACCTGGCTCAACGATGGCCGCAGCTCGGAACCGGAGGAGATCTCCGTTTCGCTCTCTACGAGCCGGAAGGGGGAATTTTGATGGCCCGCCGGGCGTGCCAGACGGTGACGCGAGCCTTCCAACGGGAAGGAGGCGTGTATTCGGTTGACGCGGTTCGGCCTGGCAAATCAGCTGGCCACCGGCTCGTCGACGTCGTCGACGTGAGCGGTCGGGCGTGGTCTGCAGAAACGTTCGTCTTTGCGTGCGGTCCCTGGTTGCCGCGCCTTTTCCCCCGCGAGCTTAGCGAATTCATCAAAGTCACCAAACAAGACGTGATCTATCTCGGGCCGCCTGAAGGAGACCGGCGATTTCACGCTGAGGCGCTGCCGGGCTGGGTTGACCAGGACGCCTATTACTACGGGGTTCCCGCGATCGACGACCGGGGCTTCAAAATCGGACTGAACCGATTCGGTCCTGTTTTCGATCCGTCAAACGGTGAGCGTCTAGTCGATCCGGACTCGGTTCAGGTGGTTCGTCGGTATTTACACGATCGCTTTCCCGACCTGGTTTCCAGGCCTGTCGTGGAAACTCGCGTCTGCCAGTACGAGACGACATCGGATGAGACCTTCCTCATGGACCGCCATCCTTCATTCGACAACGTCTGGCTCGTGGGTGGCGGGTCCGGGCGAGGTTTCAAGCATGGCCCGCGGATTGGCGAGTACGTCGTCACGCGACTAGACGGCGCCGCCGAAGGAGCAGAGCATGGCGGAGAAGAGGCGAGGTTTCGACTGACCAAACGTGGAAACCGATACGAACGCGACACCGGCCTGGGCGACGGCATGGCCGCGACCTGGAAAGTCTTTTGACCCGTCTCCGATCTCGTAGTCAATAGCGATGTTTGGAGTCATATGCTCCTCCTGATTAGGCGCTCCGCCTCAGCGCAAATCACGCGGCCTTCGGCGTCCCTAGCGAACCTCCTGTCGACGCAGGGGACCGTAGGCGAAGAGTAGACCCAGCACGGCTCCGAACATCAGGTGGCCGATGATCACGGCCCACTGAGGATCGGCACTAAGGAATGAGCCGCTCGTCCCGGTGAGCAGGCCGCGCAGCAGGGACCAGTAGATGGTTTCGTAGGCCACGATGCCGTATACGGCGCCGACAAGCACGATGGCCCAGTCGCGAACGTTGAGGACCGCGACAACTCCCAGGAAGACGAGTCCCAGAATGACCGAGTTGACCACGTGCCCCATCACACCGAGAATGAACGGCACCAGCTGAAAGTCATGGCCGGGGTGGCCAATCCCTACCGCCTGGGCGATTCCCTGCGGTGGCGCCCACAGCGTACTCGCGAAAATTCCGAAGAGCATCAGCCACGCGGCTAATGGGAGGCCGGCGATCACGCCGGCCGCTCCTGCTCGCACAGCCGGCTCGATTGAAACACCAGTTGCGTGCGGAATCGCTGTCGTACTCATGGCTTTACCTCTTATGGCGTGGATTGATCATTACCTGCATGATGGGCAGCCCAGCCAGCCGAAGCATCACCCTCCCGGGGTCCACGGTGCCATACTTTTGGGGGAATCGGACGTCTTGAGCCTCGAATCCCGGACCAGCTCTGCGTGGACCTTCAGCGAAAATTCTGATCGTCGACGATCATGGCGTTGTCCGCCAGGGCCTTCAGATGTTCTTTGGCCGCGACGCCGATATCGAGGTGGTGCCGAGGCCTAGGATGGACGAGAGCAATACGCCTGACCCATGAACTCCATCCCGATGTCGTCTTGATGGATCTCCCCATGCCCATCATGGACGGCCGATCAGCTACCGAGACAATCCACCAGTAGCTGCCTGAGGTCGAGCTCAAGAATTCGGACGCCGATGAGTTGCGACGAGCGATCAAAGGGGCGGGCGAGGGGCCAGGTCCATCTTTCCCCGGAAGCCGCGGCCCGGCTGGTTAAGGGGGTGATCGCCAGACTGACACCGAGCATCACCCAAAAGTAGGGCCGACCGCCACGGCGTCTGGGGGATGTCGGCCTCGATGAATCATGCAAGCATGCCATCACATGGCTCTTACCGAGATGCGCGGCTTTGTGGCGCAGGCCAACGCGGAAATTCGAGCCGCGGAAGCGGCGCATCGATATCGGAAGGCCGAGCGACAACGGCTTCGGCGTCCGATCGGCCTGATTGACGGCCTCATCAACGACCTGGAAGTGCTCAACCTGCGCGGGGCTATGCGGGTGCCCTTGTCGTACGAACCGCGTCTGCTTCAAGTCCGGGCCCTGTTGCGGGAAGCAGTCCGCGTGGACCAGCTTGACGATCTCAGGACTCGAGTGCGGCCAGACAAGCTGATGGACAGTCTCTACAGCCTCGAGGAGGCGCTCTTCGCGCAGCTGCGTCCCGATCGGTTTGAGAACGTTTTGCAGGCTCCAGACTTCTACCCGGCTGCTTAGCCGACGGCTCCCTGAGCCCTCCCTTCCCCCAACCGCAGACCCCAACGGGGGTCTGCGACGTCTTGAGCAACCGGAGCTGTGCCGCCGGCTGCGGTCAGGCCGCCGCTGTTGGAATTCTGACGGTGATGTTGGTGCCGCGACCGGAAGCCGACGAGATTTCGAGCTCTCCGCCGACCTCGAGGGCGCGTTCGCGCATGCTCTGGAGGCCGAGGTGTCCGGGGAAATCCTCGGCGGGATCGAACCCGACTCCGTCGTCGGTGATGACCATGGTGAGGACATCCGTCTGGACGCTCAGGTGCAACCGAACCTTCCCGGCAGACGAATGCTTGGAGATATTGTGCAGGGCTTCCTGGGCGATCCGGTAGAGGGCCTGCTTGGCTTGAATCGAGGCATCAGGCTCCGCAGGAAGGAGTTCATCCACGACGATCTGATGCCGCGCTCGCATGGCGTTCGACTGCTTGGCCAGGGCCACCACCAGCCCTTCTTTTGCGAGCGACTCAGGCCGCAAATCGAAGATCAACGCCCGCAACTCGGCCAGGCTGCCGTGCGCCAGCCGCTGCACATACTCCAACGGTTCCTGCGCGAGCGTGCCATCCGGTGGTAGGAGCTCAAGCGCGGTCTGCGTCCCCAACGCGATTCCGTAAAGGGCCTGCGAGACCGAATCGTGGAGCTCCCTGGCCAGGCGCTGGCGTTCCTGATGCGCCGCGAGCTCGCTTCGGGCGGCCTGAGCTTCGGCAGCCTGTATCGCAATGACCAGCTCGTTGCTCCCGATCCGAATCAGGAGCCGATCGTACTCCGACGGAAAATCGTCGCGATGCAGACCGACCGCGACCATCCCCGAATCGCCACCAATGTGACCCAGCGATGCAATGGCAACGCAAACGGGCACCTCGCCGAATGGACCCTGGACGCGTGAAAGCTTGAGATCGCCGTTCCCGGCCCAGCGCGAAAGCCACCTACCGAGGTCCGCAGCGGCTCGTGCGTCACTCGTGCCGAGCCCGGTCCTGGCCGTCTCCAAGCTGGTCCCCGGTTCTGTGGGAACGGGCAGTCGTACGTACACGAAGTCCGCGCGCAAGGTTCGTTGCATCGCGTCAGCAAAGCTCTCCGCGATCGTGCTCATCGATTGTCCGAGCCAGAGTGCCGGAAGACTCGATAGCGCGGTCAGGTCGTTGAGATACCGTCTTAGGTCACCGTCGTCAGATGCCACGCTAACGCTCAGTGAGGCAGGGCCGACCCAGACTCCAGGCGTAGCTCTTGGAGGAAGCGATCGGGCGGCACAAAGAAAGGATTCTCCATCACGGCAGAGCCCAGGATCACCGTCGGATGCGTGCGGAGCATATCCATCATGATGGCGCCACCAAACCTGTTCAGGTCGTAGGTGCAGACGATGGCGTCACCCTCGCCCATCGGAAACTCGTTGATGCGAGCCTCATACTCGACGATGTCGTTTACGCCCGGCCAGCTCCCCAGCGCCCACTCCATGTTGGCGACCATCCTGGTAAAACCGAAGCCCTTTGACTTCCCGGCGGCAAGTCCGTCTTGAATCGTTGTCAGCATGCGCCGCTGATCGAAATGGCCGCCGCGCACGTAGACATCGCCCCAAACTTGGACCTCGAGTTGACCGCTTTGTTCGGCCGCAGCAGCGCTGATCCCGAACTCTTGAAGCCGGCGATGGTGATCGGCACGCCGGGCTGGATCGACGATGTGCCAGCCACGATCCTTACGCTCCAGGCCTTCCTTGATGTAGGGAAGGAGCACGTTGTACTGCTCGCCTAATGAACGAAAGAAGCCGCAGACATGGTGAGAACTCCTAAGCGGGACACCGGCGATGCGCAGGTCGTTCATGTCAGAGCCACCTCCGAGCTCGAAACCAGACCGATGCGAAATGCATGGAGGGCTGCTTGCGTTCGGCTCTGGACGCCAAGTTTGGCGAGAATGCTGCTGACGTGGGCCTTGATGGTTTGCTCAGCAACCTCAAGCTCACGGGCAATTTCTTTGTTGGCAAGTCCGGCCGCAACAAGGCGAAGG
>Ga0207646_10000061_pt1 | contig 151425 bp, 141 predicted proteins | sample KBSK5502metaG_FD_184343 | JGI IMG/M metagenome (GOLD analysis project Ga0207646, IMG submission 184343) | Corn, switchgrass and miscanthus rhizosphere microbial communities from Kellogg Biological Station, Michigan, USA - KBS K5-50-2 metaG... | ecosystem: Host-associated > Plants > Roots >...
GCACGCCCAGCCCCGCGGCACGGCCAGCCCCGGCACGCCCAGCGGCACGCCCAGCCCCGCGGCACGGCCAGCCCCGACACGGCCAGCCGCACGCCGAGCCCCCCCGCCACGCCCAGCCCCCGGCACGCCTAGCCCCGGCGGCGTTTGTGGTTGTTGGTGCAACACCTACATTCTTTTGTGGGTGGAGTGCCATCAACCACAAATGAGGTGACGTGAGCGGCGGTGAGCTTTCTCTGGCGCTGTTGCGTGAGTTCGCTGCCGTGGTCGGTGATGCGCATGTGCTGACCGGGGAGGCGACCGCCGGGTACGCGGTGGACTGGACCGGCCGGTTCCGCGGGCGGGCGGCGGCCGTGCTGCGCCCCGCGGACACCGGGCAGGTGGCCGCGGTGCTGGCGCGCTGCCGGGAGGCGGGTGTGGGGGTGGTGCCGCAGGGCGGGAACACCGGCCTGGTCGGCGGCGGGGTGCCGCGGCACGGCGAGGTGGTGCTGAGCCTGGCCCGGCTGGACCGGCTGGGGCCGGTGGACGCCGACGCGGCACAGGTCACGGCCGGTGCCGGGGTGTCCCTGCGACGGGTCGCGGACGCGGACCCCGGGCTCGACCTCGGCGTGCTGATCGCCAGCAGGGACAGCGCCACGGTCGGCGGCGCGGTCGCGACCAACGCCGGAGGGCTGCGCGTGCTGCGCTACGGGCCGATGCGCGCCCAGGTGCGCGGCGTGGCGGCGGTGCTCGCCGACGGCACCGTGGTGTCGCACCTGGGCGGGCTGGTCAAGGACAACACCGGCTACGACTACCCGGGGCTGCTGGCCGGCTCGGAGGGGACGCTCGCCGTGGTCACCGCGGCGCGGATCCAGCTGGTGCCCCGGCCGACGGGCCTGGTCACGGTGATCATGGGCCTGGGCGGGCCCGGCGAGGTGCACGAACTGGGCCGTGCGGCGCTGCGCGCCGTCCCCGGGCTGCTGTCGGCGGAGTTCTTCACCCGTGCGGGGCTGGACGTGCTGGCCGAGCACGCCGGTCTCGTGCCGCCGCTGCGTGCGCCCGCGTTCCTGCTGCTGGAGGCGGCCGGCCCGGGGGCGGACGAGGACCTGGCCGGGCTGGCCGGTGAGCACCCGGTCGCGGTGGGCACCACGCCATCGGAGCGGGCCAGGCTGTGGGCCTACCGGGAGCGCCATCCCGAGGCGGCCGGGTTCCTGGGGGTCCCGCTGAAGCTGGACGTGTCGGTGCCGGCCGCCCGCTGGGTCACCCTGGCCACCGAGGTCGGCGCCGTGGTCCGCGCGGTGGACCCGGGCGCCCAGGTGATCATCTACGGGCACGTGGCGGACGGGAACCTGCACGTCAACGTGGTGCCCGCGGCCGAGCCGGATGGGCGGCACGAGGACGCGGTGCTGGGCTTCGTGGCCTCGCTCGGCGGGTCGATCTCGGCCGAGCACGGCATCGGCGCGCTGAAGGCGCGGTGGCTGCCGCTGGCCCGGTCCGCCGAGGAGCGCGCGCTGTTCGCCCGGATCCGGGCCGCGTTCGACCCGGACGGGATCCTCAACCCGCACGTGCTGCCCCGCTGACGCTCGCGGCCCGGCCTGCCGCTATGCACCGCCCCGGCTCACCACCTGGAGCACCGCGCACCAGGGTGCTGGAGGACGTCGACGCGGCGCTGGTCGGCCACCTGCGCGACCCGGACGGCTTCGACGGGTTGCAGGAGGCGGCCGACCTGCTGACCGACGTGCTGATGTCGCACCTGGCCTACGAGGAGGCCCAGCTCGTGGAGCCGCTCGCCCGGCACGGCTTCTACGGCGGGCAACTGTGAGGCCCGCCGGGAGATGATGGCCCCGTGAGGGTGATCGCCGGCAGCGCCAAGGGCCGGATCCTGCGGCCGCCGCGCACCTCCGCCACCCGGCCGATCTCCGACCGGGCCAAGGAGAGCTTGTTCGCCATCCTGGGCCCGCGGGTTCCCGGGCGGCGCTTCCTCGACCTGTTCGCGGGGACGGGCAGCGTGGGCATCGAGGCGCTGAGCCGCGGCGCCGCGCACGCCACGTTCGTGGAACGATCCGGGCCAGCGCTGGCGGGCCTCCGGCACAACCTGGAACTCACCGGCCTGGCGGCGCGGGCCGAGGTGGCCGGCCGGGACGTGTTCCGCTACCTGCGGGAACCGCCGGCCCCGTTCGACGTGATCTTCGTGGCCCCGCCGCAGTGGCGCGGGCTGTGGGCGCGTGCCGTCGCGCTGCTGGACCGCGAGCCGGGCTGGCTGGCCGACGGCGCCGTCGTGGTGGCGCAGCACGACCCGGCGGAGAGCGTTCCGCTCGGCCTGGCGCGGCTGGAACCGGCCGGCGAGCGGACCTACGGGCGGGTCCGGTTCACGTTCCTCACCGCACGGGCGCCCGGATGAGCACGCCCTGGCCGGACATCGCGCACACCTATGACGTGGCGGCCGAGCACTACGCGGCCACGTTTGCCGGGGAACTCGACGGCAAGCCGTTCGACCGGGGCCTGCTGGACCGCTACGCGGCGGCCCTCGCCGGGCGCGGCGAGGTGTGGGACGTGGGCTGCGGCGCGGCCGGTCACCTGACCGGGTACCTGGCCGACCGCGGGGTCACGGTGTCCGGGGCGGACATCTCCCCGGGCTCGGTGGCGGTGGCGCGGCGGCGCCAGCCCGGGCTGACGTTCCTGGTCGCGGACATGTGCGGCCTGCCGGCCGGGGCGGCGTCCCTGGCCGGGGCCGTCGCCTTCTACTCGATGATCCACCTGCCCCGGCCGCGCATCCCCATGGCCCTCGCGGAGTTCCGCCGGGTGCTCCGCCCCGGCGGTGCGCTGCTGGCCGCCATGCACGGCGGTACCGGCGAGACCGCCTCCGATGCCGCATTCGGCCTTCCGGTCCCGATTCGGGCGACGCTCGTATCGCTGGATGAGATCGCGGCGATGGCGGAATCGGCCGGCTTTGCGATACGGGAGCAGCGCGAGCGCGCCCCCTACCCCGGCGAGTATCCCTCGCCGCGGCTCTACCTGTGGGCGGAGGTTCCGCCGGCGCGGTGAACCCGGCCGGCTATGGGCCTTCCCGCCAGGTGCCGCCGTGCTCCCTGGCATACCGGCGCTGCTTGCGCGGGGAATCGGCGAACTGGCCGTACATGTCCTCGGCCCGGCGATTGCTCCGGCGGGCCAGCATCCGCGTCTGGAAGCCGGTCAGCACGGCGAAGCAGTAGGCGCCGACGATCAGCAGGACCACGATGCCGATGTCCAGCCACATATGTTTCACTCCATCCGCGCGGGCGCCGCGCCCGCCGGGTGCTCCCATACCCGGCCGGCTTGCGGTAAACATCCGCTCCGGAGGCGCCACGGTGGCCGACCGTCGCCGGCTACGTCGCGCGGACGAAGTCCGCGATCACCGTGCCGAGCCGCTCCCCGGCGTCCTCCTGCAGAAAGTGCCCCGCGCCCTCGATGACCGGGTGATCCAGGCCGGCCGCGCCCGGCACGGTCCGCTTGAGGATGGGCGCCATCGCGCCCGTGATCGGGTCGGAGTCGCTGAACGCGACGAGGAACGGCTTGTCCCAGGCGGCGAGCCGTTGCCAGGCCGCTCGGTTGGCCGCCGAGGCCGGGTCGTCGGGGGTGGTCGGGACCAGCGTCGGCATCGCGCGCGGTCCCGCCTTGAAGCTCTCATCGGGGAACGGCGCCTCGTAGGCGGCGAGCACCTCGTCCGCCAGCACGGTCCGGCACCCGGCCTGCACGAGCCGGGAGATGCCCAGTTCGGGCGCGCGGGCGACCACGTCGCGGAACCGCAGCCAGACCTCGGGCATCGCCTGGTCGCCGGTGGGCAGCCCGGTGTTGGCCGCGACCACCCGGGCGAACCGGTCCGGGTGCTCGGCCACCAGCCGGAGCCCGATCAGCCCGCCCCAGTCCTGGCCGACCAGGGTGACGCCCGACAGGCCGAGCGCGTCGAAGGCGAGGGCGCGCATCCACTCGACGTGCCCTGCGAAGGAGTGGTCGCTCATCTGCGCGGGCTTGTCCGACCGGCCGAACCCGATCATGTCCGCGGCGATCGCCCGGAGCCCGGCGCCCGCGAGGACCGGCATCACGGTGCGGTAGAGGAACGACCAGCTCGGCTCGCCGTGCAGCAGCAGCACGGGCTCGCCGCCGGGAGGGCCGGCCTCCACGTACGCCATCCGCACCCCGCCGACGTCGGCGTACCGCGGCGCCCAGGGGAAACCGGGCAGATCGGCGAAACGGTCATCGGGGGTTCTGAGCGCGCGCACCCGCACATGCTCCCATGCGGGACAAGGCAGGCACCGCGCAGGTAGCCGGTGCTATCGAGATATAACTTGACAGCGCCGCATACGCGATACATCGTATGTTCCCGGAAGCTACTCATCTCGACGCCAGGCCTAGGCCGGGGTGCGGTTCGCGTCGATCTGGTCGAAGTCGCCGAACCCGTTGAAGGTGCCGCCGCCGCCGGACCACTGCCACATCACGGCGTTGGGGTCGGCACTGGTCACCCCGCCGAAGAACTGGGCGCAGGTGCTGGTGTTGCGCAGGCACCAGCCGTCCGGCGTGTGCGCCAGGCTGCTGGTGTCGCCGAGGTAGGTCCACTCGAAGGTGTGCCTGATCTGGGAGTACGCGCCGGTGCCGAAGATGGCAGTCCACACCGGCGCCGAGGAGTAGACGCCCGGGGTGAACGTGGAGTTGCGCGCGATCTCGTCGAAGAACCCGTTGAAGGCGGCGCGGTCGACGCTCGCCGGGATGCCCTTCTTGCTGACCTTGCCGCTGCACGGTGAGGTGTAGACCGAGTTCCAGCCGTTGTCCGGGGCGGGGCTGATGCCGGGCGCGTTGCCCGGTATCTCCACGTCGGCGAAGATCACCGGGTAGGTCACCGTGAGCTTGGCGACGTCCGACAGCGTGCGGATCGCCTGCTGCTGGCCCCACGCGTAGGCCTCGGCCGTGCTCCCGTTGTAGTGCGGGTCCACGCCGGGCCCGCCCATGAACCAGTAGACCCCGGTGCCGATGCCCAGGTGGTAGGTGCTGAAGTTGGTGTCGGCTTCCGCGGCGTTGGCGTCCGACCAGGCAACCTTGTCGCCGCAGCGCTGCCACGTGGCCCAGTTCCCCGTCATGCCGATGTAACCGCCGTACTTCCCGCCGATCTGCGGCTCGGAGTAGGGCGCCGAACCGCTGATCGTCACCGGAAAGCTGTCGGTGCCGTACCAGAAGCCCGGCGGCCCGGGCTCCCCCCGGGGGGCCGGCGCGGACCGGCCTGCCTCGTACCCGCGGCTTACGCTGGCCCCGGCTCGCGCGGGGGCGCTCCCGGCCGCCGTCAGCCCGAGCACCACCGCCGCCACGCCGGCCGCCGCCGCCCAACGTCTCGGCCGGCCGTGGGGGGCCGGGCGCCGTGTCTTCATCGCATGCCACCTGTCTCTCTTGTCGTGCTTTATCCCGGTGTAGCCCCGAATGCCGGGACTAACGGGGATCTTTCCCGCCGGCGCGCCGCTCAGCCGCTGGCGTTAGGAGTCGCCTCGGAACAAACCCGCAGGTTCTGGCGGCATGTCAGCGCGGCGGCCTGGGCCGTTGGGGGATCGCGCCGACCGTTTGTTCGTCTGCGGGCCCTTAGTTAAGACGGCGCAGCAACTGAGTTGGTGGTGGCGAAGCCGGCCGGGATCGCGGGTGAGCATGAGCACCGGCGCCGGCGGCGCGGCCCGGCTAGCCGAGGCGGCGGGCGGCCGTCTGCGCCCGGGCGAGCCGGCGCCTGGCCTCGTCCGCCGCGCGCGCCGCCGCCTCCTTGCCCCGCTGGGCATCCCGGACGGCGCGGTTGGCCTGGCTCTCCGCCGCGATGGCCTGGCTGAGCTCGGCGTCCAGCCGCTCGGCCTCCCGCCTCGCGGACTCCTGGGCGGCCCGCGCGCCTGCGACCTGCCGCTCGGCCTCGTCGAGTTCGGCGTCCGCCGCCGCGACGGCGTCGGCCGCCCGGCGCACCGCCTGCTCCGCCTCCGCGACCCGTGCCGCCTTGCGCTCCGCCTCGGCCGCCACCTGCCTGGCCTGGCGCTCCGCGACCTCGGCGGCCCGCCTGGCCTCCCGTTCTTCCGGCGTCTCCCCCGGCCGCCGGCGGGTGGGCCGCGGCGGTGCCTGCTGCTTCGTCGGCGCCTTCTCGGCGGCGGGCCGGGCCGCCTGCCGCCGGGCCACGGTCACCGCGTCGGCCTCCCCCACGCCCAGGCCCGCGTAGGACAGCGGGCTGGCCAGGCACCCGGCGCGCACCGCCGCCGCCGCGCCGGGATCGGCCAGCGCGGCCTGCAGCGTGGCCTCCACCTCGCGCTCGACGTCCAGCCCGATCGGCCTGCCGCCCCCCGCGGCGAGGCGTTTCGCCTCGGCAACCAGGCCGGTGACCAGCTCGCGGCGCTGGGCGGAGAGTTCCCGCACCCGGTCCCCGTCGAGGTCCTGCTGCGCCTGCCGCAGCGACTCACCGAGCGCCACCAGGCCGGCTACCTGGTCACCGGCTTCCCGGGCCAGCTGGTTGACCAGCCAGGCGCTCACCACCGGGCGGCGCAGCGCGCCGATGGCCCTGGCCAGGTCACGCTCGCCGACCGCGCGCGCCCGCGCCACCCGCGCGTCCCGCGCCGCGGTGAACTCGCCCGGCGGGAGCGCGTACAGCTCCTCCGCGGCGCTCGTCAGGTCGCCATCCTGCACGGGGGGATCGTAGCCCGGCCGGCCGCGGCCGCCAACGGCCGCGCATCGACCTCCACTTGGTCGTACCCACCTGGGATACTTGAATCATGCTGCAAGCACCGGCCAGCAAGCTTGTGGGCAGGGCCGCCGAATTCGGGCGCCTTACCCGCGTGCTCGACCAGGCCGCCGCCGACGAGCCGATCGTGGCCCTGGTGAGCGGCGATGCCGGCATGGGCAAGACCCGGCTGGTCGCCGAGCTGGCCACGGTCGCCGCGGCCCGCGGGTTCATGGTGCTGTCCGGCCGGTGCGCCGAACTCGGCGACAGCGTGCCGTACCTGCCGCTGGCCGACGCCTTGCGCAGCGCGGACCGCAGGGCCCCGGTGCTGGCCGATGCGATCGCCGCCCGCCCGGTCCTCGGCCTGCTGCTGCCCGACCGGGGCACCACGGAACTGGCCGGCCGCGAGGTCCCGGGCATGGCGCAGCAGCAGCTGTTCGGCGCGGTGCTCGGCATGCTCGCGGAACTGGCCGAGCAGACCCCGGTGCTGCTCGTCCTGGAGGACATGCACTGGGCGGACCGCTCGACGAGGGACCTGCTCACGTTCCTGAGCCGGGTGCTGCACCGCGAGCGGGTCGCGGTGATCGCCACGTACCGCACCGACGACCTGCATCGCGGCCACCCGCTGCGGGCCGTGGCGGCCGAGCTGCTCCGGCTGCCGAGCGTGACCGCCGTCGAGGTGGGGGCGCTGCGCGACGAGGCGATGGCCGAGCACCTGACCGCGCTGGCCCAGCAGCCGCTGGAGGCCGCGGAGCTGGAGGCCATCATCCGCCGTGCCGAGGGCAACACTTACTACGCCGAGGAACTGCTCGCCGCGTCCGCCTGCGGTACCGGCCTGCCGGCCGGCCTGGCCGAGCTGCTGCTCGCCAGGCTGCAGCGGCTGTCCCCGGCGGGCCAGCAGGTGGTGCACGCCGCGGCGGTGGCCGGCCGGCGGGTCGAGGACGACCTGGTCAGGCAGGCGTGCGGCCTGGAGGAGCCGGAGTACGAGGAGGCGGTGAGGGAGGCCGTCGCGAACCAGTTGCTGGTCCCCGACGGCGAGGCGGGCTACGCCTTCCGGCACGCGCTGCTGCGCGAGGCCGCCTACGCGGACCTGCTGCCCGGCGAACGGACCCGGCTGCACGCGCGGCTGGCCGAGCTGCTCTCCGACGAGGTCCGGCTGTCCTCGGTGCCGGGAACCGCCGCGGAGCTGGCGCATCACAGCCTGGCCAGCCACGACATACCGGGCGCCTTCCGCGCGTCGGTGCGGGCCGGCCAGGAGGCGGACCTGCTGGCCGCGCCCGCGGAGGCGCACCGGCACTACGACCAGGCCCTCGCCCTCTGGGAGCGGGTCAGCGACCCGGAGAAGCTGGCCGGGATGCAGCGCGGCTGGCTGGCCTTCGAGTCCGCGACCAGCGCCGCGGCCAGCGGTGACCTGCACCGCGCCGTGCAGCAACTGCGCGGGCTGCTGACCTACGTCTTCGCGGCGGACGACCCGGTGCTGGTCAGCAGGGCCAACGAGCGGCTGGCCTACTACCTGCTCGAAATCGACGCCCACGCGGCGGCCGTGGACGCGGCGCGCGCGGCCATCGACGCGCTGCCGGAAGAACCGCCACGGTGGGAACGCGCCAGGTCGCTGGCCACCTACGCGCAGACGCTGCTCACCGCCGACGACCTGTCACCCGCGCAGACCTGGGCGCTGGCGGCGCGGGACGCCGCCCGGGCGGCCGGGGCGCAGTCGCCGGAGGCCGACGCCCTGGTGACGCTCGGCCAGTTGCAGGAGCGCTCCGGGCGCATCACCGAGGCCATCGAGCTGTTCACCCAGGCGCACCGCCAGGCGCAGGAGGCGGGGGTCCTCGGCGTGCACCTGCGCGCGGCGTTCCAGCTCGCCCGGATCCACCTGGAACGCGGCGACCTGGCCCAGGCCGGCGTGACCGCGCACGAGGGCCTGCTACGGGCCGAGGAGGCCGGCCTGCTGCTCGCCCCCTACGGGCTGGACCTGCAGTACCTGCACTACTTGGCGCACTTCAACGACGGCGACTGGGATCACGCGCGGCAGATCGCGGACGGGTTCCCGGTCCGGGTCACCACCGACCGCGAGGCCGTCCTGTCCGCCATGGCGCTGTTCATCGACGTCGCCCGGGGCGACGACGCCACCGTCGCGGACCGGCACACCTGGCTCGAGCCGTTCTGGCCCGCGGAAAACTTCAGCGCGTTCATCGGCCGCGGGCTGCTCGCCGAGCACGCGCTGTGGCACGGCGACACCGCCACCGCGGTCGCCGAGGTGGCGGCGTGCATCGAGTCAGAGTTGGAGTACCTCCGCGGGTACGGGCCACCGCTGATCCGGGTGGCCGCGGTGGGGCTGACGGCCCAGGCCGACCGGGCCAGCCAGGCACGGGCCGCGGGCGACGCGGCGGCTGAGGCCGCGGCGATCGACGCGGCCGACGCGCTGATCGAGACGGCGCGCCAGGGCGCCGCGTACCCGCGCAGGCCGAAGTTCGCGCTCGGGGTGGAGGGCCGGGCCTGGCTCGCCCGGGCCGAAGCGGAATGGCGCCGCGCCCGGGGCGGCAACGACCCGGAGGCCTGGCGCGCCGTCGTGACCACGTTCGGCCCCGCGTTCGTCTACGAGACGGCGCGGTCGCGGTGGCGGCTCACCGAGGCGCTGCTCGAGGCCGGCCGGCGGGACGAGGCGCAGCACGAGTGGCAGCAGGCCATCGACGTGGCGGACCGGCTCGGCGCCCGCCCGCTGCTCGCCGCGCTGACCGCGCTCGGCCGCCGGGGGCGGCTGCCCCGCGACCCGGCCCGGCCCGGCAACCAGGTGAGCGTGCTGCGCGGCCTCACCGCCCGCGAGCACGAGGTGCTGCGCCTGCTGGCCGCGGGGCGCACCAACAGGGAGATCGCAACCGAGCTGTTCATCGCCCCGAAGACCGCCAGCGTTCACGTGTCGAACATCCTTGGCAAGCTGGGCGCGGCCAGCCGCACCGAAGCCGCGGCGATCGCTCACGCCGAAGGCGTCGGCCTGCCGGCCGGCCGCGCGCGGTCCTGACCGCCGGCCCGCGATGCGGGCTAGCGGACGGCCTGCCCCCGGGAACGCCCGGCGGCGGTCGGCTCACGCATCGCCGAGGCGGCGGTCTGGCACAGGAAGTCCTCGTAGGACTCCGGCGCCCGGCCGGCGTGCGCCACGTGCCCGGGGCCGCGCCGGCCACGCGCGGCCCGCCGGGCCTGCCGGGCCTCCCTGCCGTACCGCGCCGCGACGGCGTCGCGGCGCAGGTCCTTGGCTCGCTCCGCGGCCAGGAGCAGCGAGATGTAGGAATTCATGTCGAGCCTCCTCGATGCGGTTCCGCGTCCCGGCACCGCACCATCGACAATCGTCGTAAGGCAGCCGGGCCGGCATCGGACGTGCGCCCTAATTTGCCGCCGTGAGCTTGGCCTTAGGCCGTCCCGGGCGCCTTAGGCACGCCGGTTTCGCGGCCGGTTCGCCACCATGAGGAGGTGAGCTGGCCATCCCGGGTGTTCCTGTCCGGGCAGGCGGTATCGCTGCTCGGTGACGGCCTGGCCGTGCTGGCCGTTCCGCTGCTCGTGCCCGGCCTGACCCGCAGCCCGCTGATCTCGGCGTTGTCCGCGGCCTCGGCGAGCCTCGGGTCCGAGTGCTGGTCATCATGACCGTGGTGCAGACCATCGTGAACCTGTGCCTGGCCGCGGAGAAGCTCATGTTCTTCCACGCCAGGGACACCCTCGGGCTGGGCGCGGCCGGGGTGGGGCGCGGGGATCCTCGTCGCGGTTACCGCGGCGGCGGGCTGGCGTGCTGGGCTGCGGCGAGCGGGACCAGCGGGCCCGCCCCGCTGACCTTGGTGCCCTTGGTGAACCCGCCGAACAGCAGGGACGCCGCGATCAGGATGACGATCAGCGCGATCAGCCACAGCAGGCAGCCGATCAGCCTGGGCCGCCGGGGCCGCCGTTCGCGGCGGCCGTACCACCTCAGCATCTCGCCTCCCGCCGGGACCTGGCGCATACCGGTCAGCATCTCCCGGTACCCCGGAGCGCGGGAATCATTCACCGCCGCCCGGGTAGGGAGCGGGGGCGCCATTCTCCAGACGCGGGTGGCAAAGGAGGCAGCGAATGTTGCGCATCCGACCGGGCCAGCGGTTACTGGCCAGGATCGCGGTGGCGGCCGCCGCGCTGGTGGCGGTCGCCGCGTGCGTCATCGCGCTGTCCGCGGTGCACCTGCTGCCGCAACTGCGGAACCCGTTCGCCGAGAAAACCACGGTGACCAGCCAGCCGGTGCTGCTCAAGTCGATCACCGCGCTGAGCCGTTACGAGGCGGCCAGCGGCACCTTCCAGGTCGTCGTCGAGTTGTCCCAGCATTCGCTGCTGCCGTCCTTTCTACAGGGCAGCGACACGCTGTTCATCGGGCAGGGCAGCGATATCGCGTTCGTCAACTTCTCCCAGCTCAAGGGCAAGGCGATCCAGGTGTCGCCGAACCGCTCGGCGGTGGCGGTCACGCTGCCGCCCGCCCAGCTCGAGCCCGCCGTGCTGAACGTGAAGCAGTCCTACGTCTACGCGCAGCAGCAGGGCCTGCTGAACCGGATCGGGAACTTCTTCGGCGGCAACCCGAACAGCCAGCAGCAGGTCTACATCGCCGCCGCGCAGCGGATCCAGACCGCGGCACGGCGCAGCCCGCTGCTGGCCGAGGCCGAGCACAACACCCGCGCGATGCTCAACGGGATGCTCAGCTCGCTGGGGTTCAAGCGGATCACGGTGAACTTCGCCGCACAGGGGGGTAGTGCCCCGGCCGGGCGCTGAGGTCAAGTTCCTGGCCGGGCCGGGCCGGCGCTCCCCCGGCCGACGGGTCCGGATGCGGCGCGGCGGCCGGTGGCGCCGCGGCCGGCGGCTCCTGCGGCGGCGGTGCCGGCGGTTCGGCCTGGTCGGCGGCGGCCACCGCGCGCTGGTAGGCCTCCCGCAGCTTGGCCACCTCGGCCTTGGAGTCGTAGAACCAGTTGGTGGACCACAGCCGGTGGAAGCTCCAGCCGAGCCGCTGCAGGTGCTCGCCGCGCAGCCGGTCACGGTCCCGTACGCTGCCCGACCGCCGGTAAGAGGCGCCGTCGGCCTCGATCGCCAGCACCATCCGGTCCGGGTCCTCCGGGTGCGCCGCCGCGAAGTCGATCCGGTAGCCGCCCACCCCGTACTGCGGCACGACGGTGATCCCGAACCCGGCGAGCCGGTCGCGGACGTCGGCCTCGAACGGGTTCAGCTCGTCCGAGCCCGACGCGTCGGCCGCGGTCCCGCCGGAGCCGGCGTACTCCAGGTAGTCGGCCAGCAGCCGGGCGCCCGCCTTGGTCACCCGGTCGGGGTCGATGTCGTGGCTGGAGAACGAGCTGACCAGGGTCAGCCGGCGGCGCGCCCGGGTGGCGGCCACGTTCAGCCGCCGCTCGCCGCCGTCGCGCAGCAGCGGGCCCCACTGGTAACGCATCCGGCCGTCGGGGTGCTTGCCGTACCCGATGGACAGGATGATCGCGTCCCGCTCGTCGCCCTGCACCCGCTCCAGGTTCTTCACGAAGAACGGCTCGGGACGGTCCTCGGCGAAGAACGCCTCCAGGCCCGGGTGTGCCGCCAGGGCGGCGCGCAACGCCGTATCGATACGCTCCGCGTGCCTGATGCCGAGCGCGATGACGCCGAGTGATTCGTGCGGCCGCACCCGGGCGTGTTCCAGGATCAGCTCCACCACCTGCTCGACCTCGGCGGTGACCGAGACCTCCTGGCCCGGTTCTGGGCTCTGGGCGACCACGACGTGGCGCAGGCAGTCGTCGCGCAGCACGCCGGGGAACGTGGTCAGCGCGCCGCCGTAGATGTGGGTGTTGGAGAACGCCACCAGGCGCTCGTCCCTGCTGCGGTAGTGCCAGGCGAGCGGCCAGGTGGGCAGCAGCGGGCGGAGCGCCTCCAGCACGGACTCGAAGCCCGCGCCGAACGACACCAGGCTGTCCTCGTCCTCGGCCGCCTCCTCGCCCTCGTCGCCGATCTGGCGGAAGAAGTTGGTCGGCGGCAGCTGCCTGTCGTCCCCGGCCACCACGATCTGGTGGCCGCGCATGATAGACGGGATGGCGTCGGCCGGGATGATCTGGCTCGCCTCGTCGAAGATGACCACGTCGAACAGCCGGGCGGCGGGCAGCACCTGGCTGACCATCAGCGGCGACATGGCCCAGCACGGCTTGAGCGCGAACAGCACGTCGTGCGCCTGGTCCAGCAGCCGGCGCAGCGGCAGATGGCCGCGGCGCAGCGCGGCCTGCTTGCGGATCACCCTGGCCTGCAGCGGGTGCCGGTCCTGGGCGTCGCGCAGCTGCTGCGCCCAGGCGCGGCGGACACGGGCCCGGTTGGCCGCCAGGTGCTCCACGTCGCGGGCACGGAAGTCGCTGGCGATCTCGTCCAGGGCGCCCCCGCGGTGCGCCGCGTACCGGGGGTCCCGCACCCGGACCCGGTCCAGGATCGAGGCGTACCAGGCCTGGTCGAACGCCGCCGCGGCCAGGCCGGCGGTGGCCTTCCTGCGGGCCAGTTCGTCAAGCAGCGCGCCGAGGCCGCTCTCGTCGAACCCGGCGCCAAGCTCGTAGAGCCTGGGCAGTTTCCATGCGGTCTCCTGGTCGGCGGCCAGTTCCGCGAGCAGCGGCTCCGGATCGGCGGGCAGCCGTACGTAGCCGCGCAGCGCGGTGAGCTGACCGTCCACCTCGGCGGCCAGCCCGGCCAGCTCGGCGTGCGCCGACGGGAGCGCGGGCAGGCCGTCCCCGTCCGACAGCTCCCGCCACCGCGCGAGCTGCCGGCCGGCCTCGGTCAAGGCCGCGGTCAGTTCCTCCCTGGGAGGGCCGGCCGAGCCGGCCGGCGGGCGCCACAGCGCGCGGGCCTGCCTGCGCAGGGCATGCCGCTCGCGGAACTTCAGCCCGGCGCCATCCCCGCATGCCGCGGCCAGCCGCTCCGGGCCGGCCCCGAAAACGCCGGCGTCCAGCGCGGAAAGGGTCTGGGCGACGCCTGCGTAAAGCACCATAATCGCCGCCGCCTCGCGGTAGCAGCCGGGCGGCCGCAGCCCGGTCTCCCCGGCGGCCCGCCGGCAGTGGTGCACGAGGAGCGGAATGCTGTGGCTGCTGAGCCTGGCCGCCAGGTCGCAGGCGTGCCGTGCCGCTTCCGGGCTGGGCAGCCGCGCGCCGTACCAGGGCGTGCTCGCCGGGCGGATGCCGAACCCGCCGAGGTGGGCGAACTCGCGCAGCCCGTCGCGGACCGCGTCGGCACGGTCGGCGGTGATCAGCTCCGGGGCGGCCAGGCGCACCGGGGTGCGCGCCTCGTCAGGGATCCCGAGCAGCGCCGACTGGATCTCGAACGGCGTCAGGCCCCACGGCTCGTGCGCCTCGTGCAGCGCGGCGACGTTCTCCTTCAGCCGGCGCTGCCGGTCCACCAGCCGCCGGTGCAGCCCGGCGACCTCCGGGGCCCCGGTGCGCTGGGCCAGGTCCAGGGTCTCGCCGAGGTCGCGGGCGATGCGCTGCCGGTCCCGCGTCCCCTCGTGGATGTCCAGCACCGCCTCGCCCAGGTCGACGCCCTTGAGCCGGGACAGCACGGCGTCGATGGCGGCCCGTTTCTCCGCGACGAACAGGACCTTCCGGCCGCGGGCCACCAGCGCGGCGATCAGGTTGGCGATGGTCTGGCTCTTGCCGGTGCCGGGCGGCCCGTGGATCACCAGGCTGTGCCCGGAAAGCACCGCGCCGATCGCGCTGCGCTGCGAGGAGTCCGCGTCCAGGACCGAGTAGTCCTGCTCCGGCGCGTCCAGCACCGGCTCGGCAGCCTCCTCGCTGTTCAGCAGTTCCTGGGCCTCGACGTCACCGGCGATGGCCGCGACCACGTCGCTGTCGCCGAGCAGTTCGCCGGCCGCCTCCAGGTCCCGGACCATGGGCAGCTTGGCGTAGGTGAACGTGCCGATGACCTGGCGGCGGCCGATCTCGAAGCCGGGAACCTCGGCCGCCGCCGCGGCCCGGTAGAGCGCCCGGATGAGCCGCTCGCCGCGCTCGGCCGCGAGTTCTTCGGTGGCCGCGCCGAACACCGTGGCCAGCTTGTGCAGCAGCACCGGGTTGACCTCGGCCTCCTCCTCCAGGGCCAGGTCGAAATCGTCGTGCCTGGCCCTGGTGGGGGTGATGGTCAGGCCGCGGAGCAGCACCGGCGCGGCCGGTTCCAGGAACAGCTCGTCCCAGCGCGCCAGCCCGGTGGCCAGGTAGGCGGCGCGGATGCCGCGTTCCTCCTGCAGTTCCCGCGCCTTGCGGTAGATCGCCTGGACCCGGCGGATCGCGTCGGCGCGCAGGTCCGCGTCGCTGAACAGCCGGGTGAGGCGCACCGACCCGGTCCGGCAGAACCGCTCGAGCGCGTCCGGGTCGGCGCCGGCCAGGTCGAGGGTCCCGGCCCGGCGGTCCTTGTAGTACAGCAGCGTGTTGCGGCCGCCCAGGTCGGTCAGCGTGGAGATCCACCGGGCCTGCGCCGCCGCGATCAGCTGCGCGCGCTTGCCGTCGTCCCGCGCGCCCTGCCCGGCGCCGTGCTCCCCCTCGTGGCCGGCGCCGTTCTCCCCCTCGTGGCCGGCGCCGTGCTCGCCCGCGCCGCCGGCCTGCCCGTCCCCGTCAACGGCCTGCCGGTGCCCGTGAACGGCCTGCCCGCGCGCGCGGACGGCCACCTCGCCGATGTGTCCGGCCGCGCCGGCATCGCGTCCGGCCTGCTCGCCGTCGTGTCCGGCCGCGGGGCCGTCGCGCCCGGGCGCCGGGCCGTCGCGCCCGGGCGCCGGGCCGTCGCGCCCGGGCGCCGGGCCGTCGCGCTCTGCCTGCCCGCCGTCGTGTCCGGCGTGTCTGCCGTCGTGTCCGGCTGCCGGGCCGTCGCGCCCGGCCTGCCCGCCCCCGTCAACGGCCTGCCGCGTGCCGGGCTGGCCCGTCTCCTCGGCCATCGGTGAACCTCCCTGGGGCGGCCCCATCGCCCTGTCTCACTTGCCCCAATTGACCGAACTATTCGGGCGGCCCGGCAGTTCCCGGCGGCGGGCCTCCCTGACGGGCCGGCGTTCCCGGCGCGGCCCGGCCCGCATCGGTGAAAATGTCCCCGTCGGATGGTAGTATCGAACTAGATTTCGATACAGATGGCGAGCCTATTTCGCCGCGGGACGAGGGCGGAGGTGAGCGGTATGTGTGACAGCCAGGGCCAGCCGGCGAGCGTGGCCGACGCGCTGGGCATGCTCGACCATGCCCTCGGCTACCTCGTGGCCGCCGATGCCGCGGCGCTGCCCGCCGCGGTCCAGGCCGACGTCCTGGTGGCGTTGGCGAAGGCGGAGGCCTGGCAGACCGCTGCCCAGGGCCGGGTGCTGGCCGCGTTCGCCGCCCAGGGCGGATACGAGGATGACGGGCACGGCAGCGCGCGCACCTGGCTGAGGTGGCGGGCCCGGGTGACCTCCGGCGCGGCCGCCGGTGCGATCGGGTGGATGCGCCGGCTGACGGCGCACCCGGTGATCGCGGCGGCCCTGGGCGCCGGGGCGCTCTCGGAGTCCTGGGCGAGGCAGATCTGCGAATGGTCCGACCGGTTACCCGAGGCACAGCGCGGCACCGCCGACGAGATCCTGGCCGCTGCCGCCCGCGGCGGCGCGGACCTTGCCGGGCTCGCGGGACTGGCGCAGGAAATGTACGAGCGCAGCCACCGCGACGAGGCGGACGGCATCTTCGACGATCGCTACCTGCGCCTTGGTATCACCTTCCGTGGCGCGGGGCGCGCCGAGGGCGACCTGACCCCCGGATGCGCCGCGGCCCTCGATGCGGTGCTGGAGGCGTTGGGGCAGAGGGCGGGGCCGGAGGACACCCGCACCTCCGGGCAGCGCCGCCACGACGCGCTCGAGGAGGCATGCACCCGCCTGATCGCCAACGGGATGCTCCCGGGCGGCCAGCCTGCGCGGGTGCAGTTGCACATCACGCTGGCCCAGTTGCGGGATGCCCCCGGCGCATCCCAGGTGGAGGACGCCTGGGCCGCGGCCCGGACATCCCAGCCCGGCTGGCTGTCCGGTGCCGGGACCGCGGGCGCCGCCTGCGACGCCACCCTCACCCCGATCGTGACCGGCCACGTGGACTGGCTGGCCCTCGATCGGTTCACGGAGGCCTACCTCGCCAGCCATGGCCTGGCCGCGGAGGCGGCCGGCACCACCGTAGTGCCGCACGCTACCACGGCCGTTCCGGGCGCCACCCCGGCCGTCCCGCACGGCACCCCGGCCGTTCCGGGCGCCACCCCAGCCGGGCCGGGTGCCACCCCGCCCGTCCTGGGCGGCACGGGGACCGGGGATGTCGGGGATGGCCAGGATGGTGCGGGCGGCGACGGAGCCCGCACCGGCCCGGGCACAGGATCGCCAGGCGGGTGCGCGTGCACCTGCGGCGGGTGCAGGTGCCGGGCGCGCCGGCCACTGTCGCCGGAGACACGGCAGCGGCTCCGGGCAACCATGCTCCGGCTGGCCGCCGACGTACTGTCCGGGCCGGGCGGGCTGGCCTCCTGGCTGCGCCGGTCGGAGCTCGGTGACGATCCCGGTGGCGGGCCCAGCCTGCCGCTTGGCATCCCGCTGCCGCTCGACACCGGCGAGGCCGGGCCGTCTGTCCCCGCGCACCTGCGCCGCGCGGTGACCACCCGGCACATCCACTGCGCGTTCCCCGGCTGCCGCGTGCCCGCCAGCGCTTGCCACATCCACCACCTCGTGCCCAGGGCCTGCGGCGGACCGACGGCGCTCGGTAACCTGCTGCCGCTGTGCACCTTCCACCACCTCACCGCCGTTCACCGATGGGGCTGGGCGCTGACGTTGCACGCCGACGGAGGCGTCAGTGCGACCAGTCCCGACCGGGCCCGCACCCTCCGCGACCACGGCCCGCCCACGGGGCCGCGGTCACGGGCCCGGCTGCCGCGGCCGGTGCAACGACCGGCGCAACGGCCGTGGGCGGCCCAGCCTTCACGCGGGCCGGATCCATTACGCTCGCCTGATGGCCAGCGCCCCGCGCCGCTACCGGTCGCATGACGAGGACAGCGCGCGGTGGCTCGGCTTCCCGTTCCGTGACGGCGACATCGTGATCAGCACCCGGTCCAAGACCGGGACGACGTGGGTGCAGATGATCTGCGCGCTGCTGGTGTTCGGCGAGCCGCGGCTCCCGGCACCGCTTGCGGAGCTGTCCCCGTGGCTGGATCACCTGATCGCGCCCCGCGAGGAGGTCTGCGCGCAACTCGCCGCCCAGGAGCACCGGCGGTTCATCAAGACGCACACCCCGCTGGACGGGCTGCCACTCGACCACCGGGTCAGCTACCTGGTGACCGCGCGGCACCCGCTGGACGTGGCGGTGTCGCTGTACCACCACAGCGCCAACATCGACCGGGTGCGGCTGGCGCGGCTGATCGGGGAGCCGGAGCCGGCCACATCGCCGGCGCGCAAGCCGCTGCACGACTGGCTGCTCGGCTGGATCGCCGACGACAGCGATGCGGGCGGGAACATGGACTCGCTGCCGGGACTGATGTGGCACCTCTCCGACGCCTGGGCCCGGCGCGGCGAGCCGAACGTCACGCTCGTGCACTACGCCAACCTGTCCGCCGACCTGGCCGGGCAGATGCGCTGGCTGGCCGGCCGGCTCGGGGCCGTCGTCCCGGAGCACGCCTGGCCCGCGCTGGTCCGGGCGGCCACGTTCGAGAGCATGTCCGCCAGCGCGGACGCGCTGGTGCCCACCGCCGGGATCTTCAAGAGCAATACCGCGTTCTTCCGCCGGGGCAGCTCCGGCGCGGGCCGGGAGATCCTCAGCGACGCCGAGGCGGCGGCCTACCACGCCCGAGTGGCAGCGATGGCACCGCCCGCCATGCTCCGCTGGCTGCACGCGCCCCGGCCGGGGCTCTAGGCCGGCGGCACCAGCGCGTCCCTGACGATCTCCAGGGGGTGCCGGGCGGCGCGCCCGGTGCCGTGCGCGATCTGCTGGCGGCAGGAGACCCCGGACGCGGCGATGATCGTGCCCGCGGGCTCCGCGCGGACGGCGGGGAACAGGCGCAGCTCGCCGATGCGCAGGGACAGGTCGTAGTGCTCGGCCTCGAAGCCGAACGAGCCCGCCATGCCGCAGCAGCCGGCGTCCACCTCGGTGACCTCGGCGCCGGGGATGGCCCGCAGCAGCGCCACGGTGGCGGCCGTGCCGGTGACCGCCTTCTGGTGGCAGTGGCCGTGGAACAGGATGCGGGTGCCGTCCATCGGCCTCAGGGCGAGGCGGCCGTCGGCGATCGCCTGCAGCAGCAGTTCCTCCGGCAGCGTGCTGGCCGCCGAGACGGCCTTCGCCCGTGGGTCGCCGGGCAGCAGCGCGGGGTATTCGTCGCGCAGCGTCAGCAGGCAGGACGGCTCCACGCCCACGACCGGGCCCCGGCCGTCCACCCGGGCGGCCAGCCGCCGGGCCCGGTCCCTCGCCTGCCCGACGAGGCCCTTGGACAGGCTGGCGCGGCCGCAGCAGGCCCCGGCCTCCAGCCGCACCGTCCACCCGGCGGCTTCGAGCAGTTCGATCGCGGCCCGCGGCAGCGACGGCTCGGTGAAGCTGGTGAAGGAATCGGCGAGGAAGACCAGCTCACCGTGGGTGCCGCGGCGCGCCGGCCGGCGCGCGTGCCAGCGGGCCAGGCTGGGCCGCTGGTATCGGGGCAGCGGCCGGGCGGCGGCGATGCCGAGCCAGCGCTCGGCCGCCAGCCGGGCCGGCCGCAGGCCGCCGAGAAGGTTCGCCAGCGGCGCGGCGGCGCACCCCAGCCGGTTCAGCGCCCGGATCGAGCCGAACATCCGGGAGCGGAGCGGGACGCCGTGCTGGGCGTGGTAGGCGGCCAGGGCCTCGGTCTTGAGCGAAGCCATGTCCACGCCGAGCGGGCATTCGCTCTTGCAGGCCTTGCACTCCAGGCAGAGGTCCAGGATCTCGTGCAGCCGCTGATCGCCGAGCGCGGCCCGCGGGTCCGGCGTGTCCAGGGCTTTCACCAGTGCGGCCGCCCGGCCCCGGGTGGAGTGCTCCTCCTCGCGGGTGGCCATGTAGGAGGGGCACATCACCCCGGACGCGGTCTTGCGGCACAGGCCGATGTTCATGCACCGGTCCGCCGCGGCGCGCATGCCGCCGGGGAACTCGATCGTGCTGGCGTAACCGGGGCCGGCCGGGGCGGACGTCTCGCGCAGGTTGCTGGTCATCGGCGGGGCGCCGGTAATCTTGCCGGGGTTCATCCGGTTCTCCGGGTCGAACAGCCGCTTGACCTCGCACATCGCCTCGTACAGCCGGTCACCGAACACGGCACGGTTGAACTCGCTGCGGACCAGGCCGTCGCCGTGCTCGCTGGAGTTGACGCCGCCGAACTCGAGCACGAGATCGCGGATTTCCTCGGCGACCGCGCGCATGGTCGTCACCTGGCCCGGCTGCGTCAGGTCCACGAACGGGCGGACGTGCAGGCAGCCGACCGAGGCGTGCCCGTAGAAGCCCGCGGTCAGGCCGTGCGCCCGGAGAACCTCGCGGAACCGGCGGGCGTAGGTGCCCAGCACCGCAGGGTCGACGGCGGTGTCCTCGACGAACGCCAGCGGGCGGCGCGCCCCGGTGCTGGCCGCCATCAGCAGGCCCAGGCCGGCGGACCGCACCCGCAGCAGCGCGGCCTGATCCGCGGCGGCCCGCGCCCGCAGCGTGTGGTACCCGTGCCGGTGCCGCCGCCACAGCGCGTCGAGGCGGTCCAGGCCGACGGCCGCCTCCTCCTCGGTGTCCCCGAAGAACGTGACGAACAGCAGCGCCGCCGGGTCACCGGACAGGATCGAGGACAGTTCCCGGTACTCCAGCTTGGTGCGGGCCAGTTCCAGGATCGTGCGGTCGATCAGCTCGACCGCGGCGGGGCCGCAGGCGAGCGCGTCGCCGGTCGCATCGATCGCCGCCTCGGCGGAGGCGAAGTGCCCGACGGCGATCACCCGGTGGCGGGGGGCGGGCACCAGGGCGACGTCCGCCGCCACGACCGTGACCAGCGTGCCCTCCGAGCCGGCCAGGAACCTGGCCAGGTCCATGCCGCCGGGCCCGCCCCGGCCCGCCAGCCGGTCCAGCCGGTAGCCCCCCGACTGGCGCCAGAACCGCGGGTATCCCGTGGCGATGGCGCCGGCGTTGCGCTCGGCCAGCAGCGGCAGCTCGCGGCAGATCGCGCCCTCCAGCGTCGGCCGGGCCGCCCGGGTGGCGAGTTCGGCCGCCGGCAGCGCACCGAAGGACGCGCGGCTCGCGTCGGACAGGACCACGTCCAGCGCGAGCACGTGGTCGGCGGTCATGCCGTACCGGACCGAGTGGCTGCCCGCCGAGTTGTTGCCGATCATCCCGCCCAGGGTGGCCCGGTTGCTGGTCGAGGTGTCCGGGCCGAACATCAGCCCGTGCGGGGCGGCCGCCAGGTTCAGCTGCTCCTGAACCACGCCCGGCTGGACCCGCGCGCGGCGCTCCCCGGCGTCGATCGCCAGGATCCGGTTCATGTGCCGGGAGAAGTCCATCACCACCGCGCGGCCCACGGTCTGCCCGGCCAGGCTGGTGCCGGCCCCCCTGGGCAGCACCGGCACGCCGAACTCGGCGGCGGTGGCCACCACGGCCGCGGCCTCGTCACCGTCCCGGGGGAACACCACGCCGAGCGGCTCGATCGCGTACATGCTCGCGTCCCGCGAGAAAAGGTGACGGGTGTACGAATCGAACCGCACCCCGCCGCTCACCACGCGCCGCAGCGCTGCCGCCAGTTCCCTGCTGTCCGGCGCGGCCGCGGGATCCTGAACGCTGATTGCGCCCTCCCTGAAGGTGATCGCCTGCACGTTACATGCTGCACCTGCCGCCTCAGCACGGCACGCGGGGCGAGCGCTGGAGCGGGACCGGGAGGGTCAGCGCGGACGGATGGCCCGGGTCGTGGAACACCTGCTGCTCACGGGCACGCCCGCCAGCGGAGCGGGAAGTTGGCGGGCGTGCTGCCCGGGGATGGGCTACTGGCGGTGCCGGCGGGTGAGGCGCCACCAGAGGAACACCACGATCCCGATCAGCAGCCATGGGATGTGGAAGCCCCAGCCCCACGGCGAGCCCATCCGGAACGGGAAGGCGAACAGCGGCCCGGCGAGCGCCTGTCCGACCATGATGGCGACGATCACGACGAACGCGAGGAACGCGACACGTGCCACCGGGCCGCGGGGCCGCGGCGGCCGGACTGCCGGGGGCCCGGGCGGTGGCGCGGCCGGCCCGCCCAGGTCCGGCAGGTCGTCGAACAGGCCGTCCAGGTCGGCGCGGGTCTTGGCCTTCATCGCCCGGTCGAGGCGCTCGTTGAACTCCTCCTCGTCGAGCCGCCCGTCACCGTAGTGCTTGGACAGGCGGTCGGCGACCTCGGTGCGCTCGGCGTGGGAGACCCGGATGTTGGGGTCGGCCGGGGTGGCCCGGCGGCCTGACGATCCGCGCCCCCACGGCGGATTGTACGGCGCTGGCATTTTGGTGGCCTCCTTGGCTCAGAGTGACCTGGTCTGCCGGGACTGGACGAAGCCGCTGGCGATGGACTGGTCGGATCCCTCTTCCGGGATCAGCAGCCAGCAGGCGAGGTAGATGGGCACGCCCGCGCCGCCGACGAACGCCAGCACGGCGAGGATGATGCGGACGACGGTGACGTCCGCGCCCAGGTAGTTGGCGATCCCGGCGGCGACGCCGGCGATCATCCGGTCGCCGACCGGGCGGCGGAGCGGCCGGGCGCGGCTGTGCTCGATGGTTTGGGTGTTGGCGGTCTCTGTGGTGTTCATGCCTCCAGCGTGCTCGGCCCGGCCGCGCGGGGGTATCGGGAAGACCCCCGGTCCGACCCTGAGGTCTGCCGGGGAGGATCAGGGATTGCCCGGATAGCCGGGCGTGCGCGCGAGGCGCGATGATGGTCCCGTGCAGGAACCTGCCGGCTGGAGGCCGCCCTGGGAGGATGCCCGTGCCGCGGGCGGCTCCGGCGCGCCGCCGGCCGGGCCCCGGGATCCTGGGCGGCTCCCCCGGCATTTCCGCAGGCACGGCCCGGGGCGCTGGGCGCGGGGCGCCGGCCCGCTGCGCCGCCCGCGAGAGGACCGCCTGATCGGCGGGGTGGCGGCCGCCATCGCCGGCCGGATCGGCCGCGACGTCACCACGGTGCGGATCATCCTGGTCGTCGCCGCCGTGCTGTCCGGCGGGTTCGTCGCGGCCGCCTACGTGGTCGCGTGGCTGCTCATCCCCATGGCCGGCGCGCCGCACGGCATGGCCGGGAAGGCGCTGGCCGACAGGCGCGGGCTGGCGCTGGTCGCGGGCTTCTGGTCCGTGCTCATCCTGGTGCGGATCCTGGCCTCGGCGTTCCACGCCGGGTGGCTCGGCTCGCTGATCTTCCCGCTGGCCGTCGCCGGGGCCGGGCTGATTCTGATCTGGCGGAACGCCCCGGACGACGAGCAGGCCCTGATCCGCCGCCAGGTCCAGCCTCTGCTGGGCCTGACCACCGGATACCGGCGGACCGGGCTGATCCTGCGGCTGACCGTCGCGGTGATCCTGCTGGCCGGCGGGATCTGGGCGCTGCAGTCCGCGCACGAGAACATCGCGCTGCTGCGGCCCCTGGCCGGGGTGGCCTTGCTGATCTGTGCCATCGTGGTGCTGCTCGGCCCGTGGTGGCTGCGGATCGCGCGGGACCTGGCGCTCGAGCGCCAGGCGCGGGTGCGCGCGGAGGAACGGGCCGACATCGCCGCCCGGGTGCACGACTCGGTGCTGCAGACCCTGGCGCTGATCCAGCGCCGCGCGGACCAGCCGCAGCAAGTGGTCGCGCTGGCCCGGGCCCAGGAGCGCGAACTGCGTTCCTGGCTGTTCGACGGCAGGCCACCGGGCTCCATCGACGAGGCGGCCATGACGCTGGCCGGCGGCGTGCGGCTGATCCAGCAGGAGGTCGAGGCGCAGCACGGCGTGGCCGTCGAGGTGGTCCTGGTGGGCGACTGCCCGCTGGACGACGACCTGGCCGCGCTGCTGGCCGCCGCGCGGGAGGCGACGGTCAACGCGGTCAAGTGGTCCGGCGCCAGCGTCGTGTCGGTCTTCGCCGAGGTGGAGCCCGGCGAGGTGTCGGTGTTCGTCCGCGACCGCGGGCGTGGTTTCGACACGGAGACGGTGCCCGCCGACCGCAAGGGCCTGGCCGAGTCGGTGCGCGGCCGGATGGCCCGCCGCGGCGGCAGCGCCACGATCCGCAGCACCCCCGGCGAAGGCACCGAGGTATCGCTGACCATGCCGCGCCCCGTCAGCCAGCCGAGCCAGGCATGACACCGGGCCCGTGCGGCATCTCCCGCGAGGGCCTGAGGTACTCCCGCCGCCTGCGCTCGTCCGCCTCCTCCTGCCGCAGGCGCACCGCAAGCTCGGCAGCGGTCCAGGCCGTGATCAGGCACGTATCCCTGGCAGCGAAAACCCGCCGCGCATCGGGACCGCTGGCCGCGCTCGCCCACACCGAGCCGAACTGCCAGCCGGGGAACTCACTACGCAATCCATCAAGGTCTGACCGCCCATCCATAACTGAATCATACCCAGGTTTACCCAGGTACACCTAGGGCTGCCGCGTTGTGCCTGGCCAGCCACGTTTACCGTGATCACGTGACCGAGATTGATCATGATGCGGGCACTCCCGTCTGGCAGCAGCTTGCGGACATCCTGCGTGGCCAGATCGAGCGCGGTGACATCGCGCCGGGGAAGCTGCTCCCGTCCATCCGGACGCTGATGCAGACCTACGGCGTCAGCGACGGCACGGTCAAGCGCGCGATAGCTGACTTGCGGAACGCTGGCCTCGTCAAGTCCGTTACCGGCCGGGGCACCTACGTCGCTGAGCGGAGATAGGCGGCGGACAATTAGGGAACCAGCCCCAGACCTCCTTGCGCCGGCTCAGGGCTGCGCGGGCCGGCTACCGTCACAACCATGTCCCTGACCATGCCGCGCGCCGCCGGCGGGCCGGTCCAGGCATGAGCGCCGGCGGGACCGGTGCGGGCGGTGCCCCGCCGCGGGTGTTCATCGTGGACGACCACGGGCTGTTCCGGTCCGGGGTCCGGGCCGAGCTCGGCGGCGACGTGGAGGTTGTGGGCGAGGCCGACGACGTGGCGTCGGCGATCACCCGGATCAGCGAGTCGCTGCCCGACGTGGTGCTGCTCGATGTGCACCTGCCCGGTGGCGGCGGTCAGGCCGTGGTGACGGCGGTGAAGCCCGAGCATCCGCAGGTGCGGTTCCTCGCGCTCTCCGCGTCCGACGCTCCCGAGGACGTCATCGCGGTGATCCGGGCCGGGGCGCGCGGGTACGTGACCAAGACGATCTCCGGCGCGGACCTGGTGGACGCGGTGCACCGGGTCGCGGCGGGCGATGCGGTCTTCTCGCCCCGGCTTGCCGGTTTCGTCCTCGACGCCTTCGCCGCCGATCCCGGATCGCAGCGGCCGCCGCTCGATCCCGAACTGGACCAGCTCACCGGGCGCGAGCGGGAGGTCCTCCGGCTGATCGCCCGCGGCTACACCTACAAGGAGATCGCGCGGGAGCTGTTCATCTCCGTGAAGACGGTCGAGACCCACGTCTCCTCGGTGCTGCGGAAGCTGCAGTTGTCCACCCGGCACCAGCTGGCGCGGTGGGCGACCGAGCGCCGCCTGGCCTGAGCGTAACGGCCCGGTTCCCGCGATCATCACGCGCCGTTCTTACCGCGAAGCAGGGCCCGTCTCCCTCGCCGCGTACCGGCCCGCGCCGTAGGCTTTCGGCGTGGGTGGCGACCCAGAACCCGCCGGAGGTGATCAGGCACGACCTGGCCGCGGGCCGGTCGCTGCGGGCCCATCCCGGGCACGTGGGCATGTTCGCCGCCACGGTCTCCTTCCAGGTCATGCGGGTCCCAGGGATCACCAACCGGTACTTCGGCGGCGACGCGCATCACTTCGCGGTACTGTCCGGGCCAGGCACCGTCTGGTTGAAGTCGATGCCGCCGCCCCTGCTCGCCGCCGCACTGGCGCCCCACCTCCCCCGGGCGTGGGACGACCACTCCGCCGCCGGCGGCACGGTCGGCGGGACCATCGCGACCTGCCGCGCTTAGGCGCACCAACACACGCTGAGCAGCACCAACACAAAGGACAAGGCAATGGATTATCGCTTTCCCGGCCGGCTGGCCGGCGCCCTGGCGGTGGCCGCGCTGCTCGTGGCCGGATGCGGTTCGGCCGGGTCAGGTGGCTCGGGAGGCTCCGGTGCGTCCGGTGGCCCGGGCTCTGGCTCGGGCAGCGCGCAGTCCACCTCTTCGGCCGCGTCCGGCGGTTCGAGCACGGTGGGCTCGGCGCTGTTCCCGGTCGCGGTCGGCGAGAAGTGGGTCTACGCCGACCATCTGGGCTCTCTGGGCTCGGCCACCACGACGAACACGATCAAGGCCGTCAAGCCGGTGTCCGGCGGCAGCCTGGTGACCATGACGAACGCCAGCAATATCCTCGGCGCCTCGGCCAAGCCCACCCAGCTCACCTACATGTTCTACTCCGACGGATCCATCGGCGTTCCGTTCACGCAGGTCAACGGCGGCAAGGTGACGATCAGGTCGGGAAGCATCGTGTGGCCGCCGGCGTCGGTCATCGCGTCGGGACAGTCGCATACCTCGGTGCTCTCCGTCTCGATCCGCACCGGCGGCCAGGTCATCAACGAGAAGGTGCACGTTACCGTCAAGGGTGGCGGCACGCACACCGTGACCGTGCCGGCCGGGACCTACCAGGCCACCGTGGTCGACCAGACCATGACGGAGACGGTCTTCGGGCGTCACGTAAGCATCGTGGTCCGCACCTGGCTGGCGCCCGGTGTCGGCCCGGTGCAGTCGGAGGTCCTCAACAAGGCCGCCTTCGGCGGGGGGCCGCAGGTCCGTGAGGTACTGAAGTCCTTCACGAAGTAGCGGCGCAGCCCGCAGAAGGCGGGCCGCACCCGGCCGGGAACCGACCGCCCCGGCCGGTGCGGCCACCGTTCAGATGAGTACGGTCAGCGGCAACGCGCGTCAGATGAGTTCGGCCGGCGGGAACGCGCCCCTCGTACGCGCTGTCAGGGCACGGCACCGGGAAACGCCTTAAGACGGGGCCAATCCCATTCAGCCGGCCAAGAGCTCCGCGGCGTGGTCCGGGACGAACGTCTGCGATTCGCGCGGCGCCCGCACGTAGCCCTGGGAGGGCGGCCGCGGCGGCAGCTCCAGCGGCCTGCGCTGCACGTCGTGGTAGTAGAGGGTGCTGAGCAGGTGGGCGATCATATTGATCCGGGCGCGCCGCTTGTCCGCGCTGTCCACCACGTACCACGGTGCCTCGGGGATGTCGGTGTGCACGAACATCTCGTCCTTGGCGCGCGAGTAGTCCTCCCAGCGGGTGATCGACTCCAGGTCCATCGGGGACAGCTTCCAGCGCCGCATCGGGTCCTCCAGCCGGGAGCGGAACCGGCGCTCCTGCTCGGAGTCGCTGACCGAGAACCAGTACTTGCGGAGCAGGATGCCGTCCTCGACGAGGAGCCGCTCGAAGATCGGGCACTGGTGCAGGAACCGGCTGTACTCCTCCTTCGTGCAGAACCCCATGACGTGCTCCACCCCGGCGCGGTTGTACCAGCTCCGGTCGAACAGCACGACCTCGCCCGCGGCGGGCAGGAGATCGGTGTACCGCTGGAAGTACCACTGGGTCCGCTCCCGCTCGGTCGGCGCCGGCAGGGCGGCGATCCGCGCGACCCGGGGGTTGAGGTACTCGGTGACCCGCTTGATCGTGCTCCCCTTGCCCGCCGCGTCCCTGCCCTCGAAGACCACCACCAGCCGGGCGCCCTCGGTGCGCACCCACTCCTGCAGCTTCACCAGCTCGGCCTGCAGCCGGAACAGCTCCTTCTCGTAGATCTTCCGTGGCATCCGCGCGGTCTCATCCGCCGGGTCCGCGGCGCTGCGCTTGCCGTTTTTCTCCGCCTTGTGTGCCACCGTGGTCCTCCGTCCCGCGGGCGGGGGACGCGGCGAGCGCCGCGGCATCCCGTGCCCTTGCGGGATTACTTGCCCGGCGGCGGCTGCTCTAGCACGTCGCGCGACGGACTGCGTCCCGCGGGCGCGGCCGGCTCGAAGCCGGCCCCGAGGTCCTGGGCGGCCCACCGGGCGACGTAGCTGAACCGGTCGGCGCGGACCAGGCCGTGCCGCCATTCCACCGGCATGGCGTTGCTCGATGCCAGCCGCTCGATGGCGAGCGCCGGGGAGCGGCCGTCCAGGCCGAGGAGTTCCCGCTGCTCGCGGGTGGGCAGCACCGGCCGGAGCCGCTCCCACCCGGCGTCCGGCCACAGCCCGCACTTGGCCTTCAGCTCGTGATACAGCGCGGTGCGGGTGAAGTCGACAGCCAGCAGCGGCCGGGCCAGCGAGGCCGGGAGCCAGGAGCAGTCGAGCACGATCGGCTGGTCGTCGGCCAGGCGCAGCCGCTCCAGGTAGACCAGGGGCTCGTCCGGCGGCCGGCCGAGCACCTTGGCGGCTTCCTCGTCGCGCCGCTCCTCGAGGTGGCGGACGATACTGCGCTGCACGTGGCCCTGGGTCTCGACGGACCGGAACAGGCTGTACAGCGCGCCGAGCGGCTGCTCGATCAGCGCCCCGGTGACGAACGTGCCCCTGCCGCGCCCCCGCTCGATGATCCCCTCGGCCTGCAGGCGGCGCACCGCCTCCCTGACGGTATGCCGGCTCACCCCGTACGCTTTCCTGAGTTCCTCATCCCCAGGGAAGCGCCCGGTGAACTCACCCCGGCCGAGCCGGCTGCGCAGGTCGCCGAGCACCTGCGCCCACAGCGGCAGCGGGCTGTTCCGGTCGGGGATCACGCTTTCAGTATGCGGTCGGGCCTCACATCGCCGTCCGGCAGCCGTCCCAGTACGCTTCCACCCTGGCGCGGCGCCGGCCGTGCAGCCCGATCTCCAGTACGTCGGGCCGTCGTCCCCCGGGCGCCCGGAACCAGATCTCCACCGGGGCGGACGCGGCGGGCGCGAACCCGGCCAGGCCCGCCGGCGGCGGCTCGGTCGCCGCGTGCATCATCGCGGGGGTGCCCCAGCAGCACACCCGCGGGGTGGCGGCCCACACCCACAGCCGACCGCCGCGGGCCCGGACGAAATCGGCCGCCTCGCTGCTCACCTCCACCCGCATACCCGTACGGTAACCCACCTGGCGGGGGACACCGAACGGCGCGAGCGCACGCCCGCGGCTAGCGGCCGGCGGTGGGCTGGGGCCGCAGGCCGTCCAGGATGAGGGCCAGCATCCGGTCCGCCTGGCCCGGGTCCGCGGACTTCTCGGTGGCGATGTTGACCGCGTGTACCAGCCTGATCAGGTCGCCCGCGTCGGCGTCCGGGCGCACCACCCCGGCCTGCTTCGCGCGGGTGAGCAGGGATTCGGCCGAGCCGCGGATCTGCGTCGCGCAGGCGGACAGCAGTTCCGAGTCGGTGCCGAGGGTGGCCGCCAGGGCCGACATCATGCTCCGCTTGGTGCTGCTGAACTTCACCAGGGCCCGCATCCAGCCGGCGAGCGCGTCACCCGGCGGCGCTGAGGCGAGCAGTTCCGCCGCCCGCGCGCCGAGCGATTCCACCTGATCCAGGTACACCGCTTCGAGCAGCGCCTGCCTGGTGGGGAAGTGCCGGTACAGCGTGCCGATCCCCACGCCGGCCCGGCGCGCGATCTCCTCCAGCGAGACGTCGTCCGCGCCGCGGGAGACGAACGCGGCGCCCGCCGCCTCCAGCAGCCTCGCGTAGTTGCGCTGCGCGTCGGCCCGCATCGGGCGCGCCTGCGTGGCCTGCGCCGTCTGCCTGGTCACGCTCATCAACTCACCCCTGCCGGATATTCAAGTTGCCAAACGGAGGGTACCTCCGTATAGTTAACGGAGGTTGGCTCCGGTTACAGGATAGCCAACGCGAGCCGGGCCGGTGCGCATTCCCTCCGGCCCCTCACCCACAGCGTGTCCCCCGGAAAGGAACCCATGTCGACCTCGTCGATCATGCCAACAACCAGACAGCTTCCCGGCCGCCGGGGCGCGCTGCGCGACCAGCGGGGCCTGGCCCTGGCGATCGTCCTCGGCGCCCAGCTGATGATCATCCTCGACATGACCGTGGTGAACATAGCCCTGCCGAGCATCGCCCGCGGCCTGCACTTCTCCACGCCCAGCCTGTCCTGGGTACTGAACGCTTACACGCTCACGTTCGGCGGCCTGCTGCTGCTCGGCGGGCGGGCCGGTGACATCCTCGGGCGGCGGCGGGTGTTCGTCGCGGGCATAGCCCTGTTCACCGCGGCCTCGCTGGCCGGCGGGCTGGCGCAGTCCGCGGGCTGGCTGCTCGCCGCCCGCGCGGCGCAGGGCGCCGGTGGCGCGATCGCCTCCCCGGCCGTGCTCGCGATGATCACCGCCAGCTTCGCCGACGGGCGCGAGCGCGCTCGCGCGCTGGGCGTCTACACCGCCGTGGTGATGGGCGGCGGATCGCTGGGTCTGGTGCTCGGCGGCGTGATCACCGAGTGGGTGTCGTGGCGCTGGGTGCTGTTCGTGAACGTGCCGATCGGCATCCTGGTCGCCCTCGCCGCCCCGGTGATCCTGCCCGAGACCGCCCGCCAGCCCGGCCACTTCGACGTCACCGGCGCCCTGGCCTCCACGTCCGGAATGGTCTTGCTCGTGTACGGCATCATCCGCGCCGCCGCGGACGGCTGGGGCAACGAGCTCGCCCTGGGCACGCTCGCCGCCGCCGCGGTCCTGCTCACCGGGTTCCTGTACCACGAGTCCCGGGCACGGCAGCCGATCACCCCGCTGCGGCTGTTCGCCGACCGCCGCCGGGCCGGCTCCTACCTGACCCGGCTGCTCATCGTGGCCGGGATGTTCGGCATGTTCTTCTTCCTCACCCAGTTCGTCCAGGACGTCCTGGGGTTCAGCCCGCTCCGCGCCGGGATCTCGTTCCTGCCGATGACCGCCGCCCTGTTCGGCGTCTCCCGGCTGTCGCCCCGCCTGGTGAGCCGGTTCCGGCCGTGGGCCCTCATGGTGACCGGCATGCTGCCGGTGGTGGCCGGGATGACCTGGCTGTCCCGTATCTCGCCGGGAACGGGCTACCTGGCCGGCGTCCTCGGCCCTATGGTGCTCATCGGCGCCGGGATGGGCGTGGTGTTCGTGCCGCTCACCATGGCCTCGCTGTCCGGGGTGCGGCCGGAGGACTCCGGGGCCGCGTCCAGCATGGTGAACGTCATGCAGCAGGTCGGCGGCTCGCTCGGGCTGGCCATCCTGGTCACCGCGGCCAGCACGGCCGGGCGGCCGGCCGGGCACGCCGCCGTGGTGCACGGGATGTCCAGCGCCTTCACCCTGGCGGCGGTCCTGGATGTGCTCGCGCTCCTGGTGATCCTGACGGTGATGCGCGCCGGGCCCGGGGGACAGGGCGGGGGCGCGGCGCCCCGGCCGGTCAGCCGCTGACCGGGGTTGCCTCGGCGAGGATGCCGATCATCGCGGTGACGGCCTCGGCCGCGTCGGGGCCGGCCGCGCGGACCGTGATCCGCTGCCCGCGGGTCGCGCCGAGGCCCATCACCGCGAGCACGCTCTTCGCGTCCGCCGTGCTCGCGCCGACGGCCAGTTCCACCGCGGAGGCGAACTTCGCCGCCGCCACCGCCAGGGAGCCGGCCGGGCGGGCGTGCAGGTCACCGGGGAGCGTGATGGCGGCCTCATAGCTTCCTGGCATGGCGCGCCTCCTCGGCTGCTTGCAGCACGGCCTTGACATCCCCACCGGCCGCGGCGGCGACCGTGGCCGCGACCGCGCCCTCGACGAACGGGGCATCCGCCATGGCGACCGGCCCGGCGAAACTCTCTTCGGCGAGCAGCGCCCGGACGGTCAGCACCGAGCTGCCGAGGTCGGGCAGGATCACCACACCGGCGCTGGTGCCGGCGCGCTGCAGCGCCCGGCGGACCCGCGCGATGCTGGTCCCGATTCCGCCGTCGTCGGTGCCGCCCGCCGGGGCGATGACGACGGTCCCGCCGCCGATCTGCCCGGCGACCTCGGCCGTTCCCTCGGCGAGCGCGGCGCTGTGCGAAACGAGGACGATCCCTACCCTTGCTTCGTCGCTCATGCCTTATCCTGAATAGCGTTCGACATCACCGAAAGGGAACCATGATCCAGTCTGTGGAGCGCGCGGCGGCGATCCTGGGCGCGCTCGGCTCGGGAACCCCCCGCCTGGGGGTGACCGAGATCGCGGAGCGGGTCGGGCTGGCCAAGCCCACCGTGTACGGCCTGCTGCGGACCCTGGAGAAGCACGACCTGGTCGTCCAGGACGCCGACTCCGGGAAGTACAGCCTGGGCCCCGGCGTGCTCCAGCTCGGCAACGCGTACCTGGACGGTTCCGAACTGCGGGCCCGCTCCCTGCTGTGGGCCGAGGCCCTGGCCCAGCGGGCCAACGAGGCGGTCTGGGTGGCGACCCTGTCCGGGTCGCGGGTGATCGTGCTGCACCACGTGTTCCGGCCGGACAACACCGTGCAGATCCTTGAGGTGGGAGCGGCCATCCCCTGGCACGCCTGCGCGCCGGGGCACGCGATCGCCGCGTACCTGCCCGCCACGGCCAGCGCCCGCCTGATGGCGGCCGACCTGGCCCCGCTGACCGGCCGGACCAGGACCACGCGCGCCGCGCTGAGCCGGGCGCTCGCCCAGGTCCGCAAGAACGGCTACGCCGTGGAGGACCAGGAGGCGACGGTGGGCGACGCCGGCGTGGCCGCGCCGATCATGAACAGGCACGGCACAGTGGCCGGCGCGATCGGTGTGGTGGGGCCGGTGGAGCGGCTGCTGGCCCCCGGCACCAGGGACGATCTGGCCCGCGCCGTCGTCGAGTCCGCCCGGTCGGTGTCGCGGGACCTGGGCGCGGGCCGGGGCGGCGCCGCACTGACCGCCCTGAGCTGAGTTCATAGCGCCGGCACCAGCTTCCATACGGCGGCCACGTCCGGGGCGGACACCGCACGGGCCGCCAGGTCCGCGCAGGCGCCGGCGTCGAGGGCCGCCAGCCACGACCTGACCCGCCCGACCCGCGCGGCGGGCACGCTGAGCGTGTCCACGCCGAGGCCCACGAGCAGCGGCAGCACCCGCGCGTCGGCGGCCGCGTCGCCACACACCGAGACGCCGATGCCGGCCTTGAGGGCGGCCCGCGTCACGTGCCCGATGAGCCCGAGCACCCCGGGGTCCGCGGCCAGCGCGGGCCGCGCGGCGGGGTCCCGGCGGTCCAGGCCGAGCACCTGGCCGGCCAGGTCGTTGGTGCCGATCGAGAAGAAGTCCACGGCCGGTGCGAAGGTTTCCGCCGCCGCCGCGGTGGCGGCCAGTTCAACCATGATGCCGAGGGGCGGCACGGGCGCGCCGATCGCCGCGGCGGTCTCGGCCACGGCGCCCCGGACCTGGGCCACTTCCGCAAGCGAGCTGACCATCGGGATGAGCACGGCCAGCTTGGCGTCGCGCCCGGTCTCGAGGATCGCGCGCAACTGGTCGTGCAGCGCGGTCGGGTGGGCGAGCAAGGTGGCCAGGCCCGCGCCAGCCTCAGCCCAGGGACCAGTCGCCACGCTGGGCCCCGGGTCCGCCCCGGAACCACCGGCCCCGCAACCGGGTGCCAGGCCGGAACCACCCACCCCGGAACCGGGTGCCAGGCCGGGGCGCCGGGCCAGGAACGGGGGGATCTTGTCCCCGGAGAAGTCGAGCAGCCGGACCGTGGCCGGCCGGCCCGCCAGCAGGCCGAGGATCGGCGCCAGGTGCGCGCGGTGCTCGGCCGGCGTGGGCCACGCGGGAGCCCCGGTGAACGGTATCTCGGTGCGGAGCAGGCCCACCCCGGCCGCGCCGGAGGCCAGGCCGCGCCTGGTCTCCGCGGCGGAGGCCACGTTGCACAAAACGGTGACGGCCCGCCCGTCGATGGTGGCGGCGGGCCGGGCGGCCTGCCCGTTGGCGGCGGCCGCCGTGGCCGGGCCGGTCCCCGTGCTCACGTCGGCCCCCGTGCTCACGCGCGCCCCCGTGCTCACGCCAGCCCCGATGGCCCGGCCGGCCGCGGCACCAACGCCGGCCGCGGCGCCCGGCCCGACCCTCAGCGCACCGGTGTCGGCGTCGAGCACCGCGGGCACCCCGCCGGGGACCGCCAGCACCGCGGCGTCCACCCCGGTGATCATGGGCAGGCCGAGGCCGCGCGCGATGATCGCCGCGTGCGAGCTTCCGCCTCCGGCCACCGAGACCGCGCCGGCCAGGCCGGCCTCGGCAAGCTCGATCAGGTCGGCCGGGCTGACCTCACGCCGCACCAGGATGAACTCGCCCTCCGGGGGCGGCGGTGGTGCCCCCGCCGCGGCCAGGTGGTCAAGCACGGCCTGGCCGACCTGCCGGACGTCGCCGGCCCGCTCCGCCAGTTCGGGGACGGGCAGCCCGGCGAGCACGCTGGCCTGCGCCTCGGCCGCCGCCAGGATCGCGGTGGCCGCGTCGGCGCCGGCCGCGACCGCGGTCACCGCGGGGTCCACCAGCGCGGGATCCGCCGCGATGAGGGCGGCCACGCCGACGATGTCCGCTTCGGCGTCCCGGCCGGCCACGCGCAGGCGTTCGGCCAAATCATGACGGTCGGCGGCGACGGCGGCGAACGCCCCGCGGACCTGCTCCGCCGTCGCGCCGGCGGGCGGGCCGGGGTCGGCCTGATACAGGAGGCCCGCCGCCGTCCCCTCGGACACCGGCCGGCCGGTGAAGCGCGCGGAATGGCTCATGGAGCCCGCCGCGCCGCGACGTCACGCAGGGCGACGAGGATCAGCGCCATCGACGCCGCGCCGGGGTCCTCGTGCCCGACGCTGCGCGGGCCGAGGTAGCTGGCCCGCCCCTTCAGCGCCTGCATCGAGATGGTGGCCTGCGCGCCGGCCTGCGCCTCGGTGGCGAGCGCGGAGAGGGCGCCGCCGGCCGGCGCCCCCTCCGCGAGAGCCTTGGCGAGCGCGCTGACCGCCGGGGCCAGCGCGTCCACCATGGTCTTCTCGCCCTCGCGCGCCGCACCCAGCTTCTGGACCCCGGCCAGCGCCGCCTCCAGCGCGCCGGCCAGGGCGTGCAGGTCGGCGTCGGGCGTGTCGCCCAGCGCCTTGCCCGCCGAGCGCAGCGCCATCCCGTACAGCGGCCCGGACGCGCCGCCCACCTTGGATATCAGCGTCGATCCGGCCAGCGTCAGCACCGCGCCCGGGGTGGGCGTGTCCTTGTCCGCCAGCGCCGCGGTGACCGCGCCGAAGCCGCGGGCCATGTTGATGCCGTGGTCGGCGTCGCCGATGGCCGCGTCGAGCTGGGTCAGGTGGTCTTTCTGCGACTCGACAACGGCCGCGGCCGCGGTCATCCAGTCGCGGAAGAATGCGGCGTCCATGGGCGCTCCTTCGCGGTAGTTACCCCTACCGTCCCCACCGCAGGGCGGGCGTGTCCACCGGCGCGTCCCAGAGTTGCTCCAGCGTGTCGGTCAGCCGGCACACGGTCACCGAGAAGCCCTGCATCTCCAGGCTGGTGATGTAGTTGCCGACCAGGTTCCTGGCGATCCTGGCGCCCTTGCCGGTCACGTACTTGTGCACCTCGTTGTAGATCAGGTACAGCTCGATCAGCGGGGTGCCGCCCATTCCGTTGACCATCACCAGCAGGTCGCCCGCCAGCGGCAGGTCGGCGTGGACGGCGTCCATCGCCGCCGCCGCCAGGTCCGCGGCCGGGGCCAGCGGGCCGCGGCGGCGGCCGGGCTCGCCGTGGATGCCGATGCCCAGCTCGATCTCGTCGTCGCCGAGCTCGAACGTGGGCTTGCCGGCGGCCGGGATCGTGCACGAGGTCAGCGCCACCCCGAAGGACCTGCTGCGCTCGTTGACCTCGGCCGCCACCGCGGCCACGCTGGCCAGCGGCGACCCGCGCTCGGCCAGCGCCCCGGCGATCTTCTCCACGAAGACCGTGGCGCCCACGCCGCGGCGCCCCGCGGTGTACAGCGAGTCCTGCACCGCCACGTCGTCGTTGACGACGATGGGCGTGACCTCGATGCCGTCGTCGGCGGCCAGTTCGGCGGCCATCTGGAAGTTCAGCACGTCGCCGGTGTAGTTCTTCACGATGTGCAGCACGCCGGCGCCGGCGTCGACGGCCTTGGTGGCGGCGAGCATCTGGTCCGGGACCGGGGAGGTGAAAACCTCGCCCGGGCACGCGGCGTCCAGCATGCCCAGGCCGACGAACCCGCCGTGCAGCGGCTCGTGCCCGGACCCGCCGCCCGACACCAGGCCCACCTTGCCCGGCGTGGCGCCGCCCGCCCGGGTGATGATCCTGTTCTCGATGTCCACGGCGAGCGACGGGTGTGCCGCGGCGACACCGGCGAGGGCGTCGGTGACGACGGAGTCGGGAGCGTTGATGAGCTTCTTCATGACGTGCCTTCCGCGATCTTCTCGACGGCTGAGTCGGTGTCGGCAGGCGCGAGGCTGGTCAGCGCGGCCTGGCGGCGGGCGGTGGAAAGCCCAAGGTAGGCGAAGGCGCCGGCGAGGCCGCCCACCAGTTCCCCGATTATGTAGGCGGGTGCCTGCGCCCACGACACGGTGCCGCCGAACGCGTTCTGCATGACCATCGCGCCCAGGTAGCGGGCCGGGTTGATCGCGGCGCCGGTGGCCGGGCCGAGGACGATTATGATCGCGAACACCGAGGCCCCGATGGCCATGGGCGCCCAGCCGGGGACGGCGCGGTGGTCGATGACGCCGAAGACGGTGAACACCAGGATCGCGGTGCCGATCGCCTCGATCAGGCCGGCCCGGCCGAACCCCATCGACGAGGCGTTGTACGCGGTCACGCCGCCGCCGGCCGCCACGGCCGCAGACTTGCCGAGGGTGACGAAGTAGCCGAGCGCGCCGATCAGGGCCCCGGCGACCTGGGCGGTCACGTAGCCGGGGACCTCGCGCCAGGGGAACTTGCCGCACGCGGCGAGGGAGACGGTGACGGCCGGGTTGATGTGGCCGCCGGAGATGTGCCCGATCGCGTAGACGATCCCGACGATGACGAACATGAACGCGAACGAGATCATGCCGAGCTGGGCCATCGAGAACGGGACCTTGGTGCCGGCCGCGATCACTCCGGTAGCGGCGGCGGAGCCCGCTCCGATGTAGACCAGGCAGGCTGTTCCGATAACCTCCGCAAGGAGCTTTTGCGGGGTCGTGGGTGTTGCGGCCATGCGGTTCGCCCGTCGGCTGGCGCGGAGCAAGCGGCGGGCTCCTCACCTCCCTCTCGCGACGCGAGCCAAGATTGCGGAATGCTATTCGGCATCGTCGAACAGCATTTCAAGGAAGATAAGGCTGTGGTACGTGTCCGGTCAAGAGGGGCGAGCCTGGAAATGAGCGGAGCCGGCCGGTCCGGGCCGCGCGTGACGGCGGCCATGACGCCCGCGCAGCGGCGGGCACTGGCAGCGATCGAGGCCGAACTGAGCCGGGCCGCCCGGTACGACGACGAGTCGATCGTGCACCACCGCTGGCTCATGCAGCGCTACGACAGCGGCCGGTACGCCACGCTCGGCGGCGCGCGGCGGGCCACCGTCGCCACCGCCTGGCACGAGGCGGGCCACGCGGTGGCAGCGCTCGCCGTGGGCGCCGGGTTCCGCTCGGCCAGCATCCGCCCCGGCCGCGACACCGAGGGCCGGGTACACGGCATCCAGGGCACCGGGGACCTGGCCTTCGTGGTGGACGCCGCCGGGCAGATCGCCGAGCGCCTGCGGGCCTGGACCCTGCTCGACGACGCCGCGCTGCGCGAGTGGCTCCCCACCTGGCGGGACGACGGCGGCGACGCCCGCCGGTTCCGCGCGAACATCGGGCGCCGTTTCGGCACCGACGAGTTCGGCGCCTACCGCTACAGCGAGTCACTCCTGGCCCCGCGGCGCCTCACCATCCGTCAGGTGGCCCGCGCCCTGCTTGTGCACCCCCGGCACATCCCACACGCCGTCGTCGCGGCGATCGCCGCCGGCTGCTGACCCCGGAGCCCGGCCATCCCGTCCGGGTACGCCGGTTCCAGCGCGCGCCCTCGCGCGAGCCGGAACCGCGCGAGGCCAAGGTTGCCTGCCTCGCCGCCGCCATCTGACCCCGCGTGCTTCGTAGTCGAACACTTCGACGTCGATGGATCTCGGCTACGCTGGGGGCATGCGACCGGCGCGACCTCCCATCGGCCTGGAGCTGGCCCGGGCGGCCCGGACGGTCAGCCGCGCGTTCGACGACGCCCTGGCGCAGGCGGGCGGTTCGCTGCCGGTATGGCTGGTGCTGCTCAACCTGAAGACGCGCCAGGTGGCGAGCCAGCGCAAACTGGCCGAGGCGGTGGGCGTGCGGGAGGCCACCCTCACCCATCACCTCAACGCGATGGACGCCCAGGGCCTGGTCACCCGGGCGCGGGACCCGGCGAACCGGCGCATCCACGTGGTGCAGCTGACCCCGGCCGGCGAGGCGGCCTTCCTCCGGCTGCGGGAGGCCGCGATGGCCTTCGATCGCACGCTCCGCGACGGCCTCACCGACGCCGACCTCGACGGCCTGGCGGGCGTGCTCGGGCGGCTGGCCGCCAACGCTGCGGGCGAGCATGAACCAGCCAGCCCCGGCCCGGCCGATCAGCCTGGCTAGCATCGGGGGGTGAACTTCAGCCGCAGCACCGGCCGGGCGGGCGAGGGAACACCGCGGCGCGTGGCCAGAGCGAACTCGCGATTGCCGCGACCCACGCGGAGCCAGGCAACCTCACTGAATGAGCGGGAGCTTCTGGGTGAACGCCGCGTGAGCGACGGGTGAGGCTTGAGGCGCAGGGGTTTCGTGGCGGGGCGGCGCGGCGTGACACTGGGCGTCGGTCTCACATCTGGAGGTTGTCAATGCGGACCAGGCTGCTTGCCCTGGCGGCCGCGGTGCCCCTGCTGCTGGGCGCACCGGCTGCCGCGGTTGCCTCGGCGAACACCGCCGCCGCGCCGGCGCTGCCGGCCAGCCACCCGTGCGGCGCGATGGCAAAGCCACCGGCCTACACCCACGTGATCTGGGTGCTGATGGAAAATCACAGCTACAACACGATCATCGGCTCGTCCCAGGCCCCCTACATCAACTCGCTCGCCAGCGCGTGCGGGCTGGCCACCAACTACCACAACATCTCCCACCCGAGCCTGCCGAACTACGTCGGCATGACGTCGGGGCTGGGGTTCGCAACGCTGCAGAGTTTCAAGTCCGACTGCAACCCCTCGCACGGCTGCAGCACGGCCGCCGCCAGCATCTTCGGCCAGGGAGAGACGTGGCGGGCGTACGAGGAGACGATGCCGTCGAACTGCTATCCGGTGGACTCGGGCGAGTACGCGGTGCGCCACAACCCACCCCCGTACTTCAGCACGCTGGCGGGGTGCTCGCAGTTCGACGTACCCTACTCCCAGCTGGCCAGCGACCTGGCCGCGGGCACGCTTCCCGCGTTCTCGTTCATCACCCCGAATGTGATCGACGACATGCACGACGGCACGATCGCCGACGGCGACAACTGGCTGAAGGCCAACCTGCCCGCGATCTTCAACAGCCAGCAGTACCGGGACGGCTCCACGGCGGTATTCGTGACCTGGGATGAGGGTGAGGGCGGCACGGCCCAGAAGGGCGCCACCAACACCACCGACGTGGGCTGCCACGTCGCCACGATCGTGATCAGCCCGAGCACGAGGCCAGGCACCCGGTCCGGCACGCTGTTCAACCACTACTCCCTGCTCGGCACCGCCGAGCAACTGCTGGGCCTGCCGAAACTGGGCCTGGCGTCGGCCTACCCAACCCTGACCTCGGCCTTCCACCTGTAGCCGGGGAAGGAGGCCCCATGCGCAGCAGAATCGCCGCGGCGGTGCCCGTGCTCATGCTGGCAGCGGGCCTCGGCGCCGCGCTGGCCGCCCCGGCGAATTCCGCCACCGGGCCGGCCAGCACGGCCAGCGGGGCCGAGGGGGTCCCGGCGTTCGGGCACGTGTTCCTGATCATCGGCGAGAACACCACGTACTCCCACCTGACCGACACCAACGCCCCGTTCCTGATGGGCACGATCCGGCCCCGCGCCGCGTGGCTGACGGATTACTACGCCGCCACCCACTGGTCACAGGCCAACTACGTGGCGCTGGTCACCGGCCAGTTCACCCGCTGCGAGCAGCAGGACGGCGGCATCGCCTGCCACCAGAACATCGACAGCCTGTACCACCAGATGGACGCCGCGGGACAGACCTGGAAGGTCTGGCTGGAGGCGGGCACGGCGAAATGCGACACCGGATCGGGCGGCAGCTGCGCCAGCAACACGCCCTGCCCCCTGACCGGGTTCTACACCACCGGCAACCCGCCGATCCTGTTCGACGACGTCGAAGGCCCGGGCGGCGTCTGGTCCCCCACCACTCCCTCGGCGGAGTGCCTGGCCAACGACATCCCGGCGGGCACCGCCAAGGCCGGGATGTCGACCTTCAACGCCGACCTGGCCAGCGGCCGGGTGGCCACCTTCAACACGGTGATCCCGAACGGCTGCGACGACGGCGAGGCGAACTGCAAGCCGGTGAACAACCGCTACACCCAGTTCGACGACTTTCTGGCGCGGGAGATCCCCAAGATCGAGGCCTCCCCCGCGTTCGGGACCAACGGCGTCATCATCGTGGTCTACGACGAGGATGAGCGCGCGGGCGGCCTCGCGCCCAAGAACGGGTTCGGGTCCGGCGGCCACGTCGTGTGCGCCATCCTCAGCCCGCTCGCCGTCCCCGGCTCCTACGGCCAGAAGTACTACCACTACAGCCTGCTTCGCACCCTCGAAGACGGTTCCGGCTCGGCGGCCACCTCGGCAACGCCAACGCCGTCGCGCCGATCACCGGCATCTGGAAGGCAGGTTAGGGGCCGCGCCGCTCAGGGCAAGGTGACCGCGACGTTGGCCGCGTATATCTCGGCCTTGTTCCCGCTCAGGCCCGGGTAATCGCTGCCCCAGCTGGCGACGACCTCGGTGGGCGAGAGCGTGGACAGGCCGGTGGTGTCGCCGGGCCAGACCGCCGCGCTGCCGAAGTGGGTGGAGATCTGCGCGGGCCCGGACAACCAGCCCCGGGCGATTGAGAACGTGCGCAGGTACAGCGCGTACCCGGCCGGGTTGCTGTCAGACAGCCAGGTGACGTACGCGATCCCGCTGCCGCCGCCGGTCACCTCCATGATGTGCGGCACGTTGCGCCGGTCCGGCGGCGCCTGGACGGGCGCCGACCAGCGCGCACCGTGATCGGTGGAGTACGACAGCCACCCGGTGTCGTTCGCGGACCCGTCCGGGTTGGTGCCCTGGGTGTCCCAGGTGGCGTAGAGGTTCCCGGCCGCATCGATGCCGATGTCGCCGTCGATCCACCACTCGGCCAGCGACATCGTCCCGGCCACCGGCCCGACCCGCACCGGCTTCGACCAGGTCGCGCCGCCGTCGGTGGAGGAGGTGAAGTAGCTGTAGGCCGGGTTCATCGCGTACGTGGTTGTGCTGGTGATCTGGTAGCCCTGGTAGAGCACGTCGATCCGGCCGCCCGGCTCCACGACCAGCGGGGCGCTGTCCCCGCCGCTGGCGGGGAACCCGGGGCTGATGTGCGACATCGCGCTCCAGGTCCTGCCGCCGTCGGTGGATTTCTGCATGACCACGTTGAGGTCACCGGTGGCGAACGCGCAGCTGCCGCCCTTGGCGCAGATGTAGGTGATCGAGGTTCGTTCCGGGCCGTAGTCCCAGGTCACATACACGGTGCCGTCGGGGCCGACCGCGATGAAGTCACGGTCTCCCCAGTTCTTGCGGTCCGGCGGGATCAGCGCCGACGACTGGGGGAACGTCGCACCATGGTCGAACGAGGCGTCCACCACCGGGTAGTACTGGCCGTTTCGCGCCAGCATGAACGACGCGTACACGGTGCCGTCCGGCGCGACGGCTATCGCGGGGTCCCAGGTGTTGACGTTCGACCCCACCGTGCCCGGCAGGCTGACCGGCGCCCCCCAGGTCTTCCCGCCGTCGGCCGATCGCGCGACGGCGATCCCCTTGCAGCCCATCCACTCCTCGTAGACGTAACCCAGCTTCGGGTCGGCCGCCTGCTCCACCTCGGCGTTCTGGCCACCGCACGTACTGACGGCGGTGATCGGGCCGACCTGGTAGGCCGCGGCCTGCCCGGCAGCCGCCGCCGTGGCGCCGGCGCACGTCACGCTCGCGAGAGCGGCCGTGCCCAGCGCCGTGATGACCCGCAGGCCCCGGAGCCGTCGTGCCATAGCCCTGCCCACCCCTCGTCCCAAACAGGTGTCCGTCCTACCCGGCATCCTCCTACCGGCCGACGCCGATCGCCAGGACCCCGGGCGGAGCGTTCACTGCGTCCCCGCTCGCCCGCCCCGCGGCGGGGATTTCGGGGCCGGGGTGACCTCGCGGACGGTGACGCCGCGGGCCAGTTCGCGCGCGGTGGGCAGGTCCGGGCAGCCGGCGGTGCCGCCGGGCGCCCGGGTGGACGCGGCGCCGACGGCGCAGCCGAGCGCCACGGCCGCGGGCAGGACCAGGCCGTCCAGCAGGCCGGCGATGACCCCGGCGTTGAAGCAGTCCCCGGCGCCGGTTGCGTCGGCGACCGTGACCCGCGGCGGCTCGGCCAGGTAGCGGCGCGGACCGTCGACGCACAGGGCGCCACGCTTGCCCAGCTTGACCACGAGAACGGGCCCGGCGGCGGTCAGCGTGGCCACGGCCTGGTCCAGGTCCAGCGCGGCCGCCAACCGCATTGCCTCCGCCTCATTGGGCAGCAGCAGGCTCACGTGCTTGAGCGCCTCGGTGAGCCGCGGGTCCGCCCAGCGCTGCGCGGGGTCCCAGTTGGTGTCCAGGGAGGTGCTGGCCCCGCCGGCCCTCGCCACGTCGAGCAGCGCGGCCAGCCCGGGGCCCAGCGAGCCCGCCATCAGGAAGTAGGAGCTGACGTGCACGTGCCGGGCGCGGACCAGCAGCGCGGACGGCACGTCGCGCGCGGTCAGCGTGGCCATCGCCCCGGTCGCGGTGAGGATCGCCCGGTCCCCGCCGGCCGACAGCGCCACGGTCATCCCGGTCGGGGCGTCCCGGCGCACCGCCACGGACGAGGCATCCACTCCCTCCGCCGCCAGTTGCCCCAGCATGAACCGGCCCGCCGGGTCGTCGCCGACCGCGGCGGCCAGCGCCACCCGCAGCCCCAGCCGGGCCGCGGCCACGGCGGTGATCGAGGCGGACCCGCCGACCTCCAGCGAGATGCCGTCCACCAGCTTCTCGTGCTGGCCGAAGGCCGGGGTGACGTCGCGGCCGACCACCATCACGTCCGGGTTGCAGTCGCCGATCACCAGCAGATCCAGCGCGCCGCCCCCCGGCCCGCCCGGCGCACCGGCCCCGGGCCCGGCGCCCCCCGGCCCGGCCGCGGCGCCCCCGGGCCGGGCGAACCAGTCCCCGGCGCTCCCGGTATCGGCCGGTGGGCGCTCAGGCGGTGACAACCTTGACCCCGGCGTCGGCGAGCCTGGCCGCCTCGGCGGGTGCGATGCCGGTGTCGGTGACCAGGATGTCCACCTCCGCGGCCGTGCAGATCCTGGCGAACGCGCGGCGGCCCACCTTGGAGCTGTCCGCGGTCACCACCACCTGGGCGGCACGCTCGGCCATCAGCCGGTTTATGCTCGCCTCGCCCTCGTGATGCGCGGTGGCGCCGGACACCGCGTCGATCCCGTCCACCCCGAGAAACGCGACGTCCAGGGTGACCTGCTCCAGCACGCCGGTGGCCAGCGGGCCGGTCAGCTCGTAGGACTGCGGCCGGGCCACCCCGCCGGTCACCACGATCTTGATGTGCTGGCGGACGGCGAGTTCGGTGGCGATGTTCAGCGCGTTGGTGACGATGGTGAGCGCGGGAGACGGCGCGCCGGCGTTCAGGTCCGGCCGGACGGCGAGCGCCCGGGCGACCTCGGTCGTGGTGGTGCCGCCGTTCAGGCCGGCGATCTGCCCGGGCAGCACCAGCCCGGCGGCCACAGCGGCGATCCGCTGCTTCTCCGAGGGGTGCCGTTCGGTCTTGTAGCGCAGCGGCAGGTCGTAGGTGACCCCCTTGGCGACCGCGCCGCCCCGGATCCGGGTGAGCATCTGCTGCCGGGCCAGCTCGTCGAAGTCGCGCCGCACCGTGGCCGCCGACACGCCTAGCACCTCCGCCGTGCGCTCCACCTGCAGCTGGCCGTCAGCCGCCAGCAGTTCCAGCAGCTCGTTCCAGCGGCGATAACGGCTCACCTTATCCGCTCCCGGTCCAGAAGATCTTGCTGTCCCCTATCTGATCATTCTTGCTCAATTCCGAGCAATACCGATCAGCGGGCCGCGTTCAGCACGCCGAGCAGCCGGGTCACCTCGGCGGCCACCGCATCCCGGGCGGCCGCGCCGTACCGCCTCGGGTCCACCAGCGCCGGATCGGCGGCCAGGCACGCCCGGACCGCGCCGGTGAACGCCGTGTTGAGCCGGGTCGCCACGTTTACCTTCGTCAGGCCGGCCGCGACCGCGGCGGCGAGCCCGGCGTCGGGCACCCCGGAGGAGCCGTGCAGGACCAGCGGAACCGGCACGGCCCGGTGGAGCGCCGTGATCAGGCCCGCGTCCAGCACGGCGTCGCGGGTGAGCATCGCGTGCGAGCTGCCGACCGCCACGGCCAGCGCGTCCACCCCGGTCGCGGCGGCGTACCGGGCGGCGTCATCCGGCCGCGTCCGCGCCCCGGCCGCGTGCACCCCGTCCTTGCCGCCGACCTCGCCGACCTCGGCCTCCACCCAGACCCCGCGCTCGTGGCACCACCGGGTCACCTCCGCGGTGGCCCGCACGTTCTCCTCAAACAGCGCCGCGGACGCGTCGTACATCACCGAGCCGAGGCCCACCGCCACCGCGGCGCGCACCAGGTCCGCACCCGTCGCGTGGTCCAGGTGCACCGCGACCGGCACCGCCGCGGCCGCCGCGACGGCGAGCGCGGCCCGCGCGACCGGCTCCAGCGCCCCGTGGTAGGCCACGCAGTTCTGGCTGATCGCGAGCACCACCGGCGCGCCCGCCGCCTCCGCCCCGGCGACGACCGCCTCGGCGTGCTCGATCCCGATAATGTTGAACGCGCCGACCCCCCGGCCCGCCGCGAACGCGGGGCCGACGATCTCGGCCATGCCGGCGGCCGGCATCAGCCGCCTGCCCACTCGGTGACGCGGGTCCCGGCCAGCGCCCGCCGGTAGTCCGCCGCGCTGAACCGGCCCGCGGCCGGCGCGGCGACCGAGGCGGTGCCGAGCGCGGCCGCGTGCCGCAGCCGCTCCGGCCACGGCCGGCCGAGCACGAGCCCGTGCGCCAGCCCGGCGACCACGGCGTCGCCGGCCCCGGTCGGGTTGCCCGCCAGGGCGACCGGCGGCGCCGCCCGCCAGGTCCCGTCGCCGGTGACCGCGAGCAGGCCGTGGGCGCCGAGCGACACCACCACCGCGCCCGCGCCCGCGGCGCGCAGCTCCGCCGCGGCGGCCGCGGCGGCGGCCAGGCCGTCCAGCGGCCGGCCCACGGCGGCGGCCAGCTCGGCGAGGTTGGGCTTGGCGATCGCCGGGCCGCCGGCCGCGCCGTGCCGCAGCACCGTGCCCTCGGCGTCCAGCACCACCGGCACCCCGGCGGCGGCCGCCCGCGCGGCGAGCCCGGCGTAGCTGTCCGGCGGCAGCCCCGGTGGCAGGCTCCCGGACAGCACCACCGCGTCGCAGCCGGCCAGGGACTTTTGGTACAGAACGAGAAATCCGCCATACTCCCCGGCCGTCACGGCGGGCCCCGGCTCGTTGAACAGGGCGGTGTCGTGGCGGCACAGATCCACCACGGCGAACGTGCGCCTGGTCTCCCCGGCGACGGGGGTGAAGCTGCCGGGCACCCCGGCCGCGGCCAGCCCGGCGCGGACCGCTTCGCCGGTGACCCCGCCGGCCAGCCCCACGACCCGCAGGTCGCTGCGCAGCGCGCGCAGGGTCCGGGCCACGTTGAGCCCCTTGCCGCCGGGCACGGCGGCGACCTCGCGCGGCCGGTTCACCCCGGCCCAGTTCACCCCGGCCACGTGGTGGGTCACGTCCAGTGCCGGGTTGAGGCTGACGACGAGGATCATCGGCGCTCAGCGGGGCGTCAGGATCACGGACCGCTGCAGGTTCCGCGGCCGGTCCGGGTCCAGGCCACGGGCGCGGGCCAGCGCGGCGGCCAGCCGCTGCACGAGCACCAGCTCGGCCATGGGATCCCGGCCGCCCTGCCAGGCCAGCCCGCCGGCCGCGGCCACCTCGCCGGGCAGCCCGTCCGGCGCCTGGCTCAGCAGCCAGACCACGCTGCCGGGCCCGGTGACCGCGACCGGGCCGTGCCGGTACTCCATCGCCGGGTAGGCCTCGGTCCACATCCCGGCGGCCTCGCGCAGTTTGAGCGCCGCCTCGCTGGCCAGCCCGTACGTCCAGCCGGTGCCGAGGAAGGTGAACTGCCGGGCGCCGGTCAGCGCCGCGGGCAGCGGCTCGGCCAGGGCCGCCTCCGCCGCGGCGGCGACCGCCGTCATGTCGTGGCCCAGGTGGGCGCGCAGCAGCGCCAGTTCGGTGGTGGCGAACCGGGTCTGCACCACCGACTGCTCGTCGGCGAAGTCCAGCGCGATCACGGCGCCGGCCGCCGCGGCGACCGGTGTCCCCGCGCCCGTGGTGACCGCCACGGTGGGCGCGCTGCCGTCCAGCCGGTCCAGCAACCGCAGGATCTCCGTGGTGGTGCCGGACCGCGATAGCACGACGACGCGGTCGTAACGCCGGCGCACCGGCAGCTCCGAGGCGGCGAACGCGTCGGTCTCGCCGTGCCCGGCCGCCTCGCGCAGCGCCGCGTAGGACTGGGCGATGAACCAGGACGTGCCGCACCCGGCCACCGCGACCCGCTCGCCGGGCGCGGGCAGCAGGCCCGCAACGCCGGGCAGCAGGCCCGCGGCGCGCCGCCAGCAGCCCGGCTGCGAGGCCACCTCGGCGTCGATGCCGCCCGGGGCCGTCCCGTCCCCGGCCGGCTCGCCCTGGGCCGGCGTCTCCTCGCCCATCTTGTCCCTCCTCATGTCCCGGCCAGCCCGGTCGCGGCGACCGAGCGGACGAAGTACCGCTGCGCCGCGAAGAAGATCAGCAGCATCGGGGCCAGGCTCATCACGTTGGCCGCCATCAGCAGCGTCCACTCGGTCGCGTGCGCGCCCTGGAACGTGGCCAGCCCGAGGGGCAGCGTCATCTGGTTGGTCGAGGTGACGGCGATCAGCGGCCACAGGAAGTTGTTCCACGAGTCCAGGAACGTCAGCGCGGCGAGCGTCGCCAGCGCGGGCGCCGACAGCGGCAGCACGATGCGCCACAGCACGGTGAGCCGGCTCGCGCCGTCCACCCGGGCCGACTCCTCGTACTCGACCGGCAACGTCTTGAAGAACTGGCGCAGGAAGAAGATGCCGAACGCCGTCGCCGCGTTGGGCAGGATGAGCGCGCCGATGTGGTCGATCCCGACCCCGGCGAGCACGTGGATGCCGAGCCACTTGGTGATGATGAACTGCGGGATCATCGTCACCTGGAACGGCACCATGAGCGTGGCCATGATGACCGCGAACAGGGCGCCCCGGCCGAGGAACCGCAGCCGCGCGAACGCGTAGCCGGCCAGCGAGCAGAGCACCAGGTTGGCGAGCACGGTGGTCACCGCGACGACCGCGCTGTTGAGGAAGAACCGGCCGAACGGGGCGGCGTGCAGCGCGTCGGGGTAGTTGGCGAACCTGAGCACGTGCGGGGTGAGCACCGGCGGGAAGTGCAGCGCCTCGCCGGTCGTCTCCACCGAGGTCACGGCCAGCCACACGAACGGGAAGATCAGCACGATGGTGGCGGGCACCAGCACCAGGTGCCACGGGCTGAACGGCAGCCGGAACCGCCGGCGCCCCATCGGCTCTGCGACGGCGCTCATGACCGGTAGTGCGTGAACCGGCGGCCGACGCGGAACTGGACCGCGGTGACCACGAGGATGATCAGGAACAGGAAGTAGGCGATCGCCGACGCGTAGCCGAAGTTGAAATTCTGGAAGGCCTGGTCGTAGAGGTAGTAGACGAGGACCGTGGTGGAGTTCAGCGGGCCGCCCTGGGTGCTCAGGTAGACCTCGTCGAACAGTTGCATCGCGTTGATCGTCAGCCACACCGCCAGAAACAGCGAGGCCGGGCTCAGCAGCGGCACGGTGACCCGGCGGAACGTGGTCCAGCTGCTGGCCCCGTCCACGGCCGCCGCGTCCAGCAGCGCCTGAGGCACGCCCTGCAGCGCCGCGAGGTAGATGACCACGGCGAACCCGGTCCAGCCCCAGATCGTCATGATCACGATGACGTACAGCGCCTCCGACGGGTTGTTCAGGAACTGCTGCTGCGGGATGCCCAGCAGGCTGAACAGGTAGTTCACCACCCCGTAGGACGGGTCGAACAGCCAGATGAAGACGATCGCCTCGCTGATCGTGGAGATCGCCATGGTGGCGTAGGCGGCGGTGCGGTACAGCGAGATGAACCGGATCTTGCGGTTCATCGCGACCGCGAGGAACAGCCCGGCGACCATCGTGCCGGGCACGAACAGCGCGGTGTACACCAGGGTGTGCGCGACCGCCTGGATGACCAGGGGATCGTGCACCAGCGCGCGGTAGTTCCGCAGCCCCACGTACGGGGTGCTGCCCGACAGCAGGTTGTTGCGCTGGAACGACATCACCGCCGACCACACGATCGGCACCGCGCCGAACAGGAGGATGATCGCGGCCCCGGGGGTCACGAAGGCCCAGCCGGTGAACTGCTCCGGCACGCCCGCCCGGCGCCCCCTGGCCCGCGCCGGGGCCGGCTCGGTGCCCCTGCGGCGCAGCAGGGCAGCGGGTGCCGCCACGTCAGCCGTTCGAGCTCGCGAGCGCCTGGTTGACCTGCTGCGCCGCGCCGGCGAGCGCGGCCTGCGGCTGGCTCTTGCCCAGGAGCACCGAGACGATCATGTTGCCGAGTATCTGCGACACCTTCGGGTAGTCCGGGGTCTGCGGGCGCGCCTGGCGGACGTTGCCCAGGTTGCTGATGAACGTGTCCACGCCGGGCAGGGCCTTGTTCATCGCCGTCAGGAAGCCGGGCGCCGTCTCCACCGACCGCCTGATCGGCAGGTCACCCGTGGCCAGCGAGAAGTATTTCACCTGGGCCGGGGCGGTGAGCCAGAGCAGGAACCGCTCCGCCGCGGCGGTGTGCGCGGCGCCGTTGTTGAAGATCACCCAGTTGTCCGGGCCCGAGATCGTCTGGTGGCCGCCGGAGGTGCCCGGGAACGACGGCATGATCTGCACGCCGTAGTGCACGTTGGGGAACGCGGACAGGTCCCACGGCCCGGTCACCAGCATCCCGACCTTGCCCGAGTTGAACAGGTTGGTGTAGGCGTTGTCGGTCGGGTCCAGGTACATGGAGTGGTCGGTGACCGCCATGTCGCGCAGCGTGGTGAGCGCCTTCAGCCCGGCGGGGGAGTCGAACGCGGCCCGCTTGTTACCGGGCGCCAGGATCTGGCCGCCGGCCTCCCACAGCAGCGCCTCCCAGTGCCACACGGTGTCCTCGCTGCCCGGCGTCACGTACGCGGTGCCGAACTGCTTGCGCGCCGGGCTGGTGAGCCTGGCGGCGTCGGACACGAACTGCTGCCAGGTCCAGCCCGGGGACGGCGGCTGGAGGTGCGCCTGCGCGAACAGCGCCTTGTTGTAGACCACGGCGAGGTTGTCCACCAGCGCCGGGATGCCGATGACCCTGCCGTTGACGGTCGCCACGTCCCGCTCGCCGACCCAGAAGTCCGGCCAGTTCACCCCCGGCCGCCGCACCACGTTGGTGAGGTTCACCACCTGCGGGATCTGCGCCACGTTCGGCGCCCAGGACCCGTACAGGTAGGCGATGTCCGGTGGGCTCCCGCCGCGCACCGCGGTGAGCACCTTCTGCAGCGAGCTGTCGTTGTTGACGAACAGGCTGGTCACCGTGGTGCCCGGGTGCGCCTTGTCGTAGACGCTCACCAGGTGAGCGAACGCTTTCGCCTCGGCGCCGGTGTAGCCCTCCCAGATCGAGATCGTGATCCCACCGCCCGAGCCGCCGCTGGCGTCCGAGCCGCAGGCCGCGAGGCCCAGCGCGACGAGCGAAGACGCGACGGCCACGCCTAGCCAGTGACTTCTCATACCGTCCTCGCTCCCGCCGGGACCGCGGCTCAGCTCGACAACTCTTGCACGAAGAGCGGATGTTTCAGACATCATCGCGCGTCCGCAAGGCTCGATGTCAACCTTTCTAAGACTATTTCGGCCTTCTGCATGCGCGGTCTTGCTCGAAGCTGTACGGAATGCGACACTGCCGTGGTGGTCAAGGTGGCGTTCATCGGCGCCGGCAGCGTGGAGTTCACCCGTAGCGTCGTGACCGATCTGTGCGGTTACCCGGAGCTGGCCGGCGGCCTGGACCTGGCCCTGCACGACGTCAGCGCGGAGCGGCTCACCCACGCGGAGGCCCTGGTCACCAGGATCGTCGCGCAGTCCGGCGCGGGCGCGACCGTGACCGCGTCCGCGGACCGGCGCGCGGTGCTCGACGGCGCCCGGTACGTGATCAACGAGATCCAGGTCGGCGGGTACCGCGCGACCCGGCTGGACTTCGACATCCCGGCGCGGTACGGCGTGCGGCAGACCATCGCCGACACCCTCGGCATCGGCGGGATCTTCCGCGGGCTGCGCACGATCCCGGTGGTGACGGGCCTGGCCCGGGACATGCACCGGTTGTGCCCGGACGCCTACCTGCTGAACTACACCAACCCGATGGCCATGCTCCCCTGGGCGGTGTATGAGGGCACCCCGTTCACCAACGTTTTCGGGCTGTGCCACTCGGTGCGGGACACGCACGCGTTCCTCGCCGGGCTGGTCGGGCTGGACGCCGGCGACGTCGACTTCGTCACCGCGGGCCTCAACCACCAGGCGTTCGTGCTGCGCTTCGAGCACCAGGGCCGGTCCCTGTACCCGCGGCTCCGCGAGATCGTCGACGCCTCGCCGGAGCTGCAGCGGCGGGTCCGGGTGGAGCTGTTCCGCCGGTTCGGCTACTTCCCCACCGAGTCCAGCGAGCACTCCGCCGAGTACGTGCCGTGGTTCATGCGGCACGACGGCGAGATCGAGCGGTTCCGCATCTTCGTCGGCGACTACCTGGAGCGCTCGCAGGAGAACCTGCGCGAGCTGGACGACCTGGCCCGCCAGCTGGACGCGGGCGCGCCGCTGGACCTCGCGCCCACCAGCGAGCTGGCCTCGGAGTTCATCCACTCCTTGGAGACCGGCGCCGAGCGCGAGCTGTACGTGAACGTCCGCAACGGTGACCTGATCACCAGCCTGCCGCGGCAGTGCTGCGTCGAGGTGCCCTGCCGGCTCGGTCCCGGGGGCGCCGCGCCCCAGCCGGTCGGCGCGCTCCCGCCGCAGCTCGCCGCCCTGAACCGGACTTTCCTCAACGTCGTCGAGCTGACCGTGCGGGCGGCGCTGGACGGCAACGTGCAGCACGTGTACCAGGCGGCGCTGCTTGACCCGAACGCGTCCGCCACCCTGACCACCTCGCAGATCGTCGCGATGTGCGACGACCTGCTCGACGCGCACAAGGCACTGCTGCCTCCCGGTCTCGCCCGCTGAGTCCCGCCAGGGCCCGCCCGGCCCGAGTCGGCCGGTGAGGCCGGGCGCGGTGCCGGGCGGGCGCCGCGGTCCGGACGGGTGCCGATCCCATGTTTCGGGGCGGATCGCCGCCGGCCTCGCGCATTCCGGTTTTGACTAAGACAATTAGTAGAAACGCAACTCCTGCGGCTTGGCCGGGCCCGCCAGGGGCAGCCGAGTGCCGGCGCGGACGCCGGAACGGGACGTCGTCGCCGTGGGAGGCCCCGGCCCCACGGCGTGAGCGCGGGGCCGGAGCCTGTGGCGGCAGGCTCCGGCCTCGCCCAGGCCGGGCTGCCTGGCGCGGCGGCATGCCGGAAACCGGGAGCCGGGCCGGCCGGGAGCCGGGCTGGCCGGGAGCCGGGCCGGCCGGGGACGGCGGCGCGGCCGGGAATGGCCAGGTCGGCGGGGCGGCCGGGAATGGCCGGGGACGGTGGGGCGGCGGCGCGGGGCCGCGGGGTCCGAAATGCGCCAGCTATGGACGTCCGATAGGCGCCAGCAATGCGCGGCGCCGGGGCGCACGCTGGGGTTATGAGCACACTTCAGTACAAGGCGATCGACCCGGGGCGCTTGGACGCCATGCGCAGCCGGGGTGCGGACGAGTTCGGCAACCCTTGGCAGCGGCGGGCCGCCGAGGGGTGGGAGCCGCTGCGCTGCTGCCTGCGCACCGCGCGTGAGGGCGAGGACATCGCGCTGATCAGCTACAGCCCGTGGCCACAGCCGTGGCGCACGCCGTGGGCCGAGGCCGGGCCGGTGTTCGTCTGCCACAACCGGTGCGAAGGGTACCGGACCCCGTGGCAGTACCCGCCGGGCCTGCGCGGCCGGTTCAGCCTGCTCAGCCCGTTCGGCCACACCGGGGCGCGGGCGTACCAGCACATCACGTTCGTCGAGCCCGGCGACGACCCCGGCAAGGCGGTCGAGACGGTCATGGAGCAGCCGGACGTGGCGTACCTGCACGTCCGCAGCGCGACCGCGCAGTGCTTCACCTTCGAGGTCCGCCCCGCATGACACCCCGCGCGGCGTTCCCGGTCAGGCGGCGTCGCGCAGAACCTCCTTGAGCGACTTCCCGCTCCGGCGCAGCTGCACGCCCACCACGATCTCCGACACCCCGTAGGCCATGCTGAACAGGCCGAACAGCAGCGCGAGCGTGACCGCACCGATGTCCGGACGCGCGCTGAGCACCACGCCGAACACGATCGAGATCAGCCCGGTCACGATGAGCATCGCCCTGGTACCCGCGGTCTCCGCGGGGCCGAAGGCCGCGAAGATCTCGCCGAAGCCGGCCACGAACGCCCAGATCGCCACGACCAGCACCAGCACCAGCGCCGTGGGCCCTGGCCAGACCACGGCGACCACGCCGGCGGCCACGTCGATCAGCGCGAGCAGCAGGTGGCCGAAGACCGGCCCGGCGCCGGGGCTGCTGAAGGCCCGCATCACCTGAAGGCCCGCGGCGATGAACGCGTAGATCGCGAACAAGATGACCAGCGCGAGAATCGTCACGCCCGGCCAGGCGATGGCGACGATCCCGACGATGACGCCCAGAACGCCAAGCAGGATCAACGAGATGGATGTTGATTTGAACATGACAGCATCCCTTCCACGACGCCGACGATAGGCCGCCCCCGCGGTCGTGCCATCGGGCTGCAGTCACGAACCTCCGGCCCGGCGTGGTCTTCCGGGCACATCGGCGGTGCTCACGTGGCCGCGGTCCGGGATTCTCACAATTGACGGTCAGGAAGCCGCAAGGAAAGCGCGTCAGGGTGGGGCCCATGCGGGACGCGCCGGCGAAGAGCGAAGCCCGGCTCCTGGTCGTGGACGACAAGCCGACGATCCTGGAACTGCTGCTTAGAGGGGCATGCCTGCCAGGTTCATGCCCTTGATTGAAGGCGGCGGGGAGGGCGGGGCGAACCGGGGAGGGGCGTGGCGGGGCGCCGGGCGGCGGCCCGCGGGCCGAATGAGCTTCGTCGGGTAGACATGGCAGCGTGGCAAGTGAGGTGGCGCGGTACTGGCGGCACGCTGGGGTGCCCGGCGTGGACCTGCTGCGCGCCAGGTACGTGACGCACCGGTACACCAGGCACGCGCACGAGACCTTCACCTTCGGCCTGATCGAGTCCGGGGTCGAGGAGTTCAGCTACGGCGGCAGCCTGCTGCGTGCCGGCGCCGGCGGGGTCGCGCTGCTGAACCCGGACATGGTGCACACCGGCCAGGCCGGCACGCCGGACGGCTGGGCCTACCGGGTGCTCTACCCGGACCCCGCCCTAGTCGCTGGGGTCGCGGCCGACCTGGGCTGGCCGCGGGGGACCCCGTCGTTCCCGGAGACGGTGGTCTACGACGCCCGCAGCGCCCGGCTGCTGCGCGCGGCCCACGTCGCCGCTGAGCACGGCGACCGCCTCGCCTCCTCCAGCCTGCTGCGGGCCGCGCTGGCCGGGCTGCTGCGGGCCCACGCCCGGACGGGCGCGCGGGCCCGGGCCACGCCAGGCGCCCGGGCCACGCCGGGCCGGTCCCCCACCGCTGTCAGCGCCATACGGGACCTGCTGGCCGAGCGGCTTTCCGACCCGCCCAGCCTCGACGACCTGGCCGCCGAACTCGGCATCAATCCGTTCGCGCTGGTCCGGTCGTTCCGCGCGGAGACCGGCCTGCCGCCGCACGCCTACGTGAACCACCTGCGGGTGCGGCTGGCCCGGCGACTGCTCGATCGCGGCGTGGCCCCGGCGGACGTCGCGGCCGAGGCCGGCTTCGCCGACCAGGCGCACCTGACCCGCCACTTCAAGCGGGTCGTGGGCGTGCCGCCACGCTCCTACCAGCGCTACCGCGAGGGCGGCAAGAACGTTCAAGACCCCAGCGGGGCAGCCTCCTAGCCTCGCACGTGTGACTGATACCGATGACCGGCCCGAGCAACGGGCGCGGGCCCGCCCGGTACGCGACGGCATCGCACTCGGGCTCGCGGTCGGCGTCTCCGGCGTGGCCTTCGGCGCGGCCGCCGTCGGCTCGGGGATGACCGTTGCCCAGGCGTGCGTCTTGTCGCTTCTTGCTTTTACCGGAGCTTCGCAGTTCGCCCTGGCCGGCGCGGTGGCAGGCGGTGCCGGGCTGATCGGCGGGGTCGCGGGCGCCATCCTGCTCGGCAGCAGGAACGCGCTCTACGGCCTTCGCCTGGCGGACCTGTTGCCGCGACGGGGCGTGCGCAGGCTGGTCGCCGCGCACGGCGTCATCGACGAGACCACGGCCGTCACGCTGGCGCAGCCCGACGTGGCGGCGGCACGGCTCGGCTTCCTCGCCACGTTCGTCACCATCTACCTGACCTGGAACCTCACCACGCTGCTCGGCGCGTTCGGCGCGGGCAGGCTCGGCTCGCCGCAGTCGCTCGGCATCGACGTGGTCGGGCCGGCCGCCTTCCTCGCGCTGATCTGGCCACGGCTGCGGGCGGGCCGGACCGAGCGTGCCGCCGGGCTGGCCGGGGCGATGATCGCCCTGGCCACGACCCCGTTCCTGCCGACCGGTGTGCCGGTGATCCTGGCCGCCACGGCGGCGCTGATCTCGCCGCAGCCGGATTCTGCGCGGCCGGATTACCCGCAACCGGGGGCGCCGTGACCGGGGTCTGGGTGGCGGTGCTGGTGACGGCCGCCGGATGTTACGCGCTCAAGCTGACCGGGCTTGTCGTGCCCAAAAGCGTGCTCGCCAGCCCGCGGGTGCGCCGGTTCGCCGGGCTTGTCCCGGTCGCGCTGCTGGCCGCGCTGGTCGCGGTGCAGGCGTTCGCCGCGGGCCGGTCGCTGACCGTGGACCCGGCCCGGCTGGCCGGGCTGGGCGCGGCGGTGGCCGCGCTGGTGCTGCGGGCCCCGTTTCTCGTGGTGATCGTCGTGGCGGCCGGAACCGCCGCGGTGCTGCGCGCGCTGGGGGCCGCGTGACCGGCCAGCGCGCGCAGCGGGCCGCCCGCCTGCGCCGGGCTTACGCGGCCGGGCGCAGGCCGGCCGCGGTGAGCACGTAGGCTTCCGGGCCCTCCCCGGGGGCGGGCGCCTCGATCAGGTCGAGGATCGCCTTGCCGGCGTGCTCGGGGGTGAGCGCAGGGCCGAGGCCTTCGGCGTAGGTGGCCAGGTCCTGGCCCGCCCGCTGCGCGTACGCGGCCACCGCCGCCGCGCCCAGTTCCGTGGCCGGGGTGAGCTGCGGCAGCACCGAGACGAACCGGATGCCGAGCCCGGCCCGCGCCGACTCGTCCGCGGCGTAGGCGCTGATGAACCTGACGGTCGCCTTGGCCCCGGCGTAGCCGCCCGACAGCGGCGAGCCGCGCAGCGCGGCGCCGCTGGAGAACGCGATGACCACGCTGCCTTCGTCCAGGGGCCGAAGCAGGGCCTCCCGGGACCAGTGGAACACCTGGCGCACGTCGGTGTGCCAGTTGCTGCTGAACGTGTCCCACGTGTGCCGGTGCAGCGGCCGGGACAGCGGGGCCGCCCCGGCGGCAAGCACCAGGACGCGCGGGTGGTAGGCGTCGATGAGCTGGCCGGCCACGACCGGGTCGGCCACGTCGGCGACGACCGGGGTGAACCCGTCCCCGAGCTGCGCGCGCAGCTCGTCAAGCTTGGCCCGGTCGCGGGCGACGCCGGCGACGTTCGCACCGGCCCCGGTCAGTGCGATGGCGACGCCGCGGCCGAAGCCGCGGCTGGCGCCCGTGACGAGCGCCGTCGCTCCCGACAGTTCTTGCGCTGGCATCCGGAACTCCTTGATCCTTGGCTCGGAGCGGGTTTCCCCGTAGGCACCCGTACTGATCCGGGCGGTTGCCGGAACTCACCGGCCGCCGGGCCGATGATTTCCGCCGGGCCCGCGGATCAGTACGACCGTCGGCCGCGGGAGCCGGCTCGCGCGGGGAAGGTTCGTGCGGGGAAGGTTCGTGCGGGAAGGCTCGCGCCGGGAAGGCTCGCGGGAAGGCAGGGGTGATGCTGGGCAGCGACGAGTTCGGGCGGCTGACCGAGCCGTTCCAGCCTGAGCTGCTGGCCCACTGCTACCGGATGCTCGGCTCGGTCTACGACGCCGAGGACCAGGTGCAGGAGACCCTGGTACGGGCCTTGCGGTCCTACCGCGACTTTCAGGGCAGGTCATCGCTGCGGACCTGGCTGTACGCGATCGCGACCAACGCCTGCCTGCGGGCGATCGAGAGCCGCGCCCGCCGGCCGCTGCCCTCGGGCCTCGGCGCGCCGGGCGACGACCCGGACGGCCCGCTGGCCCCGGTCCTCCCGGAGGTCCGCTGGCTGCAGCCCATCCCGGACGCGCTGGTGCTGCCCGGCCCGTCCGACCCGGCCACCGCGGTGGTGACCAGGGAGAGCGTGCGGCTGGCCCTGATCGCCGCGCTGCAGTACCTGCCCGGCCGGCAGCGGGCCGTGCTGATCCTGCGTGACGTGCTGGGCTGGCACGCTGCCGAGGTCGCCGACCTGCTCGGGATCACGCCGGCCGCCGCGAACAGCCTGCTGCAGCGGGCCCGGGAGCGGCTCCGGCAGGTGGCCCCCGACATGGACGAGGTAGCCGAGCCCGGCGCTGCCGGTCAGCGGGCGCTGCTCGACGCGTACGCCGAGGCGTTCCGCAAAGCGGACGTCGGGGCGCTCACCAAGCTGCTGCGCGAGGACGCGGTGCTGGAGATGCCGCCGCAGCCGACCTGGTTCGCCGGGCGGGAGCAGGTCGGGCGCTTCCTGGCCTCGCGGGTGCTGACCGAGCCCGGGATCTTCACGATGGCCCGCGCCGCCGCCAACGGCCAGCCGGCGTTCGCGGTCTACCTGCGCGGGAACGACGGGGTGCACCGGGCGCACGCGATCCAGGTCCTGACCACCAGCGGCGGCCGCCTGAGCAGGATAGCGTCGTTCAACGACGCGGGCCTGTTCCCCATGTTCGCCCTGCCGGGCGCCGCCCCCGGCACCACCCCCGGGCCGGGAAGGCGAGAGCCGGTGAACGTCCCCAAGCTGCGCTGGTTCGCCGGGGGCTGACCGGCCGCCCGGCCGGGCGGTTCAGCGGGCGATAATGACGTCATGGCAAGCGAACTGATCCGCTGCGGGCACTGCGGGCAGATGAACCGGGTGCCGGCCGCGGCGGCCGGGACCCCCCGCTGCGGCAAGTGCCATCAGCCGCTGCCGTGGATCACCGAGGCCGACGACACCACCTTCGGCGACGTGGCGGAAGTGGCCAAGATTCCGGTCCTCGTCGATTTGTGGGCGCCCTGGTGCGGGCCCTGCCGCATGGTCAGCCCAGCGCTGGAGCAGCTCGCCCGCGACATGGCCGGGCGGGTCAAGCTGGTCAAGGTGAACGTGGACGTCTCGACGCAGGTGTCCCAGCGGTTCGGGGCGCAGGCCATCCCCACCCTGCTGGTGCTGCGCGGCGGGCGGGTTGCCGCCCGGCAGACCGGCGCCGCTCCCCTGGCGGCCCTGCGGGCCTGGCTCGAGAACGCGCTCGCCACGTCCGTTCCCTGAGTATCGCGCCGGAGCGCCGTACCTTCGGCAGGTGTAGCTTGCTGTCGCAGGTGCGAGGTGATACGGATCAACGACGCGGCTGTTGCCCGGTAACGCCGCGACATGACGGGAGATTGGCCTACCGCCATGACCACTGCCACACCGCCCACGGCGTTCGTGCACCTCGTGGTCGGGTATGACGGGTCTCCGCCCGCCACCCGGGCGCTCGACAGCGCGGTCCGCCTGCTGCAGGGCCGGACCGGCCGCATCGACGTCGTGTACGTGGCTCACCTGTCCAGCATCGCCATGCTGTCTCCCGGCGCCATCGTCGAAGTGGAAGAAGACTTCGACGAGATCGCCCGGGAGCTTCGCGTCCAGGCCGCCGGGCAGCTGGACGCCAGCGGGGCGGCCTGGGAGTTCGAACGGCGCCAGGGCACCGTCGTCGAGCAGCTGATCGCGGTGGCCACCGACGACGGCGAAGCCTACCCGGGTGAGGTCGTGGCGATCGTCGTCGGTAGCTCGTCCCACGCCGCACACCGCATGGTCGGTTCGGTCGCGGTCGGCCTGGCCCGCCATTCGCCGGTGCCCCTCGTCATCGTGCCGTAGCGCAGCCGAGCGCCGGCGCTCGTGCCCGGCGGGGCGCGATTCCTATAATCTCAGCGGCGCGTCGTGGCAGGACGGTGCGCCGGGATGATCGCAGTCGCCGAACGATGTGGAGGCGGTCGTGGGCACTCCGGGGCCGGGCGAGCAGGCCGAGCACGAACGGGCTCGGGATTCGGCGGACGCCCGCGAGTATGCGCGGCGGTTGCGCTCTCTCCCCGTCGACGAGGTTGTCGCGGACGTACTGTTCAGCCTGCTGCACGCCGCCGACGTCAAACTGGGGCGCCGAGACGCCCGATTGCTGATCGACGTGACCGCCGTGGCGCACGAGCACGCGCGCCCTTACCTACCCGGCGAGCTCACCGGGCGGATCGATCAGGTGCTGGGCCAACTGCGGCTGGGTCAGGTGAGCGCGGAGAACCAGGCGGGCGAAGGCGGGCCGGAGGAGAACGACCTGGACCGGATACCGGCCCCGCCGCCGGCACGTACAGCGCGATGAAGGTCAATATCGTGCCCGCCCACCAACCCTTCTGGCCGGCTGCTGCATGGCGGGCGAGGCCACCGACCGCGGCTAGCTGGTCGGTAGCGATCGCGGCAATCCGAACCAGGGCAGCACGCTGTTCTCGAAACGGGTCATGGCGCAGATTCGATCTCCGGCGAGGGTGAGCACGACGAGGCCGGTGCCATGACGGACGCCGTCGGGAGAATGTAGGTAGAGCCCGAACGCTGGCTGGCCGTTCGCCCGGGTCGGCACGAGGTGGTACGTGCGGCCGGCCCGAAAAATCAGAGCGCAGAAGCGGGCCACGGCGTCGCGGCCTTCGTACTCGAGCGGCATCGGCGGCATGGACATGAAGACGTCGTCGGTCAGCATGGCCACGAGGGCGTCGAGGTCGCTGGATTGGTAAGCGCTGACGAACTTCGCCACGAGCGCGTCCTCAGCGGGGGACCCCGCGGCCGGCGGCGGCTCGCGGTCGCCGGGCGGCAACTGGTGGCGGTGCAGGCTGGCGCGGGCGCGCTTGAGGGCGCTGTTGACCGACTCGGTGGTCGAGTCCAGCATCTCGGCGACTTCGTGCGCGCGAAACCCGAGGACGTCACGCAGGACGAGCACGGCGAGCTGCCGCGCCGGCAGCACCTGGAGGGCCGTCACGAAGGCCAGCGAGATCGACTCGGTCTGCTCGTACCGGGCTTCGGGCCCAAGCGGCTCGCCGAGCGCACCCTCAAGGAACTCATCGGGCAGCGGCTCCAGCCACACGATCTCGCCAAGCCGCGTCGGTTCGGGCGGTTGCACTCCGGGCACATCCCACGCCTTGGCCGGGCGCCGGCGCGACGACCGGCGCGCGTTCAGACACCGGTTCGTCGCGATCCGGTACAGCCAGGTCCGAAGCGACGCACGTGCCTGGAACCCGGCCAAGCCCTGCCAGGCAGCCAGCAGCGTGTCCTGCAAGGCGTCCTCGGCGTCCTGGAAGGACCCGAGCATGCGATAACAGTGCACCAGCAGCTCACGCCGATGCGGCTCGGCCAGCGCACGGAAGGCATCGCCATCGCCGGCCCGCGCCCGCGACATCAGGTCCGTTGTCGCCATTTCACCGCCTCCTTCCCTCATGCCCGCCTCCACCCCGATACAGACACCCGCCGCGACCCAAACTGGGCGGTTGACCCGGCGCCCAGTTTCCCGGCTGCGCGGTGTCTACCTCGGCGGTTTGCCAACCGCACCAACGAAGGAGACCCGACATGGGACGAATCGTCGTCAGCGAGAACATCTCGCTCGACGGAATCATGCAGGACCCGACCGGCGACGAAGGGTTCAAGTTCGGCGGCTGGTTCGGCCGGATGCCCGGCGACGTCCGCGCGGAGTGGGCCAAGGTCGAGTACCAGGAAGCACTCGATGCCGCGGCCTGGCTGGTCGGCCGCCGCACCTACCGCTGGTTCGCCGAGCGATGGGCCGACCGGCCCGGCGAGTGGGCGGACCGGCTGCGCAACATCCCCAAGTACGTCGTGTCCTCGACCCTCGAAGACACCACCGAATGGGCCAACTCGATCGTCCTGAGGGGCGACGTCATCGAGCAGGTCACGAAGCTGACGCACACCGTGGCTGGGGACATCCTCGTCTACGGCAGCGGCCCGCTCGTGCAGACGCTGATGGAGCACGACCTGGTCGGCGAGCTGCGGCTGATGACCCACCCGTTCGTGCTAGGGACCGGCGAGCGCCTCTTCCGCGAGACCAGCGACCACAAGCCGGTGCGCCTGGTCAATATCCGCACCATCGGCGACAGCCTCGCCCTCCTCACCTACCAACCGGTCTGCGGGCCGGCGGTTCATTCCGGGATCGGTGGGCCGACGACCTCCAGGCCGTAGCGCTGGTCTCAGGCCACTACCGTGACCACGGCGTAGCGGTCGCTGGAGGGGTCGAAGTCGGTGCCGACCTCTCTCAGTCCGGCGAGTTCGAGCCGTTCGCGCAGCTCGCTGATCGTGAAGGGACGGAACGTGATCCGGTGTTCGTGCGGGTCAGCCTGGCCGCCGTTGTCGAAGACGAAGACCAGGTGGGCGATGTGCTCGTCGCGCAGGCGCTCGGGTATCTCCCAGGCATAGAACACCACGCACCGACGCCCCCGGCGGGTTACCACCCGGTCGGCGACCTGAACGATCTGGCGTTCGGCGTGGAGCCTCTCCCAGTTACGGGAATCAACCACCACGTGCCCCCCCGGGCGGGCCATCCGCCGCAGCCCGATCAGAGCCTCGACCATGGCGTCGCGTCCGGTGGCGTGGACCAGCGAGTTCCCGATGCACAGCACCACGTCGAACCGTTCGCCGGTCGCCGCCGGAAGATCGGCCCACCGTCTGTGCAGCACCGGGATCGCCAGCCGCTCCCGGGCGAACCGGGCAGCCGCTTCCGCGACCATCGCCTCGCTGCCGTCGGCCGCCCACACGGTGAAGCCCCGCCGCGCGAGCGCCGCCGCGTCGACGCCCGTGCCGCAGGCCGCGTCCAGCAGGACGCTGGCAGGGCTGATCCGCTGGAGCAGGGCCGCCGTCGCCGGGCGGGTTATTGCGCGGCCGTTCGCAAGCGCGTCGTCGTCGAACATCCAGTCGTAGTCGGCGGCGAGCGTCTCATAAGCGCCAGCCATGAGATCGCGGTCTCGTCGCGTCCGGCTAGCCCAGGCGGCCGGTCGTCTGGCCGACCTCGATCAGGTGCCCGTCAGGGTCGCGGATGTAGGCGCGGATCTCGCGGGCGTGATCCTTCGGCTCGGTGAGAAACTCGGCGCCTCGCGCCGACCACTCGGCGTACGCCGCGGCGATGTCGGCCACCCTGATGTTCAAGAACGCGCTGGTCTGGCTGGGGTCGCCGGGAGTTGTCAGGGTCACGGTGGGCTTGTCGTCCGTCGGGCCACCGCCCACGTTCAGGATGAGCCAGCTGTTGGCCAGCTTCATGATGACCGGATCGCGTTCCAGCAGGACCTTGGCCCCGAACACGGACCGGTAGAATTCCCGGGATCTGTCCTGGTCGGAGACCACCAGGAAGTGGGTGACCACGAAACCGGTCTCCGGGGCCGGCCAATCGTCCTGGCTCATCGGAACCTCCGTGCGGAATTGACGGCGCGGCGCCCGCCGCTGTCGGGCACGTCTACCTAACCACGAGACGCGGCACACATCCTCGGCGGCAGCCGGTCACCGCCCAGGCCGTGGCGCTGACCTCGACCGGCGCCCGGACCGTTGCCCGGCAGTGCTCGCACAGCACGGCACGGCGCTCGGGGTCCAGGGAGGCCACGTATGCCCCGGCGGGCCCCACGCCCAGCGTGAACGGCTCCCACCACTCCTCGAATGTGGCGTGCTCGGCCCGGACGGTCAGCGCTGTGGACCGCCCGTTGCCGGCCTGGCCTGGCTGCTCCCCGTAGTCTCAAGTGGGGTCCTGGCCGGTGGCGGCCCCGGGGACGAGGGGCGCGGTCATGCCGGGTGCGGGGCCTTCGGGAGGTGAGCCATGGCGTCGAGCGCGACGGGAACACTCGATGAGGCATACCAACGGCTGCATGCGACGGGGCCGGAATTCGACGGCTGGCTATCGAACCATGGGCCGATGGCGGCCGAGGCGATGGTGCGGCGTGGGCACGCCGGCCAGGTGCACCGCTGGCTCGATGGGTACATGGCGCGGCTGGAGGAGTTCCCGCGCGGCAGCGGCCCGATCGGCTCCGGCTGGCAGGACGCGCTTGGTGACCCGCGACGGATCGCCGACTGGACCGTCTACTTCCGGCGCGAGGTCAGCGAGCAGCCGTGGCAAGAGACGCTGCAGACCTGGTGGCCGCGGCTGCTGCCCGGGGTTGCCGCCGCCGCCACGCACGGGGTGATCCGGGTCGGCCACGCGGTGCGGGCGCTGACGCAAGACGGTGAGGACGCTGCTCACGTCGCCGAACTGGCCCACGGTCTGGCCTACTGGGCGGCCCGCTGGCAGCCGGTACCCGGCGCCCCGGCCCCCGGGCCACCCCGCATCGCCGCGCCCACCGCGGCCGGGGAACCGGCTGGGCCCGCCGCTGCCGATGCGCTGGCCGCGGTCCCGCGGATCGCCGACCAGTCCGGTGGCATCCGCGACCGCTTCCCCCGGCTGGCCGGGCTACCGGGCTGGCCCGTCGCTCTGGCGCGGCCGCAACTGCCTGCCTCGGCCGAGGCGCTCAGGCTCTGGCTCGCCGGCCTGGTCGATGCCGCCGTCACCGGCTATCTGTGGTACGGCCACGGCAACGGCGTCATGCTCGTGCACTCGGCCACCGCCCCCAACGCGATCTTGCGCACGCTGCCCGTGCTGGACCAGCGCCTGTGGGCGCCCAGCGTGGCCGCGGCCTGGGCCGCGGCCGCGGCGCTGACCGCCATCTACGCCCCCGCCACCGCCGCCGCGCGGACGGCGCTGCCGGGCGCGCCGGACGGGCCGCGGGCGGGCGAGGAGACATTCGCCCGGGCCGTCGAGCACGGCGACGAACACGTGATCAAATTCGCCGACACCGCGGCGGACGGGTACGCGCGGACCGGTGACCCCAGCGCCCTCCGCGCCGCCATCCGCGCCACCCACCTGATCGGCCGCTGAGGGCACCGTGGCGAACGTGGTCATCACCGGCGGCGCTGGCTTCCTTGGCTCACGCCTCGCCAGGGAGTTGCTGGCCGCGGGCTCGATCGAAGTGGCCGGCGGCGCGGCGCAGCCGGTGTCCCGGGTGGCGCTCCTCGACCAGGCGCCCGTCCCCGCCGACCTGGCCACCGAGGATCGGGTGACCGCCGTGGGCGGTGACCTCGGGGAACTGCTGGACCCTGCGGGCAGCGGGCCTGGCCTGCTGGCCGGAGCGGATGTGATCTTCCATCTCGCGGCCGCGGTCAGCGGGGAATGCGAGGCGGACTTCGACCTCGGAGTGCGGGCGAACCTTCGCGCCACCGAGGCGCTGCTCGCGTCCTGCCGGTCGCTGCCGGCCACGCCGGTCGTGGTGTTCTCCAGTTCCCTGGCCGTCTTCGGCGGCTCCCCCGAGCATCCGCTGCCCGCGGTCGTGGACGATCACACGCTGCCGAACCCGCAGTCCAGCTACGGCGTGCAGAAGGTTATCGGGGAGCAACTGCTGGCCGACTACACCCGCAAGGGATTCCTGCGCGGGCGGGCCGTCCGCCTGGCCACGGTCAGCGTGCGGCCCGGCCGGCCCAACGCGGCCGCGTCGGGTTTCCTGTCCGGCATCATCCGCGAGCCGCTCGCCGGCAAGCGCGCCGCCTGCCCGGTCGATGCGGCGGCCGAGGCGGCGCTGATCTCGCCGTCACGTGCGATCGAGGGGCTCCTGCGCGCCGCCACCTCGCCGGGGGAGTCCTGGGGCGGGCGAAGTGCGGTCACCCTGCCGGCCCTGACCGTGACCGTCGCGGACATGGTCGCCGCGCTGGACCAGGTGGGCGGGCCCGGGACGAGCGCGCTGATCGACTGGGTTCCCGATCCGGCCGTGGCCAGCCTCGTGACGAGCTGGCCCGCCCGGATCCGCGCCGACCGGGCGGAACGGCTGGGCCTTGCCCCGGACCCGGACTTCGGCTCGATCATCGGAAGGTACCTGGCGGAGTCCGGGGCTGCTGCGGACGCCGCCGCCCGGCTAAAGGGGTGAAGATGGCAACCACCGGAGTGGCCGTGGTGACCGGGGCCGGGTCGGGCCTTGGCCGGTGCATCGCCCAGGCCCTGCTGGCGGCCGGCTGGCAGGTCGCGGCGGCGGGCAGGCGTGAGCACGCGTTGCGGGAAACGCTGGCCTCCGGGGCGGCCCCGGCCGGGGCCGGGCTGGCCGTCCCCACCGACGTCACGGTGCCCGAATCGGTCGCCGGGCTGTTCGAAGCGGTTCACCGGCGGTGGGAGCGCGTTGACCTGCTCGTCAACAACGCGGGTGTGTTCGGCCCCGCGGGCGCGGTGGACGAGCTTTCCTGGACCGGCTGGCAGCGAGCCGTCGACACCAACCTCACCGGCGCCTTCCTGTGCGCCCACCACGCGGTCCGGATGATGAAAACCCAGGTTCCCCGTGGCGGCCGGATCATCAACAACGGTTCGATCTCCGCGCACAGCCCGCGCCCGGGCAGCGTCGCCTACACCGCCACCAAGCACGCGATCACCGGCCTGACCAAGTCCATCTCCCTGGACGGACGGGGCTTCGACATCGCGTGCGGGCAGATCGACATCGGCAACGCGACCACGGAGATGACCGCGCAGATGAGCCACGGCATGCCGCAAGCCAACGGTTCGCTGGCCCCCGAGCCGACCTTCGACGCCCAGCATGTGGCCGATGCGGTGCTCTACATGGCGAGCCTGCCGCTGGACACCAACGTGCAGTTCCTCACCATCACCGCCACCAAGATGCCGTTCATCGGCAGGGGCTGACGCGCCCGGCCCGGTGGCTAGCCAGCAACCCCGGGTTCCGTGGCAAGGTCGGCTCCAACCGCCGGACGCTCTCCACCTACCTCAACTCCTTCACCGCGCACCGGGCTGACGCTCGAAGAGGCCGCCGAGCCGCTCCCTGACCAGAAGTGGGAGCAACGGCTACCCGGCGCCGCACCGGTGCCGGTCCACCTCGCAGGGCGATGCCGGCGGCGGTGACCCGGCGCGGCCGTGCGTCACCGGCGGCGCGCGCCCCGCACCCGGCGCGCCGGTGGACCAAACGCGCAAATGCCGTCATTATGGAGGCAACTGAGGGGGTGTCATGGCTGATACGCCATTCGTGTGGGATAACCTGGCAACGTTCAAGGCCGAGGGCCGCTTCCTGGACGGCTATCCCGACGACCAAAGGACCTTTTTTTCGCCGCGTGACAACGTCCACAGCCTGCTCGTCGCGCTGCTGGGCAGCGCCCAGCACTCCATTGTGGTCAACATGTTCGGGTATGACGACGACGAGCTGAACAACATCATCCAGGCCAAGCTCGCCGACGAAAAGGTCTACGTGCAAATGAGCCTGGACCGGAGCCAGGCCACCGGTGCGCATGAGAAGCAGATCCTGGCCAAGTGGGGCAACGACGCCTTCGGCAACAGCATCGCTATCGGCACCAGTTCGGTGCACAATGCCATCTCGCACCTGAAGATCGTGATTGTCGACGGCGTCTACACCGTGAAGGGATCGACCAACTGGTCATTGTCGGGCGAGGAGCAGCAGGACAACGAGCTAACCCTCAGCCGGAACGCGGTGATCGCCGCCGAGACGCGCGCGATCCTCGACCTCAACCACGACTTCATGCTGAAGCAGATGGTCGGGACCAAGCTCGACATGACGAAGCTCCTGGCTCCCAGTACCGCGGGCGCGACGCCCCCGCTGCCACCGGCCCAGCCGGCGGCCGGATAAGCGTGGGGATGCCCTAAAGCAGCACCGCGATGTAGAACATGGAGGCAGTGCAGGCTGCCCGGGCCGTCTTGGCGCGGGTGGAGCCGCGGGCTGAAGGGAATCACGATGATCGAGCCTTATCAGGCCCTGGGCCTGGTCCCCACGATGCGCGGTATCCGGCGCCGCGACGAGATCAGCACGAACCTCGAGCATCTGTCGCATCTGATCAAGGCCGCGTCGTGGCTGTCCAGCCTGGACCTGCCGGTGCGGCTCATCGCGATCCCTGAAGGCGCGCTGCAGGGCTTCAACGATGAGGTGCTTGACATCGATCACGAGACGTTCGCCCGGGAATGCGCGATCGACGTCCCCGGGCCCGAGACCGACTATCTCGGCCGGCTCGCCCAGCAGTGGAACGCCTTCGTGATGGCCCAGGCGAAGGCCCGCCACCCCGAGTTCCCCGGGCGCTTCTTCAACGTCGGGTTCATCCTCTCCCCCGAGGGCGAGCTGATCCTCAGGCATCACAAGGTGGTACCGTTGCTGCCGGTCGAGCACTCGGTGACGCCGCACAACGTCTGGGACAAGTGGGTCGAGCTGTACGGCCGCAGCCTGGACGCCTTCTACCCGGTCGCCGATACCGCCATCGGCCGGCTGGGCTTCCTGATGGCCAACGAGGGCTCCTACCCCGAGAACGCGCGCGGGCTGGCGATGAACGGCGCGGAGGTGGTCTACCGGGGCCCGTACCCGCACCCGCACGTCGGCAACGGCCTGTTCGAGATCCAGAATCGCGCGCGTGCCCTGGACAACAACATGTACCTGATCGCGTGCAACGTCGGCACCTACTACCTGAACGCGGACTCGGACGTCCCGATCGACACGTTCGGCGGCGGGTCGGCGGTGATCGACTACCGCGGGCAAATCGTCGGCCGGCACGACTACAGCGGCGGGTCGTCGTGGGTGGCCGGGACCGTGGACATCGAGGCGCTCCGCCGGTTCCGCGCGAGCGCGCAGTGGGACAACTGGATGAAGGACCTGACCACCGAGCAGTACCAGCTCATCTACGAAGAGCCCATCTACCCGAAGAACCTCTACCTCGACCGGGCCCCCTACGGGCACGCGGAGTACCGGCGTGAGGTGATCGACCGGCAGGTCGAGCTGATGCACAAGCGGGACATCTGGGTGCGGCCCGCCCGGGACGACGCCGGCTGAACGCGCCGCCGGCCGCGATCGGCGCGGCGCGCCCCGCAACCACCAAGCCGGGCGGGCGGCGTTACTCGAGGACGCTCGGCTGGTCGATGAGCCACCGCCAGCTGCCGTGCGGCTGACGGCGGGCTGGATCAGGAGGCGGGCGGGGCCTGGATCGTGAGCACCGTCCACGCGCCGACGCCGATGCGGTCGCCGTCGTGCAGGGGGACCCGCACGCCCGCGACGATCTCGCCGCCGTTGACGGTGGTGCCGTTCGCCGATCCCGGGTCGAGGACCCCCCAGGTCCCGTCCGGCTCCGCGATCAGCACGGCGTGCATGTGCGACACCCCGGGGTCGGCGGGCGGGCCGGTCAGGTCGATCTCGGGCTCCAGCCCGCGGGAGACGCTGCGGCGGCCGATGCGCATCTCCCGGCCGTTGAGCTGGAACCGGCGCTCGGGGCAGTACTGCGGGAACTCGATCGACGCGGCGTCCGGGCCCCCCTGGGCGATCACGCTGTCGTAGTAGGCGCGGTCGGCGGTCACCACCACGGCCCACCCGGCCGCCGGCGCAGCCGCACCGTCGGCGCCCGGCGCTGCGGCCTGGCCCGGGACCGCGGCGGCTTGGTCCGGGACCGAGGCGGCCCGGTCCGGGACCGCGGCGGCCTGGTCACTCCCCGCCCCGGCGGCCGCATCGGTCCCGCCAGGCGCGGCGTCCCCAGCCGCGGCCGGGTGCGGGACCTGGCCCGAGGCGAAGTCGAACCCGCACACCTCGCAGAACTGCCCCGTCCGGCCCGCCCCGCACTGCGGGCAGGGCTCCGCCGGGACCGCGGGCGGGGCGGGAATCCCGGCGGCGGGCGCCCCGGCGGGCGCGGGCGCCGCGGCCGCCCCGTCCATCCGCATCCCGCACACGTCGCAAAAATCGGTGCTGGCCGAGTCGTGACCGCTAGGGCAGGTCGGCATGGCGCCTCACCTCTTCGTCCGGACCGTCTTGGTGGACCTGGTGTCCAGCGCCATCTCGTCGGCGTCGTCGACCCTCTTCTTCAGCCGCACGGTGCCGGACGCGGCGTCGACCACGTCGACGACCCTGGCGAGCAGCTTGGCCGTGGCCTCGTTGCCCGACTGCTCGGCCAGCGCCACCGCCCGGCCGAGCTTGGCGGTGGCGGTGTCCTCGTCGCCCCGCTTGCGCGCCTCCAGGCCCTCCTGAATCACCTGGGCCAGTTCGGCCTGGCCGGTGTAGTGCGCGACGCTGCCGTTGATCCGCGTGGACAGCGCCTCGTCGTCGGTCCAGGTGGCCCGGACCAGGCCCTGGCCGAGCACCTCGGGCCCGGAGGGGGTGGCGGCGACGAGGCTTACCCGGGCGGCCAGCATCTCCTGCCCGACCCCGGCCGGGGTGACCCGCACGCGCACGTGGTAGTCCCGGCTCTCGCTCGCCCCCCAGGCGCCGGTCGGGTAGTCGGCGGCCTGCGGGCCGGACGGCACGCCCCTGCCGGTCAAGTCCTCGACGGCCGGTGCGACCTGCTTGACGAACCGGACCGCCGCGTGCTGGGGCGTCCACACCCGCAGCGACACGCCGGCGACCTGCTTGCCCATGGCGGTCTGCATCATCGCTGCGAAGTCCGCGGCCAGCCCCGAGGGGTCCGGCACGATGTCCACGGTGCCGAGCAGGGCGGAGGAGATCCGGCGCAGTTCCCCGACCTCCCAGTCGGTGCCGACGCCGCGGCAGTCACAGCTGAACACGCCCTCGCACAGGCTGATCGCCTCACCAAGCTGCTGCGGGGTCTCGTGCTGGTTCTGCCCGTCGGTGAGCAGGATCGCGTGCCGCAGCGCGGCCGGGTGCGACAGGAACATCGAGTGGGCCAGCCGCAGCCACTGGCCGATCGCGGTTCCGCCGCGTGGCAGCACGCCGGCCACGGCCTGCTTGGCCAGGAACCTGGTCTGGTCGTCGGCGATGGCCAGGCCGTAGTCCAGCGGGAAGATCGGCTGCGCGTTGTTGGTGCCCGCGATCACGGCGAACGCCACGCCGTCCCGGATCACGTCCACCGCGGCCGCCGTGGCCGCGCGCGCCTGCTCGATCTTGGTCCGGGGCGACCCCATCGACCCGGAGCAGTCGATGATGATGATCTCCGCGCTCCCCTGGTCCCCGGCGGGTGCCGCGAGCCCGGTGTCCGGCGACGTCACCGTGACGATGGCGTTGACGTCATCGCCACCGACGGCGAGGTACTCGTTCTGCGAGATTTCCACGGTGAAATCAGAACTCATCGGCGGGTTTCTCCTCGGTTGCAAACGCGGCGGGCTTGTCGCCGACGGCTGCCGCAGGTATCCGGGGTGCGGGCGCCGTGGGCGGGAACGGGGCCAGGACGACCGTGACGTTGTCCATGCCGCCGGCCTCCAGCGCGAAGCGGACCAGGGCCCTGGCGGTGCCCAGCGGGTCGGTCATCGCCGCGGGCATCGCCAGCCCGGCAAGTTCGGCGGCGCCGGGCCGGTAGTTCCACAGGCCGTCGGAACACAGCAGCAGGACGCCGGGGCCCGGCGGTTCGAACGTGCTGACGTGCGGCGCGGTGCCGCCCGCGTCGGCGCCGACCCAGGCGGTCACCACGTGGGCGCCGGGCAGGGCCATCGCGTCGGCCTCGGACACCAGGCCGGACTCGATCAGCTCGCCGGCCAGGGAGTCGTCGGTGGTGAGCCGCCTCGCCTCCGCATACGGACCGGCCCCAAACCAGTAGGCGCGGCTGTCACCGAGCCAGCACAGCGTCACCGCCTCGCGGGTCAGGACCCCGGAGACGAACGTGGCCGACGGCGGGTCCCCGGGACCGGGCTCGTCCAGGCCGGTCAGTGCCTCCTGCGCCGCGGCGACCGCCGACCGGGACGCCCCGGCCAGGTCCGCGCCCTCCCGCACGCCGGCCAGCAGCACCCGCACCGCCGCGTGGACCGCGGCCAGCGACGCCTCATCCGGGCGCCGCGAGCTGGACACCCCGTCACAGACCACGGCCAGCGCGACCGGGCTGCCGCCGCGTTCCGCGGTGGCGAGCGCCATCGCGTCCTCGTTGCGGGCGTGGCGCAGGCCCTTGTCGGTCACCCCGGCCAGCGGCCCGAGGTCCAGTTCGACGTGGTCGCGCCCGGAGCCCACCTTGCGGCCGCAGGACTCGCAGTAGCCGTCCTCGGTGATCCGCGCCGCGTGGCAGAACGCGCACTCCCTGGCGGCCACCGGCGCGTCCCCGCTGACCGCGGCCGGGGCCAGCTCGGTGCGGCAGGCCTCGCAGAAGTTGTCGGCCGCGCCGACAGCGTGCCCGCACGACGGGCACACCGCGTGCGCCGCGGGCCCGGCGCCGGCGGTGGTCATGCCCAGGTCCTCGGGCGGACGCTGTTGGCCTCGTCGATCAGCTCGATCCGGCGGCGGCGGTCCGGCGCCAGCCGGGCCTGCGCCCGGTAGCTGCGCTCCAGGCCGAAGCGCAGCGCGCGCTCGGTGAACTCGCAGCCGAGCAGCCGGCCGGGCGGCGACCCGCCGGGCAGCGTCCCCCCGGCTTGGGCGCTGGCGAGGGCGGCGCGCAGCACCTCGGCGGTGAGGTACTCCAGCCGGACGGCGTCGAGTTTGAGCCGGTCCACCCGCGCGCCGGCCTCGCCCAGGTCGGCGGGCGACACGAAGGCCTGGCCCGGGCGCGGCGACACCTGGATGCGCACCGCGGCCACCTGGGCGGCCAGGTGGTGGGTGGAGGTGCCGGGCACGGTGGCCAGCGCCGCGATCGCGCTGGCCGGGTCGCCGGCCGCCAGCCTGGTCCTGGCCAGCCCGAACACCGCGCTGATGTAGGCCTGGTCGACGGTCCAGACCAGCCGGAAGTAACGGTCGGCGGCCGCCTGGTCGCCGGCCGCCTCGGCGGCGAGGGCCAGCGCGAGCTTGGCCGCCAGCTCGCCGGGCAGCGCGCCGGTCACCGCGTCGAACGCGGCACGGGCCCCGGCCGGGTTCCCGCCCGCCAGTTCGGCCAGCCCGTGGTACCAGGCGATGCGCCAGTCGGTGGGGTCCTCGCCGGCCAGCTCCGCCAGCACCGTGCGGGCGCCTGCCAGGTCCCCGGTGACGATCCGGGACCTGGCCAGCGCCAGGCGGGTCTCCGCGGACCGCGCGACCGCCTGCGGCGTGCCCTGGTCACCGGCGACGGCGTTGCCGAGCGCGGCGGTCCGCTGCTCCGCGTCCAGCGTGCTCAGCGTGGCCAGGAAGCCGGCCGCCGGGTCGCCCGGATCCACCTGCGGCACCGGGAGCGCGGCCGCGATCTCCGCGGTGGGCGGCGGCGCCAGGGCGCCGGCCGGGTAGCCGTCGTCCAGGGCGCCGGCCACCCCCGCCGCCTGCAGTTCGGGGCTGAACAGCGTGGAGAACGCGGGCCGCGGGCGCCCGTCGGCCACCGCGAGCACCTCCCGCAGCACCCCCGTGAGCTGTTCGGCCATCTCACCGGCCGACGCGAAGCGGCGGCTGCGGTCCTGGTCGGTGGCGCGCCGCAGCGCGCGCAGGAACGACTCCTGCTGGGCGAGCAGCGGAACCGACGCCGGGTCGGGCAGGCTGGTGGCGTATTCCCCCTGGTAACCGGCGAAGTCGAAGGTCATCACGGCCAGGGCGCGGCCGACGGTGTACAGGTCGGAGGAGGGCGAGGGGCCGAGCGTGGCGATCTCCGGCGCCTGGTAACCAACGGTCCCGTAGATGGCGCTGTCGTCGTCGTCGATCCGGCGGACGCCGCCCATGTCGATGATCTTGAGCTGCTCCTCGGTCTGGATCACGTTGTCCGGCTTGAAGTCGCAGTACACCAGACCCCGGCTGTGCAGGTAGCCGAGCGCGGGCAGCACCTCGATCGCGTAGGCGAGCGCGACCGGCAGGGGCAGCGACTGTCCCACCTGACGGCGTTCCTGCAAAATCTGCCGCAGGGACTTCCCGCCCACGTATTCCATGACGATGTAGCCAGCGGACTGCCCGGCCTTGCGGTCCGCGTGCTGCACGAAGTTGTAAACGCCCACGATGCTCGGGTGCTCGACCTCCGCGAGGAACCGGCGCTCGGCGACGGCCGCCTCCTGAGCCGCCGCGTCGCCGGTGTTGAGCAAGCCCTTCAGCACGACCCATCGGTTGCCCAGGTTGTGATCGATGGCCAGGTAGATCCACCCGAGCCCGCCGTGGGCGAGGCACCCGAGCACTTCGTACTGCCCGGCCACCAGTTCGCCGGGTTCCAGCCTGGGCGCGAACGAGAACGGCGTGCCGCAGTACGGGCAGTACCCCTCGACCAGCCCGGGCTGCCCGTCCTTGCCCCGCCCGACCGGCCGGTCGCACGCGCCGCAGAACCGCTTGTTCTCGGCCACCAGCGGGTTGGCCAGCACGGCGGAGGCCGGGTCGCGGGGCGGCACCGGCGGGATCTCGACCAGGCCCGCGCCCAGGTGCCCGCGGGACGGCCCGCTGCCCGCCCGGGTGCGGCGGCTGCCGGGGCCGCTGGCGGTGCGCCCGCTGCCGGTGCTGATGCTGCCCGGGCGGCTGCCGGTGCGGCCACTGCCGGCGCCCCCCGTGCCGGCGGGCGCCGAACCGGTGGAGGCCGGACCAGCGGGCGCGGCGGCCTGGGCAGGTTCCGGGGCCAGCCCGCAGGTGTCGCAGTAGCCCCCGTCGATCGTCCCGCCGCAGCCGGGCCTGGCGCACCTGCCGGGGGCGGCCGCAGCCACGGGCGCCGCCACGGGTTCCGGGGCCAGCCCGCAGGTGTCGCAGTAGCCCCCGTCGATCGTCCCGCCGCAGCCGGGCCTGGCGCACTTGATCGCGGTGCTGGTCATGACCGCTTCCCCCGTCCGCTCAGGGCGAGCACCGCCTGCTGGTAGCCGGTCACCGCGGCCGTCGCCGCGGACAGGTCACACGGGGCGGTCCAGAGCAGTTCCTGGGCGCGGGCGAACCGCGCGTCCAGTTCGGAATCCTCCGCGCCGCCGAGCCGGGCGGCCCGGGCCTGGTAGGCGTCCAGCAGGCCGCGCAGTTCGTCCCGGCGGTCGAGCAGCGCCGCGGCACGCCGCTCCACCTCACGGCATTCGCCGGCCGCGGCGGCCGCCTGCTTCTCGATCGCGTCCAGCTCGGACGCGAGCCTGGTCCAGCGGCCGGCCGAGGCGAGCGCATCGAGGCCGGCGAGCCGGCCGGTCAGCGCGCCGAGATCCGCCGGCTCGGGCAGCGCCACCACGGCGATCTTGGCCATGGCCCGGTCCCGCGCGGCCACGGCGTCCTGATGGGCGCCGGCCGTGGCGGAGACCGCCGCCGAGGCAGCGGCGATCCGCGCGGCGGCGTCCTCCCGCAGCGCCGCCAGCTTCCCCGTCGCCGCCGCCACCGCCGCGGCCCGGTCGCGCAGCCTGCCGACCCGGGAGGTATCCACCTGGGCGCCCTGCCACAGCGCCAGCGGATCGGCGGTCAGCACCTCGCGGAGCCGGGCGTGGTCGGCCTCCGCCACGGCGAGGTCCTGGCCCAGGGCGTCGCCGTCGAGCCCGGCGAGCTCTTGCCTGGCCACGGCCAGCTGGCCACCGATCTGCTGCACCGCGTCCGCCGTCTCGTTCCAGACCGCCTCGGCGGCGTTGACCACGGCGCTGGCGGCCGCGAACGCACGCCGCATGTCCGTGACCGCCGCGGCCAGGGTCACCTGCGTGATCCCGGTCCCGGTGAGGTCACCCCGGGCCAGGGCCGGCGAGGGGCGGGTGAGTCGCACGGACGCTCCGTATAGCAGCGAACTAACGTCGGCGAGCTCACGTCCCCCGGAACGCCGCACGTGGGCGAGCAGTTCGGCGGCCTTGTCCACCACCGCCGAGTAGGCGTCGTAGGTCTCCCACAGGGTGGACAGGTCCGCCGAGACCGTGTCCCAGCGCCTGCGGGTCTCCCCGGTCAGCGTGGCGCCAGCGAGCAGCCGCTTGCCGAAGCTGTTGTCCAGTTCCAGCAGGTTCGCCTGGATGGTGTCGCGCTCGGCCGCCGCGGCCGCGACCGCGGTGGCCGCCTGCTCGCGGCTGAGCAGCGTGGTCATGACCGCCTCACCGGTACTCCGCGAGCCGGCGGGACAGGCCCCAGGCGCAGCCCGCGGCCATCAGCAGCGCGGCGACGATGATCACCACGTCGAGGCCGGTGAAGGCGTCCCGGCCGGCCGTCGCGCCCGAGTGGAAGACCGCGTGGTCGGCGCCGATGGCGCGGGACAGGTCGGCCTCGACCCGGGCGAACCCCGCTGTCGAGGCGCCCGCGCCGGGGCCGATCACCAGCGCGGTCTCGCCGGTGTACTGCGCCCTGCTGTCAAGGGCGTAGGCCTGGCCGATGACCGTGTACCAGAACCGCAGGTCGCGGCCCGCCACCGTGGCCCAGTGCGCGCCGGTGCCGGTGGACGCGCCGGCCGCGGCGGACAGCAGCGTTCCCGGCCCGGGCCCCAGCTTGGCACGGACGGCCTGGAAGTCCTCGACGAACGTGGCGTCGCCGCTGCGCGAGATGAGGTTGAGGACCTGGTACCCGCGGGCCTGCTGGGTGTCGATGGCCGCCTGGGCGAGGGCCTCGGCCGGGGCGGAGCCGTGCGCGAAGGCGCGCTGCAGGTCGGCGCGCGCGACCGCGAAGGAGGCGAGGAGCCACAGCGCCGACACCAGGAGGGCCACCGACGCGGCGAGCAGGCCGGGGTTGAACACGCGGTGCGTGCGCCGCGACAGCCACCGCTGCGCCCGGAACAGGACCAGCCCGAGGGCGATGGCGAGGACCAGCACCACCACGATCCTGGGCAGCCCGGTGGCCCGCGCGCCCGCCGCGGTCAGCGCGGCGTTCTCCTGCTCGTAGCTGGCCCGGGCGGCGGGGAGCAGCGTGAGGTGCATCTGCTCCGAGGCCACCTGCATGAACGAGCCCGCCGTCAGCCGATAGCCGAGCAGGAACTCCGTCTGCGCCTGTGACACGTACCCGGTATAAACCGGCAGCCCGGCCGCCACCACCGCCAGGCTGCGGACGAGCCGGGGGTTCGCCGACGTCGTGGCGGCGTTCTCCAGGCTGGTCAGTTCGGCGGCGGCCCGGCCGATGTCCGCGGCGTAGCGCTCGCGGGCCGGCAGCCGCACGTTCGGGCCGATCAGGAGCGCGGTCGTCGCGGTGACGTCGGCGTCGGACAGGGCCTGGTACATCCGCTGCGCGGCCAGGCTGAGCGGCTCGCTGGCGGACACCACGTCCTCTGCCGCCGACGCATGCTGGATCACGGTCCACGTGCCCACGGCCCCGTAAGCCACCGCCCCCACCAGCAGGCCGATCAGGAGCAGGCGGAGGCTGGCTGGCACCGTCCGGTGCGGGCGGCCCCGGGTGCCCGCCGCCGCGGCGGGCCGGGCGCCGGGCGCCGGGGAGGGGGCGGGGGCCGATGTGGTGGTCACGGCTAGCCGATCTTCGCGATCTGCGCGTCGGACAGCGCGACCACCGAGGGCGGCAAGGGCTGGAACCGCACCAGGCCCAGGTACTGCGGCCCGTTCCCGGTGGTGACGGCCCAGTGCAGGAAGGCCTTGATGTCGCGTGCCTTGGCCGCGCCGTGCTGCCTGATGCTCACGATGGCGTATTCGTAGTTGACGATGGGATAGCCGGTCACCGCCGGCCCGTCGACCATGGAGATCGTCTCGTTCTCCGGGGTGGACGACACGAAGCTGGCGACCGCCGCGCCGATGGTCCTGGGCGTCGGCGCTTCGTAGGCGCCGGGCGCGTTCCGGAGGGCCGCGTAACCGAGCCCGCCGGCCAGCGCCGAGGAAAGGTAGGCGATGCCGACGTAGGCGACGCAGCCGGGGGTGGCCCTGCAGCCGGCCACCATGCCCGTGTTGTGCGTCTCGGCGCGCGCCCCGGGTACCGGCGGCCAGTTCACCGTCGTGCCGAAGCCCGTGACCCGGTCCCAGGAGGCGTCCTGCGTGGACAGGTAACTGGTGAACAGGAAGGTGTCGCCGGCGCTGTCCGCGCGGTGCAGCGGCACCACCCTGAGGCGGGGCAGCGCCACGCCGGGGTTGATCGCTGCGATCCTCGGGTCGTTCCAGGAGGTGATGGACCCCTGGTACATCTCGGCGAGCACCTTGCCGTTCAGCTTCAGGTGGGTGGACGCCCGCAGGCCCGGGAGGTTGTAGTTGACCTGCTGCGCGGAGACCGCCAGCGGGATGTTGAGCATCGCCGGGTTGGTGACCAGGTCGCCGCTGGACAGGTAGGCGTCGGAGGCGCCGATGTCGACGGCCCCGGCGGTGGCCTCGGCGATGCCCTTGCCGGAACCCGTGGCGGCCGTGGTGATGGAGACGTTGCCGTGCTGCTGGTGGTAGGCCGCCGCCCAGTGGCGAAGCAGCGGGAACAGCAGCGTGCTGCCCGTTTCCGAGAGGCGCTGGGCGCCGGGGGCGGGGCCGGGCGGAATGCCCCCACCGGAGCCGGCCGGCGCCGCCACCGCGCCGGGCGTGGCGGCACCGCTGCAGCCGGCCGCCAGGGCGAGCGGCAGGGCGGCGGCCGCTGCGGCCGTGACGGCCAGCACGCGCGATCTCAGCGCCACCAGCGGATCCTATCCGGGCGTCCGGGTTTGCCCGGGCTTGTCATCGGGTGCCCGCCGGGCACACGGCGCCGCCGTACCGCGCCATGCCCACGCCACCGCGATCTCCCCCGAGTACGGCCCGGCGGACGGGGCCCCTCGGAACCCACCGAGCCAATCCATGCATAGACATTGGGAGCGAATTTTTAGTTCACATTAGTAGTAATTTCGGGTTACCGCTACGTGGCTGGTGGGGGAACTGTGCGGGCCGTCGGGCGGGCGGCGGGACGGCCACCGCGCAAACGATAAGACGGCCACCGCGCAAACGATAAGACGGCCACCGCGCAAGCGACAAGACGCCCGCCGCGCAAGCGACAAGACGCCCGCCGCGCAAGCGATAAGACGCCCGCCGCGCAAGCGGCGGGACGGGTGAGGTTCAGCCGCCCGATACGGCGAGTTTTGCAAAACGTTCCCCTCCGGTGCTTGGCTTGCTACCGGGCCGGCCACCCGGATGCCTGCTACCGGAGGTGACCTCATGCTCGGCACAAGGCTTTCCAGACCGGTGACGCTGCTCGCCGCGGGCGCGCTCGCGGTGGGCGTCACCGCGACCACCGGGGCGGCGGCCCGGCCGTCGTCCGGCGCGGTCCCGGCCGCTCCCGCAGCGGGGCGGGCCGGCTGCGCGCTGGGCGCGGGCGGGAAGATCCGCCACGTCATCTACATGATGTTCGACAACACGCACTACGCCAGGGACAACCCCAACGTCCCCAGTGACCTGCAGCAGATGCCGAACCTGCTGAACTTCCTCACCGGAAACGGCACGCTGATCACCCACGAGCACACGCCGCTGATCGCGCACACCGCGGACGACAGCGTCACGCTGGAGAGCGGCCTGTACGGCGCCCGCCAGGGCATCCCGATCGCCAACGAGTACAACTACTACAAGCCCAGCGGGACCACCGACACCGCCGGCTCGTTCGCGTACTGGACCGACCCGATCGTGGACTACAACACCGGCCTGGCGGGCAAGCCGGTCGGCGACAGCACCCCGACGATGATCGGGGCCAACGGGCAGAACGCGCCCGCCCCGTGGGTTCCCTACACCCGCGCCGGCTGCAACTTCGGCACCGTCGCCAGCGCGAACACCGAACTGGAGAACACGCTGCCCGACGTGCCGCTCGTGTTCGGCGCCCACTCGCCGGAGGCCACGGAGGCGGCTAACCCGAACCTGCAGAGCAAGGCCGAGGCGGACTTCATGGGCCTGGCCGTGCACTGCGCGCTGCGGTCCGCGGTCTGCGGCTCCGGGTCACGCCCGGACGTACTGCCCGCCGAGCCGGGCGGGTACCCCGGCTACCGGGCGCTGTACGGCAACAAGTTCATCCAGCCGGTGATCAGCCCGGCCGGGCCGGTCAAGAACCTGGACGGCCAGGTCATCAAGGACTCCAGCGGCGACATCGGGTTCCCCGGCTACGACGGCATGACCGGGGTCAACTCGCTCGCCTACACCCTGGACATGCAGACGCACGGCGTCCCGGTCACGTTCACCTACCTGTCCGACCTGCACGACAACTTCAACGGCTCGGGCCCGTTCGGGCCCGGTGAGGCCGGTTACACCGCGCAGCTAAGGCAGGAGAACGCCGCGTTCGGCACGTTCTTCACCCGGCTGGCCGCGCACGGCATCACCAAGGCCAACACGCTGTTCGTGGTCACCTCGGACGAGGGCGACCACTTCGTCGGCAGCGCGCCGACACCCGCGGGCTGCGACGGCGTGACCGTCCCCTGCCACTACGCGAAGGTCGGCGAGGTGGACGGCAATCTGACCGGGCTGCTCGCCGCCAAGGGCATCACCACGCCGTTCGACGTCGAGGCGGACTCCGCGCCGGGCATCTACATCCACGGCCAGCCCGGGCGGACCAGCCCGGCCGTGCGGGCCCTGGAGCGGGCCACCGCGAAACTGACCGGTGACGACCTGGCCTCCGGCCAGACCCAGCCGCTCACCACCTACCTCGCCGACCCGGTCGAGCTGAAGCTCCTGCACATGGTCACCGGGGATCCCAAGCGCACCCCCTCGCTCGTGCTGTTCGGCAACGACAACTTCTGGCTGTCCAGCGGGCCGGCCAGCTGCGGGAAGTCGTGCTTCAGCGAGCCCAAGGGCGGGGACGCGTGGAACCACGGCACCGTGGCGGGGCAGATCAACACCACGTGGCTCGGCATGGTCGGCCCGGGGGTGGCGCACCGCGGCGTCGACAACTCGGTCTGGTCCGACCACAGCGACACGCAGCCCACCATGCTGGCGCTGCTCGGGCTGCGCGACGACTACGCGCCGGACGGCCGGGTGCTCGGTGAAATCGTGAGCCCGTCCGCGCTACCGGCCGGCATGCAGGCGCACCGTGCCACGCTGCTGCGGCTTGGCCAGGTCTACACCGAGCTGGAGGCTCCGGTCGGTGCGTTCGGCCTGGACACGCTGCGCGCCTCCACCCGGGCGCTGGCCAGCAACTCGCCCGGTGATGCCAGCTACACGCGGATCGAGAACGCGCTGCAGCGGCTTGGCGGCGTGCGCGACGCGGTCGGCACGCGGATGCAGGCCATGCTGCTCGGCGCGGAGTTCGCCGGCCATCCGATCAACGAGGCGGCCGCGCGGGCACTGATCCGCGCCGGGAACCGCCTGCTCGGCCAGGCCGCGGCCCTGGGGTCCTGACCGCCGCGCCGGGCTGGCTTCCATGGTCACGGACACTTTCCCGCTCCACACGCGGGAAAGTGTCCGTGACCACGCTTGCGTGCCGGTGGGGGCTGGCAGCGCAGATACGAAACGCCCCGCGCAGCCGCCGTGCGGGGCTACCACCATCTGCGCTCCTGGGCGCTGCGGCCACCGGGTGTAGCGCCTCAAGCCGGCGCCCGGGCCCCGTCACGGCCCGGTCATCAGCACCAGGCAAGCGCCGCCCGGCGGCTATGTTTGCTGAGGTGATGGCACTCAACGGCATCAGCGTCTGGGCGCGCGGCCGCGGGCTGGAGATCGCGCTGCTGGTCCGCGGGCTGCAGATCGCGCTGCTGGTCACGGGGACGATCCTGCTGACCCGGCTCGTGTCGTGGCTCGGCGACAAGATCACCACAAGAATAGACGCCAACGCGCACGAGACCGACGCCCTGGTCCGCTCGGAGGCGGCGAAACACCGGCACGCCCTGGCCCAGGTGATCACCTGGGCCACCCTGGTGGTCATCTACTGCGCCACCGGGATCGCGATCGCCGGGCGCCTCGGCATCCCTCTCACGAGCCTCGTCGCCCCGGCCGCCGTGGCCGCCGTGGCGCTGGGCTTTGGCGCGCAGCGCATCGTCCAGGACATCCTGGCCGGGTTCTTCATCATCACCGAGCGCCAGTACGGGTTCGGCGACCTCGTGCGCCTGGCCGTGCCGAGCGTAGCGAACTCGGCGATCGGGACGGTCGAGGATGTCACGCTGCGGGTCACCACCGTGCGGACCGCCGACGGCGAGGTGGTCATCACGCCCAACGGCCAGATCGGCCAGGTGACCAACCTGTCCCGCGGCTGGGCCCGTGCCGTGCTCGACGTGCCCGTGCCCGCGACCGTGGACGTCAACAAGATCAGCGACCTGCTCCGGCAGATCGGTGAGGAGGCCTACGCCGAGCCGGAGCTGAGCCAGTTGCTGCTCGACCCGCCCGCCGTGATGGGCGTGCAGAGCATCGACGTGACCCAGTTCCAGGTGCGCATGGTCGCCAGGACGCTGCCCGGCAAGCAGTTCGACGTCGCCCGGCTGCTGCGCGCCCGGGTCGCGGCCGGCCTTCTGCGGGAGGGCATCAACGTGCCGGCGCCCGCGCTGGAGAGCACCGAGCCCAGCGGGAGCACCTGATGCGGCGGGTCCGCACCTCCACCTGGGTGCTGCTCGCCGTCTTCCTGGGCGCGCTCGTGCTCTACCTGTGGGTCACGTCGGTGCAGAACACCGCCGGGGACACCCCTGCGGCCACGCGGCAGAGCGGTTCCGCCGCGCCGGCGCCCTCGCACACGCCGCAGCCCTCCCCCCGGCCGGCGCCACACCACCGGCCGTCGCCGACGGCGACCCCGCACCGGACCGCCACGCCGCGCCAGACCGTGACGCCGAAGCCGAGCATCGTGCCGACGACCCCGGCCCCGACCACTCCCGCGCCTACCCCATCGGGGACCGTGCCCGCAACCTCCGCGACACCCTGAGGGGCCCCGCCGGCCGGCGGGGCTGGCCCGCCCGCGTGCCCGCCCCTGACCTGCCCCCAGTCGGCTTGCCCGCCCCCGACCTGCCTGCCCGGTGACCTGCCTGCCCGGTGACCTGCCTGCCCGGTGACCTGCCTGCCCGGTGACCGGCCTGCCCGGTGACCTGCCTGCCCGGTGACCTGCCTGCCCGGTGACCTGCCTGCCCGGTGACCGGCCTGCCGGGTCAGTGCCGCCGGTCGCCCACCGCGCACTGCCTCGGCATGGTGATCCGGACCTGCCACCTGGCCGGGCCGCGCTCGGTGTGCGCCGTGGCACCCAGGATCGACGCCAGCTCCGCCAGCTGGCCCGGGTCCGCCGCCCAGTCGCGAGCGTCGCCGGGCTGGGTCAGCGTCAGCACGATCTCGGCGTCATCCTCGCCGGCCTGCACGCAGACGTGCGCCTGGCTGGGCGGGCCGTCGCTGGTCATGACGAACAAGGCCAGTTCCACGACGTCGGCGATGAGCGGGGCTTCGGCGCGCAGCGCGGCACAGGTATGCCGGGCGTCCACGGTGACCGAGGAGAGCGGCAGCCACGTGGTCCGCTGCCGGATGATGTCCGGCAGCGAGGCCCCCGGTGGCGGGAACGGCCAGTCACCGTCGGTCAGGTAGCGCAGCGCGCGGCCGGCCGAGTCGATCTCCGCCTGGACTTCGCCGGCGGTCTGTGCCAGCTCGCCGTGCTGGCGGGCGGCCAAGTGCAAGGCCAGGGCCGCGGCGGCGAGTTCCTGGATCGGGCCGTCGTGGACGAAGTCCGCCAGCGTGGCGCGCTCGCCGGACCGGAGCCCGCGGATCATGCCGAGCAGCCGCCAGGCCGGGGGCAGCCGCGCAGCCTGGCCGCCCGGCCTGGACACCGCCGGCCGGGATCGCGGCGGCGACGCTTCCCCATCGGGCTGGCGCGCCGCCGCGGGCTGCCCAGCGGTGCCGGGCCCGGTAGTGGTGCCCGCGGCGTAAGGCGCGGCTGCGGGAGCCGCAGGCGCGGGCACGGCCGCGGTGCGCATCGCCGCGGGCACCGTATCCCTTGGCGCGGCGGCCGCGTCCGTCGCCAGGACCGCCGCAGGCACCGGGCCCGCACGCACCGGGCCCGCGAGCACCGCGCCCGCAGGCACCGGGTCCGCGACCACCGCGCCCGCAGGCACCGGGCCCATGGGCTCGGGCCCCGCGGACAGCCGCGCGCGGACGGCGGCGAGCAGGTCTGCGGGCAGGAACGGCTTCGGGAGGCAGGCGACACCAGCGGGGACCAGGCCGGTGCCGCCCCCGGTGATCACCAGGCAGCGGGCGGCCGCGGCCGGATCGCTGGCCAGCAGCGCGCCGATCAGATCGGTCCCGCGTTCGCCGCCCAGGTTGGCATCGACGAGCACCACGTCGTAACCACCTGGGTCCAGCGCGTTCGCCTGGGACAGCGAGGCCGCCCCGTCGACCTGATAGCCGTGAGCGGCCAGCGCCCGGCGAATCAGCGTGCGGACCTCGTCGGTATCGTCCACGACGAGTACCCGCGGGCTACCGGGGATCGCTGTCACTTGCCCCTCCTCCAACGTGATGGGTATGCCTGCGCCCGCCCGGTGGGCGGCAAGCCCGGGCGTGGGCCCGGCCGAGCGGGACTTGCCGAGCGGGGCCGCGCGGCCGATGCCGGCCGGGCCTGCCGCGCCGCGGGCCTAACTCATCGCCGGTCCTGCCGCCCATCCGGGCGGCCAGCGCCGCAGCCTGCGCGCGCCGCTGCATGCCGAGCTTGGTGAGCAGGGCAGACACGTAGTTCTTGACGGTCTTCTCGGAGAGGAACATCCGCTCGGCGATCTGCCGGTTGGTCAGCCCTTCACCGATCAGCTCCAGCACCCGCTTTTCCTGGCTGGACAGTGCCGCCACGGGGTCGGCGGTCTCGGTCTTCTCCCGCAGCAGCGCCATCACCCGCTGCGCCGCCTCGGGGCCGAGGGCCGACCGGCCCTCGGCGACCGCGCGGACCGCCTCCACCACCTCCGGGCCGAGCGCCTGCTTCATGGCGTAGCCCGCGGCGCCCGCCATGATCGCCGCCAGGAGCGCCCGGTCGTCGCCGTAGCCGGTGAGCATCAGGCAGGCCGTCCCCGGGCTCGCCGACCGGATCTCGCGGCACACCTCCACGCCGTCACCGTCGGGCAGGCGGACATCCAGGACGGCCACATCCACGCCCAGCAACGGCACCCGGCTCACGGCGGACTCCGCCGTCGCCGCCTCGCCCACCACCTCCATGTCCGGCTCTGCGGCCAGCAGATCCCGCAGCCCCACCCGGACGATCTCGTGGTCGTCGAGCACGAAGACCTTGATGGTCTTGCGCGCACCACCCGCCTGCGCCCCGGCGATGTCGTGCATTTAGGCCCCCTTTGCGGCCAGCCCTCCGCTCGCGCCCGCCGCGTGCCTGCCCGGCAAGCCCAGCTTCCCGAGCAGCGACCGGACCTCGCCTTTGGCGGCGTCCACCGGCTCGTCCAGCCGCTGCGCGATCTGCCGGTCGGTCAGCCCGGCCCCGACAAGTTCCAGGACCTGCCGGTCGCGCCCGGACAGGCCCGGTCCGCCGGCCAGTTGCTCGCGCAGCAGGTCCATCGCCGTCCTGGCCGCCCCAGGGTCCAGGGCGGACCGCCCGGCCGCCACGTCGCGGACCGCCGTCACCAGCTTGTCCGCGACGTTCTGCTTGCTCACGTACCCGGCCGCGCCGGCCATGATCGCCCCGATCAGCGCCTCGTTGCCGGCGTACCCGGTGAGGATCAGGCAGGCCGTCTCCGGGGCCGCCGACCGGATCTCCCGGCAGATCGTCACGCCGTCACCGTCGGGGAGCTGCACGTCCAGCACGGCCACGTCCGGCCGCGCCGACCCCACGAGGGTGAGGGCCGACTGCGCCGTCGCGGCCTCACCGACGACCTCGATGTCGGGTTCCCTGGCAAAGCGGTCCCTGAGGGCCTGACGGACCAAGGCATGATCATCTACGAGACAAACCCGGATTCTGTCTCGCCTGGCGCTGTTCGTCATGCTCCGCCCCCTGCCCCGTCGCGGCGTTTGCCCTGCTTGGCCGCCTTCAACGTCCGCGCTTCAGCACATATAGTAATTAGCACATTACTTCAAGTGACAAGTGGTAGGCCACGCGGGCCCACCGCGCGAGGTGGGCATGTTGTTACTTATAGTAGTTGAATGTAGCAATGAGCTACCCCCCGGCAGGGTGCCGGGGTTCGCCGCTTTCGTCACGGCGGCGCGGGGGGATGGCGGGCGCGAGATGAGCGAACCAGCGGTGAGCAGGCCGGCCGGCGCAGGGCAGGCGAAGATCCGTGTCTTTCTCCTCGACGATCACGAGGTGGTCCGGCGCGGGCTCAAGGGCCTGCTGCAGGCGGAGGCGGACATCGACGTGGTCGGCGAGGCCGGGACCTCGGAATCGGCCATGGACCGGCTGAAGGTGCTGCAGCCGGACGTGGCCCTGCTCGACGTCAGGCTCCCGGACGGAGACGGCGTCACGCTGTGCCGCGAGATCCGGTCCATGCTGCCCGGAATCGCCTGCCTGATGCTCACCGCCTACAGCGACGACCAGGCGCTGATGGGCGCCATCATGGCCGGCGCGGCCGGCTACGTGATGAAGCAGACCCCCGGCAACGAACTGGTGGGGGCCGTGCGCACGGTGGCCGCCGGCCAGTCCACCCTGGACGCCCACACCGCGCAGCGGGTGATGCAGCGCCTGCGGGAGCGGACCTCCGGGCCGGATCCGGCGGCCGCGCTGTCCGGACAGGAGAAGCGCGTCCTGGAACTGATCGGCGAGGGGATGACCAACCGGCAGATCGCCGAGCAGATGTTCCTGTCCGAGAAGACGGCCAAGAACTACGTGTCCTCGCTGCTGGCCAAGCTGGGCATGCAGCGGCGTTCCCAGGCCGCCGCGTTCGCCGCCCGGATGGCCGGGGCACCGGAGGAGTAGCCCGCACTCCCGCCACGCCGCGGCCAGATGGGCGCCGAACCCAGGGCTCGCGGCGCGAGGCTTGTCATGCTAAACATCGAAAACTGAGTTCTTACACATGAATTCAGCCGATTTCTATTGTTGAGGCCACGGCACGGCGAAAAAGTCAAACCGCCACATCATCCAGCACCTCGCACCGGCTGTACGGTAATCAGCGTTCTTCTGCCGATCCTCGCTGACAGGGCCGGGGCTTTCCGGTACGCTTACCGGCGTGTTCCCGGGCTACCGGTGGCCCATAATTAGCCCGGCATACCAGTCAAGGATGCTCATTTTCTGGCGTTACGATGGGAGTGGGTAATCAACCGCCATCGCCAGTGCCTACCAGGCCAAATTTCCGCCCGCCGCCAAAGAGAGGACTTTACCCGCGGCACGCAGAACGCGGGCACCTGGGCCAGAGCACCCTTTCGATATGCCGTAGGTGCCGTGATCGGGCACGCCCAGCGCCGGGCGGATATCCAAACACGTTGATTCCCGGCCGGAAGCCGCCGCCCCGAGCGGCTCCGGGCACGCAGTGTGAGCACCGGCCAGCAGGCAACGCGCACCGTCACGACCGGACGCTGGAGGTAGTACCGCATGGGGCACGACGAGGACCCCGCGCCGCGGCGAGGTGATGAGCCCTCGCCCGGGGCCGGTGGCGCCGCCCGCCCGCCCGGGCCGGCCGGGGGCAGGCGTCACCTGCCGTCCGGCGTCGGGTACGACACCACCCGGGGCCGCCCGGCGGGCTTTTTCATCACGCCGGACACCGCGCCGCCCGGGCTCAGCGTGCCCCGCCCGCGCTGGGTGGCGCCGGTGTTCCTGGCGCTGTTCGCCGCGTCGGCCGCCGCCCTCGACGGGTGGTTCCTGCCGCTGACCCACACCTACGGCCGGGTGCTGCTGACCATCGCGAACGTCCCGGTCGGCACGTTCGGCAAGCAGACCTCGGTGGCCGTACGGCCGCTGGTGCTGCTGCTCGCGCTGCTGTTCGCGCTGCTCACCGCCGGCACCGTGCGGCGGCGGCTGCGGCTGTTCGGCACGACCGTGCTGGCGTTCACCGGGCTCGTGGTGCTGACCGACCTGGCCTTGATGCGGTCGGCCCTGCTCGGCGGGCCAGGTCCGTTCGGCGCGCTGGGCAACACGATCGCCGGGCTGGACGGCATCGCGGCCCTGGCCGTCGGGGTCTTCACCAGCGCGGCACTGCCACCCGGCGTGGTGGTGCGGTCCGAGCGCCGCCGGCCGCACCGGGACGTCGTGCTGCTGGGCATCGTGGTGGCCGCGGCGGTGGTCGCCGTGTTGCTGGTCAAAAGGCACTGGGGCGAAATACTCGTGCTGCTGTCGAAAGCGCCGCTGCTAGGCGGCATCGCGTCCGCGCTCGTCGTTTTCTTCGGGCTTTTCCCCGGAATGCTCTATGCCCTGAACATCACCCGCCGCTGCACCCGGCGCGGTAGGCACACCATGTTGTTCCCGGTGGGCATCGTCGTTCCGGCGCGAAACGAGGAAGGGCTCATCGGCGACTGCGTGCGTGCAATCGACGAGGCCGTCGGCGACTATCCGGAGCCGTGCACCGTGTATGTGGTGGAAAACGGATCTTCCGACCGCACGCTCGAAGAAGCCAGGGCGGCCATACGCGAAGCACGGCACGTTCGTGGCGTCCTTCTCGAGTGCGGGTCCAAGGGAAAGGCGTTCGCGCTCAACTACGGGCTCCGGCACGTGACCGAGGATGTCGTCCTCCGCATAGACGCCGACACGCTGGTGACCCGGTCCGTGCTTTTCGGGCTGATCCGGCATTTCGGCGACCCGTCCGTCGGCGGGGCCAGCGGGATGCCGCTGCCCCGGGTCCAGGAGAGCTGGATCTGCCGGATGCGGGCGCTGGAGGTCTACTACCAGGTCGGGTTCAAGCGCGCGGGGTACAACGCCGTGGACGCCATCGGCGTGCTCCCCGGCGCCCTGGTCGCCTACCGGCGCGACCTGCTGATCAAGCTCAACGGCTTCGCCGAGGGAGTGAACGGCGAGGACGCCGACATGACCGTCCGGGTGGGCCGGCTCGGGTACCGCATCGTGTCCGACGCGTCGGTGCGCGCCTACACGGAGATGCCGAGCACGTTCGCGTACCTGCGCGAGCAGCGCATGCGGTGGGCGCGCGGCACCTACCACATGCTCGCGAGGAACAAGTCGGGCATCGTCATGATGCAGGGGCTGCGCTGCGTCTGGATGCTCCCGTGGGCGGGTTTCATCATGTTCCGCCGGCTCATGATGCTGCCGTTCGCGGCGGCCGGGCTGTTCCTGGTGCTGCTCAACCACTCCTCGGTGCCGCTACAGCAAATCTCCGCGGGCGGGGCGATCTTCCTCGGGGTCCAGCTCGTCCAGATGATCGCCTGCATGGTCCTGCTGGGGGACACCAGGCTCATCGCCTCGATTCCCAGCTACCTGGTCTTCCGGCTCATTGTCTCGTTCTACGCGCTGGAGACACTGCTCACCCTGTCGTTCACCCAGACGCCAGGCCGGCCGTCGCCGTCACGCAGGCGGCTCGCCGGAACAGCCAGAAGGAAGACGGCACGTCCCATTCAGGGCCTGTCGCCAAAACGCCTCGGCGACGCCACATGACACACCAGTCGATACGAAGGGAACTCCGGATGAAGATTCTGATCCTGGGCGCTGATGGGTATCTGGGCTGGCCCACGGCCATGTACCTGTCCAACCGCGGCCACGATGTCCACGTCGTGGACAACTACCTGCGCCGCAAGGTCCACGCGGAGGCCGGCAGTGGCTCGCTGACCCTCATCGCCCCCGATCTCGCCACCCGTGTGGGGGCGTGGCGTGAGGTCACCGGCAAGACCATCACGGTGACCGAGGGCGACCTGACGGAGTGGTCGGTGGTGGAGCAGGTGTTCCGGGAGTTCCCGCCGGAGGCGATCATCCACTACGGGGAGATTCCGGCGGCCCCGTACTCGATGAAGGACCGCCGTCGCTGCGTGCTGACCCAGTACAACAACGTCATCAACACGCTGAACGTGATCTGGGCGATCAACGAGTTCGCGCCGGACGCGCACCTGGTCAAGCTCGGCACGATGGGCGAGTACGGCACCCCGAACATCGACATCGAGGAGGGCTGGCTGGAGATCGACCACAACGGGCGGCACGACCGGCTGCCGTTCCCCAAGCTGCCCGCCTCGTTCTACCACTGCTCCAAGGTGCACGACTCGACCAACATCGAGTTCGCGTGCCGCGTCTGGGGGCTGCGCGCCACCGACCTGAACCAGGGCGTCGTGTACGGCATCGAAACCGAGGAGACCCGGCTGGATGCGCGCCTGGCGACCCGGTTCGACTACGACGAGATCTGGGGCACCGCGCTGAACCGGTTCTGCGTCCAGGCGGTCATCGGGCACGCGCTCACCCCGTACGGCTCGGGCGAGCAGTGCCGCGGGTTCCTGAACATCCTCGACACCCTGCGGTGCGTGGAACTGGCCTGCCTCAACCCCGCCGCGCGGGGCGAGTTCCGGGTGTTCAACCAGTTCACCGAGCAGTTCACCATCAACCAGCTCGCTGAACTGGTGCAGCGGGCCGGCAAGGAATGCGGCATCGACGTCGCGATCAACCCGGTCGCCAACCCCCGGGTGGAGAAGGAAGGGCACTACTACAACGCCAAGCACACCAAGCTGCTTGACCTCGGCCTGGAGCCGCACCTGCTGTCGGAGACCCTGGTCGAGCACATGTTCGACGCGATCGGCGCCAACCGCGCCCGCGTCCGCGCTGAGCACATCATGCCCAAGACCACGTGGCGCGGCGGCGGCCGCCCGGTCCGCGCCGCTGGGCTGACCCCGAGGCAGGCACGCCCGGTCGACGAGCTGGTCAGGGACTGAGAGCGCGAGACACACGGGGGGAGCGGCAGATGAATAGGGAACGCGGGGCGCGGGCCAGCATCAGCAGGTCTTTCCTGCATGCACTCATTGGCTGGGGGTGCTTGCTGGGCATTGCGGTAGGCATCCTGGTAGCCCGGCTGCACACAGCCGAGGCCGGCCGCGCCCCGCTCCCCCCCGTGCCGGTGCAGCTGTCCGCCGCGGACTACGACCAATGGGCATCCTTCCCCGATTACCACAGGGTGGTCCCGGTGCTCATGTACCACAGCATCGGAGGGCAACCGAGCTACCTGACGGTGTCGCGGAAGCTCTTCGCGGAACAGATGCGCGCCCTGAAGGTGGGCGGTTTCCACACCCTCACCATCCAGCAGTACGCGCACTACGTTGAGCACGGGCCCCGCGGCCTGCCGTCCAGGCCGATCCTGCTCACCTTCGACGACGGCAGGCTGGATGCCTACCGGGCCGCGAACGACTTGCTCCAGTCGTACGGGTTCCACGCAACCGCTCTGGTGGTCCCGGCCTGGGTGACCGAGCATCCGCGGTTCAGCCTGTCCTGGTCACAGCTGGATCAGATGGCGCACAGCACCACCTGGAACGTCCAGCTGCACTTCGGATACGGCAGGGAAGAGGTCCAGTACGACCGGGCAGGTGACACCGGGGCCACCTTCGCGTTCCGCCAGTACTTCCCCGCACGGAACGGCCAGCCCGCTCACCAGGAGACGTTCGCGGGGTTCAGGAAGCGAATCGAAAACAACATGCTGTGGGGCGAACGCCAACTCAGGCTCATGGTGCCCGGGTACCGGCCGCTGTCCATGGCCGTCCCCGAGTCGGACTACGGGCAGGCTGCCTCGAATGGCCGGCCGCTCGTCGGTAACTTCGTCATCTCCTGGCTCAACCGGCACTTCCCGGTGGTCTTCGGTGGTGACTACCTGAGCAACACAAGGACGTACAAGGCCGAGCCCAGGGGCCGGCTGCACGTGCGCAACCCGCAGTACTCCTACCGGCTGGGCATGGGGCCCCGGGATACGCTGGCCGTGCTGCACTGCCGGCTCCTGGACTACGTGAACCGGACCAGGCCGCAGGACGAATACCACTGCCTGGACCTCGCCCCCATCCCGCTGGCCACGCTGATCTCGCTGCACCCGCCGATCCATCCGCGCGCGGCCGCCAGCTACGGCCCGCCTCCCCCGCCCCAGCCGCACGTCGCCCGCCGCTTCGGGGCGCGGATCAACGCGCGCGCCATCCGCGGGGCCCGGGTCGTCCTCGGCTCGCGGCCGGGCTGGCAGGTGGTCATCCGTGGAACGCGGGGATCGTCCGCAGGAAAGCCACCGCCGCCCGGGTAGTCCCGCGCGTCATGTTGAGCTGGAATCCCTGGACGTACGGACGCACCGCCGCCGCGGCCTGAGACAGCTGCCAGCCGCTCACCCACGCCGGGCCGGGCCGCGTGCTGAGCGTGGCGACAAGGACAACGGAAGGGTTGGCGGCCCGTGCCTGCTTCGCGCAGGCGGCCGCGAAGCTGCGCAGCTCCGCACCTCTCGTCTCGATGGGTGCGGTCTGGATCTCGAAGATCTGCGACAGCCGGGCACCGGCGCCTGCCAGGCCGCAGCGCAGGAAGGCGGCGTCGAGGTCTTCGCCCGGCTGCTGCCGGCACGGGCTTGCCGCCGCGAGCAGGTCGCGGCCCGGCATCAGGATCGCCGCGTAGCCGTGGCGGTGCGCGGCCGCGGCGAACAGCGCCATGTACCGCGCGGGAAAGAGCCTTTCGGCGAACGGGGTGGCCCGCCACAGTTCCGGGTCGTAGGCCACCGCCCGCACCCCCGCCGGCATGGCATGCCGCCGCAGCCTGCCGATGAAATCGGCGTAGCTGGTGAAAAAGACGGTACCGAGCGCCCCGCGCGTGCCGGTTAAGGCGGGGGAGCGCGCCGACAGCACGATCGTCGTCCGGCGTGCCAGCAACTGCGCGGCGAGTTTCGGCGCGAACGCCTGGATGTCGCGCAGGTGCTGCTCGGAGATGACCAGGTAGAAGCCGTGCGCGGGCCCCGAGAACCGGAGCATCGTGGCCGGCGCGGCCCCCGCCCAGCCGGGCGGGCGCAGCGGGCCGCCACCGAGCGTCATGGCAAGCAGCAAGAGCATCGCCGGCACGGAGAACAGCGGTCCTGGGCGGCGCGAGACGCTGCGCAGGGAGAGTTCCTTCGGTCGGCGCATCGGCAGAGTCCTCGACTGGGGGTCAGGGGTCCCGTGGCCGGCGCCGCGCATCATCGTGGGCCGATTCGGCTGACGTGACCCCGGCTCACGAGAGGAGGCTAAAAACGGGCCTTCCGGTTTTGTCGGTTTATGGGGGCATTACCCGTTGTTCGCTTTCCATGGCCAGCATACCTGCCCCACGGGGAGGCCGTTCGGCCCATTGACATAGTGACTTCCGGCCCGGGCCATATTGCCCGGCAAACGCGGGATCGCGGGCCAATGGGACCGGGGCGGGATGCCCGGGCAATACGAGTCGCATTCCTCTGGGGCGGACCGGTGGAATTTTCGCAGAATGGCCATGACATTAGAAAGCCGACGAAGCCCACGGGGAGATGTCATGTCCGCAACCGCAGCAGCGCAGGCTGGAGGCCCGGCCACCCCCGCCGTCCCCGGCGCCCGCCCGGGCATCCGCCGACGGCGCCCGCTGCTGGGGACCCTCGGCTCGCTCGTGCTCGCCACCGCCGCCGCCTTCGCCGCGGCGGCCGGCGGCGGGGTCTCCACCGCCTGGGCCAGCACGCACGGCTGGATCGCCACCGGCTGGAACATCCACCTTGCCGACCGGCTCGACCCGGGCACGGCCCGGCACTTTTTCAACACCTCAAGCTCGTTCGGCACCGGCCCCAAGGCCTCGAGCAACCCGGTGAGCGACGGATTCGCCGCCAATGCGGTGCTGGTATTCGACTCCTACGCCGAGTTCGCCGCCGAAGTCGGCAGCGGCACGATCAGCCCCGCCTATAAGTGGGTCCTGTACGACCCCGAGGAATGGCCGCAGACCCCCGTCGCCGAGCAGCTCAACCCCGCCAAGTACCTGACCCAGTTCGGCCAGATCGCCCACTCCCGCGGGTACAAGGTCATCGAGGCCCCCGGCCGCGACCTCGGCAACGTGGCCGGGGCCGGCTCCGCCTGCCCGAAGCTGTCCGGGGAGAACCTGGACAAGTGGTACATCCGCTGCGACATCGCGGGGGCGGCCGCCGCCGCATCGGACGTGTACGTGGTCCAGGACCAGGTGAACACCGCCAACCCGGCCGAGTACGACTGGCTGTTCAGCAACGCCCAGCGGCAGGCCCTCGCGGCCGACCCGCGGGTCGTCGTGGACTCCGAGCTGTCCACCAACTACGGCACGGCCAGCCAGATGGCCGCCGCGGCCAAGTCGGTCAAGGCCGATGGGTTCTACGTCTCGATCACCCACCCGGCCATCGGCCAGGCCGACCAGTTCTTCCGGCTGATGCGCGCCGCCGGCTACTGACGGCCACGGTCCCCCTGGGTCGCGCCCGACCGGGGGAGCGCCCCCCGCCCCGCCACCGTGGCGGGGCGGGGGGCGCGCTGGCCATCAGGACCAGGGCTGATCGGCCTGGGGCCCGCCGGGCTGCGATTCCTCGGGCTGTGGCTCCCCGGGCTGGGGTGCCGCCAGCTCGCCATGGCCGCCGTCCGCGGCCATGGCGGCGGCCTGCGGCGCGGTGAGCAGGGTGTCCACGGTGTGCAGGAAGTCCCGGACGCTGAGCGGCTTGGTCAGGTAGGCGGCGGCACCGATCGCCAGCAGGCTGTCCACGCGCTCCGCCGTCGCGTCCGCGCTGATGATGACCACCGGGGTGGCGCCGGTGGCCGGGTCGGCCTTGAGGCGGCGCAGCAGCTCCTCACCGGGGATGTCGGGGAGGTTCAGGTCGAGCAGGATCAGGTCCGGCCGGTATTCTGCGGCGAGGTCGAGCGCGGCACCGCCCAGCATGGCCGGCACCAGCGAGGTGGACGGCCGCTGGTTGAGGATGTGCTCCACGAGCAGCAGGGTCTCCAGCATGTCCTCGACGTACAGGATGGTCTTGGGAGCGGTGTAGGCACGGGGCTCGACGACGGGGTCGGCGCCCGTGGCCGCGTCGGCGGTGGCGGCGGGCGGGGCAACGGGCAGTTCCACCCAGAACACGCTGCCTTCCCCGGGGGCACTGGTGGCGCCGATGGTCCCCCCCATGGCCTCGATGAGCTGCCTGGAGAGGGTGAGCCCGAGACCGGCTCCCTCGATACCCGCCTGGGCCGCATCGAGCCGCTGGAACGGGGTGAACAACTGGCCGATGTCGTAGTCGCCGATTCCCCTGCCGGTATCGCTGATGCTGATCCGCAGGCGGTCGCCCGGCTGCGAATCCACCGCGACGGTGACCCTGCCCGCGGGATGGTTGTACTTGACCGCGTTGGACAGCAGGTTCAGCAGCACCTGGCGCAGCCGCCGCTGATCGGCGAAAACGTGCTGGACGGCCGGTGGCGGCGGGTCCAGGTGCACGCCGTGCGAGCCGGCCAGCGGGCGGATCAGGTCAAGGGCGTCGGCGATCACGCCCCCGGCCGGCACCGGCTCTATCGACAGGGACAGCTTGTGCATCTCGGCGCGGGAGATGTCGGCGATGTCGTCGATGAAGGAAGCCAGGTGCCGGGCGGCCCTGGCCATCATCGACGCCCACTCCCGGTGCTCGGCGCTCAGGTCGCCGAGGCTGAGCAGTTCGCCGAAGCCCAGGATCGTGTTGAGCGGGGTGCGCAGCTCATGGCTGACCCTGCTGACGTACTCCGTCTTCGCGTCGCGCGCCGCCTGCTCCGCCTGGTGGGCTCGCTCCAGCTCGTACACCTGGTCGGTGACGTCCTCCAGCGCGTGGATGATGTAGCAGAGCCTCCCGCGCGAGTCGAGCACCGGGGCGTTGGTGGGCCGCAAGTGGCAGGCCTCGTACGTGCCCCGGCCGATGTCGGGCGGCGGCATGAAGCACTTCTGTGTCTCCATGGTGTCGGGCGCCCGGTCCCGGCGGACGCGGTCCAGCGAGGCGCGCAGCCCCGGCAGGGCGCCCGGCTGCGAGCCGCCCGGATCCTCGGGCAGCGCGTCCCAGATGTGCCGGCCGAGCAGGTCGGCCGGGACCGCCCGGGTTGCCTGGGCATAGGCGTCGCTGACCGCGACGATCTTCAGTTCCGGGTCCATCACCAGGTACGCGCCCGGCGCCGAGCGGAACAGCAGGGTGAAGTCCACCTCCGGGCTCGCCTGCTCCTCGGTGGCCACGCGCAGGTCCGCGGGCCCCGCTTGCCCGGCCGCCGCCGGGCCCGTTTGCCCGGCCGCCGTCGCCCCCGCCTGGGCGGCGGCTGGGGGTGCCGCCTCGGCCCGCGGCCCGGGAACGGCCGCGGGCCGCTCGCTGGCAGCGCCCGCGCTCGGCCCGCTGGCAGCCGCTGCCGGTGGTTCGCCGGCCGCGGCCGACGGCGCGGGCCCGGGGCCGGCTTCAGGCATGTCATCCGGCAGGTGGGCCGCGACCACCTCGCGCAGTTCCGTCAGGCTGTACGGCTTCCCCAGCACGGCCACGCACCCGGCGGCGCGCGCTTCATCGCCGTGCTCGGCCGGTGCCCCGGTGAGCGCGATGACCGCCGCCGGCTGTCCAGGCTGGTCGCGCAGTTCGGTGGCGAGCGGCAGGCCGCTCCCGTCGGGCAGCCGCATATCCAGCAGGATCAGGTCGATGTGCCGCGCGGCGAGCACCGCCCGTGCCTGCGCCAGCGTGCCCGCCACGGTCACGTGCGCGTCCCGCAGGCGCGGCTGGTCCGATCTGGCCAGGATCGCCGGGACCAGGGCCTGATTGAGGTCATCGTCTTCCACGAGCAGGATCTCCGCGCCAGGCACTGGCCACCCCCTACCGTTGTTTACTTTGAGTAATCGTCTATATACCCAAAGTAACTGACAAAACGCCGGCCCGGCAAGGCGGATCACTCCTGGCCAAGAACGAGGTGCAGCTTGGCGAGCAGGGAGGTTTCGGAGAACGGCTTTTCGATGAGATGAACCCCCGGCTCGAGGACTCCCTGCACGCCGAGCAGGCCGTGGGTGTAGCCGGACATGTAGAGCACCCGGACCTCCGGGCGCAGCCGGTGAATCCGCTCGGCGACCTCCCTGCCCTGCATCCCCGGCATCACCACGTCGGTGAGCAGGACGTCAAGGCGCTGCGTGGGCGCGGTCGCCAGGTTGATCGCCTGGTAGCCGCTGGAGGCCACCAGCACCTCGTAGCCGTTCCGGGCCAGAATCCGCCGGGTCACCTCGCGCAGGGCCGCCTCATCCTCGACGACGAGCACGACCTCGCCGCGGCCCGGCACCGGCCTGGGCGGCGGCTCGCTGCGGGCGGACGGCGCCTGGTCGGTCACCGGCAGCAGCAGGCTGACGGTCGTGCCGATCCCCGGCTCGGAGTAGATCCGGGCGCTGCCCCCGGCCTGGGTGATGATCCCGTACACGGTCGCGAGGCCCAGGCCGGAGCCCTCACCCTTGGGCTTGGTGCTGTAGAACGGCTCGAACGCCCGGTCGATCACCTCCGCCGGCATCCCGGCGCCGGTGTCGCTCACCTTGACCCCGACGTAGCAGCCCTGGGCCAGGTCGGCCCGGTCGACGGCGTAGGCCTCGTCCACCTCGGTGTTCGTGGTCTCGATGGTCAGCTTCCCCCCGCCGGGCATGGCATCCCTGGCGTTGACCGCGAGGTTGACCAGCACCTGCTCGATCTGGCCGGGATCGGCGAGCACCAGGCACAGGTCGTCGGCCAGCATGGTCATCAGCTCGACGTGCTCACCGAGGGTGCGCCGCAGCAGTTGCTCGACGCTGGTCACCGTCTCGTTCAGGTTCAGCGCGCGCGGCTGCACCACCTCGCGCCGCGCGAACGACAGGAGCTGGTGGGTCAGCCCGGCGGCCCGGTCGGCGGCGCGGAGGACCTGCTCGATGTCCGCCCGGACGGACTCCCACGCCTCACCAGGTCCCTGCCGCTCCGCCTCCTCGCCCACAAAGGCTGCGTAGCTGGAGATGACTCCCAGCAGGTTGTTGAAATCATGCGCCACCCCGCCGGCCAGCTGGCCCAGGCTCTCCAGCCGCTGTGACTGCTGCAGCTGGCGCTCCATCCGGTCCCGCTCGGCCTGGGTCCACAGCCGCTCCCGCTCGGCCTGAATGGCCAGCCGGTCGCTGACGTCCCGTACGGCGGCTGTGACCAGGATCCCCTCCCCGGCGTCGAAGGCCGACAGGGAGATCTCCGCAGGGAACGTGCTGCCGTCCCGGCGCCGGCCGGCCCGTTCCACGCCCGTCCCCATGGGCCGGGGCCTGGGGTCGGCGACGTAGTCGGCACGGTGGCCCCGGTGCACGTCCCGCACCAGGTCGGGGACCAGGATCTCCACCTGCTGCCCGACGAGCTCCTCCCTGTGGTACCCGAACAGCCGCTCGGCCTGCGCGTTGACCAGCACGATCCCGCCGTCCTCCGCGACGCACACCATCGCGTCGGGTGCCGCTTCGAGCAGCCCGAGCAATCTGCGGTCGGTCAGCTCCCGCATCGCCCTCACCCCGCGCATCCGGCACCGAGGGCATCGCGTACCGGACGCCCATCTTTCATGTAACATACAGTAAGAGTTAAATCACCCTGAGTAAGACTCTCCTCGTTAGGGGATGTGGTGAGATCGCGCGCGCCGCGCCAGCCGGTGGCGGCGGCGGCCCGTCCTGGCCGCCTGCCACAGTGGTGGCTCGACCGCGCGGGCCTGGTGACCGTGGTGGTCGCCGATACCGGGCCGGGACTATCGGAGAGCGACCTGGAGCGCATCTTCGTGCCGTTCGATCGGCTCGGCGCGGAGCAGACCGGGATCGAGGGCACCGGCATCGGCCTGCCGCTGGCGCGTGCGTTCGCCAAGGCCATGGACGGCGAGCTGACCGCGTCGAGCACGCCCGGCGAGGGCACGGCCTTCACGGTCACGCTGCCGCGTGCGCCGGATATGGCCCCGGTGCCGGCGGAGGAAAGCCCCGCGCTGTCTGGCCTGGACGCGCCGCCGCGGGCCGCCCGGGCACAGGCCAGCGTCCTTTACATCGAGGACAACCCCGCGAACATCGAGGTGGTGTCCCGGTTCCTGAGGTCGCGGCCGAACCTGCGGCTGCATTCGGTCATGTCCGGCCGGGCCGGCCTGGACCTGGCCCGGCGCGAGGTTCCCGATCTCATCCTCCTTGACCAGCACCTGCCCGACCTGCATGGCGCCGAGGTCCTGAGGCGCCTCAAGGCAGAGCCGGCCACCGCAGGCATCCCGGTCGCGGTCCTGTCCGCCGAGGCCGAGCCGGGCGTCATCCGCGGCATGCGCGCCAGCGGTGTGGTCGCCTACCTCACCAAGCCGCTCAACCTCACCGAGCTCGGCGAGCTCGTGGACCGCCTCGCGGCCAGGCACAGCCGGGGTGTTACGGCGCCGCGGACCACGCCGGCCCGATAGCGCCGGCCCGATAGCGCAGGGCCGTTCGGCCCGGGCCATTTGGCGCGGGCCGGCCCGCCGAAAGGCGCGGGCCGGATTACCCACCGATTCCCGCCGCCCTGGCTGATCTGACCAGGGCCGAACACCCCTGCCAAGACGGGCTTCATTCCTCTGGGGAAGCGCCCGTGATTTTTGCACAGTGGTCATGACATTAAAAATCCTGAAGCCAATTCTCAAGGGGTAGTCATGTCCGCCACTGCAGCATTCTCGGCCGGCCCGGCCGGCAAGCTCATCGCCAAGCTCACCGCCGTGGCCGCCGCCGCGCTCGCCGCTGCCGCCGCCGCCACGTTCGGGGCCGCCGCGCCCGCCTCGGCCGGCGTGCACAACTGGGCGATGACCGGCTGGAACGTGCACCAGATCAACCAGCTGGACCCGGCCACCGCCAGCCATTTCTTCAACACCAACACTTCGTACGGCACGGGCCCCAACGCGGCACTCAACCCCATCAGCGATGGATTCGGCACCAGCGCGGTGCTTGCCTACACCTCCTACGCCCAGTTCGCATCCGACGTACAGAACGGTGCGATCACCCCCGGCTACAAGTGGGTTCTCTACGACCCCGAGATGTGGTCGCAGACGCCGGTCAACGAGCAGCAGAACCCTGCGCTGTACATGAAGCTGTTCGGCCAGCTTGCCCACGCCAACGGGTACCAGGTCATCGAGGTCCCCGCCCGCGACCTGGCCCAGGTGCCCGGCTCCGCCTGCCCGCAGCTGCCGGGTGAAAACCTCGACCACTGGTTCGTCCGCTGCAACGTCGCCGGCGCGGCCGCCGCCTACGCCGACGTCTTCGTCCTCCAGGACCAGGTGAACACCACGAACCTGACGGAGTTCGACTACCTGTACAACACCACCCGCAGCCAGGCGCTGGCCGCGAACCCGCAGGTCCTGGTGGACGCCGAGCTCTCCACCAACTACGGCACCCCCGGCCAGATGGCCGCCGCGGCCCAGTCCGTCACCGCGGACGGCTACTACGTCAACGCCACCACGCCCACCATCGCCCAGGCCGACCAGTTCCTCCAGGAAATGCAGGCCGCCGGGTACTGAGCTAACGATCACGTCCCCCGGGCTGCGGTCGACCGCCAGCTCAGCCCGGGGGACTTTCCCTGCGACCGCGCCCCCGCCGCCCGCGTGCGGGCGGCAACCGGTCCAGGAGCGGGGGCATAACGGCGTTGCCGGCGCTGTTTCCTGAAACGTCCGATTCCTCCCCGAACCCCGAGGGGCCGATTCACCGTGTCAGTGCACGACATCGCCGTCAAAACCCTCAGCGGCCAGGACGCCTCGCTCGGCGACCTGGCCGGAACCAGCCTGCTCGTGGTGAACGTCGCATCGGAGTGCGGGCTGACCCCGCAGTACGCGGGGCTGCAGCGCCTGCACGACCAGTTCCGCGAGCGGGGGTTCGCGGTCGTCGGGTTTCCCTGCAACCAGTTCGGCGCGCAGGAGCCCGGCACTCCCGAGGAGATCGGCGAGTTCTGCTGGGTCAACTACGGGGTCACCTTCGCGATGTTCGAGAAGATCGAGGTCAACGGCCCGGGCAGGCACCCGCTCTACGCTGAGCTGACCGCGGTGCCAGACGCGGCCGGGGAGGCCGGGGACATCGAGTGGAACTTCGAGAAGTTCCTGGTCGGCCCGGACGGGGCGGTCATCGCCCGGTTCCGCCCCTTGACCGAGCCGGAGGACCCGGCGGTCATCTCAGCGATCGAGGCCAGCCTTCCCGGCTGACCGGGAGCTGGTTCACTCGGCGGCGCGCAGCACCCTGCGCGGGTGCATGCCGTCGACGTAACCGACGAACGGCGGGTAGATGTTGTAGCCGAGCAGTTCCTGCAGGCGTTCCGGCAACTGCCGGGCGGTGTCGCGGGGCACGGCCAGGCAGTGGTTCTCCTGCGGGCGCAGCAAGGAGACCACGTACTCCAGGATGACCCCGAGGCGCGGCCTGCCGGTCCGGTTCGCACCGCCGCCGTGCCAGAGGCTGCCGAGGTAGAACATGGCCGAGCCGGGCGACAAGCGTGCGGTCAGGACCGGGCCGCCGGCGCCCGGCTGGCGCCCGGGCTCCCACTGGTGGCTGCCCGGCACGTACCTGGTGGCCCCGTTCTCCTCGGTGAACTCATCCAGCGGCCACATGGTGTTGACCACGACCGGCGGGTGCGGCTGCGGGAGCGGGTAGATCGCGTCGTCGCGGTGCATTGGCTCCACCCTGGCAGGAGCCGCCGGGGGTTCCGGGGGTCGTCCCCCGGGCTAGCACGGGTGGTAGCTTCGCGGGTGCCAGTCTAAGCAGGAGCCGGTGCGGAGCAGGCAGTAGGGCCCCGACGTGCTCGCCGACCTGGAACCGGAGTTCCTCGGCCGGGTCGGAGGAACTGATCGACTTCGTTACGGCGCCGGGCAGCCACTGACCATACCCATCGGGCATGATGGCGGCGTGCCTGCGTACGCGCACTTCGCCAGGTTTTACGACCAGATCATGGGCGACCGCAGCCCGCTCATCGAGCGGGTTCGTGGCTACCTGCGGCGTTACCAGCCGGACGCGGGGTCGCTGCTGGAACTGGGCTGCGGCACGGGCGCCGTGCTCGCCGGGCTGGCCGGCGGCCTGCGCGTCACCGGCGTCGATGCGTCGCCGGAGATGCTCGCCGCCGCCGCCGCGCGGCACATCCCCGGGGTGCGCCTGGTGGCGGCGGACATCTCCCGGTTCTCCCTCGGCACCCGGTTCGACGTGGTGATCTGCGTCTTCGACACGCTCAATCACCTGCCCACGTTCGACGCCTGGGCCGCGATGTTCGGCCAGGTGGACGCCCACCTGGCCGAGGGTGGGCTGTTCGTGTTCGACGTCAACACGGTCGGTCGGCTGAGCCGGCTGGCGGCCGCCCCCGCGTACGTCGAAGACTTCGGCCCGCACACGCTGATCATGGACGTGACGGCGGGCGAGGACGGCGTGTACCCCTGGGATGTGCGGATCTTCGAACGGGTCGAGGGCGCGGAGTTCCGGCTCCACCACGAGCGGATCGGGGAACTCGGCGTGCCGCTGGCCAGGGTCCACGAGGCGCTCGCGCCGCGCTTTGAACTGCTGGAAGCGACGGACTTGGGCGGCCGGCCGGCGAACGACGAGTCCGACCGCGCGTACCTCGTCTACCGCCACCGAGCCCCGGCGGTGCCCGCGGCCGCCGGCCTGAGCCTTTCGAGGTCCGGCGATACCCGCGCGGAGGACCCGGCGCACAGGTAAGGACGAGATGGCTTCGTGGATGGTGACGGCCCCGGCTAGGTGAGAGTTTGATACTGCGGGCGCGCTTGGGGTGCTGGCCCCGCCGGGCTCGAGGTGGCGGCGACGAGGGCGTCTGCGAGCGGGGTACGGCGGTAGAGGACCGAGCGCCCGGACCGGGCCTTGGTCAGCAGCCCGGCGTGGTGCAGGATCGTGAGGTGGTCGCCGACCGCGCCGGTGGCCAGGCCGAGGCTGCGGGCTAGCTGGGTGGTGCTGGCGGGCCGGTCCAGTACGGTGAGCAGGCCAGCGCGGGTCCGGCCGACCAGGTCGCCGAGCGCACCGGGGGTGGCTGGTGCCGGTGTTTCCCATAGCGCGGCGACCCCCCGCGCCGGGTAGATCAGCGCCGCTGGCCAGGGCTGGTCGATGTGCGCGGCCACGTGGGGCCACAAGAACGCCGACGGCACCAGCAGCAGCCCTTCGCCGCCGAGGGGTACAGACCGGTGCTCCGCGGTGCGCAGGACTTCGATGGCCCCGTTGCGCCAGCGGACCCGGGGGTGCAGCCCGTCCAGCGCCGCGGCCCAGCCGGAACTGCTCAGCTGCCCGGCCCGGTGCACGACATCGCGTTCGCAGAGCGCGCGAAGCTGCGGCCAGTCGGCGGCGAGCAGTGCGCGCCAAGCGGCCTCCAGGGCCCGGGCGGTTCGCTCCACGACATCGCCGCCGCGCAGGACGGCCAGAATCCGCTCGTCGTGGACGGGCCGCAGGCTCAGGCAAACGGCGATCTCGCGCCGGGCGTCCGGCAGTGCAGTGGCGCGGACGGTCGCCAGGTCATCCTCGATGGTTTGGGTGAGGCTGCGCGGCGGCGGCGCGGCGAAGGCGGGCCCCCGGGTGCGGCTGTAAAGCGCGAGCACCACGTCCAGGTCGGTGGTAGCGCGCAGCCTCTGGTAGACCGGCGCCAGCCGGGCTGACCAGGCGGCCGGGAGCCGGTTCGGCGACAGCCCGGAAAGCTTGCGGAGCAGATTGTCCAGCTCGAACAGGGGCGAGATCGCGAACCGGCTCCGCAGCAGGTCATCGGCGCCCACCTCAAACCGCAGCATGGCCCCCACCTTACGTCCGGAAACGAAAGAATGGCTCTCGTGTCGGCTGGCGCGAAGGCTGGCTGCATGACCACCACAACCGCCCCGGCGCAGCGGCGGGCGACCTACCGGCAGGTGCTCGCCGAGCCGCGGTTCCGGCTGCTGTTCCTCACCCGGTCGCTGGCCATCGGCGCGGACACGCTGCGCACCGTGGCGCTGTCGGTGCTGATCTTCACGATTACCCGCTCCCCCCTGCTTGCCGCCCTCACCTACGGCATCGCGTTCTTGCCCCAGGCGATCGGGGGGACGCTGCTCGGCGCCTTGGCCGACCGCATCCGGCCGCGCCCGCTGATCACCGCGGGCTACGGCCTGGAAGCCGCCACCGCGGCGGCCCTGGCCCTGGCCGGCCTGCCGGCCGGAGCCAGCCTGGCGCTGGTCGCCGCCATCGCCACCCTGACGCCGGTCTTCGCCGGCGCGACCAGCCGGCTGATCGCCGAGGCACTGCGCGGTGACGCGTACGTGCTCGGGCGCTCGCTGGCCAACATCGCCGCCTCCGCTTCGCAACTGCTCGGCCTTGCCGCCGGCGGGGCCGCCGTGGCTGCCCTCGGCGCCCGGCACGCGCTGCTGGTCACCGCCGGCTGCCACCTGGTCGCCGCGGCGGCGACCTGGGCGCGGCTGCCTGATCTGCCCGCGGCGGCGCAGCCAGCCGGCCCGCCACCGGGATCGGTGCTGCGGCAAAGCTGGGCCGTGAACCGGCACCTGGTCACCGACCCTGCCGTACGGGTCCTGCTGCTGGCCACGTGGCTGCCACCGGCCTTCCTCACCGGCGCCGAGAGCCTGATCGTGCCCTACGCCGCCCAGCACCACTTCGCCGCCGGCGCACCCGGCCTGATGCTCGCCTGCGTCCCGGCCGGGATGATCGCCGGCGACTTCGCCGCCGGCCGGCTGCTGCGGCCCGTCACCCGCGAGCGCCTCACCATCCCTCTCATCATGGTGGCCGGGATACCCCTGCTCGCGTTCGCCGCCGGGCCGCCACTGCCCGCCGCCGCCGGCCTGCTGGCCGTCACCGGTATCGGCCCGGCCTACATCCTCGGCATCCAGCGCCGGTTCCTGGACGCGGTCCCTCCAGTCGTTATCGGCCAGGCATTCGGCCTGCTGACCACGGGCCTGATGACCTGCCAGGGGGCCGGCCCCGCCCTGTTCGGGGCGGCCACCCAGATCATCCCGCCCGGGCAGGCCATGGCGCTCGCCGGAGCGGCCACCGTCATCACCGCGCTCAGCCTGCTTCGCGCACTCCGCGGATAACCCGCGCCCGCCCAGGTTCATGCGGCGGCCAGCAGGGCCGCGTGGGCCCGCTGGACATGCGGCGTTTGGCAGCCCGCGGCCTCCCCGTGGATGAGCCACCGTTGTCAGGCAGTCACCATGCCGGCCCGGGCAACTGGAGCTCGAGCGCGGCCAGCTTGGCCGGATCGGCGATGACGTGGACGGACTCGATGACGTCGCCGCGCACGCCGAGCACCAGCACGCCGGCCAGGCTCCGGTCGCGGAACCGGAGCAGGGCCGACTGCCCGGCCAGCGGCGGGCAGACCAGCGTCGCCGGGCCCCAGAACCGCAGCAGGTGCCCGGCCACCTGGGCCGCGCCGTGCACCACCTCGCGCACCGGGCCCGAGGTCGAGGTCCCCCCACGCGCCCGGTGCCAGCACCGCCAGCAATCCGTCGAGGTCACCTCATGTGCGACGCTCTGACCCACTGCCGTCTATGAGCCGCCTTGCTGTGGTGTCCAGGATCAGGTCACGGTGAGTCCGTTCCAGGTCCCGCGTCCCGCTCCGGCGCTCGTGGGGTCTACCACCGTGACCGGAAGGTTGGTTCCGGTGGTGGCGGTAGATGCGGCGCTCATCAGCGCGGTGGCGCTGGTCGCCGAGTGCACCGTGACGCTGGAGAAAGTGACCCCCTTTGGTCCGAACACAGTCATGCCGGCGACGAACCCGGTGCCGCCGCGGCACGCGGGCAGGGGCACGGGTGCTGCGGCCGGCCACGCAGCCGTGGGGTAGCCGGTCGATGATCTTCACCGACCCCGGGGGGAACCTCGTCAACGTGTTCTCCCGGCCCTGAGCCGCCGGCCGCGGCCGCCTCCCGTCAGGCGGCAACCGGGCGGCCACGGCCGAGGCAACGGTCAGGCGCGCGCCCGGGGCGGGCAGGCATTTGCCCGAAACGACCCGTATCCGGCCGGGGCCGGCGCTAGTCTCCTCAATGCACCCGCTCAAGTCGGGAGGTACCGGCCGGTGAAAGCTGCGGCGTTCTACGAATACGGGCCTGCCGACGCGATGCAATACGCGGACTTATCCGACCCCGAGGTGGGCGCGGCGGACGTGCTGATCCGGGTGCATGCCTGCGGGGTCAACCACTCCGACTTAGATTCACGGGCCGGGACGTCCCGGTGGCCGTTCGAGTTGCCCATGGTCCTCGGCGCGGAGTTCACCGGGACGGTGGTCGAGGCCGGGCGCGAGGTGCGGCACCTGCGCGCCGGGAATCCGGTCACCGCGCTGCAGCAGTACAACTGCGGCCGGTGCGCCCAGTGCGCCATGTGGCGGCCGGACCTGTGTGAGGCCTTCGAGGTGTTCGGCACCACCCGATGGGGCGGCTACGGCGAACTGGTCTGCGCGCCGGCCAGGGTCGTGGTGCCCCTCGACCCGGGCGACGACCCGCTCGCCATGGCCGCCGGGCAGTGCGCCGTGTCCACCGCGTGGCACATAGTCAACCGGCTGGCGCGGCTGCGGCCCGGTGACCTGGTGCTGGTGCCCTCGGCGTCCGGCGGGGTGGCCGGCGCGCTCGTCCAGTGCGCGAAACTGGCCGGGGCGACGGTCATCGCCACGGTCGGCTCGGCCGCCAAGGCGGGGCTGGTGTCCGCGCTCGGCGCCGACGCGGTCGTGGTCGGGGGCGGCGACCTCGCCGCGGACCTGATGGGCGCCACGGGCGGCCAGCGGTTCGACGCGGTGCTTGACACCGTGGGCGGCGTGCTGTTCGGGGCCCACCTGTCGGTGTTACGGGAGGACGGCACGCTGGTCACCTGCGGCGCGCACGCCGGCGAGGTGGTGCCGCTCGACCTGATCCCGCTGTTCCGCAACGGCTGGCGCATCGTCGGATTCCGCTTGGCGGCGCCCGGCGATCTCACCGCCGCGCTGGACCTCATCCGGACCCGCGCTGTCAAGGTGCCGATCGCGGCCACCTTCCCGGTCAGCGACGCCGCCGAGGCGCACCGGTTCCTGGAGCGCCGGCAGCACGTCGGGAAGGTGCTCCTTGTCGCCGTGTGACCCCGGGCACCGCGGCGGGGCCGTGTTGACCAGACAGTCACAGACCGGTACCGGGCTGACACGGCCCGTGGCCTGTGAGACTATGGCCGCATTATCCGGACATAACGAATTTTTCGCGGGAGCAGGCGCCGGTGCCGCGCTCCGCGCGGGCGCGCAATTTGATCATGACCCGCAAGTACCCCGGTTCGCACCAATAGGCAAGAACACCGTGGAGGTAAGCCCCGTGGATCGATCGGATCAGCACAGCACGCCGCGGCGGGCAGGATTGGGACGGCGCCAATTCCTGCGCGGAATTGCCGCCACCGGCGCCGTGGCGGGTGCCGGGAGCTTACTCGCCGCGTGCGGCGGCGGATCGAGCTCCGATACCGCGAGAGGCGCCGCCCAGGCCAGCCGCTCATTACGCCGCGGCGGCAACCTCAAGCTGGGCCTCAGCGGCGGTTCGAGCTCGGACACCCTGGACCCGCACAAGAGCCTGACCTACCTGGACACCTCCCGGCTCCAGTCGCTCTATCAGCCGCTCGCCCAGCTGGACGCCCAGGCGCAGGTCGAGTACGTGCTGGCGGAGTCGATCACCCCGCACGGGTCGCTGTCGGACTGGATCATCCGGCTGCGGCCGGGCGTGACCTTCCACGACGGCAAGGACCTCACCGCCGACGACGTGATCTTCACGTTCCAGCGGGTGTACGGCAATAACTTCACCGGGAAGTTCGGCCTCGGCCCGATCGATCTGTCCGGCACCAAGGCCGTGGACAAACTCACCGTTCAGGTGAAGATGACCAAGCCCTTCGCCAGCTTCGCCGAGCAGCTCGCGGCGTTCTGGTACAACCTCTACATCGCACCGTCCGGTTTTAGCCCGGCGAAACCCGTTGGCACCGGGCCGTTCGTTTACCAGAGCTTCACGCCGGGCCAGCGCAGCGTATTCACGCGGAACCCGCATTACTGGAAGCCGGGGCTGCCGTACGTGGACACCCTGACCATTATCGATTTCAGCGACAACACCACGTTGCAGGACGCGCTGTCCACCGGCGTCATTCACGGCGCCGGCGCGCTGGACGGGCCCCAGGTCGCCTCGCTGGCCACCACCGGCGGCATCAAGACGGTGGTGTCGCACTCGGGTGAGATCATCCCGTTCACCATGCGCGTCGACCAGTCGCCGTTCAACGACGTCAACGTCCGCCAGGCGATGCGCCTGCTGGTGGACCGCCCGCAGTTGATCGACGCCGCGCTGGACAGCTACGGGGTGGTCGCGAACGACCTGTTCTCCCCCTACGACCCTGACTTCGACCGCTCGCTGGTGCGCGCCGCCCAGGGCGACATCCCGCACGCCAAGTTCCTGCTCAAGAAGGCGGGCGCCGACGGCCTGACCGTGCAGCTCACCACCTCGGCGGTGGCCACCGGCACCGTGGCGATGGCGACCGTCCTGGCCGCCCAGGCGAAGGCGGCCGGCGTCACGATCAACCTGAACAACGTCCCGCCCGGCACGTTCTTCGGGCCCGACTACCTGAGGTGGCCTTTCGCGCAGGACTACTACAACTACTACCCCTACCTCTCCCAGGTGGCGGAGTCGATGCTGCCCGGGTCGCCGTTCAACGAGACCCACACCGACAACCCGCGCTACACCAGCCTTTACAACCAGGCGAACGCGACGGCCAGCCCGTCGCTGCGGAAAGAGATCAAGCAGGAGATGCAGCGGTTCGATTTCAACGAGGGCGGTTACATCATCCCGGCCTACATCGACGTCCTGGACGCCTACAGCGACAAGGTGACCGGGTACACCGCCGGAAAGGTCGGCCAGCCGCTGTCCAACTTCGACTTCGAGCACTTCGCGTTCGTCGGCTAGCGGTCGGCCGGCGGCACCGGGAAGGCCTGGCCGGGCGGCGGTCCGCCGCCCGGCCAGGCCTTTGCCGGGCCCGCTGCCCGTTGGGGTCAGGGCAGCAGCATGCTCTTCACGGACAGGGTGGTGTTGATCATCCCCGTGCCGTACATGAGGTCGGCCACGCGCTGGACCTGCCCGACGGACAGGAACGTCGGGTACTGCCCGATCGTGACGAGGGACGCTTCCCGTGAGGACATCTCCGGCAGCGTGCGCAGCACCGACTGGACGGTGCCCGGCTGCGCCACGGCGGCCTTGGCCTCGTCGAGCGCGGCGCGGAAGGCCTGTAACGCCGCGGTGTTGCCGCGGGCGAAGCTGGCCGTGGTGAAGTATCCCGACAACGGCAGGCCGGCGGTCACGCCGCTGCACGCGTCCAGTAACTCGATGGCCCCGAGCTGGGTTTCCGCCTGAAGGATGTAGGGCTCGGTGGCCACGATGGCGCTGACCTGGTGATCCCGCAGCGCCCTGATCATGCTGCCCGGCGGCATGACGTCCCACACCACGCTGGACGGGCTGACGCCGTCATTCTGCAGCGCGGACTCGGTCGCCAGCGTCTCGATGTTGTAGGGCGCGGACGCGGAGAACGGGGCCAGCTCGCGCGGGGGTGTGGCGACGGCCTTGCCCTGCAGGTCCTGCGGGACCCGCACCGACGAGCCGGGGAGCGTGAGCACTTCCATCAGGCCCGGTGTCGCGTCGTAGCCGTCCGCGATCAGCCGTAACTGCGCGCGGCGCGCGTGGGCCTGCGTGTAGAGCAACCCGGCGTAGTCACCGCTGATGACCTCCGCCTGGCCGCTGGTCAGTGCCCCGTACGCCTGCTGGAGGGTCTGGTAGGTCTGCACGGTCACGTTCAGCCCGTGCCGCGCGAACAGCCCGTCCTTGACGCCCACCTGCAACGGGGCGTTCTCGAATCCGGGGACGACGGCCACGGTGATCTGCTGGCCGCCGCCCTGGGCCTGGCCCGCCGCCTGGCCGGACGAGGTGCCCACCATGGGGACGTGGCAGCCCGTCGCGAATAACACCAGCCAGGCCGATGCCAGGGTCATGCCCGCACGGCGCGCCAGCGTGCCGCGCCCGGTGCGGGGCCTAGCCTCAACAAGACCCAAGGAAGCTCCTCCGTTTCTGCGTGCGTGCCGGTCCGGGGCTCCGGGGATGCCCAGGAACCTGGTCATGCCGGGGCGCTCCGTTCTTGCCTACGCTAGACGTTCGGCGCTGGCCCGCGCGCCCGGTCGATAAGACTCGTATGCCCTGATCGTCCATTTAGCACCAGTAGAGCCATCTAATTGCTAAAAGTATCCTTAGATAACAGTGGTAACACTTGATGTGGGTGACGCCTCCAGGCGTTAGAGTGAGCGCCAGACTCTGCTGAGACGGCCGCGTGCAGAATGGCCGGCGCAAAGCGCCGGCGTATGGCCCGCGCGGCATCCGCGGCTCGGTAGACGCCTGCCGTTCCCCAGGTGAGAGGTGCAACGCTGTGCGGTCCAGGCGACAGACGACGGGCAGCCCGGCCCGTGGCACGCTTCAGCGTGCACCGGCGCGGGTCCCAACCGCATCCTTAGCGGCACCCGCAAGCGGGGGCCGATCTTCCCACGGCGCGGCCGCGGCCGGCCCGGCGCCCCACGACGGCGGTTCCGCTGCCGCCACCCGCCCGGTTCCCCTCGCCAGGCGGCGGTCGTTACAGAACGGGCTCAAGAACTGGCGGGTCCGGTCCCGCCTCCTGCTCCTGGTTGTGTTACCGACGTTATCCGCGGTGATCTTAGGCGGCTTCGCCGTCGCCGCCTCCGTCCGCAGCGCCGCCGCGTACCAGCGGGTGGAGCAGTTCTCCAGGCTGGGTGGCGAGATCACCGGCCTGGTCCAGGCGCTGCAGGCCGAGCGCGAGGACACCATCAGGTACATCACGATGGGCCCGGCCGGTGGCGGCCGCGGCGCGCCGCGCGCGGTATCCGGTCTCGAGCTGGCCGTCCTGGCCAAGGACTACCGGGCCACCAACGGGTTCGCGGCCACGGTGGCTGACCAGGCAGGCACGATCGGCAGCACCTACCCCGTGGTCGCGCGGCAGGAGGCCGCGGGCGCGATCACCGTGATCAACGGGATCGGCGCTCTGCGCAGCGCCGCGACCACCACCCAGATCCCGTCCCTGGCGGTGATCCAGCAGTATGCCAGCACGATCGACCAGTTGCTCGCGCTGGAGGATGAGATCGCCACGGGCGGCAATGACGCGGCGCTCGCCGACACCGTCCGGGTGGTCGGCCTCATCTCGGGCATGAAGGAACAGGTGTCGCAGGAGCAGGCGATCCTCACCTCGGCGCTGACGCCGGACCTGGTCGGCGCGAACCAGTTCCAGCCCGGCCAGCTCACCGCGCTCAACGCCGCGCAGGCCGAGCAGCAGGCCGACGCGACGCAGTTCGGCCTTGCCGCGACCGGCAGCCAGCGCCGGCTCTACGACAGGTCGCTGTCCTCATCCCAGGCCGACCGCGCGCAGGCGCAGATCCAGCAGGCGATCGCCCTCGCGCTCGGCGGTGGCTCCTCGGCGGAGAACCCCGCCTACACCAACGCCGCCAACGGGTCCGCCTACCTGGTGTCCAGCCTGCGCTCGGTCGAGCACGTATTCATGTCCTCGATCATCAGCCAGAGCGCCGCGCAGCGGGACAAGGCGATCCGGTCGGCGCTCATCGACAGCGCCGCCGTGATGCTGGTGCTCGCGCTGGCGCTGTTCTTCACCACGGCCGTGGGCCGGTCGATGACCCGCCCGCTGCGCAGGCTGCGCACCGGCGCCCTCGACGTGGCCGGCGTGCGGCTGCCGGACACGGTGCGCCGGATGACCAAGGGCGACGCCGCGGACGCGCCGCTGGAGGTCGAGCCGATCGACGTCGATTCCACCGACGAGATCGGCGAGGTGGCGCGGGCCTTCGACCAGGTGCACCGGGAGGCGGTGCGCCTGGCGGCCAACGAGGCGGCGCTGCGCGGCAACGTCAACGCCATGTTCGTCAACCTGTCCCGCCGGTCGCAGTCGCTGGTGGAACGGCAGATCCGGCTGATCGACGACCTGGAGCAGGGCGAGCAGGACCCCGACAGGCTCGCGAACCTGTTCCAGATGGACCACCTGGCCACCCGGATGCGGCGCAACTCAGAAAACCTGCTGGTGCTGGCGGGCCACGAGCTGTCCAGGCAGCGCACGGAACCGGTGGCGCTGGTCGACGTGCTCCGCGCGGCGGTCTCCGAGATCGAGCACTACGAACGGGTGATCCCGAACATCCAGCCGGGCATCTCGGTCCGCGGCCAGGCGGTCAACGACGTGGTGCACCTGCTGTCCGAACTGGCCGAGAACGCGACCACGTTCTCCCCCGCGGACACCCCGGTGAACGTGTCCGGGCACCTGCTCAACAGCGGCGGCGCGCTGCTGGACATCACCGACCGCGGCGTCGGCATGGATGCCGACGAGATGGCCCACGCGAACTGGCGGCTGGACAACCCGCCGGTGGTGGACGTCGCGGTGTCGCGGCGGATGGGCCTGTTCGTGGTCGCCCGGCTGGCCGGCCGGCACGGCATCCGGGTCCGGCTGCGCCCGGCGTCGATGGGCGGGCTGACCGCGCTGGTCTGGCTGCCCGACGAGGTGATCACGCACGAGGCGTTTCCCACCAACCTCGGCTTCCGGCGGTTCCAGCCGCCCGGGGACGGCGCCACGGCCGAGCCGGACGGCGAGCCCGCCGGCGAGGCCGGCGATCGCAGCGCCGCGGCGCGGGCGGTGGCGGCCGCGCGGATGGCCCGGTTCGACCCGTCCGGGCCAGGCTCCAACGAGCCACCCACGGACCCCGGCATCCCGGACGGCGGCGACCTGGCCGCGGCGCCGACGGCCGAGGTGCTCGCGCCGGACCCGCCGGTGGGCACCGCCCACGGCCAGACGGCGGACGCCGGCCACGGCCCGGACGGCGGGGCGAACGGCACCCTCCTTCGCGGCGGCAACGGCAGCCTCGGCGGCAACGGCGCGGCACCGGCCACGAACGGCGAGGCCCTTACGGCGCCGGGGGTGGTGGTGCCGCCTCCCGCGACCGTCCCCGAGGAGAACCGGCTGCCGATCTTCGAGTCGGTCGAGTCGGACTGGTTCCGGCGCGGCAGGAACGGTTCCGGCTGGAAGGCCACCGTGGCCGGCCCGGCCCCTGCGGTCTCGGCCGGCTGGTCGTCACCGGCCGACGAGGGCTGGCAGGCGGCGGAGGTGGCGCAGGCGCCGGTGTCGTCCGGCACGACCCGGGCCGGCCTGCCCAAGCGCGTGCCGAAGGCGAACCTGGTGCCCGGCGGCGTCACCATGCCGGCCGGGCCGGCGCCCACGGCGCCGCGGTCCGCGGCCCAGGCCAGGCAGCGCCTGGCGAGCTTCCAGCAGGGCGTCAGGGACGGGCGGGCGGCCACGCCCCCCGATTTCGGCCAACCGGATGACCCAGGAAGGGAACAGAGCGCGTGAACCACCCACTGACGTCCTCGGCACAGGACCTGAACTGGCTCATCACGAATTTCGTCGAGCGCGTGCCCGCGGTGGCCCACGCGATCGTGGTGTCCGCGGACGGCCTGCCGCTGGCTTTCTCCGACGGGTTCCCGGTGGACCGGGCCGACCAGCTGGCCGCGGTCGCCTCCGGGCTCGCCAGCCTGACGCAGGGCGCGGCGCGGGTGTTCGAGGCCGGCGCCGTGCTGCAGACGGTCGTCGAGATGGAGGGCGGGCTGTTGCTGGTGATGGCCATCAGCAACGGCTCCAGCCTGGCCGTGCTCGCGGCGGCCCAGTGCGACATGGGGCTGGTGGCTTACGAGATGACGCTGCTGGTGGAGCGGGTCGGGCGGGTGCTCACGCCGGAACCGCGCAGCGGATTCGGGTTACGGCCGGCGGGCGGCACCTAGCCGCCCGCGCCGCCGCCACCCATTCCACCTGCTCGAGAGGCTACGCAGTGGACTTCGCAAGTTCAGCACCCCCGCGCGGGGGCGCCGGGGAAGCCGCCGTGACGTCGGTCAAGATCGTCGTGGCGGGCGGCTTCGGCGTGGGCAAGACCACCTTCGTCGGGTCGGTCTCCGAGATCACCCCGCTGACCACCGAGGCGGTGATGACCGCGGCCAGCGACGGCCTCGACGACCTGTCCCTGGTCCCCGGCAAGACCACCACCACCGTGGCCATGGACTTCGGCCGGGTGACCCTGGATGAAGGGCTTCTTCTCTACCTGTTCGGGACGCCGGGGCAGCACCGGTTCTGGTTCATGTGGGATGACCTCATCCAGGGCGCCATCGGCGCGGTGGTGCTCGTGGACACCCGCCGGCTGGAGGATTCCTTCCCGGCGCTGGACTACTTCGAGAACGCGGGGGTGCCGTTCCTGGTCGGCATCAACGGGTTCTACGGCAGGTTCTCGCACACCGCCGCCGACGTCCAGGATGCGCTGTCGGTGAGCCGGGACGTGCCGATCGTCGAGTGCGACGCGCGCCAGCGGAGGTCGACCAAGATGACCTTGATCGCCCTGGTGCAGCACGCCATGACCACCCAGTTCAGCATGCGCTGACGACCATGCCATTCCCTCTGCCGCGATGGCCGTCAGCGCAGCCACAGCCCTACCTGCTGCGGGATGGACAGGGTGCCGGGCTGCCAATCCAGGCTGTCCGCCAGCCGCGCCGCCGGTCATTCGCCGGGCTTGCGGCCATGCGGCTTGCCATGAAAATGGCGGCCGGGCCTTGCCGACTGCGCTTCGGCAAGGCCCGGCCGCTTTCGGCGCTGTCAGCCGGCAGCCGGTCCGGGCCGACAGGCCCCCGTGGCCGGACGGGGCCGGCGCTGCACCGGCGCCCGTTCCGCGCGGCGGAACACCAGCCACAGGAGCGTGAGAGCGATGGCAAAGACCGGCAGCCAGGCGAGCCGCTCGGCAACCCAAACGGCGCCCGCCGGGGCGGTGTGCAGGCCCGGCAGCCGGCCGATGAGCAGCGCGCCCATGGTGACCGCCAGGAAGGCCGTCTGGTGCCAGAGGAACAGCGTCATCGCGGACAGGTTGGCCGTGGCGACGGCCGCCCAGGCCAGCGGGCGGCGCATCAGAGCGGCCAGCGGTTCTCGCAGCAGCAGCGCGAGCCCGGTCTGTGCGATGCCGAAGGTCACAACGGCGAGCGTGGGCGGGTTCAGGTTGGAGATGTGGGCGCCGTTGACGCCGACCATGCTGGCCGGGTACCCGGCGAACAGCACCAGCGCCGCGGTGGCCGCGGTCCCGCCGGCGAGCAGGAGGGCCGGGCCGCGCCGGCCGGGGAACGCGCCCCGCGCCCACGCGATCCCGAGCAGGTAGGGGACCATCCAGCCGGCCACAATGTTGATCCAGCCAGCCCAGGACGGGCCGCCGAGCTCGAACCGCACCGCGTCGGCGGCCGCGACGACGACCAGGGGGATCGCCGCGGCGAGCACGCCGAGGTGGCGCACCATAGCGACGGCCAGCGGGGTCAGCGCGGTCAGCACCGCGAACACCCCGAGGAACCACAGCGGGTCGAGCACCAGGGTGAGCACGGTGTGCAGCGCCGAACCGGAGACGCCGCCCAGGTACAGCCCCACCGCCAGCGGCACCCAGACGGCGGCCAGCAACGCGACCGGCCGGGACAGCCGGATCAGGCGCTTGCGCAGCCAGGACCGGTAGCCGCCGCGGTAGCCGCGGGCGGCGGCGTAGCCGCCGACCAGGAAGAAGATGGCGAGTGTCTGGAAGACCCAGGACACCGGGGTGAGGTAGGGCATGGTGGCCAGCGGGCTCTGGTCGTGCAGGCCGTGCCCGGCGCGGCCGGAGGTCACGACCAGCGCGGTGACCAGCCAGTGGCCCAGGATGACGCCGGCGATGGCCAGCGCGCGGAGCGCGTCGACCGTGCGGTCCCTGGTCGCCGGGGTGGCGGCGTCGATCCGCGCGGCGAGGCCGCGGGCCCGGGTGAGGGCGTGGCCGGTCATCGGGTCACCCCGGCGGGGTCGCCGAGCGCGATGTAGGCGAGGTTGCGCAGCGCGATGCCGCCCGGCTTGAAGTAGCCGCTGTGCCCGCCGCTGCCGCAGGCGAAGATCCTGGCGCCGAAGGCCGGGGCCATCGGGTCCTGGCCGAAGCCCAGCCCGAGGAGGTGGACGTGCGGTACGTGGCTGATCCAGTCGCCGGCCGCCCGCCCCGCCCACACCCGCGCCGTGGTGTGCAGCGCGCGGACCGACGAGGCGTCCATCCCGGGGCTGCCGGCCACCGCGATGTCGGTGGCGGGCAGGTCGCCCGCGGCCAGGCCGCAGACGACGGACCCGTAGCTATGGCAGATCAGCGCGACCTGACGGCCGTGCCGGGCGAGATCGGTCACGAACGGGCGCAGGGCGTCCGCGCCCTCTCCCGCGTCGCCCGAGGTCATGACCGCCGGGCTGAGCGTGCTGGGGGTCGGGTAGCCGAGCCAGGCGATGACCGCGAGGCGCGCGCGCGGGTCGAGCCTGCGGGCCTGCGCCGCGAGCGCGGCAGCGCCGCCGGCCGGTGAGGCGGTGCCCCGGGAGCCGAACGTCGCCAGCGAGGTGTCCGACCCCGGCACCAGGATGGCCACCCGGGTGGCCGTGGCCAGGTCGCCGAACACCTCGACGGCGAGGCCCTGGCCGGCCGGGCTGAAGTCAAGGAAATGCCCGCCGCGCATGGCGTACAGGGACCGGGCCAGCCCGGTGTTGCCGGCCCGGCTGGCGGCCTTCGCGGCCCGCGCGATCCGGTGTGCGTCGGCCGTGTAGCGGGCCGTGAGCGCCGGGGCGGTGAGAGCCGGCATCGGCGCAAGCCGGTCCGGCGGGGCGCCCGGGAACACGGCGGCGGTCGTCGCGGCCACGGCGGCCGCGATCGCCGCGGCAACGAGCGTGCGGCGCAGTCTCATGACGGGTCCTTCCTGTCCGGGCTGTGGTACTGGCCAGGAAGTTACGGAGCGCCGCCACTGGCCGGCGTCACCCTGCGGAGCCGACTGCCGGCCTCCCCCGCGGGCGCCAGGCGGGCCACGCCAGGACCGCACCGGCCGGCCGCGGGGGACCGCCGCGGTAGGCACCCCCCTACTCAGGTAGCCCTGCGAAGATGCCCCTCAGGGGTCACGAAACCGCCCATGCCGCCGCCTTACGCTGGCCCTATGAACCCGGGCTCCAGCCCCAGCACCGGCCGTGCTGCCGCCGCCGTGCGCCGGGCTGCCGCGGTGTTCGCGGCCGGCGTCACCAGGCCGCCCGCGCCGCGACCGCGGTGGCTGCGGCGCGGGCGGATCGACCTGGTGGCGGTCGCCGACGTGATCGTCGCGCTGATCGCCTTCGCCGCCACGAACAGCAGGCTGAGCAACCTGCACCCGCCCGACGCCAACACGGTAGTGATCCTGGCGGTTTCGCTGGCGCTGTGCGCGCCGCTGGCGGTGCGCAGCTTTTTCCCGCTGACCGCCTTGGTGGCTTCCGCGCTCGCGATGCTCTGGATCGGCGGGGGATTCACCGGCGTCGGCATCGTCCCGGGCGCGGTGCTCGTCTACGTCCTGTGCCTGTACGCGGTCGCGGTCCGCTGCGAGCCCTGGGTGGTGACGACCGCGGGCGTGGTGACGGCGATCGGTGCCATCTTCACCACCGGGCTGGCGCCCACGACGGCCATCCTCGTCGCCGCCGTTCCGGTGCTGGCCGGCGTCGTGGTACGCACCCGGCGCGGCGGCCGGGAACGGCTCGAGGTGCAGGAACGCCGGCACGAGGGGGAGCGCGCGCTGCTCCAGGAGCGCCAGCGCATCGCCCGTGAGCTGCACGACGTGGTCGCCCACCACATGTCGGTGATCGCGATCCAGGCCGAGGCCGGGCCTTACAAGGTCCAGGACCCGCCGAAGGAGCTGGTGGAGAGTTTCGCGGAGATCCGCGCCGGCGCCCTGTCCGGCCTGAAGGAGCTGCGCCGGGTGCTCGGCGTGCTGCGCAGCGACACTCCGGACACCGCGCCCCAACCGGGCCTCGACGACCTGGGGGGACTGCTGGAATCCGCGCGCAGCGCGGGCATGACCGTCACCGCCGGTGTCAGCGGCGCGCCCCGCCCGCTCCCCGCCGGGGTGGATCTGTCCGCCTACCGGATCATCCAGGAGGCGCTGAGCAACGCCATGCGGCACTCGCCGGGAGCGGCGGTCCAGGTGAAGCTGTACTACGGTGATGCCGCGCTGGTGGTGGAGGTCCGCAACGATCACTGCCCGCCGGAGATACGCACTCCCGCTGAACCGGACGGAGTGCCCGGCGACGGCAGCAGGCATGGCATCATCGGCATGCGTGAACGCGCCACCATGCTGGGGGGCTACCTCCAGGCCGGCCCGACCGAGAAGGGCGAGTTCCTGGTGACCGCCGCTCTGCCGCTTGACTCCGGCCCCGCGCAGGACGAGCCGTGACCATCCGCGTCGTGATCGCCGACGACCAGGGAATGGTGCGGTCGGGTTTCTCCGTCCTGCTGAACGCCCAGCCCGACATCGAGGTCATCGCGGAGGCGGTGAACGGGCAGGAGGCCGTCGAGCACGCCGCCGACCTGCACCCGGACGTCATCCTCATGGACGTGCGGATGCCGGTGCTCGACGGCCTGCAGGCCACCCGGGCGATCACCGCCATGCCCGACCCGCCGAAGGTCCTCGTCCTGACGACGTTCGACCTCGACGACTACGTCTACGAGGCGCTGCGCTCGGGTGCCAGCGGCTTCCTGCTCAAGGACGCGTCCGCCCGCGAACTGGCCGAGGCGGTGCGCCTGGTCGCGGCCGGCGACGCGCTGCTCGCCCCGGGTGTGACGCGGCGCCTCATCGCCGAGTTCGCCCGGATGGGCGCGCCCCGCACCCCGGGCCGCAAGCAGCTCGAAGGCCTGACCGACCGGGAATCGGAGGTGCTCGGCCTGGTGGCCCGCGGCCTGTCCAACGCCGAGATCGCCGACCGGCTCGTCGTGGCGGAACAGACCGTCAAGACGCACGTGAGCCGCATCCTGATGAAGCTCGGGCTGCGGGACCGGACCCAGGCCGTGGTCCTCGCCTACGAGACCGGCCTGGTCCAGCCCGGCGGCTGAGCGCGGCATGGGATGCCGTGGCCCAGGCCAGCAGCGCGCGGGGTTCGGGGCCGTCGAGGGCTCGGGGGTCCCCCCCGGAGAGCACCGTGCCCCCCGGGGCAGCACGGCCCAGGCCCCGTGACGAAGGAACGGGGCCGCCAGGCAGCGGGGGGTTCCGGGGGGTCCCCCCCGGGGCAGCACCGCCGGCGGCCCCGTGACGGAGGAACGGGGCCGCCAGGCAGCGGCGGGTTCCGGGGGGTCGCCCCCCCGGGGCAGCACGGCCCAGGCCCCGTGACGAAGGAACGGGGCCTGAGGCCACCGGGGGGTTCCGGGGGGTCGCTCCCCCGGGCTAACACAGTGTTCGCGGTCGCGTCGGCAGCCGCCCTCACCGGCTACAACAATCTGCTCGGCCTGCACCCGTGGCACGAGCGCTGGTACGTCCGGCTCAACGCCGGCGCCACCGGCGGGGCCCTGGCGGCTGCCAGCCTGAGCGGGCTGACGGCCGCGGACCTCGGCCTCGGGCGCGGCCGGTGGCTGCCGGGGCGGCTCGCCTGCGGGCTGGCGGCCGGGGCCGGCGCGGGGTGGCTGCTGATCGCGGCGCTGCCGGCCACCCGCCCGCTGCTCGACGACCGCCGGGTCGCCTGGCGGGGCGGCCGCGACGCGGCCTATCAGGTGCTGGTCCGCATTCCCATCGGCACGGCGCTGTGGGAGGAAACCGCGTTCCGCGGCGTGCTGCAGGCGGCGCTGCGCCGGGTGCTGCCCGGCACCGCCGCCATCGCGGTGGCCAGCGGCGTGTTCGGTGCCTGGCACGTCCGCCCGACCCTGGCGGCGCTGCGGGCCAACGGCCTGGCCGGGGATCGCCGGCGGGCCGTGACGGGCACCCTGGCCGGGGTCGCGGGCACGGCGGCGGCCGGCGCGCTGCTGTCCTGGCTGCGGGAGCGCACCGGCCGCCTGGCCGCGCCGGTACTGCTGCACGCCGCGGTGAACTCCGGTGCCCTGCTCGCGGCGCACGCGGTCGCGGCGCGCAACCGCCGCCGTCCCGATCCCGCCGGCCCCGGAAGCCGCCCGGTCAGCCGCGCAAGCGGCCCGCGGGCGGGACCAAGTCCAGCCGGGTCTGTGCGTAATGCCGGACAGTCAGGTTGGTTCTGTTACATCTTGACCTCGCTTTACGCACTCTTGTAACGTTTCCGACTTCTACGAGCCTTCGAGCGGGTGGGCCCCGCCGAGGTTGAGCCACAACGGCCGGCGAGGGGCAGCCACCCGGGAACGTGGACTTGGAGGAGCCCCATGGATAGCGCGCTGATCGCCAGCCTGGACGCCCAGTACCTGGCGTCGGCCGACCGCGAGATGGCGAAGATTGTGTACCGTTCGTTCGAGCTTGGCCTCGTGGTGTTCTACGGCGGCATCTACTCCAACGTCATGGAGATCACCCCGCCGCTGAGGCCCACCATGTGGCCGGAGGCACGGCAATGACCGGGGCGGCACCGCGGCTGATCGACCATCACGTGCACGGGGTGGTCACCGGCGATCTCGACCAGCCCGGCCTGGAGGCGCTGCTGACCGAGGCGCACGACCCGCCCGCACCGGGCACGTCGATGTTCGACAGCCCGCTGGGCTTCGCGATCCGGCGCTGGTGCGCCCCGGTGCTGGACCTCGAGCCGTCCGCGCCGGCCGGGGAGTACACCAGCCGGCGCGCCGAGCTGGGCACGGCCGAGGTGAACCGCCGGTTCCTGCGGGCCGCGGACGTTGACGCGTGGCTCGTCGACACCGGCTACCAGGCGGACCGCATCCTCGCCCCGGCGGGGCTCGCAGAGGCAAGCGGCACGCCCGCGCACGAGATCGTCCGCCTGGAGGCGGTGGCTGAAGAGGTGGCCCGGGGCGGTACCACGGCCGCGGGGTTCGCGGCGGCGTTCGCCGCGGCGCTCGGCCGCGCAACCAGGTCGGCGGTGGGGCTGAAGAGCATCGTGGCGTACCGTTTCGGCCTTGACTTTGAGCCGGGGCGGCCTGCGCAAGCCGAGGTGGCGGCCGCGGCCGGGGACTGGCTGGCCGATATCGGCGCCGGCGCCGCGGTGCGGCTGACCGATCCCGTGCTGATCCGGCACGTGATCTGGGCCGGGGTCGACACCCGGCTACCGCTGCAGTTCCACGTGGGCTTCGGGGACCCGGACGTGCGGCTGCACCGGGCCGACCCGTCGCTGCTGCATGACTTCCTGGCCTTGACGCGGCCGCTGGGCACGCCGATCATGCTGCTGCACTGCTACCCGCACCATCGGCAGGCCGGGTACCTCGCCAACGTCTTCCCGCACGTGTACATGGACGTCGGGGAAGCGCTCAACCACGTGGGCGCGCGGTCGGCCGCCGTGCTCGCCGAGGCGCTCGAGCTGACGCCGTTCCACAAGATGCTGTACTCCTCCGACGCGTTCGGCCTGCCCGAGCTGCACTATCTGGGCGCCCTCCGGTTCCGCCAGGGCTTCGCGCAGATCACCCGCGGCCTGGTCGCCGGCGGCGAATGGCCGGCCCGCGACGCCGAGCGCGTCGGCGAGCTGATCGGGTCCGGCAACGCGCGGCGCGTCTACCGGCTGGGCCAGGGGTGAGCCGAGTTCCGCTCCTGCGGCGCGGACGACTTCTCGTACTACGCGCGGAGCGCTCCCGCGCTCATGATCTTCGTTGGTTCGGGCGGCCGGTTCAGCCTGCACCACCCCCAGTTCCTGCCGGCCGATGACACCGTCCGCCAGGTGGCGGAGGCGATGCTCGCCGGTTACCTGGGCGCGCTGGACCAGCTCTGACCGAGGGGCCCCACGATGCCGGGCCGCGGCTCCCGCCCGGCCCCTGCCTCCCGCCCGGCCCCTGCCTCCCGCCCGGCGCCCTTGACCGCTCCCACGCGGACCTTGACCGTTTCCACGGCATCTTGACCGCTGGATTATATATGACGCACAATTCTCGCCATGACTGAAGCAGCTAGCGCGGCGGGCGGCCGGGCCGCGGGGGTCACCGGGCAGGAGCAGGAGTTCGTGGTCCCGGGCGGGCACGGCACGGCGTTCGTCGCCCTGGCCGGGCAGCTGGTGGAGATCATCGACATGGAAGGCCAGCAGGTCGCCGACTTCATCGCCTTCGCGGAGCGCAACCGGACCGAGTGGCTGTCCACCACGCACACCCGGTCCTCCCTGCTGCGGCTCACCGTCGGCGTGGGGGACCGGCTGGAAAGCAACTGGCGCCACCCGATGTTCGAGATCCTCCGGGATGACGTGGGGCGCAACGACATCATCACCTCGATGTGCGACGACCGGCGTTACCGGCTCGACTACGGGGTCGAGGGGCACCGGAGCTGCCGGACCAACTTCACCGAGGCGCTGCAGCCGTGGGGGATCGCCGAGTGGCAGATGCCGGACCCGTTCAACTTCTTCCAGAACGCGCCCATTCACCCCGACCGGACCTTCGGCAACCAGACACCGACCGGCCGTGCGGGGGACAAGCTGGTCCTGCGGACGCTCATGGACTCGATCGTGTCGGTGTCCGCGTGCCCCCAGGACCTCAACGCGTGCAACGGGTTCCACCCGAGCCCGCTGCTGGTCCGCGTCCTCGAGCCCCCGGCAGACTCCCCGTGAGGCGCATCCGGCTGGCCGGTCAGCTGGCGGAACCCATCAGCCACTACACCGACGCGGTGGTCGCGCGCGGGTTCCTCCACATATCCGGAATGCTGCCGGTCGACGCCGACGGCGAACTGGTGGGCACCGGCGACGTGACCAGGCAGTCTGAACAGGTACTCGACAACGTGGCCGCCGTCTTGACGGCCACCGGCGCCAGCTTCGATGACGTCGTGCGGGTCGGGGTCTTCCTGCGGGACATGGCCGACAGGAAGGCCGTCAACGCGGTGCGCCGCCGCTACTTCGGCGATGCCCGGCCGGCCAGCACGCTGGTGGAGGTCAGCGCGCTTGCCCATCCAGACGCTTTGGTAGAAATCGAGGCCATTGCCGTGCTGCCCCGCAGGAACGGTGACGAACCCTGACGCGCGCCGCACTGCCTGTGGCCTCCTCATCCGGAGGTGCGTAATGAGAATCGCCGTGACAGCGGTGGGGGCCGCGCTCGCACTGGTCGCCGTCGGCGCCTGCGGGGGGTCCGGGGGCGGTGCCTCGGCGCCCGCGACGCTCGTGGTGGGCGAGTTCAACCCGTTCACCGGTCCGGACGCGGCGTTCGGGCCGGAGATGGTCGGCGGCTGCATTCCCGCCGTCAAGCTGATCAACGCTTCCGGCGGGGTGCTCGGGCATCACCTGAGCTGCGTCCAGGAGGACACCCGGGGGGACCCGGCCGATGCCGTGCCCGCCGCGCAGAAGATGATGGCGACCGAGTCGTCGCTGGTCGGGGTGCTCGGGCCGAGTTCCGATGAGGCGCTGGCCACCGTCCCGCTGCTGAACCAGGGCAAGGTGCCGATGTTCGTCGACACCGGCCAGGCCGCCTTCGACCACACCACCGACGCCTACTTCTGGCGGATCACCCCTGCCGACGACGTCAAGGGGTACGCGCTGGCGCTCTGGGCGCACAAGGCCGGCTACACCCGGGCGGCCGCGGTGTTCGGCAACGACGCCGGCGCGCAGTCGGACGTGCCGACGCTGGTCACCGCCTTCACCCGGCTCGGCGGGACCATCGTCTACAACAAGCCCTTCGCGCTGGACCAGAGTTCCTACCGCAGCGAGATCGAGAACCTGCTGGCCGCCCACCCGCAGGTGATCTTCACGGAGGTCGACCCGCAGACCGGGGCGACCCTGCTGTCCGAACTGCAGCAACTGCACGGGCTGATTCCGGTGGTCGGGACCGAGGTGACCCTGCAGGCCCCCTGGCTCAAAGCCGTCAGCGGTGCGATCGGCGCGGCGGCCATGGCCAGGTACTTCGAGGGGATGCAGCCGTACGCGCCGCCGGCGGGCCCGGCCTGGCAGGCCTACAACAGGTCCCTGGTGGCGTCGGGGTCGCAGGTGCCCAAGCCCGGCCAGTGGAGCAGCGACCCGTACTCGATGACGTACTACGACGGCGTGAACGTGATGGCTCTGGCGATGATCGCGGCCAAGAGCACGAGCCCGGCCGGCTTCAACAAAGACATCATGAAGGTCACCGAGCCCGGGCCGGGGAAGACGGTCGTGACCACCTTCGCGACGGGCAAGGCCGCGCTGCGGGCCGGCAAGCAGATCCAGTACGTCGGCGCGGGCGGCCCGATCGTGTTCAACCGCTGGCACAATTCGACGGGGGCGTTCGAGGCAGCCAGGTACGAGCACGGCAACATCGTGCTGGTCGGCTCGGTGTCGGCGGCGCAGATAGCGGCGCTCAGCCGATGACGGCGGCGGGCACGGCGGCCGGCGGGCGGCGGCGGTGAGCACGCTGGTGCCCGCGATCGGGTTCGGCATCGTGACCGCGTCGATCCTGGCGGTGGCGGGCGTCGGGTTCACCCTTCAGTTCGGCGTCACGAACATCCTGAACCTCGCCTACGGCGACATCATGACCGCCGCGGCGTTCGTCGCCTACCTGACCACCGCCGCGGGGGCCAGCGTGTGGCTGGCGCTGCTGGCCGGCGCGGCGTTCGGTGCTGTCTTTTCCGTGCTGCTCAACCGGGGCATCTACACCCCGTTCGTCCGGCACGGGACCCGCCTGTTCGGCATGATCATCGTGACCATCGCGGTCAGCCTGATCGTGCAGAACGGTCTGCTGGCCACCTCCGGCGCCAGCTTCTTCAGCCTGCAGATGCCCCGGCCCTCCTCGGTGCACGTCGCCGGGATGGTGTTCACCACCGTTCAGGTCGCCATCGTCGGCATCGCGGTCGCGGCCATGCTGCTGGTCCACCTGCTGCTCCGCTACACCAAGCTGGGCAAGGCGATGCGGGCCACCGCCACGGACCCGGAACTGGCGCGCAGTTGCGGAATCGCTACCGACCGGGTCATCGACCTCGCGTGGGCGATCTCCGGCGCCTTGTGCGGGCTGGCCGGCGTGATCCTGGTGATGAACCTGACCACGTTCACCGACTCCACCGGTGCCCAGTTCCTGATCCCGATCGTGGCCGTCGCGGTGCTCGGCGGGATCGGCCAGCCGTACGGGGCGATGCTGGGCGCCCTGGTCATCGGGATCGCCAGTGAACTCGCGGCGGCCATCTTCAGCCCCGAGTACAAGGACGTCGTGGCCTTCGTGATCCTGGTGATCGTGCTGCTGGCCCGGCCGCAGGGGATCCTGTCGGAGATCGCCACCCGCAAGGAGGTCGCGGCGTGAGCGCCCCGCAGGTCACCGCCCGCGCTGCCCGCAAGGAGGCCGCGGCGTGAGCGTCGCCTGGCAGTTCTACATCTCCACCGTACTGATCTACCTCGGCGTGGACGTGATCGCGTGCTGGGGCCTCAACCTGCAGTTCGGCGTAGCCGGGCTGGTCAACTTCGCCTACATCGTCTTCCAGGCCGCCGGGGCGTACACCGCCGCGGTGCTGACCCTCGGGCCCGCGAAGCCCGCCCGGCTCGGCGGGTTCCAGGAGTACGTCGGCGGCGCGCACTGGCCGTTCCCGCTGCCGATCCTGGCCGCCGGGCTGGTCGGCGGCCTGCTCGCGGCCGTGGTGGGCGGGTTCGCGATCCGCCGGCTGCGCAGCGACTACGAGGCGATGGTCATGCTCGTGGTATCGCTGATCGCGACCAGCGTAGCCACGAACCAGGTCGGCCTGGTGAACGGGCCGAACGGGCTCGCCCTGGTGCCCAAGCCCCTGGCCTCGATCGTCAGCCTCTCGCCGATCGGCTACCAGTGGCTGTTCACCGGGATCACGGCCGCGGCCTGCCTGTGCGTGTACTGGCTCGTGCACGTGGTGACGAGTTCGCCGCTCGGGCGCACGCTGCGCGCGGTCCGGGACAACGAGACCGCGGCCGCGGCGCTCGGGAAGAACGTCACCGGGCTGCGCATGCTCGCGTTCGTGCTGGGCGGCGTGCTGGCGGGCATCAGCGGCGCCGTCCTGGTCGAGTTCATCTCCGCCTGGTCCCCCGGTTCCTGGCTGTACCCGGAAACCTTCGTGTACTTCACGGCCGTCATCGTCGGGGGCTCGGGCAACAACCTGGGTGTCACGGTGGGCGCGCTGCTCGTTCCGGTCGCGTTCCTGGAGGCAACGCGCTTCGTTCCCCAGTTCGGGCCGCCGGGGCTGATCGGCGCCCTGCAGTGGATCATCGTCGGCGTGCTCGCCCTCGTCTTCTTGTGGTTCTGGCCACGGGGGGTGATTCCCGAGCGCCGGCGGCGCTTCCCCGCGGCCGCGCAGGCGGGTACGCGACGGCCGCTGATCCGGATCGGGGGCGGCCGGTGAACGAGCCCGCCGGCGCCATGCTCACGGTGCGCGGCCTGCATCGCGAGTTCGGCGGGGTGCACGCGGTGAACGGCGCGTCGTTCGACGTCCCGCCCGGCCGGATCACCGGCCTGATCGGGCCCAACGGCGCCGGGAAGTCCACCGTGCTGAACATCATCGCCGGTGCGCTCCGGCCCAGCGCGGGGACGGTCTGCTACCGGGGCCAGGGCATCACCGGCCTTGCCTCCTACAAGGTGGCCCGGCGCGGGCTCATCCGCACCTTCCAGGTGTCCACCGAGTTCGCCGCGCTGACCGTGATGGAGAACCTGCTCGTCGCCGCGCCCGCCCAGCGCGGAGAGGCGTTGTGGGAGGCGGCGCTCGGCAAGCGCTTCTGGAAGGCGAACGAGTGGGCCACGGTAGAGCGCGCCCGGCAGTTGCTGGCCCGGTTCGGCATGTCCGCGTCCGAGGACGAGTACGCCGGGAACCTCAGCGGCGGCCAGAAACGCCTGCTTGAGCTGATGCGCGGGCTGATGGCCGATCCCGCACTGCTGCTGCTCGATGAGCCGATGGCCGGGGTCAACCCATCGCTGGCCAGGCGGATCGAGGGACACCTGGAAGACCTGGTGGGCGAGGGGCTCACGATGCTGATGGTCGAGCACGAACTGGCGGTGGTGGAACGGCTGTGCGACCCGGTGGTCGTGATGGCGCAGGGGCGGGTGATCTCGCAGGGGACCATGGCCGACGTCCGTTCCGATCAAGAGGTGCTGGATGCCTACCTCATCGGATAACCCCACCTCGGGTGGCCCGCCGCGCCTCCCGGACTCCACCTCGCCGGGCCCGGCTGCCCCGGCCGATGCCCCCGCACCGGGCCACCGTGAGCGCCCGCGGCCCGTCCTGACGCTCGACAACGTCGCGGCGGGGTACGGCGGCGCTCCCATCGTGTCCGGTGTGAGCATCGGTGTCGGGCCCGGCGAGGTGGTCTCGGTCATCGGGCCCAACGGCGCGGGCAAGTCAACCCTGCTCAAGGCCGTGACCGGCCGCCTTGAGGTGATGACCGGCTCGGTCACCTTCAACGGGCGGGACGTCACCAACATGCGCGGGCACCTGCTCGCCCGGATCGGGATCGGGTACGTGCCGCAGACCAGGGACGTGTTCGACACCCTCACCGTGACCGAGAACCTGGAGATGGGCGGCTACCTGCTCGCCAAGCCGCAACTGGCCGCCCGGATCGAGACCGCCCTGGCCACGTTCCCGGCGCTGGCGGGCGCCAGATCCCGGACCGCGGGCAAGCTGAGCGGGGGCGAGCGGAAGATGCTCGCGATGGCGCGGGTGCTGATGCTCGAGCCGGCCGTCCTCGTCCTCGACGAGCCGACCTCCAACCTCTCCCCCGAACTATCCCGGTCGGTGCTCAGGGACCAGGTGAGGCGCCTCGCCGACGCGGGCACGGCCGTCCTGCTTGTCGAGCAGAAGGCGTTCGAGGCGCTCGGCGTGTCCGACTGGGCGTACATCCTGGTCGGGGGGCGGGTCGAGATCGCCGGCCCCGCAGGCGAGATCCGCGACCGGCCCGACATCCGCGAGGTCTTCCTCGGTCAGGCCGCGCACGACGCCCCGTCCGCCCCGGGTGACCACCCGTCGCGACGGCTATCGTAAGGAACCAAAAGACATGAGCCAGGCGGACAACCGCGCGAGCGCCAGTCCCCGCCAGCCCGGCGGCGGCCCGGCCCCCGGGAAGCCCGCGCTGCGGGCCCGTGGGACGTACCTGAGCAAGAGCGACATGGTCACCGACGTCCTGCGGGAACTCATCACCGACCGCCAACTGTCCCCCGGCACGCCGCTGCGTCAGCGTGACCTCGCCGAGCAGTTCGACGTGAGCTACACGCCGGTGCGGGAGGCACTGCGGCGGCTCGAGTCGGAGGGCCTGGTGGTCACGGACGTGCACCGGGGAGCCACGGTCGCGCGGACCGAGTCCGATGAGCTGGCGGAGAACTACCGGATCCTGGCGGCGCTGGAGGCGCTGGCGGGCAGCATCGCGGTGACCAAGATGACCAACGACGACATCGCCGAGATCGAGGCCCTCTACCAGCGGGTCGCGGCCTGCCCGCCGGACGACGCGGGGCTGGCGGAACTCAACAGGGAGTTTCACTTCCGGATCTACGAATGCGCGCGCTCGCCGATGCTGCTCCTGCTCATGAGGCTGCTCTGGCGGTCGTTCCCGCTGGGGCCGCAGGCGGGGCGGCCGCACGCCGAATCGGTACGGCAGCACGCGCAGCTGGTCGAGGCGCTCAAGCGCAGGGATGGGGAGCAAGTGGCCACCATAATCCGCGACCACGTCCTCGGCAGCATCAAGTACCTGCGGTGACCGGCCATGACGTGCAGGGGATCGGCGGCCTCTCCCGCGCTTACCGCTCCGGGCAGCTCACCCCTTCCGCGGTGGTCGCCGCCACCCTTGCCCGGATCGCGGCCGCGGACGCCGAACTGTTCTCGTTTGCCGCGGTCGACGCCGGCCGCGCCTGCCAGGCGGCCGCCGCCGCCGATGCGGAGCTGTCGAGCGGCCGCTGGCGGGGGCCACTGCACGGCGTGCCGATAGCCGTCAAGGAGCTTTTCGACGTCGAGGGCCTCCCGGCGACCTACGGTTCGCGGGCGCGCGCCGGCGCCGTGGCCGGCGCCGACGCCGAGGTCGTCAGGAGGCTGCGGCGCGCGGGCGCGATCATCGTCGGATTGACGAGATCCCACGAGTTCGGCTGGGGGATCACGACCCAGCGTCCCGACGGCTCGGGGACCCGCAACCCGCGCAACCCGGACTTCATCCCCGGCGGCTCGAGCGGCGGGTCCGCCGCGGCCGTTGCCGCCGGGCTCGTCCCGGCCGCGGTTGCCACCGACACCGGGGGGTCCATCCGCATTCCCGCGGCGCTGTGCGGGGTGGCGGGCGTCAAGCCGACCTTCGGCCGCATCCCCCGCGACGGCTGCGTCCCGCTCGCGCCCTCGCTGGACACGCCCGGCTTCATCGCGCGCACGCCCGAAGACCTTGTCCCGCTGCTGGAGGCTGCCGCCGGGTGGTCCGCGGCGGACCCGGCCACCCGGATAGCCGGCATGGCAAGCCCCGGGCCCCCGCCCGCCTCGCTGGCCGGCCGGCGCGTGGGTGTCTCGCCGGACCTGCTCGGCGCGCCCCTCGCCGCGCCGCACGCGGCGGCGTACCAGCGTGTCCTGGACGTCCTCACCGACCTGGGCGCCGCGATCGTCGAACTCCGGCTGCCTTCCGCCGGCGAGTACCGCGAGGCGTTCGGTGTCATCCAGATGGCGGAGGCCTACGACGTCCACCACCGGCGGCTCGCGCTTTTCCCGGACCGCGCGGCGGCCTACGGGCAGGACGTCCGCCGGCGGCTGGAGGCGGGGGGGTCGGTCGGCGTGGGCGAGTACCTCGCCGCGTGGGACCGCCGGGATCATCTCGTGGCGGCCCTCGACGACGCGCTCGCCTCCGTTGATGTCCTGCTCACGCCCGTCAACCCGGGCACACCGCCGCGGCGGGCGGACCCGGACCACGTCCTCGCGCCGGACGGCACCCGCCTGCCGTTCCGCGACGTCATCATGGGCTACACGGTGCCGCAGAACCTCGCCGGCGTCCCCACGGCCGTCATCCGCGCGGGCACCGATGAGCTGGGGCTGCCCTGCGGCGTCCAGCTGACCGCGGCCCGGGGCCGGGAACTGCCCGCGCTTCAGCTGGCGGGGTTCCTCGACAGGGAAATGGGGTTCGGGCTGGCGTAGGCCGGGCGGGCCCGTCGGCCAATCCGTGGGAGCTTGTTTCCGCAAAGCGGCGTCTAGAATCCGGAATAAGGTACTCCGCCGGGGCGGAGAGGAGCATCGGTGCCACAGAACGGGACGCCCGCCGGCAGTGTCCAGTCTCTGGAGCGCGCCTTCGATCTGCTGGAACTGCTTGCCGACACGGGCGGCGCGCAGGGCCTGTCGCAGTTGTCCTCCTCGTCGGGGCTGCCGCTGACCACCATCCACCGCCTGATGGGGACCCTGGTCCGGCTGGGCTACGTGCGGCGCGGCGGGTCGCGGCGGTACGTGCTCGGCCCGCGCCTGATCCGGCTCGGCGAGAAGGCCAGCCAGCTGCTGGGCTCCTGGGCGAAGCCCCACCTCGCCGAGTTGGTGGAGCTGACGGGCGAGACCGCCAACCTTGCCATGCTCGAGGGCGGCGCCGTGGTCTACCTGGCCCAGGTGCCGGGGCGGCACTCCATGCGGATGTTCACAGAACCGGGCCGGCGGGTGGATCCCCATTGCACCGCGGTGGGCAAGGCGATGCTCGCCCAGCTGCCCGAGGACCAGGTGCGTGAGATCCTCCGCCGCAACGGAATGCCGGCCAAGACGGCCGCCACCATCACCGATCCGGACCTGCTGGCCGCCCACCTCGGTGTCATCCGGCGGCAGGGCCACGCCGTCGATGAGGGCGAGCAGGAGGTCGGCGTCCGGTGCGTCGCGGTGGCGATCCCGGACGCGCCAACCCTCGCGGCCATCTCCGTCTCCGGGCCCCAGGCGCGGCTGGGCGAGGACGCGCTGCGGACGATCGTCCCCGCCCTGCAGCGCGTCGCCGCCGACCTGGCCAAGGACTTCAGCGCCGAGGAGAGCGCAAGTTAGTGCCGTGACCGGCAAGCGGTTCGAACGCCGTGCAGCCGGGGGTCCGCGCGCGGCCGGTGATCGGGTCGTCCGGGCCCGGGGGTCAGGCGGGGCTCAGCAGCAGGGCGCGGGTCTGGCCGGTGGCGGTGTCGTCGGCGTTGGCGACGATCTGGCCGTTGTCGTTGATGCCGGTGGCGGATTCGATCTGATAGCCGGACCCGGCCGGGTGAGGTTGTTGAGGTTCTGCACTGTGCCGCCGCTGTCAGGCAAGGTTCATGATCACCGCGGAAATCTGCCAGCGGTACGTGGCCACCGGCCCGGCAGCCCACGAGCCATCGGGCAGGTGCCTATGTCATTTCTTCCGTATAGCAGAAGCGGATTTCGGCTGTGGAACGCGCTTTCGCCCTTCGGTGGCACCGCACGGCCCTCAGCGGGCGCCACCTTCAAGCAGGCCGGTGAGGATGCCGGCCGCTCCGCTCTCCTGGCTTACCGAGCGCAGGCCGGCCACCTGGCCCTGCCGCAGTGGCCGCTGGCGGGTGATCTCGGCGGCGACCTCCGCCTGGATCCCGGCGCCGATGAGGCAGCCGACCGCCTGCGGCGCCGGCAGCGAGTTGAACCAGAGGTAGCCCGCGGCTCGCCGCGCCTCCGCCGTCACGTTCCCGAGCAGCCGTACCCGTGACAGCCCGCCGTCGGGGAAGGCGTCGAGCCGGACCGCGCTGACCGGCTCCGCGCACTGCGAGGCGAACACATGCCGGGTGTCCGGCTGCAACCGGGTCCGGCCCAGCACCGCCAGCCAGCCCGGCGGATCGGCCGCCGGGAACCTGCCCTCTGCGCGGGCCGCTGCAAAGGCGCTGGGCGGGACAGAGCCCTCCGCGCCGGGCAGGAAGGAGCCCACGGCGCCGGGCGGGAAGGAGCCCTCCGCGCCGGGCGGGACAGAGCCCACGGCGTCGCGCGGGAAGGAGCCCTCCGCGCCGGGCAGGAAGGAGCCCTCGGCGCCGGCCGGCGGGTAAGGGCCCTCCGCGCGGCCGCGCAGCATCACCGCGGCCGAGGCGTTGTATTTGAAGTGCGCGGTGTCGATGACGACCCGGCGGACCACCCCGGGAAATGCCAGCCGGAAGATCACGTAGTCATTCCCGGGCCCGCGGCGGCGCTGCGTCTCCCATCCTTCCCCCATGGTGCGCGCCTGGTCGGGCCGGTTGAGCTGGCTGGCGGAGGTGTAGAACTCGTCGCTGCTCTCCACGACGACCCCGCCATGCCGCTGGCTGGCCAGGTCGATGGTCAGGCCATCAAGCTCCCGCGGGTCCGGCACCACCCGGCCGAGTACCCTTAGCCTCGCGATGCCACCGTCTGGATGGGCCAAGACGCGGACGTGGGTGAACCGGCGCGCGCTGGCGACGGTGAACACGTTGTGGCTGTCCCCGAACAGCTTTGACAGCGGGACGATCTGCTCCCAGCCGACGGCACCGGCCAGCTCCGCCGGGCTCGGGTAGCCCTCCCACCCGCCCGCCTCGACGCTCGCCGCCTCCGGGAAGTTCCCGGTGAAAAAGCTGGTGTCGATGTCGATCGAGGTGATAACGCCCGGCGCGCCAAGCCTGATGATCGCCCAGTCGTGGCCGGGCTCCCGGCGGCGCCTGGTCTCCCAGCCGTCGACGATCTCGCCGCGGTTGCCGTAGTGACCCGGCTCGAAGGCCGCGGGGGCGGGGTTCAGCAGGTTTTCCTTCTCGCCGAAGGACTCATCGCTGACCGCGACCACGCTGCCGCCGAGCCAGCGGGACGCGAGGTCGGTCGCGTGCGTCACAGCGCCCTCGGCGCCCCGCCGGCCGCGGTGGCCCCGCCAGCCGCGACGGCTCCATCGGTCCCGGCGCCCGCGGTGGCCCCGTCGGTCCCGCCGGCCGCGGTGGCCGCGCCGGCCGCGGTGGCCCCGCCAGCCGCGGCGACTCCGCCGGTCCCGGCGCCCGCGGTGGCCCCGGCACGGAGCCCGAGCGCCCGGGAGACCGGCCATCCAGTGATCTTCTTCGGATCCGGCGGCGCGTAGGTGGACACCTTGCTGGTCGTCAGCCCAAGTCCCACGATCGCCTCGGCGAGCCGGACCGCGGCCCCGATCCCGTCGATCACGGGGACGCCAAGCTCGGTGGTGATCGCCTCCTCCAAGCCGGCCATCCCGGCACAGCCGAGGCAGATGGCTTCGGCGTGGTCGCGTTCCACCGCGATCCTGGCTTCCGCTACGATGCCGCGAACCGCCCCCGCCGGGTCGGCGTCGACCTCGAGCGTGCTCATGCCGCTGGCCCGGATCGACGCGCAGCGGCCGAGCAGGCCGGCGAGCTTCAGCCGGTCCTCGATCGCCGGCACCGAGCGCTGCAGCGTGGTCACCACCGAGAAGGTGCGGGCGACCAGCATCGCCACCTGCGCGGCGGCTTCACAGATCTCGACCACCGGTTGCTCGATGAGTTCCTGCAGCCCGTCACGGCCGTGCTCACCGAAGCCGGCCAGCACGACGGCGTCAAACGGCTCGTCGTAGGCCAGGACGCGGTCCATCACCCCGACGGCCGACAGGTAACTCTCGAAGTTGCAGTCCACCGCCTCGGGACCGAAAAACGGCCGCAGGGCTACCGTCTGCGTGCCCGGTGACGCGTACCGGCGGGCACCCTCGGCGATGATCTCGGTCATGGACTCGCTGGTATTGACGTTCACCACAATGATCTTCACGGCGCCCTCCCGCCCGATGCCCCTGGTTTCCCGTCCCGGCTCAGCAGCCACCCGCGCGGCGCGCCCGGGTCCACCGCCTGCCCGCGCAGCACGGTCGCACGCACAACCCCATACAGCTTGCGCCCGGCATAAGGGGTCGTCGCCGGGTGCCTGTGATACAACCGGCTGGGGTCCACGACGAACGGCTCCTCCGGGGCCAGCACGCAGAAATCCGCGTCGTATCCCGCCGCGATCCTGCCCTTGGCGGTCAGCCCGGCCAGCTGCGCCGGGGCGGCCGCCATCCAGGCCGCGACGTCACCCAGGCCGAACCCGCGGCCGCGTGCCTGCGTCCACACCAGCGGCAAGCTGAGCTGAAGCGAGGCGATCCCGCCCCAGGCGCGCCCGAAATCACCGCTGCCGGGCTCCTTCATCTCGGCGGTGCTGGGCGAATGGTCGGAGGCGACCAGGTCCAGGAGGTGATCCCGCAACCCGGCCCACAGCAGCTCGCGGTTGCCGGCCTCGCGGATGGGCGGGGAGCACTTGCAGGCGGTGTCCCCGTCCTTGATCTCCTCGGCGGCCAGGGTGAGGTAGTGCGGGCACGTCTCCGCCGTGACGCGGACGCCCTCGCGGCGGGCCGAGGCGATCATCGGCAGCGCATCGGAGCTGGACAGGTGCACGATATGGGCGTGGCCGCCGGTCACGCGGGCGGCCTCGATGACCTGGGCGACGGCCAGGTTCTCCAGCCCACGAGGGTAGCCCGCCAGGTACCGGGCGTAGCTGCGGCCGGACGGCTGCTCGATCGCCGCCGCCGCTTCGGCGCTTTCCGCGTGCACCAGCAACGGGCGGTCCAGTTGGGCCAGCACGTGCATCGCCTCGGTCATCTCGCGGGCGCCCACCGGCGGGAAGTCCGGCGACCCGGAGTCGGCCAGGAAACACTTGAAGCCGGCGACGCCCGCCTCCGCCAGCGGTGCCAGTTCCGGCACGTTACCGGGGATCACTCCGCCCCAGAATCCGACATCGACATGGCACTGCCCGCTGGCCGCCTCCCGTTTCACCCGCAGCGCTGCCACGCTGACGGTGGTTGGCACGCTGTCCAGCGGCATGTCGACCAGGGTGGTGATCCCGCCCGCCGCGGCCGCCCTGGTGGCGGTGGCGAACCCTTCCCACTCGGTGTTCCCCGGTTCGCACACGTGCACGTGCGAGTCGACCAGCCCGGGCATGAGCACCACGTCGGAAGCCAGCTCGAGCACGTCACGCCCGTCCGGCCCGCTGCCGCGGAGCGGCTCAACCGCGGTGATCCGGCCCGCGGTGACGCTCACGGCCAACGGCCGCTCGGCCTCGCCCGCGCCGCCGGTGACCGAGCGGGCGGCCCGGATGACCAGGTCGGCCGTCATCGCGTCAGCCGGAGGCGGTGGCGCTGGGCTGCTCCTCGATGGCCGAGTAACCGAGCAGCTCCCGCGCCTGGGACTTCTTCGATACCGCGGCGACCACGCCGACGAGGACGAGGTAGACCACGGCGCCGGTCACCCAGGCCTGGAGCGCGGGAAAGCCGATGTAGGTCTTGCCGAACCCCGCCGTACCGGGGACGAGGCCCCCGGTGAAGGCGCCCACCGCCGTGCCCGCCAGCAACGCCACGATCGCCGGCCAGTTCGCGAAGGCGAGCTCGCCCCAGGTGGCGACCCGGTGCAGCGGCCGGCGCAGCCCGAACAGCCGGGGCAGCACGAACACGTCCATCGCCATGATGGTGCTGGCCACCGGCACGGTGACGGCGCCGATCCCGGTGACGATGTTGAAGGTCTTGGTCAGGCTCGGCAGGATGTAGGTCAGCCCGGCCGCGGCCAGCCCCAGCCCGACCACGGTGTATTGACGGCGCCAGCGCGGAATCCGCGACAGGAGGTTCTGCGCCCCGTTTATCGCGATGTACAGGTTGCCGTCCTGAACGGCCCACTGGTTGACCAGCAGCACGATCATCATCAGGCCGCTCAGCCCGAACAGGGTGAAGCTGGCGAAGTACTTGATCGCCGGTGCGAAGTTCGGCTGGTCCGACAGGGTGGCGATCATGTACCCCATGATCGGGAAGAGGAACGCGCCGAGGACGTAGGGGATCAGCAGCGCCGGGAAGTTCCACCACGAGGCGCGGCCTGGTTTGGCGTACCGGAAGATGTCCGGCTCGTTGCCCCAGGTGGACAGCCCCACCATGGCGCCGACCACCAGGAAGAACGACGTGGGCGCCGCCGTATGCGGCACGGCCGAGAGCTGGTGGGCGGAGACCGAGGTGAAGGCCTTGATAGTCGCGTACAGGCCCCAGACCACGATGATGGGAACGGCCACGAACTGGGCGAACCGCTGCAGGCCGGTGAACCCGAAGTAGTTGTTGACGATCATCACGAACGCGAGGATCGCGGTGATCAGCGCAACCGCCGGGAGGGTGCCGATGAGCGCCTGGCCAAGCGTGATCACGAACAGCACGGTGAACAGGTAGAAGCCCATCCCGTCGATGACCAGCAGCAAGGAGACGATCGCGCTGCCCAGCGTCCCGAAAATGCTGCGCGTCGTCACCGCGTGCGTCTGCCCCACGACCGCGCCGACGTTGGCCGAACCGAGGCAGTACACGGTCATGGCAGCCGCCGCGATGGCCATCGCCACGATCAGCCGGCCCAGGGTCATGCCCTGGAACCGTGCGTTGTACCCCACCAGGACCGCGCCGAACACCAGCTGCATGGAACCGAAGGTGAGCAGCATCCGGAAGTTCGACCGGCGGGCGCCCGGCGGGACCACGCTCTCGGTGTAGTCAGAGACGGTTGTCTCCGGCGGTGCGCCGGCCACGCGCTCCGCGGGAGCTGGCGGCTCCGTGCCCAGTTGCTGCTCGCCCATGGACCAAGCTCCCATCCCGTGCCAGGCGGACCGGGCGCGGACAGCCGTGCGGATTCCGCGATACGGTTGACAAGTTCTGGTACGCGGGATTCTAAGCTCACTGGGGAATAAGCGTCAAGGCGCCGCAAAGCCCAGAAACCAGGCGGAATCGGTCGCAGCGGCGGTCGGGCACCTGGCGCACCGCCCTCGCCAGCCACGGCTGTCGACAGGCAGCCGTCGCGGCATCCCCTCGGCGCGCGCCTGCCGCGCGCTGGCCCGGCCGCGCTTGGCCGCTGGGGTCAGCCGGCCGCGCGCTGACCCGGCCGCGCTTGGCCGCTGGGGTCAACCGGCCGCGCGCTGACCCGGCCGCGCTTGGCCGCTGGGGTCAGCTCGCCGGACCTGCCGTGGGTGGGCCTTCAGCCCGCTGATGGACCTGGAGCGCGTTGTCCACGTGGAACCGCCGGTGCATACGCTGGTCCCGTGGCCGGAAGTAGCCGGTCGCCTCCGCCATCGGGATGACCTCGGGCCGGTCGACCTCGTAGCTGCGCCCATTGGTCACGATGGTCGCTGAGCCTTTGGCGAGGACGTTTTTGAGCCAATCGGTGCGCTCACCGTACGGGAGGGCGATCAGGAAACCGTCACCGTGCTGGACCGCGACGACGGGCGTCTCATACGCCCGGCCGGATCGCCGCCCGACATCGCGGACGACCGACGTGCTGGACCCTGCCTTGCCGGCGGACCTCAGCGCGAGGGGCCGCGTGGCGCGGGTGAGCATGCGCAGCGCGCTCTGGACAGAACCTCTCACGCCCCCATGTTCTCAGCAGTCGGGGGCCGGGAGCAGTGCCGCAGGGCCATCTCCCCTAAGGACCGAGGTCCTGGAGCAGGGCGTCGAGGGTGAGTTCCTCCTCGATACGGAGGCCATGGTGCCGCATGACGCCGGCGAGTTCCGGGTCCCACGGGGTCGCGGCCGGCTCGCCCATGAGCCCAGCGAGCGGCACGAGCGGATGCGCCGCCGACACCGCGGCTTGGTAGGCCTGGTGGTCGTAGCGCCACGGCCGCCAGTTCACCCGGTGACGCACCGCCTGGGCGATCCGGACGCCGCCCCAGTCGAAGTCGCCGTGGTAGCCGAACACCGCCCCACCGGCCGCGAGCAGTTCCAGCAGCCGCCACCCGGCGGCGGAGGGCTGGCCACCCACGCAGACCAGCGGCTGACCGCGTGCGCCCAGTTCGTCGGCGGCGGCCGCGACCACCACGGGGTTCTCGCATATCCGCACCCGGCCGGCGCGCAGCGGCTCGTCATGGCAGCGAAGCTGACGGAGCGTGAGCACTGCCGGCTGCCCCGCCTCACGGCACGAAGCCAGCGCCCTTCCCAGGGCCGTCCGCGCGTCGCCAGGCAGGCCGAGGCAGAGCGCCAGCGACGATAGCTCATCGAGGTGAACCCCGACGACGGCCCACGCGGCGCGGCGGGAGTCGGCGGTTCCCTCCGCCGCGAACGGCAGGCCCGCCAGCGCGCGGACCGCCGACAGGACGATCGTGCCGACCGGGCGCCCGTCGTCCAGGGCATGAGCATCGCCGCAGCATTCGGCGGCGAGCCGGCCGACGGGGATGCCGCGTGAAGGCAGCCGCCGGAGCACCGCCGCGGCCTGGGCGAGGAGCAGCCCCGCCCGATCGGGATCGGGGGCGAGACGGCGCACCACGCCGGTCGCGCCGAGCCACGCCCGCCACTGCGCCAGTTCGTCGCGGCCAGCCACGGCGGCGTCCAGCGCGGCGAACGCGGCGTCCCAGGCAGCAGCCAGGTCTGCCCGTTCGCGGCCCAGGTCCCGGAGCGGGCCGGTCAGGCGCGTCACCGCCTCGGCCAGCCCGCCTGGCGCGGCGCCGCTGTCTCGCAGGATGCGGTCCACCTCCGTCAGCGATACCGACAGCGACGCCCCGGAACGGGCCGCTCTCCCGGTCAGCCGCTCGACCGCGCGACGCTGCTCCTGGGTGGCGTCGGGCAGGGTGACCGTGCCGGTCAGCGGGCGCCCGGCTTCCAGCCGGTCCCGTGCCCGCCGCACCAGCCACGCGGCTGGCTCGCCGAGCAGGCGGTGCAGCCTGGTGTCGGTCTCGGTCACCCCACCTCCCACCCGCCTCCCCATTCCCCCTTCACGTTCCCCCTTCACGTTCCCCCTTCACGTTCCCCCTTCACGTTCCCGCTTCACATGCCCCGTTCACCGCTGCGCCGGGCGGCGCTCCCGGCCGTCCCACCGCCACGTTGTGACGAGGACCGCGTCGATACCGTCGTGCCGCGCGAGCTGGCAGATTCCGAGCCCGGGAACCTGCGGGTAGCATCCCCACTCCCGCTCGCTGGTCATGACGACGTCCATGTCGAACGTGGCCAGCAGCCCGAGGCATTTCGCCCGGGAGTCGTCATCGACCCCGGCGAACGCTTCGTCCAGCGCGATGAGCCTCGGGGAGTTTGGGTTGCCGGCGGACTTGTAGTGCGCCGACGCCGCGGCGAACAGCGGAACGGAGGCGGCCAGGGCCCGTTCACCACCGGAGGCCGGGCCGGCCGCCGGGCGCCACTGCCCGTCCTGGTACCGCTGGATCACGAACTCGTGCCACCTGCGGTAGTCCAGCGCGACGGTCAGCGCCTCGGCCCACCCGGCCGCGGGATTGCCCGCGTGCTCGGCGGCGATGCGCTGCTGAAGGAACGACCCGACGGTGCCACGGTCCTCGGTGGACCAGGCGTCGACGGTCTGCCGGAGCTTGTGCCGGACCCGGCCGAGCCCTTCGGGTGCGTCCCGCGCCTGCTGCCAGACAAGCCGCAGCTTCATGCCGGTCGAGGTCGGGCGGGACTCAAGCTCGTCGTTCATCCCGCGCACCTCGGTCTCGGCCGCCGTGATCAGCTCGTGCAGCGTGCCAGCCACCTCGCTGAGCAGATGGTTCTCCAGGATCTCCCGTTCCCTGGCGGACAGCAGCCGCGCCCGCTGCTCGGCCTCCTCGCGGAGAGCCTCGGCGAGCCGGGGGATGTCATGGCTGCGGCCCTGGAAGACCACGTCCACCACGATGATCCCATCGCGCAGCGTCAGGCCCGCCGAGTGCCCGTGCCGGGCCATCGCGTCGGCGAGCAGCTTGTGCTCCTCGGTCACCCTGCGCTGCACCCGGTCCCAGGGAACGTCCGCGTCGTCGGTGTCCTCCAGCGCCGCGTTGACCGCCCGGGCCAGGATCACGGCGGGCGTCGCGGCCCACGGCTGCGCGACGTCGGGTATCTCCAGATCCGGCAGCGCGATCCGCAGCACCCCGGTCGCGGCGAACGACTGGAACTCCGCGACCGACGCGTCACGGACCCGGGTCGCCTCCTCGATCTCGGCCCGCAGCGTGTCCCGTGTCCCCTCCGCCTTGCCGCGGTCGCTGATCGCCTGCCGCTCGAGCTCGCGCGCCGCCTTCTCGTCGGCGTCGCAGCGATCGGTATCCCTGCGGAGCTCCTCCAGCTTGCGGTTCAGCTCCTCGACGGCGGCGCCGGCGGTTTCCAGCAGCGCCTCGTACAGCGCCCGCGCCGCCGTCGCCTTCTGCCGCGCTGCCGCTGCCCGCTCGAGTGCCTCGGCGCGGCGTTCCTGCGTCTCGGTGAGCTCCTCCGCGGCCTCGTCCAGCTGCGAGCGTGCGGCCCGGAACGCCTCAGCGGCAGGCCACAGCGCGGCCAGCGCCACCCGGTAGTCCCCCAGCCCTGCCCGGACGCCGGCCAGCTCGTCCGGGTCGGCGGGCAGCCTGGTGTCGGCGGCGAACTCGTCCGCCGCGGTCTGGGCGACCTCCAGTTCCTCCTGGCGCACGGCGCGCGCCCGTTCCGCGCCGGCCCGGGACTCCCGGAGTTCCTGCCGGTGCTTGCGCTGTTCAGCCGCCCTGGTTTGCGCCTCCCGCACCGCCGCGTCCGAGGGCACCGCCCGGTGCTCGGCGGCCAGCTGGGCCTGGCGGCTGGCGAGCTGGCCGCGGGCCTCGTCGAGCGCGGCGATCGCGTCGTTCACCTCGGCCAGTTCGGCGGTCAGCCGGGCGACTCGTTCGCGGCGTGCCGCCTCCCGCGCGCCCTCACCGATGTAGCCGGCGGCGTCTTTGCGCCAGCTTCCGGCGAGCACCCCGTTCGCCCAGCGCCCGCCGGTGGTCACCCAGGTGGTCCCGGTGCCCTCGCCCAGGCCGATCGCGGCCAGCGCGGCGCGGACGGCGCCCTCCGGCAGCGCGGCGGCCTGCGAGTCGCCGGTGTTGACCGCCGGGACCAGCACGGTGCCGCAGGACGGCCCGGTGACCGGGTGGCGCCCGCTGACCACGATGACGTCGCCCGCAACGAGGTCGCCGCCGGGAGTGAGCCACGCGTCGAGGATCCCCGCCGCCTCCAGCGCGGCCTCCAGGCCCGCCCGATGCTGTCCTGGCACGCCGGGTGCGAAGTCGGTCACCTTCCACAGCGGTGCCCCCGGCCGGCCGTCACGGACCTGCATATCCCTGGTGTGCGGCGCGGGAGGCGCGTCATGACCGCCCGCCTCCAGGCGCCCGATCTCCGCCGTCAGCCCGGCCGCGGCCGTCGTGAAGGCGTCCCGGCGGGCGGACAGCTGCGCGTCCTGACGGCCCAGCGCGTCGACCGCGGACCGGGCCGCGTCGTCGATCTCCCGCCGGGCCGGGTTCTCCCCGTCGCCGGTCGCTGCCCACCCCGTGACCATGTCGACGAGCTGGCCGGGATCGTCGACCCGCAGCTCGGTGAGGCCGGCGAGATAGCCGCGGTACTTGCCGGCAAGTTGTGCGGCCTGCGCGGCGGCCGCGTGTTCCGCGGCGGCGAGCTTGTCGGCGGCCGCATGGATCTCCGCGGTGAGGCGGTCCACCTCCGCTTGGGCCGCCCCAAGCGCCGACCGGCGAGACGCGACCGCGTCGAGCAGGCGTTCCAGCTGCCCGATGGCCTGGGCCTGGCGTTCGGCTGTCTCATGCGCCGCCCGGCGGGCCCGTGGCAGGTCCTCAAGCCAGCCCTCGATCGCGTCACGATGACCCGGCGCGCATCGCGCCGCCGCAGCCGCCGCGCCTGCGGCGTCCCGCGCGGAGTGCAGTCCTTTCTCCGCGTCCGAGGCGCGCTGCGCGGCGTCGCTGGCCTTGTTCGCGCGACGGGTCAGTTCCGCGCTCAGCCGGTCCCGGGCCTGCTCTCGTTCCAGGGCCGTCTCGTCCTGTCCTCTGGCGTCCTCGCGACGGCGGTCCAGCTCCGTGGCGTCGCGCATCGCAGGGTCCCGCCGCAGCGCCTCGTGCCGCGCCTGGAGCCTGGCCCGCTCCTGCTGGAGTTCTTCCAGCTCGCTTTGCGCCGCTTGCAGCTCCGCGTCCGCCGCCGCGTACGCCTCCTCCGCCGCGGTCAGGTCCCTTCCGAGCTGTTCGTACCTGCTCTGCGCCTGGCGTGGCCCGGTCGCCTTGCGCTTGGCGGCGACCTGCGCATACCTGAGGTAGTGGCGCAGAAATTCCGCCGCGGCGGTGTGGGCCTCCGCCAGCGCTCGCAGCGCGTCGCGTTCCTCATCCAGCCCGCGGAACGCCTCCGCCACCGTCGTCACCAAGCCGGGGCCGAGCGGCGGCAGCGCTTCGGTGAGCGCGCGGGAGAGCAGCTTCTCGTCGGGCCTCTTGGAAAGCTGCGGCTGCCGGAGCTGGATCAGCAGGTTGATCAGCGCCTCGTAGCGGCGCTCGCCCAGCCCGAACAGGGCTTCGTCCACCGCCCGCCGGTAGTCGGTGGCCCGGTCGTACAACAGCCCGCGGGAGCCAATCTCCTCCCGCAGCTTCTCCCTGGTGAGCGGAACCCGGCTGGCGGGCAGCAGATGCAGATCCTCGCCAACGCGCTGCGACGTGATGAAGAACCAGTGGCGCGCGATGCCGCGGCCCGCGACAGCTTTCAGCCCGCAGCCGATGGTGCGGAACTCGCAGGTCCCGTCGAGGGCACGGCGCCCGAACTCGAGCCACGTGTAACCAAGGCGCTCGGGATTGGGGTGCTTCCCGCCGAGGAGCAGGTTCCACTCCATCTTCTTCTGCCGGTCGCCGTCCGGCTCCACGCGGTGCGGTGCGAGTTCCCCGTCCAGCAGGAACGGCAGCGTCAGCGCGAGGACCTTGGACTTGCCGGTGCCGTTGTTGCCGCGCAGCAGCAGCCGGCCGTCGTGGAACCAGAACTCCTCGGCGTCGTAGTAAAACAGATCCACAACGCCGGCCCGCAGCGGCTTCCACCGCTCAGAAGAGGGCGCTGGCAGCATCGGTTGTCGCCTTTCTCGTCTCCCGGATGGTCGGCTCGTCCACGGCGAAACGCGCGATCGCCGGCCGGCGGCGGACCACGGGCCCGTCGACATGGACCAGGCGGAGCGCAGACAGCTTCTCCAGCGCGATGGCGAGCAGCTCCGTTTCCGCGCCCGGCTCTGTCACGCCTTTGCGCCAGTAGGTGGCGTGCTCGGCGGCCGCCCGCCGGACGAAAGCGTGCAGTTCGTCGAGCGTGGCCTGTTCCCGGCGGGCGAGGTGCTCGGCGACAAGCAGCGTGACGTGCCCGTCGGTGCGCTGCTCGGGCATCCGCACGTCGGTCAGCTCGTCCTCGGGGTCGACCATCGCGATCCCCTCGGCGCGCATTTCGGGGACCAGCCCGGTGGCGTCCGCTATCCGCCGGGTGATCGCGTGCCGCTGGGACAGCAGGTAGGCGCGTTCGTCCTCGTCGAGTTCGTCGTAGTAGACGACCGGGTCCTCCAGCAACCGCCGGGTGAGCCGCCTGCGCAGTGCCTGGTTGCGCAGTTCGTCGGTGTCGGCGACCGGCTCGGCGGTCAGCTCCGCGAGCCGGTCCTCGAACGGGGCCGCGCCGACGGTGGAAGGCCCACGGGTGCCGGACAGCAGCACGCTCAGCACCGGCCTGCGCACGTCGTACAGCACGTCGGCCCCGGCCGACAGGTAGGCCTCCTCGTCCCCCGCGACCCGGGCCAGCACCCCCCAGCCGAGCAGCAGCCGGACCACCGCAACCAGGTCGGACCGGTCCGCCCGGCTGTCCAGGGTCAGCGTGAACCCGCATCCGGCCAGCTCCGGCTCGGCGGCCGCCGTCAGCACGTCGTCGGCAAGGCTGCCGAGCGTTGTCTGCGCGTCGGCGCGGGCGAGCGCCGACAGGGCCAGGCACAAGGTGACGTACCGGCGCCGGCCGAACGGCTCCTTGTTATGCCCGCGTGCCGGGTGCGAGGCGTCGGACAGCACCGGGGCGGCCTTGAACAGCCGGGCCGTCTCCGAGTCGGCGACGAGACGCCATCCGGTCTCGCGGCTGAGCCACTGACGCAGTTCGGCCAGGTGCCGGCGGACCAGGACCAGCGCCTCGCTGTCGGTGTCGGCGACCAGCAACGGCTTGGCGAGCAGGGACCGGAGCGCGGTCCTGCGCTGCGCCTGTTCCTCGGCCGGGATCATGGCGCCGTCAGGTCCGTGATCTCTACGACGTGCTCCGGGCCTGCCAGCACGCCGTCCTCGGTGCGGATCGTGGCGGTTCCGCCGTCTGGGACCAGCGAGAGCCGTACCTCAAGCGTGCCGTCGCTCGTCACGGTCTTCACCTCGGTGTCACCGGGCATGCGGGCCGCCAGCGCGTCGCCGAGCAGCGCCAGGAACAGCCGGAACGCCCGGGTGTCCAGCACGCCGAGCGCGGACAGCAGCGTGGGCTCCGCGGTGCCGAGCCGCCGCCGCGCCGCGGCGGTCTCGGCTGCCTCGCGTGCTGCCTGCCTGCGCAGGAGTTCCCGGTCCGCCGATCTGTCCCGCACCTGGCTGGGCTTGCCGCGCCGCTCATAGGCCCCGGTCCTTCTGAGCTGCGGGGATATCCGGATGGGCGGGGCGTCTCGCCACGCCGTTCCGTGCGGCAGGTCGCGCCAGGCGTCGGCGGTCTCGCTGGTCACGGACAGGTGCCGGGCGGGACATAGACCGAACGCCGCCCGCCACAGGCGGTGGGCGGCCTCGTCGTCCGGCGCCTCGGCAAACCACCGGGCGAGCACGCGGAAGTCCGCCGAGCGATCCGACCGCCCCGAACGCCGCTCGTTGAGCATGCCCACCGCGTCGATGAGCTGCTTGATCGCGGTCACGGCGGCCTGCCGCAGCAGCCGCGCCTGAGAGGGGTGCCCCGCGTCGCGGGATCTGAACCAGTCGTGCAGCCCACGCCACCGGTTCCGCCACGCGTCAAGCGCCTCTTTCTCCGCCCGCTCCCGGGACCCGGCGGCGTCCGCACCCTCCGGGACCGCGTCGGCTGCCTCCCGGCGCGCGGCGAGCGCAAGGAGCCGTTCGTGGCCGGCGGCTTCAAGCTCGCCCAGCAGCATCGCGATCTGCCCGCCTGAGTTCGCCAGGTCGGCGATGAACTTGTTGATGTACTCGATCAGCCGTTCCTTGTAGGCGAGGAACCCGTCCACGTCCCCGTCGGAGAAGTCGATCGCGCGCCGCAGCGCTGACATGAACGCCTGCGCGTTGTCCGCCAGGGACGAAAACCTTTCGGCCAAGGACAGCAGCAGCAGGTGCGTCTTGGCCAGGTCAGGGTCCGGCTGTGCGGCAATGACCTTCAGCGAATGAAGCCGCTCGGCGATGTCGGCGAGGGCCACGGACTGGAGCTGGCCGCGGCGGCCGATGGCTTCCTCGTAGAACGCGATCGCCTGCTCGGCGGCCTGCCCGGCGGCGGTGAGCTGATACAGGCAACGCTTGCGGTGGAAGTCCTCCACCGTGGTAACGCGGCTGGTGTCGACGTCCGCGCGCAGGTTGCCCCACGCCGCGAGCTGTTCCAGGGCCAGGGTCAGTTGCTCGTCAGCGTCGATCCGGAGTTCGGCCGCCAGGTCCTCCGGCCGCAAGTGCACGATGAAGCGCTCCTTCGCCCGCGCGAACGTGAGCAGCATGCTCCGGTAAACTCCGGCGTTCGGGGCGCCCAGGTGCGCGAACGGTTGCGGCTCGCGTTGGTCACGCGCCAGCTGGGCGACTCCGTTAACCACCGGTACATCCTGCTGTACGCGGCCCGCGGAATGTACGCGATTCGCCGCTCATCGCCGGCCCGTCCACGGCCTGTCGCGAATCCATTGCCACTTGGCTCTCCTTAGCCAGTGAACCGGTCAGAGGAGTAGTTTGACGTGCCGGTCCGACAATCTGTGGCGCACCGCGGAATGCCACGTCGAACCTGATCAGCGACTGCGCGGCGGCCGCCGGCCCAGCGCGCTGCCGCAGCCCGATCGTCGCACGCCGGGGCGGTATAACCGTCGCGACACGCCGGCGCGGTTATACCGTCCGCCGCGCATGCGTGATCGGATGCGCTCCATGGGCAGTCTCCCCGGGCCGGAACGCCGCGCCGCCCGGCCCGATGCGAAGGCCGGCGGCCAGGCACCAGCGCGGCCGCGCTCGGAGTCCCGCCAGCGGACCGCGCTGGTGGCCGTCCGCCTTCTCCCGCAAGAACGCGACGTCCTCGCCAAGACAGCCCGGTCGCGCGGGATCACGCTCTCGGAATTCATCCGGGCCAGCGCGATGCGGTCGGCCGGCGCGATGCGGTCGGCCAGCGCGCCGGACGCCGGACCCGAGCCCCGGTGACCGCTCGGCGCCCTGCGTCCTCATAAGGCTCAGGCTGCGTTCTCAGGCGGGTTCGAAGCCATGCTGGAGCTCCCAGTCGGTGACCGTGCGGCGGGCCAGCGCGAGTTCGTGGCGGGCCATGCCAGCGATATGGCCGCGCACGCCGTCGCCGAAAGCCTGGCTGGCCAGCTTCGACGGGCCCGCGTGCGGCAGGGGCGGGGCGTGCGGGAGGCCGGGTTGGGCCGCGGCTGGGTGGCCTATCGGGGTGCACCGGCCGGCCGGCGCGCTCCTGATGTGTTCACGCTGGCGTGGGGCGGTATCCGAGGTTGACCTGGCCGATGAGGCCGGTGCCGCCCGTGTACGCGCTTGCCGCCGGCCGCGGCCTGGGCCCGGTCGATCGCCTTGGCCACGCTGGCGGCGAAGTTGAAGCCGCCGCCCGGCGGCCGGTCTGCGGGGCGGTGGGTGACGATGAAGAACGGGATGCGCCAGGAGCTCTTGCCGCCCCAGCGCCCGGCTGCTCCGCAGCTGCCGCGGCCCGCGATCACCGCACCGTTCACGGCCTTGGTGTCCTCCAGCCAGGCCTGTCCTGGCCGCCGGCCGCTGCCTCCCTGATCTTGGCGCCGGTGCGCCGCAATCTGGGATCGCCGCGGCGACTGCGCCGGGGGCGATGGCCCCGGTCACACGTCCCGGCCCCGCAGGTCGTCCCAGGTTTCGCGGCGAACGACCAGCCTCGCGTTGCCGCGGGCGGCAAACACGACGGGAATCCGCCGGGCGCCGTTGTAGTTGTTTGACATCGTGTAGCAGTAGGCCCCGGTGACCGGGACGGCGAGCAGGTCACCGACACGCGCCTCGCGCAGCGGGACGCCGTCGCTGATCACGTCGCCGGACTCACAGTGGCGGCCAACGACGGTAACCGTCTGTCCGCCGCCGACCCGGTTCGCGATGGTCGCCTCGAAACGCTGACCGACGAGAGCGACCTCGAGGTTGTCGCCCATGCCGCCGTCGACCGCGACGAATGTCTTCGGGCCGTGCTTGACCGTGGTGACCCGGTAGACAGTGACGCCGCTCGAGGCGATCATGCTGCGCCCGGGCTCGATGAGGATGCGGGCGGCGGGGGGCAGATGCTCGCGGGCCGCGCCTACGAGGGCATCCAGGTATTCCTCCAGGCTCGGCGGGCTGTCGGCATAGGTATACCGGCAGCCGAGGCCGCCGCCCAGGTCATATACCGGGTATTCGCCGACGGCGGCGAGGGGGGCGACCGCGGCCGCGAGCTCGCCGGCCACCAGGATCTGCGATCCGACGTGGGTATGCAGGCCATCCATGCGCAGCCGGCCCGAAGCCTCGATCCGCGCGATTGCCTCGATGGCCGCAGCAGGATGCAGCCCGAACTTGGAGCCGGCATGCCCGGTTGCGTACGCGGCGTAGGTGGAGCTTTGCACCCCAGGAATGATCCGCACCAGGCAGCCCTGCACGCGGCCGGGCTGAACGGCGGCTTCAAGGCGGTCGATGTCGTCGAGATTGTCGACGACGACGGTGCCCACGCCGGCGCCGACCGCGAGTTCGATCTCCTCGGTGGTCTTGGCGTTGCCGTGCAGGACCAGGGCCGCCGGGTCGGCGCCAGCAGCTAGCGCCGTCACGATCTCGCCGCCGCCTGCCACATCAAGCCCGAGCCCCTCGGAGACCATCAGCCGCTGAACAGCGGTGCACGGGAACGCCTTCGAGGCGAAGACCACCTGTGAGTCAGGCCAGCGTGCGGCCAGCTCCCTTGTGTAGTCGCGGGCGCGCTGCCGCACGGCGCCCTCATGGACCACCAGGACCGGCGTACCATAGGCGGCTGCCAGCTCATCCAGGCGGCACCCGCCCACCATCAGCATGCCGTCGGCATCTAGCGCGGTGCCCGGCGGGAACAGCCCGATCAGGTCCCCGGCTGCCCTGGGTTCCCCGGCCAGCGAGCCCGCTCGTTCGGTGTCAGTCTTGGCGTCCATTCCGGCCCAGTCCCGTCTGCTATCAGCGCCCGTTTCGGGCCCCACGTGTCCAGCCCTGATCTGCTCTGGCTCGCGCTGTAAGCAGTAAAGCGCATCCGCCAGCCCACGCCCGACCTGTCCAGCCAGCTGATCGACCGGCCATGGAATGCCACGGCGGCCTCTTCGAGAACGGCACACAGCCGGACCCGTTCGCTGATCGATGTCCGCCCGTCAGGCACATGGAAGCCGGCCCAGAAGCCAGCCAGGCCACCCGGCGGCTGGGCAGCACCCCGGGACCCGTCAGCGGCTGACAAGAGCAAGCGCCGGCGCTGAACCGGCAGATATGTGCGCCGGCAGTTGATCGATAACCCGACTGGGCGCTCGCCCCGAGTCGGCAGGGAGCCTGTGCCCGGCCCTCCGTCACGATGCGTCATTGAGCGCCGCAGTATGGGTGTAGCGCTCTAGCGCTGCATTGCGGTACAATCAATTTTCGGAAGTGAGCGGAGACCGCTCGTGACTGCAAGCACGTCGTTCCGCATCAGTGAAACCGCCAAGACCCGGCTAGCGTCACGGGCCACACGCGAGGGCGTGACCGCTACTGCCTTGCTTGACCAACTCATCGTCGAGGGCATCGACCAACTCGACTACCCAGGGATCATCTTCCGCGGCCCAGCGCATGACCGACGCGCCGCACTTGCCGCTGGCCCAGACGTCTGGGAGATCGTCGCCCGCCTTCAGGAGCTTGACGGCAGCGAGGAGCAGCGGATCAGCCTGCTAAGCGCCGAGTCCGACCTGCATCCGCGACCGATCCGTATCGCTTTGGACTACGCCGCTGAGCATGCCGATGAGATTCGGTCTCGGATCGACCGCAACCGGGCCATGGCCGAGCGAATCCGCCGGACGTCACAGCAGCGTGAGGCGTTGCTGGCGTGACCGCCTTCCTGATCGATGAGATGTTCCCGATGGGTACCGCGGTGGTGTTGCGCGACACCTACGGTCATGACGCCGTCCATGTCACCGAGGTCGGCCTTCGGGCGGCGGAGGACACGCAGGTGGCTGTGGTCGCCCGGAGCGAAGGGCGGGCGGGCGTGACCGAGAATGTCGCAGACTTCGCTGCCGAACGCGACGTCGTGCTGGTGTTCGTGCTGAAGAAGAACCTGCCCGCGGGTGGCGGTCAGGCCGCAGCGCTCGCCAAAGGTCTCGACCGCTGGGCGCAAGAGCATCCCGACCCCTACCTCGGCCCTCACTGGCCATCAACGTAGAGCGCTGGCGGCCGGCTTGCGCTTATGTGGAATTGGTCGGCTCCAGCTGCAGAAATTCCTTGCGCCGCCCACCAGGCGAGCCACTCGATGACCTAGCGGATGTCAGCCATGGTGAACCGCTAAGCTAAGGGCCAGGCACAGAGCATATCGGCGATTGCTTTTCGACGGCGGGGGAGCGGATCCGCTCTTGTTCGAAGCGGATCGACGGGGCATAGGCGCCCGAATCAAGGTCGGCGTATAGGCCCGACTCGGCAGGATCGAGAGGGTCAATGACCGCGGCCGACGGAGACGGCTCGGCAATCCAGTGGTCGCGGGTGCTGGTGATGGACGCCGACCTCCAGCATCCGCCGGAGACCGCCGCCGCACTGGCGCAGGTGGCGATGCGCAACGATGTGGACATCGTCGCTGGCACGCGGTATGCGAGCAGCGCGTCGTCAAGCGGCCTTGCCAGCTCCGGACGCGGCATTGTCTCCGCATGGTCGACCCGGCTCGCCAAGAGCCTTTTCCCGTACCGGCTGGCGGGGTCAGCGAGCGATGAGCGGGCTTTCGCGTTCCGGTGGGACATCCGTCAGCCTCGATCGGCTCAAGCCGGTGGTCTTCAAGATCCTGCTCGAGATCCTTGTCCGCCACTCCCAGGGCACGGGTCGCGGAGGTTGCGTACTGGCTTCGCGCCACGGTATGCGGGCAGATCCAAGGCACCCTTTCACCAGGACCCGACCCACCTTGGCGGGCTGCGTCCGACCGCGGACCTAGAACTAACAGTGGGCGGAGAAGCCCCGCTACGTCAGGGACATATCGTCCGGACAGTGTCCGGACAGGGTATGCTAGGGGTATGAACGATCAGGTCACGGCCCCGCGCAAGCGTCATCGCGTTGAAGTCAGGGTGAACCCGCAGCAGGATGCTCTCATCCGCCAGGCCGCCGACCTGGAGAACACCACGGTGACCGCATTCGTGCTGGACAGCGTCACCGCGAGGGCAGAACAGGTGGTCAGGCGCCACCGGGACCTGGTGCTGGCGAACGAGGACTTCGACCGGTTCATCGCCGAACTCGACAAGCCGGCCGCTTCTGTTCCTGAGTTGGCCGCGCTGTTCGAGCGTCACCCCAAGCTGCCCGAGACGTGAATCCTTCCGGCCTGCGACTGGAGCGCCTTGGCGCCCACCATGACGTGTCGGGATTCGCATCGGGGAACGAGGAACTCGACTCCTGGCTGCGCCGCCACGCCCTCGCCGCCCAGCAGATGGACTCCGCCAGGACATTCCTGCTTGTCCGCGGGGGCGAGGGCGCCGAGAGCAGGGTTGCCGGGTACTTCAGCTTGACGATGGGCTCAGTGCTGCGGGCAGAAGCACCACCGAAACTGGTCCGTGGCCTTCCCGCCTACCCGGTCGGCATGGTCCTGCTGGCCAGGCTGGCAGTCGACCGCAGTGAGCAGGGAAAAGGACTTGGCGCGCTGTTGCTTGCCGAAGCGCTCCGCAAGGCTGTTGCCGCCGGCGAGGCAGCCGCTGCCCGGCTCGTGGTGGTGGACGCCATCGACGATGAAGCTGCGAAGTTTTGCGCCCATCACGGGTTCATTGCCGCTCCCGGCTACCCGCTGCGGCTCTACCGGCGGATGAAAGACATCCGCGCCAGCTTGGGCTGACTCCGGCACTGGCACAGAACGCGTTCGCCGACGTCTCGAGGCAGTCCCTGATGGTGCTGCTCGGCCATATGTCTCCGAGATAAGCCCGTGCTATGGCGCCTGTTCGACGTCACTGTGTGTGCTGAGTACGAGCGTGCTCACCCTTGGCCAAGCTGCAGATCGGGCCGCTGCCCACCACGCCCAGCAGGCGCATCGCGCTGCTGCTGATTGACGGCGACTGGCAGCAGGCCCCCGCCATCAAGACCCGGCTGGCCGGCGGCTAGTGCCTGCGCGCGGCGGCACAGGAACGCCTGCCCGTATGCCAACGTCCGCGAGCACTGTCCCGGCTTCCCCGCCGACCTCAGCCACCTGGCCGTCCTCGCCGCCCAGCGCGTCGACGCCACCACGGCGAACTCCTTGGTCATGTCGCTGGAGTCGCGCGGCGACAGGCATTGACCCCATTAAGCCGGGGATACAGCAGTTCGTTGCCGGCCATGGCCGCCGACGGCAGTAGGGTCCCAAAATGTGGACATGGCGGTTTCCAGGGATGAGCTTCGCGGCGCGGCGGGGCTCGCGCGTGGAAGCGACGACCCCGCTGGGCCGCTGGGCGGCCCGCTATCTGGCGGCCGACCTGCCCGGTCTGGCAGATCCAGACCTGTCGGCCGGCGAGATGATCGCCGAGGCGGCCCAGTTCGGCGATGAGGAACAGCGGGATCACGTGGGCATGGGGATGGCTGGCCGAACGCCAGCCCGCCGAGGCGGCACGGGAGGTCCTCACTGCCGCCGAGGGGATGTCGCCGCTGCTGCGCGGCGTGGCCGTCGGGGTGATCCAGCGGCTCGGCGAAGGCGCCTTGCCGGCCTGGCGGGAGCTGACGGCGCCGCGCGTCGGCCGGCATGCCCGCGCGGTGCTGGCCGCCTGGGACCAAGGACCCGAACCCACCGACGCTGACTGGGATTGGCTGGCGGTGGAGGCGGCGGCCGCGGCGCCGCAGGACAAGGGCCCGGATGAGGCGCTCACCCGTGTCTGGGAGAGCATGGCGGGGACGGACCTGGACACGTGCCTCGCGGAGGTGCGGGCCACCGGTCACCCGGATGCCGCGGAACTCTGGCGGGCGGTGGCGGCGTTCGCCGCCTCCGGCGCGCCGCGCAGCATCGACCAGGTGGCCGATCTGAAGGTTTCGCTGGCCGACTCCCGGCCGCCGATCTGGCGCCGGGTGCGGCTGCCCGTCACGGCCACACTCGGCGACCTGCACAATGTCATCCGGGTGCTGTTCGGATGGGACGGCGACCACCTGCACGTGTTTCAGGCGGGGAGGAAGCAGTACAGCGACCCGCTCATGGGCCTCGACGGAACCTGCGACGAAGAGGCGGTCCGGCTGCGCGATGCCATGGCACGCAACTCCGGCAAGATCAGCTATACCTACGACCTCGGGGCCTGCTCGGAGCACGAGATCACGCTGGAGCAGACGCTCCCGAGCGACCCGGGCCAGGACTACCCGGTCTGCGTGGCGTACAAGGGCGACTCCCCGGTGGAGTACTGGTCCGAGGACGACCCCGAAGAAACCGAGCCGTTCGACCTGGCCGAGGTCAACCACAGGCTGGCCGCGCTCGGCGGGGCGGAGAAGTGACGTGGCACCTCGGGCGGTGAACCACGGTGGCGGCGAGCTGCTGCTTGCCTCTCTCATCGGCGCTGCGCCGTGCGGCCGCCGACGCGGACCGGACCGTGCGGGCCTAGCGCCCGCCCGGCCGGCCGGAACCGGGCCAGCCAACGCTGCCAGGCATGCACTTTGGTGGGGGACCCGGCGTTCGGAGACTGGGAGGATACGGACGATGAGCGTCGTGGGCAGCTGGCGGATCGTGGAAACCGAACTGTGGGATTCCGACGCCCTGAACCTGGTGGCGCCAGCATTCATCGAGTTCGGGGAGGACGGGTTGGGCAGCTTCGGCTTCATCGCCGTCCAAGGGGAGCTGGATAGCCGGGGGGTGATCCGGGACGGTCGGCCGGGTGTGGAGTTCTCCTGGGAGGGCAACGATGATTGCGACCCGGCCAGCGGCCGCGGTTGGGCGGTGCTGGAAGATGACGACTCGCTGCGCGGGCGCATCTTCTTCCACCTCGGCGACGATTCGAGCTTCACGGCGGTGCGCGGGGGCGAGCGGCCCAGTAGGGGTGCCGGGCTAGGCACTGGTCAAGGCGGCGATGACTGGGATTTCCGGCGGATCGGCGGACCCGGTTGAGCGCGAGACGGCGATTTATCGCTTCATCGGCGACGCGCGCGCTTGTCCTTCGTAAACGGCTTGGAGCACGCCACTGCCCAGATCGGGGAGTCCTACCATACGGGCCGCCAACAGACGCTCCTATTCTGCCCGTTCTGGAGCTGGGCGAGCCGGATCTCCTTGGCCATTCCGGCGCACCCCAGTTGGCCACGCCCTCCCGCTCATTCCCGCCGCCGGCCGGAGCCGGCGATCGTCGCCTTCTTGGCTTGCCGGGCGATCCAGAGCAGCGAGAAGACCACCCCGGCCGACCAGCGGGGCTATGCCCGGGTTACAGGCCTGCCTGAGTGCCTGCGCCCGACGTCCGCCCGTCCGTCGGCGACCCAGTGCTCTCGGTGTCAGGCCAGCTCACGCGGTGTCAATGGCGCGTGAATCACCAGGATCTGGTGACGACCAATCACCGGAGGGGCGGCGAGGCTGGGGCGATCGCCCCCTCAGGGAGGACGACGTGGTGCTGAAGAAGGAGCAGATTAACCGGTCCAGGAACCGAGCATGAAGGAGCTTGCCATGAGGAAGTGGCAGCGTGTTGCCGTGGTCGCGGCCCTCGCCGCCGTCGGCCTGGGAGCCGCCGGCGCCGCGAACGCGGCGACGGCAGCGCCCGCGCACCGCACCCCGGCGGCGGCAGCGCCGCCCGACGGTGCCGGCCTAACGGGCAACGAGCGGGTGGTAGAGGCGTT